>Ga0181602_10000262_pt1 | contig 48282 bp, 41 predicted proteins | sample 041ome_14_FD_148640 | JGI IMG/M metagenome (GOLD analysis project Ga0181602, IMG submission 148640) | Coastal salt marsh microbial communities from the Groves Creek Marsh, Skidaway Island, Georgia - 041408US metaG (spades assembly) | ecosystem: Environmental > Aquatic > Marine > Intertidal zone...
CACAGGAGTCAACGCCATCACTTTATCCCTTCAAGTTTCTGCCGCCTTGTTAGAGCCTCAGAAATGAGGAAAACCAATTACTCCTTTGAGAAAAGGCAGCGCGAGATTGCCAAGCAGAAAAAGAAAGAAGCTAAACGCGATAGGAAAACTGAGAAGGCTGTCCAAAGTGATAAAGAAGAAAACCCTGAAAATTTCGTCTGAAGCGAAACGTGCCGAGATAGCGGAGGAAACTGAATCGTTTCTGAGGGCTGGCCACGAAATCAACCGCATACCGTATGGTGTATCGGGTCTAGATCCATTGGGCCGTGGTAAGCCCACAACACATGGACAATCAAAAAAATAGGGCTGTGGAGTTCCGCCTCTGGCAGAGATGTGTCGAAAATAGCTACGCGGGGTTCTGCTCTAAGAGATTAGGTGGGCTATCGTAGCACCAACTTAAATATGACTGCGCTTAGACGCAGTGGGGGACATTATGAAATCTGACGAACTCTGCGAGAAATTGCTCGCGGCAGAAGCTCAATATATGCGCAACCAAATTGTCGATCGACTTTGCCTCTGGCAACGTTGTCGCGATGACAGAGATCTGCTGTTTGCCCTAGGTACAGTAGAGGAGCTGGTTCACATTGAAGACCATTGCGCCACCGCCTAGGGAAAATCAAGTGCACGATCAATTACTGGGCAAAATCATCACGTCTTTGATTCAATTCACACTGACCAAAGACTCTAAACATTACTTCGATACTGTCGACCTTCTGGATGAGCTGGTGCTGGAAACCACGGGGCCACAAGACGATATTTTAAGTGGTTGGGAGCCGGCTTTTTTGGGAGTGGTGTTTGACGAAAACGGAGACTCAATACCCTGCTATAGCTCCGCCAGAGTTGTTGAGCAGTACCTAGAAGAAGGCTTTTCTAAAGAAGCAGCAGCATCAGCGCTTTTTTCTGCTAGCAAGGACCTCAATATGATGTGGATACACCCCGCCACATCGGCAGACGCAGAACCACCGTCAGAAGGTATAACCCTCAGACTGGTTTAAGCGAGGATGTCTGATGTCTACTCTTAATAGCCCCTAGTATTTCCTGTCCTTCATAGGATTGGCATCTGACTTTTTGCTTTATTTTGGTTGAAGACGTGCGCGGATTGTAGAGGACCCGATTAATCTGCTTTCCCTCTGACTGCAAATACGACTCTACTTCGGTATTGTGAGAGTTGACTCCCCAATCTTCACCAACAACAAAAATATCGGCACGCAGGGCCTTGCAACCTGAAATGTATTCGAGAGCATAGTAAGGGCGAACAATGTCGACACAACGCAACGCCTTAAGCATCTCCATGCGTTCTTCCAGTGGGATTACCGGGACATTGGGCTTATAAGAATTAACAACTTGGTCTGATGCAACCCCTACAGCCAATGTGTCTCCTAACGATTTGCAATACTCCAATAACGCGAGGTGTCCAACGTGCAGCAAATCAAAAGTACCTAAGGTGTAGACAATCATGTATCGGTTTTCCTATAAAAAAGCTGTTGTTAAACCCATTGGGAACTGACTACGCTTGCAGCTATGCGAGTTTCCAAATGTAAGTAATCGTAATCGCACTGGTATAAAGTCCGAGTAGATACACATTACGTGGCGTACCAGAAAACTTCGGTGTTTTAACTTGCGATATATTCAAGATGGCAAGTATTAGTGTGGCAATAGCCAGAATTATTTCGAAGGTGCCATGAGGAAACGCAGTTTCGAAGGCAAATACAAAGACCAAGACGATGCTGTTGTTATCTAGTGCCAGGCCCGTGTACTTAGCATCGTGAGACAAGCCGAACGTGCTGAAGTAACTTAACCTTACGGCAGCTGCGGCTATTACAACAAACGCCGCCGGAAGGAAAATTGGATCTAACTCACCATAGCTGAGCAACAGTATCGCCGGCGTAACACCGTAGCTAACAATGTCTATTAGCAGGTCTAGCTGACCGCCAAAAATCCGGTCACTGCCTCTGCGCCCCGCTATCTTTCTCGCAATAAGCCCATCGGCCCAGTCGAAGGCAACAGCCCAGATCATGCCAATCATTGCCGCCGAGTAGATACCAAGAACACAAAAGTAAATGGCCATTAATGTGCACGCCAAACCTATAAGAGAACAGATATTTGGCAGGTCTTTAACGAAGGAAATTATGGTAGGTTGCGGAAGGTTTGGTTCATCAGTACCCGTATGCATAGCGATCCTATAAATACTAACTACTATTCGAATGGACACCATGCTCGTTAAAGAGGCGCGCACGCCACCTTTTCGCTCAAATGAGCAAAACGACGACAATAAGCTGGAGGCCCCAAAGAAGGCTTGAGCAGCGCGGAGTCGGTGCTATGAATCGACGCTAATGCTTGTGAGGTCAATGCGTCGCAATACGGAGGATAGAGGCGAGTGGCCAGTAGGCTCAGAACTGCGCCGGTACTGTACGCTCTATTGAGCTCTACGCATAGCAGTATTACTTCAAATCCGGGTCAGGACGCCATTCCTTGACTGCCGATGGTGTTGGCCTGTTATAAGCTGCGCAGCATGAGTTGCAGCGCCTTCACATTCTTAGCGTCTTGAGCCGATTGAATGGCGTCTTCAAGCACCTCTCTGATGTCCTCAGTGCCTACCAGCTCCATATCCCAAGCGGGGAAGATGCGCTCACGAATCTCTTCTTCAGAGCTGAGTATCGTCATCTCCTGGTGGCGATGATCAGCTTGAATACGCTTGACCAAGCCCAACACCTCGGCCTTGGGCCCCTCAATCCACTGAAAAAATACGCCGCTCCCAAACACCAGAACCCCCGTAATGCCAAGTGCCGGATTGAAATGGCGCGCTGTAGCAACAATGGCATCGACATCTGACTGCACGAGGTTTTCGCTAACCTGACTGCAATAGACAAGATTGAAAAGCTTGGACTCTGCCAACGCACTGAAGGGCTCATCATCTCCTGAGTGGGTATATTCTGTCATCCACTCACCCTACTCCCCTCAGCCCAATAGATACATAAAAAGCGTCATGAGTTTCTCGAAGCGCAGCGGCGCAGCAAGCTGACTACCGGTGCTTTATCTACCAGAGTGCGCCTCGATGTTGTCGCGATGTGAGACGGAAGCTTGACATACCACTGGGTTGTTGTCGGATGTAGACCATCAATCTCTATCCGCGCCTTATGCCGCGATGCAAAGAGCCGCCGCTGCCAACCTTAACCCTGAAAGCCGCCATAGTGAGCAGTGCTGATAACAGTCCCCACAGTGAGTCACCGGGGCGACCGCCGAGCACTTCCAGCATTAATTTCGGCGGGAGTCGATGGGCAGAATCTGCGAAGGATTTTAGCAACGTCGTCGTATCATGCTCAAGATTCTGAAACTTCGATAATGTTGTCATCGCCCTTGCGATCAACAAATTTGCTGTTATGCAGGCGCGGGCGGCACATTGGGGCCGGCGCTGACTTTTGGTTACATCGCCGGTCAGTCGGCAGCTCGCTCGGAAGCTCACTAATGACCCGCGTTTTGGTATTGGGGGCAACCGGTGATCAGGGGCACCCGCTAATTGCCCGATTACTCGAGGCAGGGCTGACCCCTGTTGCGGCCCTCCGAAACCCCAATGCGTTTTTGGGCACGGAGTTTGCCCACGTGGAGGTCGTGGAAGCCGATCTGTTCGATGAGCAATCTCTCATTGCATCGGCAGAGGGTGTCGAGGCCATTGCAGCGCATCTGCCCTTCGTCTTTGATCGGGAGGCGGCCGCGAAGTTGGGGCGGCACATTGCGCCGCACGAATCCCATCACCATTAGCATATTGGGCTGCACCCCATTGGCACCAACAATCAATCTCAACGAATTTTGGTAGATAAAGCCTATTGCGTCAGGTTTTTCTCAAGGAGGGCGAATCCTGCTGGCCCTCTCAACAGGGTTACCGCACCACAAGCACGTTTGAATCAAGTCATGCGCGGGGTGGACAAAGACTGAATTAACCCCAGAGAGTGTGTGCTGGCGGCTGGATACAACCTGCCTCAATCACCAGCGCCGACTCGACATCGGTTTGTTGCCACAAGGGCCCGTCCAGATCGACGAAGTCAGCGCCTTGTGCCACCACCAGCGCAGGGGCCATAGCGAGTGAGGACCCCAGCATGTTGCCCACCATAATCAACTTCTTATTTTGCTGGCACCACTCGCGTATCGCCAATGCGTTGGTCAGGCCGCCGCACTTATCCAACTTGATATTGATCGCATCGTACCGATCCGCCATTGCCTCAAGATCGGCACTGCTTTGGCAGGATTCATCGGCGCAGAGGGGAATCGGGTAACGCAGGCTCTCGAGCGAGTCGTCTTGGCCCGGCGGCAAGGGCTGTTCAAGCAGGGCCACATTGAACCGGGCAAGTGCGTCTCCCGCCGCCATCACCAGCTCTGGTGTCCAACTGCCGTTGGCATCAATGACCAATTGCGCATCGGGGCGTGCCTCGCGAATGGCTTGCAAACAATCGAGTGGCGCCTGCGCATTCAACTTGAGTTTGAGTCGCTTGAGATCGGGCACTTTATGAGCTCGTCGCGCCATGGCGTCGGGATCATCCAGTGACAATGTAAACAGCGTGTTCAGCGGAGTCAGTGTGATGCCCGTGAGCGCGCTGATCCCGCCTGCGGTCTGTTTAGCCTGTAAATCCCACAGCGCGCAGTCGAGGCCGTTGCGGCTGCCGCCGGGCGGTAGCAAGGTGTGCACTGCCTCTCGGTCTAACTGCTCGATCGCTAGGGGGTCTAGCGCTGACAGCTCGGCCTGCAGGCTCGCAACAGTCTCACCAAAGTAGTCCACGCCCATGGTTTCGGCTCGGCCGGAAATGCCGCCCTGCGACACCGTCACATGCAACACCTGGATAGAAGTGACCACCTCGGCGGCTGTGATAAACGGGGCCGTTAAACGCCATTCCTTAGATTCCAGTTTCAGGTCCACCAGAGAAACCTACGAGATAAGATCCAAAACCAGCGCGTCAATCGCATTTTTAAGCGGATCGAAGCAGGGTAAACCCGTCGATTCGGCAACTTCTGCGCAGATCCTGTCAGATTGAGCCTTATTTATCCCGGCTGTATTGAGGCTGATACCAGCGACCCTGGCAACAGGGTTCGTGAGCCTAGCTGCCTCTTCGTAACATCGAATACTGTCGCTAATTGCTGGGATCGGGAACGACTCAAAGCCGTCAATCGCAGTCCGATTGGGATCATGGCACAGCAGCATCAGGTCAGGCTGGCTACCATGCATAAGGCCAAGCGTGACCGCTGCATACGCTGGGTGAAAAAGGGAGCCCTGCCCCTCAATAATATCCCAGTGGTTTTCGCCAGCGTTGGGTGTCAGGTACTCACATACGCCAGGCAAAAAGTCTGATACGACCGCGTCCACTGGAATGCCTGAGCCGGAGATCATAATGCCCGTCTGACCGGTTGCCCGAAACGTGACGTCTACGCCCTGTTTGGCAAGCGCTTTCCATACCGCCAACGCCGTGTATTTTTTACCCACACAACAGTCGGTTCCGACGGTCAACAATCTTTTTCCGGTTCGCTTTTTACCCGAGGCAATTCGATGCACATTTGGCGGCATTCTAACGTCGACCAGAGCCACTTTTTCTGCGTCGGCAATCGATTTCAATCCGTTTACCGCGGTCAGCTTCTGATGCAACCCACTCACGACAGACAAGCCACTGGCGAGTGACAATCGAATCGATTCCATCCACTCCGGCGCAATCTCACCACCAAGCGGCGCTACTCCAATCAGGAGACTTTTCGCACCCGCCTCAAAAGCCTCAGCCGGGCTTAGATCAGGCAGTCCAAGGTCTATCTCACAGCCGGGGAGCCGAAACTGCCCTATGCAATGCTCAGGGCGCCACTCTAAAACGCCCATCGCTGTTTTAGCGTCCAAAGGATTCTTGATATCCCCCAGAAATAAAAGGTGCGGTGGATGAACATCTAGAACCATTTTTGGTCGCCTTGTTTGAAAGGACCCGAATGGCCCAAAATTAAAGGAGCGTGCAGCCAAGCCGCGGCCTGCCAGCGAATTGATACTCATGCGGACTGCTCCGCGAGCCTTAGAGAGATCCAATCTTCAACCAATTCTTCAAGAATATTTAACGGCAGCGCACCGTTTCTCAAAACCACATCGTGGAATGCTCTAATGTCAAACTGCCTGCCCAATCTGGTCTTGGCTAATTGCCGCAACTCAAGGATTTTGAGCATGCCCAATGTGTACGCGGTGGCCTGGGACGGTAATACCAGATAGCGCTCAATAGCCTCAGTGGCCTTTTCTCTGTCCGTTGGTGAATTGTCCATTAGATAGGTAATGGCTTCCTCACGACTCCAACGCCTTTCGTGAATCGCGGTATCCAGTACCAGACGACAGGCACGCCACAGCTCAAGCGACAGGCGGCCAAAATCGGTATAGAGGTCGGCGTACAACCCTAACTCTTTGGGCAGAAACTCTGCATAAAGTCCCCATCCTTCGGCATAGGCCACGTAGCTGCCCGCGCGGCGAAACCGGGGGATATTGCTCAACTCCTGTGCGATCGAAACCTGCATGTGATGCCCGGGAATCCCCTCGTGGTAGGCGTACGTAGGCAACGAATATTTGGGCATTGCTGACATATCGTAGGTGTTGACATAGAACACACCCGGACGAGATAGATCGGGAGCACCCGGTTGATAAAAGGCACTACCGACACTGGCTTTCTCTCGAAAAGCCTCGACGGCCTTTACCACGAGCTCCGCCTCAGGAACGGTGCTGAAGATCTCGGGCAATCGGACTCGCATTTCGCTGAGTAAGCGGTCAGCCTCGTCAATGTAGGCTTTTTTCCCCTCAGCCGTTTGCGGATAGAAGAACGTGGGCTCGGATTGCATGTAGGCAAAGAAATCCGATAGATCACCGTCGTACCCAGCTTGCTCTAGGATGGCTCTCATCTCCCCATGGATGCGCTCCACCTCTCGGAGACCCAGGAGATGAATCGCTTCTGCGTCCATATTAGTCGTTGTAGTCTGACGAAGCGCATGACGATAAAACGCCTGACCTTGCGGTAACTTCCATACCCCTCCCTCCACCTCGGCCCGACCTTTGAGAGCTGTCAATACGTCGATCAACTTACTGTAGGCCGGTCCCAATGAGTCGAGCAGCGCCTGCTGTGCTGTCACCTGCAGGCTTAGCTTCCTCTCTGAAGTAATATCGAGCGCCTCCACCTTGCGTTTAAAGTCCGCAAACAGCGGGCTATCAGCCAGGACACTCCCTTCAAAAGGCTGCCCAGTAATAATTGTCCGTACGTTTTCGATAGCGCGCTCATAAACAAATCTGGGTGCAACAATACCCATCCCCGCCCGCGTCTTCAGGCCATCTATCACTTGGTCGAATAGTTGCTCTACGCCGGTTAACCGCTTGATGTAGTCGTTTGCATCTTTAACCGTCTCAATCCGATGGAGGCCAATCAACACTGAGGCGACACCTGTGTGAATACCCGTCATATGGTTGATTGGATAACGATGAAACCGCCACTGGAACTCATCAATGGCGCCTTGCAATTCCTGCCGATACAAACGCAAATTCAGTTGATTGGCGTCACTCAACCGCTCCGGTGTGAGCGCTTCCAGCTTGCGAAGATGTGCCCTGTCCAACCGGTGGCTCTCAAGCAGGTAGGCGTCGCTATAGTCATCCCACTTGTCCTGTTGGTCACGAATCCCCTCAAACGCCTGATCAATCGGGCTGCGGGCCAGACGCGCTTGGTAAATATTTTCAAAGAGCGCTTCAGCCTCGGCGTCTTGTTGCGGCTGGTGTCTCAGGACCCTCCCGGGTAATGCGGCGGTTAAGTCCCCGTCCTGCAAAACCCATTCCCCGTTAATGAGCAGGTGTTTCACCCCAGTACTCTGCTGATGGGGGTCTAAAAAGGTCGCATGGTCGGTGATTTCTTCATTGTCGAAAATCACCAAATCGGCGAAGTTACCGACCCCAATCACGCCCCGCTCTCGCAACCCTAATCGAGCCGCCGGTTGCCCTGTCATTTTATGGACAGCTTGCTCGAGGCTCAGTAAACCTCGGGCACGAACATAGCTTGAAAACACTCTCGGAAAAGACCCATAGGTCCTCGGGTGATAGAGCTTTTCTGGAGTCACCGCCAAGTCGCCATCCGAGCTAACCATGGTGTGGGGAGAAGCTAAAAAAGCTTCAATATCGACATCGTCCATACTGTGATAAATCGCCACGAAACGACCGCGAAACTGGAGGTCGATCAGAGCTTCAACCGCAGCATCCAGTGTTTCGGGCAAGCTGTGATCGCGAAGGTAGTCTCCCAGTGTGCGGCCGACGTAACCCTGAAGGTACGGTAGCTGTGCGAACTGGATACTGTCGAAATCTTTGCCTGCTTGCTGGGGGAAGATCGTTTTCATCTCTGCGGCAATCTTCTCTCGCTGCACAGAGTCGACAATGCGAGCACGGAATCCCTCTTGCCCCCCAGCCAGACTCCAGGCCGGGAAAAGCAGATCCGAATAGGTCATAAAGGCCGCGTAGGGATAGATATCCGTGGTCATATCCACACCGGACCCACGAATACTGGTGATCAAGTCGAGAGCATCGACGCTCTTGCCATGATTACTGATCCCAGTGGTTTTAATGTGGTTAATGTGAACAGGTAGGGAAGCCATCTCGCCAATCTCGGCGGCGTCGCGAATGGAATCCAATAATTTAGATCCCTCGTCACGCATATGCGTGACATAAATGCCGCCCCATTCCGCTGCCACTCTGGCCAGCGCCGCCACTTCGTCCACAGATGCGTAAGTGGCCGGCACATACTCCATCCCCGATGCCAGACCAAACGCTCCCTGCTCCATGGCCTGTCTGACGAGCAATTCCATTTGCTGCAGCTCGTCGCCAGTGGGCTCCCGGTTGTCCAAACCCATCACCGCCTTTCGCGTCCAGTTGAAGCCCGCAAAATAAGCGATATTTGGCGCCATCCTCAGGCTGGCGGTGTATTCCTCGAGAGGCCAGGGCAAGTCATGGCTATGGAGGCTATTAGCAATGGTGGTCACGCCTTGGCGTAGGAAGTTGTCAGCCTGCGGGTAGTCGTGAATATTGGAAACATGGGCGTGCATGTCAATAAAGCCCGGGGCGACTATCAAGCCCGCTGCGTCTATGAGCACATCACCCTGCTGCGGGGCTAGTCCATCACCTACTTGTGTGATGCGCTCGCCTTCGATCCTAATACTGCCTCGATAAGCATCAATCCCTGTGCCATCAACAATGGTCGCATTTTGAATCAGCAAACCCGCATGTGCCGATTCAGCGCCTGAGAAAACCGTCATCACTGCACAACCCAGAGCGACAACAGTAAAACGGGCGATCACTAACCATCGAGAAGTCTCTACACCCGGTATTTTGTAGGCTTGGCCAGTCATTACCGTTAGTGCCTTTTGAGCTCTTCATCGATAAACCAATCGATATGCTGCTCGAGCACCGGCAGTGTTAACGTCCCGCTTGAGAGGACAGCAGAGTGAAACGCTCGCTGATCAAATTTCTCGCCCAGCGCGGCTTGCGCCATCCGCCTGAGCGCCAATATTTTGTCGTATCCGAGTTTGTAGCTGAGTGCCTGAGCGGGAATGTCGGCGGAGTAGCGGAGGACTTCCGCTGCAACCTCGTCTTCATCGGCGATGGTGTTGTCCAGCATATAGCGGGAGGCCTTTTCCAGGCTCCAACCCATGTGGTTCAGTCCGGTGTCGAGTACCAGCCGAACTGAGATGTAAGCATTGGAAAGTAGCCAGCCGTAGTGATCATAGGGATCATCCAGCATCCCCATTTCCTTGGCCAAGAAAGCCGCGTAGTTGGCCCATCCCTCGGCAAAGGCGTTCATGCTGATCCCGCGCCGGTATGCCGAGAGTTGCTGGTTTTCCTTCACCAAGGACAGATGAAAATGGTGCCCGGGAATCAGTTCGTGATAGATCAGAAACCCTGCAGATATCAGTGAACGGGTCTCCAAATTCGAACCGTTGAAATAGTAATACCCTGTTTCTCCCGCAGCGCCGCCACGATAATAACCGTGTGTCATACCCTTCTCGACCCCTGCGCTGGCGCGCTTAACGCCGTAGGGAGTTTTCGGTTGCTGCGAAAAATACTCCGGCAACCGCGGTTCAATGCGCTCAACATACGCAAGGTAACGCTGCTCAACCTCCTCCGGACTGCCAGCGAACAAGTGCTTTTCGGTTCGGAGCTCGCGGTGAAACTCAGCCGCGGTACCGGCGAACCCTAGGTGTTGGCGAACGGTCTTCATCTCCTGCTGAATTCCGGCCACTGCCCGCAAACCAATCTCATGGATCTGGTCTGGCGTCAGATTCAATGAGGTCTCGCGTCGTATCAGGTATCTGTAATACGCCTCACCACCAGGGTATTGATAAAGGCCCGCAGCCTCCGGCGCCTCGGCAAGATATTCGTCGCTCAGCAACCCCAACAAACGATCGACGGCAGGGTAAAGCGCTTCCTGCAAGACACGGGAAGTGTCTCGACGAAGCCTCTGTGCTTGATCGGGGAGCACGTCCTTCAACCTGGAAGGCGCAAAGCGAGTCAGGTCGGGAAGAGTGGCACGCAAACTCGAATAAGTCGCACGAATGCGAGGAATTGAGGCCTTGGGCAGCAATATACCCCGCTGTCGCTGTGCTTCGAGCTTATTCGACATTTCGTTGAGAAAACGACCAACATCGGTGAACAGTGACAGGTAATGCTCCACACCACCGGAGACCGTTAAATCAATGGCTTCAAGGGCCCGTATCAGCTCAACACTGACCACATACCCGCCGTTATAAGGGGTGATGTCAAAAAAGAGCCAGTGGTGCTGGGGCGCCTCGCTTAGCAGTTCGAGATCTCGCTCTAGCAGCGCGGCAGTCAGCGCATCGTCATGGGATAGTAGCTGGCGATCTAGGTCGCGCAGTTCCTCAAGCAGTAATCCAGCTCGCTCCCCCGCTAATTTGACACCGGCGTAGCTACGGTCTGGCAAGACCCGCTCAACCGCGCCTGCGGCATTCGTCAAGAAATCGTCATTGGCGCCTGAGAGCGTCAAGTATTGCTCACTGAGATACAGCAGACGCTGGGAAGGAACGAGCTCTGGGGGCAACCCAGAGCGGTATTCTGAACCCGCGTCCTGATGATCTCCGCAAGCTGACAGTAGCGTAGCAGTGATCACGACACTCCACGCCCATCTACAGCAAAACGACTGTCGCCAGCCGGCGGTCCCTAGCATTAGTCGTCACTTGTCCGGTTAGCTACTCGCTCAGAAACTATAGCCTACTCTGACCGACAGCATTCTTGGGCGAGAATAAGTATCCAGTGCGAATGCGCCCCCGGGGAATACTGCATCTTTTTCATCCAGCAGGTTGTCGGCACTCAGCACAACTTGCCACTTGTCGGTCATTGCACCAATGCGGAAGTTTAAATAGGTCAGCGCATCGGTGGTCAGAACCGGCTGCGGCGGGAAGGTCCTCAGGAAAACAGAAAAACCGTCAGCGTGAGACAGGTCGAGTCTGGCCATCCCACCCACATTACCGCTCCAGTTAAAGTCATAAGCGAGCGACGCAGACGCCGTATAGTCCGGGGTGTATTGGGACTTGTCGCCCTCGACCACATTGGATGGGGCCGCAAGGTCTACCTTGTCATACTCTCGGCCCACATAGCCCGCCGTCAGATTAAGCTTTAGACTGTCAGTGATTTTGACGCCGACCGCCAAATCAACGCCTGGACCTGACGCGGAGTCAACATTGGTGGTTCTGGCGCGACCAGCTTCCACGATGGCGACCTGCACATCGTCGTAATCCATGTAGTAAACCGCGCCATCAACGAAGACACGTCCGTCCAAAAACTCTCCGCGGCCGCCCACCTCAAAAAGAAGGGCTTCCTCCGGATCGAAGGCTGGGATGGAAGAGCCAAAACCATTGACGCCACCACTTCTGAATCCCTTCGCAACCGTAGCGTAGAGGGAGGCACTATCCGATAGCCTCCAGAGAAGATTAAATCGCGGCGTTAGCGCGTCGAATGACTGATCCGGAGGGCTGATATCCATCGGTGTTGGTCCGCCCAACAGGAACCTTTCCGGTTCCTGATCCTCATCAAAATACCGTAGGCCAACCGACGCCGTGAGGCGCTCTGAAAAATCATAGCTGAGCTCCCCAAACACCGCGAAGGAGTCTGAGTCTACGGGCGCTGTTCCTTGGGTAACCTGGGGTGGGAACGGAAACACAGCCGGGTAGCTCAAGGTTTGCGTCTCCGACGTATCAGTGCTTCGGTAGAAGGCACCGATCGTGTAATTCCAGGATCGATCCCAATTGGAATTCATACGAATTTCTTGAGTGAATACCTCAGCTTTACGATCCGCAATATCAAAAGAGCCATACAACCCTGGCGGGAAAAACGCATTCACGGTTTCGGTCAGAAAATTAACGTCTCGATCAAGAAAACTGGTGGAGCTGATGATGTTGGCATTTTCTGTTTCAAAATTGAGCACCAGGTTGACGAGATCCCACTCGTCGGTCACGGGTGTCGCGAATGGAGTACTCGAGGCACGTTCATCGGTCGCCCCCCTGTTATCTACATTCAACAGGTCAAAGCCACTCTCGCTCAGTTCATGGTTGTTGTTGTCCTGCTCAAAGTCGTAGCGCATCCACATAAGCGAGGCGTTAAATCGATCGTTCGGCTGGTACAAGAGTTTTGCGCGCACAAAAGTTCTGTCCGCTTCGTTAATATCGGATTCACCTGTTGCGGTGTTGTCGATCCACCCCGCAATATCCTCAGTAGACGCCACGACGCGCAAGGCCAGCTTATCCTCGACAATGGGCAGATTGACGACGCCGTTAAGCTCGTAGCCGTTCCCACCGCCGTCGATATTGTTAAAACCAATACCCAACTCGCCACTGGTCTCCGAGAGATCTGGGGAGTTGGTGATGAATCTTACTGTTCCGCCTATAGACCCTGCGCCGTATAGCGTTCCCTGTGGGCCCCGAAGCACCTCAACGCGTTCAATGTCCAGCAGCGGAATGTCCAGCGCCCGCTGCGTTGCGTCACTGTTTACACTGACTTCGTCGAGATATCGCCCCACCGTCGGAGAGCCAAGACCTACATCCGACGAAGCACCGCGTATCTGTACACGATCCTGCCCCGGCTGGTTATTGGTGATGGACAAGCCGGGGATGGAATATTGCAAATCCTTTATGTCCAAGGCACCCCGCGCTTTGATCTCATCCTCACTAATCACTGATACCGCAAAGGGAATTTCTAAAATATTTTGCTCACGCTTTTGGGCCGTCACAAGGATCTCTTCCAAGGCGGCGGAGTCCTGAGCGGATGCCAGACCAGTTACCATCAGTGACAACGCACTGAGCGCCATGACCGGCAGTTTTCGATTGAATGCTTGCACTTCCATGGGTTACCCCTTGTATAAGTTATGTAAAATTGCGTCGGACCGCAGCGCGTGATTGGATAATATATTATACGTTTTGCTACCAAAGCAAACACAAGAACATACCGCGGGAGGAGCACCACCATGGATGTGAACCAGAATGTTGGCGAAAGGCTGAAAGCTCTGCGCAGCCGCTATGGCCTGTCACAAAGAAAACTCGCCGACAAGGCCGGCCTGACTCATGGCACCGTCTCGCACATAGAGCGGAACAAGATCAGCCCGTCAATCGGCACGCTGCGGCAGATATTGGACGCCATCCCCATGACCCTGTCTGATTTTTTTGCCGATCAGGGCGAGAGGGACACCGACTTTTTCTATACTAGGGATGATCTGCTAGAGGTGGGCTCGGGGGGCGTTTCTCTGCTCCAAATTGGGAAAAATCTGAACGGCCTACCCCTGCAAATCCTTCTCGAACGCTACCCTCCTGGGGCAGAAACGGCTAGCACCCCGTATCGTTGCCGCTCGGGTGAAGAAGGGGGATTCGTCATCGAGGGCGAGATAGAACTCACGATTGACGGACGCACGCAGGTGTTGAAGGCCAACGAGGGCTACCTGTTCCCGTCCCATTTGGCACACAAGATGCGGAACACGGGTCAGGTGGACTGCGTCATCGTCAGCGCGTGCACGCCTCCGGCGTAATCCGCCAGCAGGAAACACCTGAGCGAATTGCTTGCCAGACAGCTAAAGGATAATATCCTATCCATTCTCGCCTCCCGGGTGTTCGCCGTGCTGTTCAGATATTTGTGCCTCCTCATAATCGCGTTGCCCTCCTTCGCCCCAAATGCCGAACCGCTAACGGCAACCTCAGCACCTCTGGATTTACAGACTGCGGGAGATCAACAAAAACTGAGCTACCTACTTGGTCTGGAGATGTATGAGGAACGGACGCGACAAGGGTTTGTGCTAGACCCCAATATGGTGGCTCAGGCGATTCGTGATGAGCAGGCTGGTGTGAGACCCAATCTGTCACGCGACGAATACCTGCGCGTGTTAACGCTAAAACGCGAGAAAATTGCCGAGTTCGAGGCCGAATGGGAGGCACTGTCGGAGAAAAACCGACTGGCAGGTGACGCCTTTATGAAATCAACGGCCCTTGAACCTGACGTTGTGGCGACAACGAGTGGGCTGCTTTACAAGATTCTGCGCCCCGGCACCGGGGAGCGCCCTAGCCGTGACGACATCGCCCGCATTCATTACCGAGGAACGATGCTGAATGGTGAGGAATTTGACAGCTCTCTCAAGCGGGGACAGCCCGCCGAATTCCCCGTCGGCAAAGTCAAGCCAGCGCTGAGAGAAATCTTGCTGCTGATGCGCGAAGGCGCGAAGTGGGTGTTCTACTCCCCACCAAGTCTCGCCTATGGAGAAGAGGGTGCCGGGCCTATCGGACCAAATGAAACGCTTATCACTGAAGTCGAGCTACTTGAGATTCTGCAGTGAAATTTAAGACGCCTTTGATTGGCCTCATACTGCCGCTCACTCTCATGTGCTCAACGGCGGTCGCGGCATCAGCGCAGTTAGCGGCGATTTCTTCGGCCATAGAGGATGTTTATCGAGACCTTGATCGCCGTGACGGGCCTGGTTGTGCGGTCGGATATGCCCGCCACGGAGAACTCATCTACACACGCGAGTTTGGAATGGCCAACCTCGAGCACAATATTCCCATCAACCCCACCACTGTGTTTCGTATCGGATCAACGAGTAAACAATTTGTGGCCGCCAGCGTCGCCTTGCTATCGCTGCAGGGCAAGCTTGAACTGGATGCGGACATCCACACAGTGCTGCCGGATTTGCCCGACTACGGCATGCCAGTAACGATTCGCCAAATGGTCAACCACAGCAGTGGCATCCAGGACTATATGCAGGTTGTGGAGGCGGTATACGGGGATCAAGACGGCAATTTTTACCCCAGCGACAAGAACCGTGAATTTCTGTATCGCATGCATCAACTCGACTTCGTGCCTGGTAGCCAGTACGCCTACAGCAATTCTGCCTACGTGCTATTGGCACAAGCCGTCGAAGCGGTCAGTGGCCAAACCATGCGTGAATTTGCGGAAGAGCAGATCTTCGCGCCGCTGGGAATGCGCAACACGCATTTTCATGACAACCATAGGGAACTCGTGGAAAACCGTGCCGACGGGTACGCAGAAATTGATGGCCGATGGCAGAAAAACAACACCAACCTAGAGGTGGTTGGTGACGGTGGTGTGTTCTCCACTGTGGAGGACTTGATCATCTGGTATCACAATTTCGCCGACAATCGTCTTTCAGGCGGCGACGAACTCATAAATCTTCTCACAACGCCGGCCACCTACTCTGAGGTGCCCGCCAAGTATCGAGACTGGCCTATCGACTACGCCTTCGGAAACATGTACCTCCAGTTTGGTGGCCAAACACTCTTTGGTCATTCTGGCGGATTTGTAGGCTTCGTCGCAGCGCCCTACCGAATTCTGGCCACCAACGAAATTATGGTGTCCCTCTGCAACTACCGCTTCAAAGGCAATGTAAACCGGGTATTCGATTCGATCGAGAAAATATACGGTGACAACGAGTGAGCGTTAAAGGCAGGGGTTTGGGCCCCCTGCTAGGGCTATGCCTGACGTTTTTGTTGAGCACAGTAACGTCGTCGACATACGCCAAAACGATTGGTTTTGAGACCGACGAAGGTAGCTGGATATCACTGGATGTTGCCCCGAGCGGGGATTCTCTGGTGTTTGAGCTTCTAGGCGATCTGTACGAGCTTCCCATTGAGGGCGGCAATGCGAGACTCCTTGTCGGCGGCAGTGGATTTGCCTCTCAACCTCGCTTCTCTCCCGATGGAAAAAAACTGGTTTTCGTGAGCGATCGCACTGGGGAAGACAATCTGTGGTTAGTCAGCACAGATGGCACTGATCTGCGACAAATCACTCAGCGAACCGACGGCGAACTTATTTCCCCCTCCTGGTCCCCTGACGGCCGGACAATTTATGTCTCCCAGCTGCAGAGCCGCCGAAGCATGAATTCCAATGTAGAGCTTTGGGCTTACCCGGTTGATGGCAGCGGCGCAGCGAAAGTGAGCACCCCCGATATGGGCCGGGGCTCTATGCTGGTATCGACCTTCGCCCCCGGCGCCTATGGGCCTGCACCCGCTCCAACTGGAGCAGAGGTCTATTTTACCGCCGCAGCCCCTAGGCAACATGGCGACAGCAGCGGACCGAGCGCACGAATCATGAAGGTGAATCTGGCAACCGGCAGCGTCACACCGGTTTTCGAGCCGAACCGCGTTACCTTCAGACCACAACTCTCTGCTGACGGCCGCTGGCTGGCCTATGGGGAACTCAGGGAAGGTGTTACCGGCTTACGAGCGCTCAATCTCCAAAGCGGTGAGGAGCACTGGCTAATCAGAGACATTGGCTTTAGTTCTCTAGAGGCTTGGGCATCACGAGATATGTTGCCCGGTTTCGCGTTCTCACCTAGCAACGACTCTCTGGTTTTCGCCTACGACGGGAAAATTCGCCAGATCAGACTCAAAGATCATCATGTAGACCTGATCCCGTTTAATGCTGACCTCAGCCTGACTTTGGAACCTCGGGCTATCAGCCAGACGACCATCAGTGACGGCCCAGTTCTCGCCAGACTGGCGAAAGGTGCAGTCATATCCCCCGATGGCACCGGGTATGCCTTTTCGACAATGGGTCGTATTTATCGTGTCACCGATAGTGAGCACAAACCAGCTCAGGTCACCGGGACTAGAGAATTTGGCGAGTTTCATCCAACGTGGTCACCCGATGGTGAATGGCTTGCTTACGTCACCTGGAATGCGCAGATGGGTGGTGCAGTATGGAAGGTTAAAGCCAGTGGAGGGTTTGCAGAAAAGATTACCGGGGACGACGCGTTTTACCGTAACCCCGCATGGTCCCCTGATGGGAAAACCATCATTGCAATTAGGGCACCAAAAGCGTTGCGGCAGGAGAACGATCTCAGAGCGCTCGGAACAGCCGAAGAATTTGTCCAGCTCTCCGAAAGCGGGGCAGAAGCGAAACCCATCGCACCGGCCGCCGGCGCTGTACGCCCCCATTTCACCTTGGACGAAAATCGATTTTATGCCTACTCCCCACGCAGTGGGCTCTCGTCATGGAATCTCGATGGGACAGACCAACAGTCAGTCTTGAAAGTTTTTGGGTCCGCGGGGGCGGCTAGCTACCCGGCGTTGGCCAGCGACGTTCTGATAGCCCCCGATCACCGGCACGCACTGGCAACCGTTGCCAATCAGCTCTACTTAATCGACATGCGGTCAGTATCGAAGGATCAACCTTCGGTCAACGTATACACAGAGGGTGTTGCGCATCAAAAATTAACTTCTCTAGGTGCTGATCACTTCTCCTGGGGCAATGCACGAACGGTTGCCTGGTCTGCAGGGAGCACGCTCTTTAAAAAGACAATTGGCACTGAGGAAGTCACAGAAATTCAGACAGAAATCAGTTTTCCACGGCGCACCTCGACCGGCTTTGTGGCGCTAACGGGCGCCCGAGTTATCACTATGGATAGGGGCAACGTTTTTGAGGAAGGCGAGATTCTCATCGAAGGAAATCGCATCCGGGCTGTGGGGCCGTCAGGCTCGATAGTGATACCTCGGGAGGCGACCAGATTCGATCTACGAGGCAGTACGATCATGCCAGGAATCGTTGATATCCATGCACACTGGAACCCCAAACGGTCAGTCCTCGATCTCGAGGATTACAATGCCTATGCAAACCTCTCTTACGGCGTCACCGCGCTGCGTGACCCGCAATCAGTCACCGATGACATCTTCGTATATAGCGATGCTGTGGCGACGGGAGAAATGGTGGGACCAAGAATATTTTCTACGGGACGCGGCGTATTTTTCTTCAACAACTTCCAATCTTATGAGCAAGTCTATGCGGTGCTTGCACGCTATAAATACAAGTACCGCACGCATCTATTGAAGGCCTATCTCCCGGGGAACCGGCAAGTCAGGCAATGGATAGTTCGCGCCTGCAAAGCACTGGACCTCATTGTCACCGCTGAGGGTGGCGCTGACGCCAAAATGAATATCACCTTTGCCCTCGATGGTTTTAGCGGGACAGAGCATGCAGTACCCATTGTGCCCATCCAGAAGGATATCGTTGAACTCTTCAGCCAGTCGGGCATCAGCTATACCCCAACACTGCTTGTGAGCTTTGGCGGACCGTTCGCGGCGGATTATTTTATTGGTGAACGTATCGGTTTAGACGACGAAAAGCTTCGCCATTTTTTGCCCGATAAATTGATCGAGAACCGAATCGAGTTATCTCGTGAGGTAGACCCTGAGGCCCATATTTTTCCTTCTGTCGCCTTGGGCGCGAGAGAGATTCTCGAGGCTGGTGGCAGTGTGGGTCTGGGTGGACACGGAGAGATGCAGGGCCTGCAAGTGCACTGGGAAATGTGGGCCATGGCCGCGGGGGGCATGAAGAACTCCGATGTGTTGCGTGTGGCTACCTTAGAGGGAGCCAAAGCAATTGGATTAGGTGCGGACATCGGCAGCATCGAGGTCGGCAAATTGGCTGATCTGATTGTGCTGGACAATAACCCCCTTGAGGCCATTTCCCACTCCAATAGTGTCCGGTTAGTCATGGTGAATGGCGTGCTTTATAACGCAAACAGCCTTGCCGAAGTATGGCCCCTACAACGAGAACTGCCTTCAACCTGGTGGCATGGGATGTCAGAAGCCAGTACCACCTCTGGTAACGTTTCTAGTCGGTAGGAACACCATCATGTCGAGCATAAAAAATCAGACATTCGCCACGCACATTACGCGGCGTGACTTTGTCAACGGCGCGGCCTTGGGCATTGGCTCTGCGTTTGCGCCCGGCATACGACCTGTTCACGGCAAATCTAATGAAGGTGCGGCACCACACTTACTGGGTAAGGATTGGTACGGTTATGGCGGCGTAGGACAGTATCGTGAAAGTCACGGCAATACCCCCCAACTGGTGAACACTGCTCACACACTTCGCAATGGCCAGTCCATTCCAGCTTTCGAGCTCGAAGCGGCAGAAGCATATGATCTGGTTATCGTGGGCGGAGGGTTGGCAGGCTTAGGCGCGGCACTGGAGTTTAATGATCAACATGGACCTGAGCGCACGTGTCTGCTGCTTGATAATCATCCGGTTATCGGAGGCGAAGCCAAAGAAAACGAATTCGCAGTTGAGGGTGAGCGGTTAATCGCGCCTCAAGGAGCAAACGGTTTTTTTATACCGCCCGCGAACGGCGACACGGGTGATGCCTACTATTACGCAAAACTTGGCCTCCCCAGAGATTTTACTTTTCGGGATTGGCCAACCGAACAATCGCCATTGCGCTTTTGTCGCGACAACTATGGCTATCTCGTAGCGGGTCTGCAAAAACACACCAGTACAGGTCATTTCTTTCGTACCCCCGGGCATCAGGAAGGCACTTGGGTCACAAATCTCTTTGCTGCGGGAACTGCGCATGCGCCGCTGTCAGAAATCACTCTGAAGCGATTACATCAGTGGTTTGCCGCCGGACAGCTCAAAGACTTTGCATCCGCCGAGGAAGCCCGACGTGAACTGGATACGATGTCCTACGAGGACTTTCTGAATCAACACCTCAATGCCAATGACGTAGGTGCTCGATACGCCGATCTTTTTTTGGCCTCGGCTTGCGGCTTGGGTAGCGACGCGGTGTCTGCGTATGCAGCGTTTCAGCTGCCCATGCCGGGATTGTTCGACTCGTCACTGCTGGACGCCAGGCGAGTCTCGTTCCCCGGCGGTAATTCGGGGTTCGTGCGGTATTTCCTGAAGCATCTGATACCTGATTCGATTCAAGGGGGGGACTCTTTCGAAGAAGTGATTACCAATCCACTTAACCCAAGCGCCCTTGATCAACCCGGGCAACCGGTGAGGATGCGCACGCATTCGACCGTATTGTCAGTTTCTCACGATGGTCACCCTGCAGATTCAAAGGGGGTGAATCTGGTTTACATGCGCGGCGGAAAACACTACGGATTGCGGGCGAAATCCGTGGTGATGGCCACCGGTAGTTGGATGACCAAAAAGGTCGTTGTGGACCTCCCTGAGACGCACGCCAATGCGTGTGACGAATTCCTGCATGCGCCCTTTCTGGTAGCAAATGTAGCTTTGACCAATTGGCGTTTTCTACACAAGCTTGGCATTACTGCAGCTATATGGGACAGGGATGATCAAGGTTTTGGCTTCACCTGCAATATTAGAAACCCCATGCAAGTCGGCGACTACCAACCGCCCCTGGATCCCGACAAGCCCACTGTACTGTCCTTCTATACGCCTTTTCACCGGCCGGGTGTCAGTCCGAAAGCTCAGGTTTCTATGGGACGAGCAACGCTGTTCAATACTTCGTATGCAGAATATGAGTCACAAATACTGCAGCAGATGTTGCAACTATTTGGGCCGGCGGGCTTTAACCCGAAGAGAGATGTTGCAGGGCTGATTTTAAATCGATGGGGCCATGCCTATTCAGTGCCCTACCCAGGTTTTTATGGCGGAGCCAACGGGTCTGGACCAGGAGACACCCTGCGGCAAAACGTGGGGAGAATTTCCTTTGCACACTCTGAACTTGCGGGGCTTCAACACTACGGGCCAGCGGCCGATGAAGGACGCCGAGCCGCTCAGCAAGCGTCGCAGTGGCTATAAAAAAATTCTAAAGCAGCCTGTCCTTTACTTGCGGCCTTTATGACTCGCGCGCTGAGATTGTAAGGTAGGCAGTGGCGGCCTTTCTTTAGGGACCCGCCTGCACCTAGATCGGAAGCTCAGTGGAATACTTTACCTCCCTCAGGGCTACGGCTGACGTAATGTCCTGCACCCCCGGTATTTTTGACAAATGATCTTGAAAAAAACGATCGTAGTCGTCCATATCCTTTGCGACTATCCGCAGTAAATAATCACTGCGCCCAAGCATTGCGTAGCACTCGGCGACTTCAGGAAATGAGCTGATCTCATCCTCAAACTTGTCCACCCCCTGTCGGCCGTTAGACGTCAGCTTCACCTCGGTGTAAACCACGATATTCAGGCCGAGCTGCTTACGATTGAGCATCGTGACCCGACCGTCGATGTAACCCTTTGCCTCCAGTTTTTTTATGCGTCTCCAACAGGGTGGCTGGGAGAGATTCACTTCCTCAGCAATCTGCGCAACCGACAGGTTTGCTTTTGTTTGCATGAGGCTAAGGATCCTCAGGTCGATATTGTCTAAAGCCATAGATGCCGCTCAAATTGAAATATAATTACGTATAAATATTATAATAAGTAATATTTATACACTTTAAAGTGAAATAGCGCAAAATAAAGAAAAGCAATTACCGGCGCATCACGATACCTTTTTCCCGCTATTCGATGATTCTGGCCGAGAGTTGAGAGCACTCAGCGATCTCCGGGCGAATCAGAGCACCATCTCGATTGGAGAAAAAATATCGTGACTAGCAGCCACATCCTGCACCTATCTGAATACGATCGGCACGAACATGTCGTTGAACACCGCGATGAGCGTAGTGGTTTGCACGCGATTATTGCTTTACACAACACCAGCCGGGGTCCCGCTCTGGGCGGATGTCGAATGTGGCCCTACACCGATCGACTCGAGGCAATACGGGATGCGCTGAGACTCTCCCGTGGCATGACATACAAATCGGCACTTGCAGGCCTCGAGCTCGGGGGCGGCAAAGCAGTGATCATCGGCTGTCCTAGCAGAGACAAAACGCCAGACCTGCTTAGGGCGATGGGGCGCTTCGTTGATACGCTTAAGGGGCAGTACATTACTGCACCCGATTCCGGGTCCAATGTTGCAGACATGCGTATTATCGCAGAGGAAACGCCCTGGGTCGGTGGCATAGGCGCCGGTGCCGAGCACGGGGGTGACCCTTCACCTTCAACGGCATACGGTACTTTGGTTGGTCTCAAGGCGGCGGTGCACCATCGCTTTGGAAGCGAGCAGCTTGCGGGCCTGAAAGTCGCGATCCAGGGCGTCGGCAATGTGGGCTTTCATCTAGCACAGCTGCTGGCTGAAAGAGGCGTTGAGCTCGTGGTGGCCGACGTCTCTGACAGGAATATCGACAGACTACTGGCAAGCACAGACGCTACAGTTGTTGATGCGGATCGCATTTACGATCAGGTCGTCGATGTTTTCAGCCCCTGCGCAATGGGGTCTGCGATCAATCCAGCAACAATCGATCGCATCAGCGCGCCGATCATCGCGGGTGCAGCCAATAATCAGTTGGCGACTCCAGAAGAAGGTCATCGATTGCACAAGCGGGATACGCTTTATGTGCCTGACTACGCAATAAACGCAGGCGGCATCGTGGATATAGCTTACCGGCAGCGTGGCGGCAGCGATACTGAAATTCTCGCCCACATCCAATCCATCGCTAAAACGTTGATCGATATTTTTAAACGATCAGATATACAGGACCGCCCAACCTTTCTCGTCGCTGATGATCTTGCCGAGGAGCGCTTCCACTGGGACTCGACGCCCGCTGCGCTGGAGCTCATTTCCAAAGCTCACAATCAGCGAGCCCACCCCGCAGCCTCGATCAGCATCGCAGATCAGTAAAAAGTGAAATGAACCAGCAAGAAGTCATTGACGGCCTGCCATCTCATCTACGTTCGTTCGTCAAAACACAGCGCTGCGACGACTACACGCCTCAGGATCAAGCTGCTTGGCGCTTCATCATGAAACACCTTGTCAGCCAACTGACCCAAACTGCGCATCCCGCATATCTGCAAGGGCTCGCTAAAACAGGCATCACGCTGGATCGCATACCAGCGATCGAAGAAATGAACGAGTGTTTGAGCAAGTTGGGTTGGCGGGCTGTCGTCGTGGATGGCTTCATTCCACCTGCTATTTTTATGGAATTTCAGGCTCTCAAGGTGCTTGCTATCGCGCTTGAGATGCGTAGCGCTGAGCACCTTTTTTACACGCCTGCTCCCGATATCGTCCATGAATCAGCGGGCCATGCCCCATTTATCGTCGATACCGATTACGCCGAGTTTCTTCAGCGATTTGGTGAGGTGGGCATGAAAGCCATCGCAACAAAAGCAGATCTTGAACAGTACGAGGCGGTGAGACAGTTATCTATCCTGAAAGAAAGCCCCGATGCTACGGAGATACAAATTGCAGAGGCAGAAAGCGCGTTGATGGACCTATATCGGCGGGATGACACGCCGTCTGAAGCTGCACTCCTGACGCGCCTGCATTGGTGGACAGTGGAGTACGGGCTAGTGGGCTCTCCAGAAGACTACAAGATATTTGGCGCAGGAATCCTCTCTTCTCTGGGTGAGAGCCGTCGCTGTCTTGATGACGAGGCTGTGCGAAAAATCCCACTCACAGTGAACACCATCAATACGCCCTATGACATTACAACGGAACAACCACAGCTGTTTGTTACACAGAGCTGCAAACACCTTACCCAAGTCCTTGAAGAATTCGCAGCCTCAATGTGCTTCATAAAAGGTGGTGCAGAGTCCATAAAAAAAGCTATCCGGGCAGAGAGCCTATGTACCGCCCTATACGACTCTGGTTTGCAAGTCAGCGGCAAATTCAAAGAGGTGCTGTGTGATGCTGTTGGCAATGCCATCTACCTCAGAACCGAAGGCGCCACGCAGATCGCCTACCAAGATACGGAACTTTCGGGGCATGGAGTAGAAACACACGCTACAGGGTTTGGGTCACCTGTCGGACGCTTGAAGGGCCTCAATAAGTGTCTATCTCGTTACTCGATTGACGAACTGAAAACGCTTGGTATACAAGTGGGTAGCAACGTGACACTGGAATACCTCTCCGGTATTACGGTCAACGGAGTACTTCGAGAAATTGTCCGCTGTGATCAACGCAACCTCCTATTGTCGTTCGAGGACTGCTCGGTAAACGATCTTAACGGCACCGCCCTCTTTTCACCCGCATGGGGCAGATATGATCTTGCCGTTGGGTCCACTATCGCGTCAGTTTATGGTGGTGTCGCTGATCGAGAAAAATTGCAGCTTTACAAGCCAGTCACCCGCAGTCATACGAAAAAAGCGACCCAAGACAAGTGTTTGATGAACGCCTACCGCGTTGTCGATCGGCTGCGCTCGTCCCAGAAAAAAATCGCCGCTGGAGAGCTGCCTGACGTCGTGGAAAAAGCGCTTCGAAATCACGCAGATGAATGGCTCATCCGGACAGAGTTACTCGATGTAGTGAACCCAGAACTACACCATGTATTTGAAATGCAATTGAACGAAATCGCAGACAGGCGCCCTGAGGCCGCAACAGGCATAAATATGGCCCTCAAGGCAGCGAGTCATTCACCATCATTTGAATAAAGGGGGAAACGTCATGGGAGATTTATTTGAGAACCCTATGGGACTAGACGGGTTTGAATTCGTCGAGTACTCGGCAACTGAGCGAGGGCTACTCGAAGGCGTCTTCAAAACAATGGGGTTCTCGCTTGTGGCTAATCATCGATCGAAAGATGTCGCACTCTGGCGTCAGGGTGACATCAACTTCATTATCAATTACGAGCCAGCGTCGCCCGCTTACTTCTATGCCAAGGAGCATGGCCCATCGGCCTGCGGCATGGCGTTTCGAGTGCGGAATGCGAAGTCAGCCTATGCACGTGCTTTAGAGCTGGGGGCGCAACCCATTGATGTCCAAACAGGCCCCATGGAGCTAAAACTTCCGGCCATCAAAGGCATTGGCGGCGCATTGTTGTATCTCGTCGATCGCTACGAAGCTGGCGCTTCAATTTATGACATTGACTTCGAATACGTACCGGGTGTCGACCCCTACCCCGAGGGTTGTGGCTTTAAAGTCATCGACCACCTCACGCACAACGTTTACCGGGGCCGAATGGATTATTGGGCTAATTTCTATGAGCGCCTGTTTAACTTTCGGGAAATCCGCTACTTCGATATCAAGGGTGAATACACGGGACTAAGGTCGAAGGCGCTTACCGCTCCTGATGGCAAAATTCGCATCCCCCTAAATGAGGAAGGCGGCACTGGTGGGCAAATTGAGGAGTACCTCATCAACTACAACGGCGAGGGCATCCAGCATATTGCCTTCTCGTGCGACGACCTCTTTGACTGCTGGGACAAGCTGAAAGCACGAGGGGTTCCGTTTATGACGGCACCCCCCAAAACCTATTATGAAATGCTCGAGGAACGCCTACCCGGACATGGCGAATCAGTATACGCGCTGCAGTCTCGCGGCATCCTGCTAGATGGCACGACCAACGACGAGAAACCGCGCCTCCTCCTACAGATTTTCTCAGAAACCCTGATTGGTCCCATCTTTTTTGAGTTTATCCAACGCAAAGAAGACGAAGGGTTTGGTGAGGGGAATTTCCAGGCACTGTTCGAGTCCATGGAGCGTGATCAAATGCGCCGGGGCACCTTGAGTGCTGGGCAATGACGAAATAGAAGGGTCGCACTATGGACATTAAGCGAATCCATCATGTGGCGTATCGCTGTAACGACGCCAAAGAGACGGTTGAGTTTTATCAACGCGTACTTGGCATGGATTTCCAATTAGCCATTGCTGAGAACGAGGTGCCTTCTACAAAGGCGCCTGACTCATACATGCATGTATTTTTGGATGCGGGCATGGGTAATGTTTTGGCGTTTTTCGAGTTGCCCAATTCACCTCAAATGGGGGTTGATCCCAATACTCCAGACTGGGTCCAGCACATTGCCTTCGAGATCGAGACTTTTGAGCATTTGATGAGAGCAAAAGCCAAAATCGAGGCCGAGGGCGTCGAGGTCTTGGGGCCAACCAATCACGGCATTTTTCAATCGATCTACTTCCGGGACCCCAATGGTCACCGCCTGGAACTCGCGGTCAACACACGTACTGCAGCGGAGATGGCTGAGCTTCATCGAGTCGCGCCCGATATGCTCGAAGAGTGGAGTCAAACCCGTCAGGCACCGCGTCATGCCGCATGGCTTCATGAGAAAGAATTCAATCCGGAGACTGTATGAAACTCGCCAGCCTGAAGTCTGGCCGCGATGGGCGCCTGGTTGTGGTTTCCCGCGATCTGACCCGCGCCGTTGAGGCTTCTTCCATTGCACCCACAATGCAATCGGCACTCGATTGCTGGAGTAAGGTGTCTGCTGAACTCACGCGACTTTATGAGCAACTCAATACGGGGGAAATGGTAGCGAGTTTTGCATTTGACCCGGCATATTGTGACGCCCCGCTACCCAGGGCTTACCACTGGGCTGATGGCAGTGCATATGTGACACACGTGGAATTGGTGAGAAAGGCGCGCGGCGCTGAGCTACCCGAATCATTCTGGTCCGACCCACTGGTCTACATGGGCGCTTCAGACGCGTTTTTGGGTCCAACCGATGATGTCCCGGTCGAGTGTGAAGCCTGGGGAATCGATTTCGAAGCGGAAGTGATCGTCATCACTGACGATGTACCCGCTGGCATTTCACCTGAGCAGGCATCTAAACACATCCAACTAATTGGGCTGGTCAATGATGTCTCTCTGCGTAATTTGATCCCTGGAGAGCTTGCCAAACAGTTCGGTTTTTATCAGTCGAAACCCTGGACCAGTTTCAGCCCGGTCGTTGTCACTCCCGATGAGTTGGGCGAGGCTTGGGATGGGGCAAAATTACATTTGCCCTTACGCGCCACCCTCAACGGCACATTGGTGGGCGCGCCAAATGCCGGCGTCGACATGACCTTCGACTTTTGCACGTTGATTGCTCACTGCGCGAAATCACGCGACCTCATGACAGGCACCGTTGTCGGTTCAGGTACGGTATCCAACGCGGGCAGCGAACACGGCTCCTGTTGCCTCGCTGAAGTCCGCTGCCTCGAGACCATCGCAGATGGAGCACCGCACACACCCTTTATGTCATTTGGTGATCGCATCGAAATCGAGATGTTGGACGATGAAGGGCAGTCGATTTTCGGAAGAATCGACCAGCGCGTAGTGCAATACACGCCGGCGATTGACTGATACATGAAGCTTTACTCCTACTTCAGATCGTCGGCGGCCTATCGCCTCAGAATTGCCCTCGGTCTTAAAGGTCTCGACTACGACTACATGGCAGTCAATCTCGTGAAATCGGAACAAATAGAAGATCACTACCGGTCGCTAAATCCTATTGGACTCGTTCCCACACTGCAGCTCGACTCCGAAGAGGTACTTACGCAATCGGTCGCCATTCTGGAGTGGCTTGAAGAGCAATACCCCAGCCCAGCTTTATTGCCGACTGATAAGATCGCTCGCGCCAAAGTGCGCGCGATTGTTAACGTGATTGCATGCGACATTCACCCAATCTGCAATCTGTCTGTCACCAATCATCTCAAAAGCGAATTTGGTGCAGATCAAGATACCATTGCGCACTGGTACCGCCGATGGATGTCTCGCGGCTTTGAGGCGATCGAGGCACTCGTCGCCTCAAAGTCAGGCGCATTTTGCATGGGTGACTCCGTATCACTGGCCGATGTCTGTCTGATCCCACAGCTCTACAATGCCAACCGGTTTGGCATCGAACTCGGGCCCTACCCCAAGTTAGCCGCCATCAACACGCATTGCCTGACACTCGAGGCTTTTCAGAGGGCGGCGCCGAGGCGCCAGCCAGACAGCACCTAAGGTGGCGATATTCATACTGGGCGCGATCTCTAATGTAAGGCCGGATGGGGTTGCTGTTAGAGGGCCAGATCGATCGATAGTAGGGATGGTTGGCGATCATTTCGCGGACTTGATGCCGGTCTGTGATCGGCCCTTCCGTCGCTGCCTTCGCACCTACGAGATGGTAAACACCGGGTTGTACTTCGTTAAACAGGTGCGCCCGTAAACTGCGGGCGAATTGTTGACGCGATTCGTCGTCGTGATCACGTTGTACCAATAGCGGATGTTGATGTTGATCGTCCATGGCGTGATTCGAAGCGGTTTTGTGCCATTGTGCACCCGTCACTAAGCTGCGACCCATGGGCCACGCCAGCGGCTATAACCCGCAGGCTAAGCGCCAGCGCTAGATGGATCCGCTTGGCCCTAGCGAGATTGAAAAATCTCTAAAAAAGGCCTCTTGTTGGCTCACGCTACCGATCTGTTTGATTTAATTCAGAGGACCAAGGGCGGTACCAGATTGGCGAGGTATAGGCGCGCTACTGGATAGATACCGGCAGGTGATCAGGCGTTTGTCCGCTAAATATACGCACGTCATGGGTGAGCCGCCCATTGCGACGCACGAATCCCATCATCGTTAGCCTATTGGGCCACACCCCATTGGCACCAGCAATCAGTCTCAACGAGGTATGGTAGATAAAGCCTATTGCGTCAGGTTTTTCTCAAGGAGGGCGAATAAGTCGTCCACCGAAGAACTGCCCTGCTCTTCTCCTGACGCGTCAAATTGCCAGAGCATGCCGTCGAGGGCTGGGTTGGCAAAGTACACAATGCCATGGCGGATCGGGTCGGTGGATTGTTGGCTCAGCACTCGGTGTACCACCGCCCCCACCGTGCGATCTGCATGGGCAGTGATAAAGGCCAGTGCTTCGCCAAAGTTGATCACCAGATGACCGGGGAGCACGGGGACATCCACGAAGTGATCATCGACCCCGACCTGAAGACCGGGAGCACTGGCATCGAGGATAGTGACAAACCCGTAATCCGTGTGTGGGCGCAGCCCCCAGTCTGGCTGGCGAGTGTCGTAGTGGACAAAATTGAGAAACGCGTCGCCCCCGCCCGAGGCGTAACCTCCCGATGCCCGGTCCCACAGAGCCTCTGGAATGCCCGATTGGTGCAAAACCTCACGCATGATGGCAACGCCGATAGTGTCGAGCTGACGACCAAAAGCGGCAATGTTTTCGGGGTAGTGCTGAACCCACCGCTCGCGGCGGAGTGCCAGCTTGGTTTGCTGGTTGTTCTCAAGGGCAATGAACCCCTCGAGCTCGGCATACTGGGGGATTTGGCGGTAGGGGCTATCTGCCGTGATGAGCTCACGGCCAAATCGCCTGGCCGCTTCAAGGTCTAGGTTTTCGGGGGTCTTGAGGTAAAAGATGCCGAGGTCCCAGGCACGGCCGAGCTCATCCAGATTCGCGAAGATGAGGCGTTCATTGGACGTTTTATCCCTTGCTATGAACGCGACCGGGAGGCCACGTTCCTGCCACACCGGTTGAGGACTCGATGACATCCCAATGACTCCCAGATACCAAGGCCTGCAATAAATATAGACGGTAGAACAAAGAACGCATGCGGTCCACCTGCAACACAATAGTGCTGATTCGGATAGGCTGTCATATCGTGCGACGGGTTTTAGCGGCTCCAGCGTATCAATGTTGAAGCGCAATTTTGATGCGCCGTTTTCAGGGAGAGAAACGATGAACAAGACTGCAGCGATCACCTCTATGCTCAGTATGCTTTTTTTAGCTGCGCAACCTGCCATCAGTCACCATGACGGGCCCCATAACAATGGGGATAAAAAACCGTCGCCGAAACAGATGATGCGTGCACTGGACACCGACGGCGACGGTCTCATTAGCTTTGAGGAGTTCCGGTTACCCGACAAACGCCGCGGTGCCGACAGGCTGGAGGAAGCAGATACGGATGGTGACGGCAATATCAGTCGCGCAGAGATGGAAGCCCAGTTAAATGCGCACCTGGAGGCGGTCAAAGCCAAGGCAGAGGCGCGCTTTGAACAAGCCGACATCAATGACGATGGATTTGTGACCCCTGAGGAACGCAAACAAGTCGCCTTTGAGATGCTGGATATCAACGGCGATGGGTATCTCTCGCCCGAGGAGCTTGCCGCAGCACAGAAGGATCGCAGACGCCCACGGAATTAAGCACCCCAATCATAAAGATGGATGATGGCGCACTGATGGAGCAGGTCTCGCGAGGTGATCGCGAGGCCTTTGCTGTGCTGGTGGAGCAATACGCACCTGCACTGCAGGCGTTTGCGTTGAGGCTCCTCGTTCAGCAACCCCAGGCTGAAGAAGTCGTGCAAGAGACGCTGACACGCGTCTGGCTAAAAGCCGGCGATTACAACGCTGAACGAGCCCGGCTGTCCACGTGGCTGCATCGCATTGCCCATAATCTCTGTGTCGACAGGCTCAGGCGTCAGGAGCGCGAGGTGCCGCTTACCCCGGCATTAGAATCTGCGCTAACTGCCAGAGATACCGCTGAACACCTTATAGAAACGCTGGATTCCCGGGATAGGGTAACCAGAGCAATCGCCAGTTTGAGCGAGCGCCATCGCACGGCATTAGTACTCACCTACTACCAGCGCTTATCCAACCGCGAAGTTGCTGAAATCATGGGTGTTTCGATAAGAGCACTTGAATCACTGCTGGTGCGCGCGCGCCAGCAAATCAAAACCACTCTGGAGGCGTCGTCATGAAACGATCCCCAATACAATCGCCACTTTCCCCAAGCCGGGCAAAAGAGATTTTAAATGCCTACGGCGCAGAGCCTGAAAAATGGCCCGAAGACGAGCGAGGTGACCTGCTGCAACTGCTGGCCCAGTCACCGGAGTTACAGGCGTTACGTGAGACGGCCAGCCGTCTGGATGGTCTGCTTGATGAGTGGCAGCTAGAAGTCATCAGCCGCACTGACATCCTGGTCGGGTCGCTACCGGCCCAAACTCCCAAAAAACAAAACTGGACTGATCAGGTGGCTGCGATTTTTCTACCGGGCTTACTGGGCTGGCGCCAAGCCGTGCTCGCGGCAGCACCCCTGGCACTCGGATTTATTTGGGGCCTGTCGGGCGAGCCGCCCTCAGACGATTGGTCTGAAGCTGAGTTTCTGATTTTCAATTCACCTATGGAGGTGCTCACCGATGAATAACGGCGTGAACACGAACAAATGGCTGATCGCTTCGGTGGCAATCAACCTCATCTTCATCGGGGCATTACTGGGGGATTGGTTTGGTCATGCCCGTCGCAATCTACCCCCCATGCACTGGGCAACGGGAGAGCTTGATGCGCAGAGTCGCTCAGCGGTTAAAAAAATTCTCGATCAACAAAAGCCCGTGGTGCGCGCGCTTCGCCAAGAAATGAGGGCGATTGATAAAACCCTGATGGAGATCGTTCGTTCTCCGACTCTCGACACAGCCGAACTCGAGCAAATCCTCTCAGCACGACAGGCGAAACAAATGGAATATCAATCGGTGCTACAGAATTCTCTGGAGTCCATTTTACCCACACTCACCCCGCCACAGCGGATGGCAGTGCTGCGACGTATGCTGATGGAGAGTAAGCCAGCGCGTCGCCCTCACAATAATCATGGAGGAAGACGTCACGATGAATTCGGGGCGGGTGATCGGCTCAGCCCGCCACCATAGGACGAAGGTATAGCCACGCAATGGGAAAATGTGCGCCCTTGAGGCGTTTCTTTTTCCTCCGGTCAGAATCTTCAGCGGAAGAAAGTGCGTATCACCCGCGGGGCTGGAATCTGTAGGCAACGTAAAATGGCAGCAGGATTAGTAGCGCCAGAATAGCGACCAGCAAGGTTTCTCTCAGCTCTTTTCGCATCATATTGATTGCCAACTGCTTGATATGACCATAATCCGCCGGCATCGGTAATACATGATTGTCGATAACGTACTGCTCGTAGGCCGCCAACATGCGTTGCAGCCGTTCAGGCCTCTCGCTGGAGAGATCACGAGTTTCGCCCGGGTCCGCCTTAATGTTGAACAGGTGCCAACGGTCGTCCCCAAGGGGGCCGCGATTAAAGACGATCTTGTAGTCTCCCTGAAATAGCGCGGCATTGCCCGCAAGCTCGTAACCTACCGCATCATCCTCGCTGTAGACTCGCTCAGCTCCACCCTGCAACACCGGCATCAAGTTACGCCCGACCATGGGCTCGATGGGTTTGCCACCATACCTGCCCTGCGGCGGCTCGATACCCGCGAAAGACAGAATAGTGGGGGTAATGTCCGTCACAAAAGAAAAGGCATCGCTCAGCACGCCCCTTCTAGGTAAAGCATTGCCGGCCACGATCAGTGGCACCCGCATGCCGCCCTCTCCCGCGTAGAACTTGTAGTAAGCGAGTGGGCTCACCGCGGCGCTGGCAAAGCTGGGGCTGATAGTGTTGTAGCTGCCCTTGAGGCCCAGGGTGTTGTAGTCACTGCGGTAGTTCAACGTGCTCAGCTGTCTCTGAATCGCAAAGTTATCGGGGTCAGCGGGCCCTGCTCCCTCGGCGCCGTTATCCGAAGTAAAAATGAATATCGTATTTTCGAACTGACGCTGACTTTTGAGATACAAGATCAAACGGCCGATATGATGATCCATCGCTTCGACCATGCCGGCATAAACCGCCATGCGTTTGGCTTCGTATCGCTGCCGCTCAGCATCCAGTGCCTGCCAATCATCTGTGGTGGACATCGCCATCATGCCGACATCGGGTGGGACGATTCCCAGCGCTGACGCCCGCGTAGACCGTTGTTCACGGATAACTCTCCAGCCCACATCGTAGGTACCCATGTAGGGCTCGATAAATTCCTCAGGTGCCTGTACCGGTATGTGTACGGCCTGTAATGGCAGGTAGGCAAAAAAAGGCGCGTCGTCGTGAACATGGGTGTCGATAAACTCGATGGTTTTGTCGACCAAAAAACGAGATGAGTAAAAATCTTCTGGCAAGGTGTAAGGCTCGCCATCGGCAAACCAATTGGCGTTGTCATAGAGCGGCATGTAAGGGCGCTGCTCCCAGTTATCGGCCCCGGAATCGGCCAATGCAACAGTCCGCTCAAAGCCACGTTGACTCGGCAACTTGCCCGCGGCACTACCCAGATGCCATTTGCCCGCCATGTAAGTGTGATAACCCGCCCCCTCGAGGAGCGTCGCCACCGTCACCACGTTGCTGCCAAGTACGCCCTGATAGTAAGGGTCATGGCGCTGCTCCGGCGCCAGCATCTCAGGAATATTGGGCACACCCGCCCGATGCGCATCGACCCCCGTCAGGAGCATGGCGCGGGCTGGCGCGCAGTTGGCGGCAGTGTGGTAATTCGTGAAAGTCACACCAGCCTCGGCGAGTGCAGACAAGGTAGGGGTATTGATCTCACTGCCGAAGGGCGCGATGTCGGAAAAGCCCAGATCATCCGCCAGGATCAATACGATGTTGGGCCGATCGCCCCCCTCACGTTGATGCAAAGGCCCCAAGTGCGCATCTGTTGTTGCTGAACCAAACGCCAGATTGCACAGAACCGTAAAGCCGGAGCCGAAGAAAAAAGCCGTCAGCAACTTGCGCATCGTGCGCTCAAGACCGTTCAGGCAAATAGCGAGAAGCAAAAAACAGGATTAGCGCCACCACCACTTCAGGCACGATCAGGGCCGTGGCCAGCGCCGCATCATGCATAAGCCACGCCAGTATGCGGCCGGTCGCCGTCAGCAAAAGTAGGATGATCGGCGGGTAGTACCAGATGCTGCGCTGTGTGGTCAGGCCCATCAGAATGCACACCCCAAGCGTCAGAAAAAAAGCCGACATATCGCCAATCTGAGAGCTGAGACCAATGCCACTGCCCAACATCAGGCCGAACTCTGGAGCCACAGCAGCTGGCGCTAGCAGCCACCGCAAACCGGTGACTAGGAACAACACGCCGGGCAGTAGCACCAAGATTCTCGCCAAAAGAGTCATGGCGACTAACCTCGCTCTGCAATCACTTGCATCATGCGATGGGCCGTCTCAAGCCCTGAGTTTTGATTCTGCCCGGTCACAAAGCGCTGCTCGTCATCCACCACCACGTGCGTAGCAAAAATATCCCGAAAGGCAGTGTGGCTCTCGTACAACGCCCCCACTCTTCGGAGTTCTGCCTCGGGGTGCAGCGGCGTCATCTCGATACCGAGCTCCTTAATCTGTTTATCGGATACGCCGGTCATGCGACGACCTGCGATCAAGGTGTTGCCCTCGATATCTTTGGCATTCACCAGCCCTAACACGCCATGGCAAACACCACCAATCACCGCCGCGCGCTGGTCATAATAGGCTTGGGTCACTTTGTCGGCCATCGCCGGCGTCTGGGCAAGGTCATAGGCCGCACCCCATCCACCCGAGATGAAAATAATGTCGTACTGGCTGACATCAACATCGGCAATCGCCAGCGAGTTTTGCACTTTTGCCTGTGCAATCGCGTCATCGAGGTAGCGCCTATCTTCCGGCGTGCTCACTGGGTACGACAGCGTTTGGGGATCAATGGGTATAACACCCCCCTTGATACTCGCCAAATCAACCGACATGCCGCCATCAAGGAATGTGTAGTAAGGGTGGGTAAACTCCGAGGCCATTACGCCCGTTTCAGGCCCTTCGGTTTCTCCCGGTTTAGCAAGCACGTTATGGCTGGTGGTGATAATCAATGCCCGCTTTCCCGGCAGGGCAACCGCTGGACCCTCGTAAATCGGATGTAAGCCCGCTGCGTGCAAGATTGTTGGCAAGGCGGTCAGTAGCACAACGACGAGGCCCACGATAACGCCCAAGCTGACATAGAGTTTTTTCATACAGCCTCTCCTATTGGTTTGGCCCGGTACCTAGCGTACCTTTCACTATATTGGCATTTATTATGCCATAACATTCCGCGCGCAGTACGCCCCCGCAAACAGGCTATCCCGGGGCATTTCTAGCCGCCCACCGACTGAAATAAACGACTTTCAAACTGCACTGCTGTTCGCCGGCCTTATCGCTTTTTATGCCAGCTCTTGCGACGGGTTTGCGGAAACCAATCGTATAAGGCCCAATGGCTGCTTAGCGTTGGAACAAGAGAAACTCATGGCACGACTTTGGCCTCGGCACCCCAAATCAGGTGCACTCCGATCTTTAGGATTATTGTGGTTGGTGCTCAGTTGCCTGACGGTTGCAGCGCAAGACCTCAAGGTGGTGCTGGAGGAACCGGTCGATGGCGAGGTCGCCTCGGGCATATCCAACATCAGGGGTTGGGCCATCGCCTCAGAGGGTATCTCCACCATTGAGATCTTCATCGATGGCCAGTTCGCTTTTGAGGTGCCCTACGGAGGGGAGCGCAAAGACGTCGAAAATGCGAACCCCGATGTTGCCAATTCCCTCAACTCGGGTTTTGGGCAAACCTGGAACTATGGCCTGATGGCCAAAGGCACCCATACGCTGACCGCTCGAGCGATTTCGAGCACTGGGAACATAACGGAAGACTCTCACCAGTTCACGGTAGTGGGTTTACCCGAGTCCTATTACCCTGAAGAAAGCTCACCCAGCTTGCAGGGCGCGTCGGCGCGAGTAGAGGAGCAAGAGGAGCAGCTTGTCATTGAAAACCTCAAGCTCCCTGACGATGAATTGTTGACGATCGTGTTAGCTTGGAATGTGGCTTCTCAAGGATTTCAGATTCGATCGGTCAGTGACAACGATACCGTGACACCCATCGCAGGCAGAACAGATCCAGTAGCGTGCGATTACGCGGACATCACAGACAACAATCAATCATCGCTCGACATTGCCAGCAACGCCAGCTGGAGCTGTGATGAATCTGATCGAGACCTCGTGGCCAATGGCATACCCGATCATGCGGTGGGACAATTTCCTAACCCCAACAACCCTAATGCGATCTCAGAACAGGATGTGCGGGAGACGTTTGCCCTTGCACCGAGTCTCGCTGGCGCACCCACCTACCTGGGTGGCCCGACAGGGCCGTCTGGCTATGTGCTCAATGGTGTCAAGATTGATCCAGGCACAGCGGGGTCCTGTTTCAGTGCCAATAACTGTAGCCTGAGCAACCCCAGAGGAGACTGGCATATCGAGGCGCTTGGCCAGTCACATTTTGACTTTGGTGACGACGACAACAACGCCCATGTGCAGCCCGGAGGGGCCTATCATTATCACGGCATGCCCGAGGGCTTTCTCGACAAGCTTGGCGCGACAGGTAACGACATGGTCCTGATTGGCTGGGCTTCGGATGGCTTCCCTCTTTATGCGCGTTGGGGGTATGACGATCCGGACAGCGCCGACTCTGATATCCGAGTCATCACTTCGAGCTACCAATTGCGCGATAACCCGCCCGCTGATCGACCCTCTACTGATCTCTATGAACTGGGGACTTTCACAGAGGATTGGGAATATCAGGCCGGCTCGGGCGATCTTGATGAATGCAATGGTCGCTTTGGCGTCACGCCCGATTTCCCAGCAGGCATTTATCATTACTACGCCACCGACACCTATCCCTATTTTCAAAGATGCGTATCCGGTTCACTCTAAGCGCCTGTGCATTAGTGTGCGTATTCGCAACGCACGCCGCATTAGCTCATCTCATACCCCAGCAAATGGGGTCCGTACGCTTGGTGGACGGCAAAGCTTATGTCGTAATGGGAATACCGAGCACCGTGTTGTTCTCGGCGCCTTACCTGACGGGTAACGCAGTGGAACTCGATACCTATGAGGCCCAACAACAAAAAACTTCAGACACAGTTCGGGTGGGGATAACAATGCAGTGCGCGGATAACCCAATGGCGCTTCTGGATTTAAGGCTCCAACCAGAAATTCACTACGACGATGCGGGCCCAGCCGTACCTCAGGTCACGGCAATGTTGATCTTTAGTATGCCGGAGCCGCGCTGTCGGATGCGGTTCAGCACTTCACTTTTCCACGCCGACGATCGTGAATTGAGCTATCAGCTGAGAGTCACACTGGAGGATGCCATCAGTAGCGAGCATCTACTGACCCAGCAGCAGCCTTTTTTTGAACTGGGCAGTTGAATTGAGCGCACGGCTAGAGCTCCGGCGATTGCCTTTCAGCGTCGTATGTACCGCGCTGGATACAGCGGCAGGAAACTCATCTCCTGCGCACCACTGCGGAAAAACCTTGGGTGTGCCTGAGCGTGTGGGTCAGCTCCTGAGTTATGACCTTTAGGCCCAGTAGGACGAACAGATTCGGGGTGGCTCGCCTGGCGACCATGAATGCGGTAGTTCCAACGAGCTTTTAAAGGGTGACATCTGAAACCTTCACGCTGATACCAAGATCAACGAGCTCAAGATTCTGATACCTCAATAATATTGTCGTCGCCCTTGCGGTCAACAAATTTGCTGTAAGGATCAATACCTATGAAAAGTGGCTTCTCTGCCGTAACAATGACTATCGACTGTTGCCCCGACTTCATCGGTCTCATCTCAAACAACAGCACATCCTCTGGCTCTAATACGCCGTAGTCTGGTCGTTTGGTAAATGCACCTACATCAACGAGATTTTTGAACTCGGCATCCTGCTCAGCGCCCTCCCCATCCGCATACAGTTTTTTCACCGAAGCGATGAAGGTAGTTTCAAAACCACCCTCGGGTAACGGCCGCACGGTCGCATCGGCCACGCTGAAGTCATAGAGGGTAATTTCCTCCAGCAAATCTGTTACCAACCGGCGCTCAGCATCATCGCGAGCAAGTTGCTTAAAACCGTCAACCAGCTCGATCGTTGTCGCATAGGGCTGGCTTTTGAATCGGTACCGTTCCAACAGATCCGCCAGCATTCGGTTTACTCGACCTTCTCCGAGCCGGTCTTGAAGCAAGTACATCACGACCGCGCCTTTTCGGTAATGAATGTAGCCTTGATTCTCTACTCGATAGAGCGGCAATTCTTCAATGACCTCACCACCTCGAGCAGACAGATAGGCATCTAGCTCATATTTGAGAAAGCGGCGTATTTGCTCTTCGCCGTACATCTGTTTCATGACCATCAGGGCGGAGTACTGCGCCATGGTCTCTACCAGCATGGTGCCACCCTGCATGTAAGCACTGATCAACTGGTGAGCCCAATACTGATGGCCATACTCATGTGCCGTCACATAGGTCACATAGTCTATGTCGTTATCGTCGGCAGCATTTGCAATAAAACCGATCCGCTCAGAATACGGCACGGTGCCGGCAAATGCCTGAGCAAAAGCGGCGTAACCAGGAAACTCTATGATGCGCGCATAATCGAACTGATAGGGACCAAAGTTTTCCCGAAAATAATCGAGTGATATGGCCATCGCATCCAACATCCGCTCCGCGTTAAACGCATGTGTCGGGTGATGATATATCTCCAGTTCAATCCCGTCGTGCTGCCTTTTAGTCGCACTGTAATCAGCAGACTGAATGGAGAAAAAGCCGAGAATGGGGTTAGTGGATTGGAATCGCACCACCCGGCGGTCGCCCTCAATCCGATCACTTACCACTTTACCGGGCGCAACAGGTGTCTGGTCTGCGCTGGTCGTTACGGTAATATCAGACATGACCCAATCGACATTACCAACGTAATTCCGCTCTCTAGCCGCCTCGTCTTCAAGCTTCGGCATGCGCAGTTCAGCCGGCAAGTCATACTTTCTTCGTGTCGCGCGATCTTGTAGTAAGACAGAGCGATCAAACCCAAATTGAGGGGCGAACTCCGAGTTATTGAGAAAAATTCCATTTTTCACCAATCGCGAGTCCTCACCACTTGTACGAAAAGCTTCCTGAATACGCTCCGACTGGAAGGTCACGATCATCTCTTCACCGGGAAGCATGGGTTGCTCCAGCGCGAAAATTTGGTAGCCATAATCTTCCGCCTCGTCGAGTGCAAGCGTGGCGCTGGGAATGTCAATACTGACTAACTCGGAGTAAACATCCTGAAAAACCACATGTAACTCGTTGACCGGCTCACCCGTATCATTAATCAACTGATAGATGCCCTCAAAAAAAGCCTTACCGTCTTTCGGGAACAAGTCGACATTGAGATCGACACGTGTAATTGAGGGCTGCTTAAGCCCCTCGTACTGGAGGAAGGACTTTTCATAATCAGCCAGCCGCTGCTCTACCTCATCACTGGTGACATACTCATTGATGATATTCATCTGATAGAACAACCAAGCGCCTGATGTCGCCGAAACCAACAGCCCCGCAAAGGCCACCCCAGCAGGCGCGCCCCTAAAGCGAGAGGGGAATCGGCGGATCTGCGATGCAACGGAAATGCCGACTCCTCGCCGCCAAAACAAATAGGAAAAGACCGACAGTACTAAGCAGACACCACTCCAATACAGGCGCAGCCACCAGGATTTGGCGCCTCCCACGTCTGTCCCATTCATGTCAGAGATGCGAACAAAACCCGTCTCACCAAAGTTGTAAAGAGGGTGCTCAAAACCTATTGAAACGAGAGTGATGGAGGCGACGAGGTAAATAGCCATTAGCCCCCAGCCTACATACTTGCTGCTACTCAATGACTGCAGAAATACTGCCAAAATGGCAATCATTAACATGTCGACTGCAAACGGCAGAATGAACCAGAAAAAGTATTTGTGGAGCTCTAGGTCAGCATAACCGCGCAGCAACTGGACGAACATCGCGGCCAAACTGGCAATAAAAAGAGTGGCAACCAGCACAGCCGTGACAGCGATCACCTTCGGGATGAAATAGGCCCAGTTGGGCAGCGCAGTTGAATCGATAATCTCATTCATACCGCGCTCGCGATCCCTCCAAACCAACTCTCCCGCAAAATATATGGCGATTATGATCGGGATGATCCCGAAAGAGCCCAGCAAAGGCAGGATCAGGGCAAAGGTCATGGGTACCGATGGCGTGCCGTACAGCTCATTAGCAAACCAGAGCGCACCACCCGAATTAGTCAAACCCAAAAGAATAAGAACAAAAAACGCAGGGCTTTTAAAAATCATTCCCATCTCAAGGCGTGTTCGGGCGAGCAGTCTCGCTGATGCAGAGGCTGCCTGATTGGGCAGCGGGAGCCTGCTGACCACGTTGGGTGCCACAAGCGCTTCCTTTTGTCGCCTGTTAGCGTCTTTTTTGAGCTGGCGCGCGGACATGCCTTTCTCAGAAAACGAGTAACGCCAGAACGCGACCGAAAAGGCTAGCATCGACAACATCAGCACCAACCCACGGTTGTAAGCGACGGATCCCTCGAAAGCGGCTACCAGATTGTTACTCTCTTCCGCACTCCAATATCGGGTGACATCAGAAAAGGCCCCCAGACCAAAGGGCTCAAAAAGCGCAATCGTATCGCGATACTCGGGCTGACTCCCGGCGAGGCCCGTTAACAAAAAATACAGCACCAGAAACACGACAACGCCGACGTAACTCAACATCATCGAACGTGCAACGCAGGCAACCGCAAAGAAAATCGCGGAGGTGATCAATACATTAGGCGCACCAAACACAAAAAAGGCGTGTACATAATGGCCAAGCGCCGTCGGCCCCAGTGTCTCTTGATCCAACCACGGCATCTGCGAGCCAATGAGCATTGCTAAGGGCACCGAGGCAAAACCAGCCAAAGCCGCAACAAAAGCGCCGGTAAAGCGACCCAGTAGATAGTCAAATTTGCTGACTCGGGTCGAACGGACCATTGGCCCAAAACCGCTCTCATCGTCACGCACCACCACGTTCGCCACAAAAGCAGTCGTTGCGAACATATAGAACAGCGACATGATGAGCACCGTCTGTGCAATGGCGTAGGGGCTGTTGACGTGAATGTTGCCGCCGGATCCGATCTGAATATCTTCAAGCGTCACAGCGCCAAAGGTCAGCAGAAAAAAGATCAACGCCGTGACAATAAATACAGGGTTCCGCAATTGATAGAACAGCTCAAAGCGAAGGATTGATCCGAACATCACAATATCCCTATTGGTTGATTGCCGAACTCGACGCCTCTGCTCGCGTCTTCGCGAGTGTGGTGAAGTAGACGTCCTCCAGCCCACCGTCAACCGAGACAAAATCTGAACCCGGGTCGGTATCGGACAGGACGTGAATCACACTGCGCCCCGCCTGCAACCGACTGGAAATAATGTTGAATTGCTCAGCATAATCGGACATCTGGGTGCGCGAGATCGTCTTCTCCCAAATAGAGCCTTTCGATGCTGCGATCAAATCATCGGGAGCACCCTCCAACTGAACCTGCCCAGCCACAATGACCGCCATTCTTGGGCACAGATCAGCTACGTCTTCTACGATGTGGGTGGACAGAATCACAACGACGTTCTCACCAATCTCAGCCAGCAGATTCAAAAATCGATTCCGTTCCTCAGGGTCCAGCCCCGCCGTGGGTTCGTCGGTAATAATGAGATCGGGATTACCGATCAGCGCTTGTGCTATGCCAAAACGTTGCCGCATCCCACCCGAGAATCCCGCAATCGCTTTTTTCCGGACCTCCCACAGATTTACCTGTGCGAGCAGTGTTTCTACGGTGTCCCTTCGCTCAGATTTAGTAGCAATACCTTTTAGTACCGCCATGTGATCCAGGAGGTCATAGGCCGTAACTCTGGGATACACCCCGAAATCCTGAGGCAAGTACCCTAGACGTGCGCGGATTTTCTCGGGCTCCGCTTCGATATTGATGCCATCGAAACTCATCATCCCGGAAGTCGGTGTTTGCAAAGTGGCTACCGAACGCATCAAAGTGGATTTACCCGCGCCGTTTGGCCCCAAGAGCCCGAACATGCCTTTAGGAATCACCAGATTAATATCGTCCAGCGCGCGGGTCCCGTTGGGATAAACATGTGTCACTCCCTCTAGTGAAAGCATATGCCCTTTGTCTCCTTAGCTACTGCTTACTTCCAAATACCTTTATTGTCGACCCAGCGAATTTGTATTGCATACGCATAGGCGGCAATAAAAAAGGCGGCGCCCATGAGGAAATATTCGGCGTTTTCAGCGAAACCCGCTATCACACCAATTCCGCCTAGAGTGAGGCTGAATATTTCGAAGCGAAAAGCCACCTTTCTGTCACGAATACCCCAAAACCCAAGCCGAACCCATAGTGGTGCACTCGCCCATTCCTCAGTATTTTTATCAATCACACCGATCTCTCCTGTCAGAAGCTCTATTTCGATCTCAAACACAGCGGCGAGAGATTTCAGAGTTTCAAGACTGGCGGAGTGGCCCGATTCAATTCGCTGAATTGTTCTCAGACTCACGCCCGCAAGAATTGCCAGTTGCTCTTGCGAGTAATGGTGCTGCTTACGCAACTTCTTGATCACTTTAGATTACCTCTGATTCTCAGCCACCGGCATTGGAGCAAATCGATGAGAATGCGACCACGTCAAAGAGGCGACAACAAGGCGTCACTTGGGCGAAAACCTGCCATTTTCGGCCCTTGGCTGCGCCGAAACCGCCACCCGAGGTTTCCAGCCGGCAACAAGGGTACCGTGAGACTGTTGGACGCACCATCCAATCGCCAGCGCTAGCAGGGCCGTCTAGACACGCTCGATAATAATCGCCGGCGCCATGCCGCCTGCAGCACACATGGTAATGAGCGCATAACGCTTCTGCTGGCGTTCGAGCTCATCCAGAGCAGTACCAATCAGGATGGAACCCGTCGCGCCGATGGGATGACCAAGGGCCATAGCGCCGCCATTGATATTGACCTTCTCACGGTCGAGGTCGAGTTTGCGAATAAACCGCTCCGCCACCACAGCAAACGCTTCGTTAATCTCCCAAACATCAATATCGTCTTTGCTCAAACCCGCTTTCATCAAAACCTTTTCGGCAGCGGGCACGGGCGCATTGAGCATGAGCGTGGGGCAATCTCCCATGTTGGCGGTGGCGACAATGCGCGCGCGAGGCGTCATGCCGCTTTTATTCATGTAGGCCTCGGAGGCCAGCAGCAATGCGGCTGCGCCATCGACCACCCCGGAGGAGTTCCCGGCATGGTGAATGTGATTGAACTCGGTAATTTCGGGGTATTTCTGCTGGATCAGCGCACCGTAGGTCGTGCCCGCCTCATCAACCGGCACATCGCGCACCATGCTGAAGACGGTCTTCAGTTCGGAGAGGCCCGCTTTGGTGGTCTCTGGCCGTGGGAACTCCTCGTGATCGAGGGCTAACGTGCCGTCGGGGTTCCTGACCACAATCAGAGATTTATCGAAGCGGCCTTCGGCTATCGCCCGCGCGGCGCGCGCCTGACTCACCAAAGCGAGGTCGTCTACCGCATCGCGGTCAATGCCCTCCAGCGTCGCGATGGCGTCAGCACACACACCCTGCTGAGACTGCGGATGCATGGCACGCAGGTCGAGGTTGCCCGAATCAATCATGGGCGGTTTGGCGGGGTCGGCGATTTGCCCGTGGTAGCTCATCATTTCGGTCCCACCCGCGATGACAAGATCCTCCATACCCGACATCACCTGCGCAGCCGCCAGGCTGACGGTTGTGATACCCGAGCCGCAGAAGCGATCCAAGGTGACGCCCGAAGAGCGTATGTCGTAACCCGCATTGAGTGCCGCCATGCGACCCAAGTCGCCGCCCTGCTTGCCTGTTTGGGACGACGTGCCCCAGATAATGTCGTCGACTTCAGCGGTATTGAGGTTGTTGCGCTCCGCCAGCGCGCTCAGCACCGTTGAACCCAGATAAGAGGGATGCAGATGCGCAAGCGCACCCTTGCCCACTTTGCCAATACCTCTGGGAGTGCGGCATGCGTCGACGATATAAGCGTTATTCATAAAAATTCTCCTTCTTTACCGGCTTTAGAAGCCCTGCGAATTCGCACTTGCACTAAGCCACGTCGTCAGTGGCTCGTGAGTCCCCGCTGTGTTGAAAACCGCAGCAAGCTCCATCAGTCTTTTTGCAGACTCGCATAAACGCGGTTAACAAACCCCAAAGACGCGCTCACAGGACCAAACTCGTCCTCAAAATCCGCGGCAGGTGCGGCCGCCTCAACCGCTTCAAGCGACATGCCCTGAGCGATCATATCGGCCACCCTGTCCCGCACTGTTTTCAGCATGTCGACATAGCGCGACAGCGTTGCCGCATCCGCCAGAGGGCCATGCCCCGGAATCACCACCGTTTTGTCATCAATTAATGCGAGTACCTGCTCGCAAAAATCGATCATGCCATCAATATCTCCCCCCCCGTCGACATCGACAAACGGATAACCCGTATTGTTGAACACGTCGCCGAGGTGAACCGCATTGTGCCGCGGAAAGAACACCGCCGTATCGCCATTGGTGTGCGCCTCAGAAAAATGCCGCAGCGCGATGGATTCGCCGTTAAAGTGAATGTGCATGCCACCGTCATAGGTCACCACGGGCAAAGCGTCCGCGGGATAAGGCGGTTGCTGGTATTTGGCCATGACCATATTCACCACCGCCCCATTCGCCATCAAGGACCGGGCGTTGTCGTGGGACACGATCATCGCGCCTTCTGGGCCCAGCGCCAGATTTCCCTCAGCGTGGTCGAAGTGTCCATGGGTGTTGATAACAAAGTTGACGCCGTCGCCACCCAACGTGGCAATAGCCGCTTTAATTTTGTCCATCATCTGCGGAAACTGATCGTCGACGATCAGTACACCGTCCTCGCCAGTGGAGACTGCAATGTTGCCTCCCAGACCAAAGAGCACGTGGAGGCCGTCCGCCACCTTCTCCGTGGTGATCTCGGCACTCTCAAAGTCCCAACCGAAACCGACTAACAACTGCTCTTGATTGAGTGCATCGCCATGCTCATGCGCTGCGGCAGGCCAGCCCATCCCCAGCAGTAATATCCCGCTCAATAAGTTCAGCGGTAATTTAGATATCGTCATCGCGATTCGGTCCCGCTCCAGAGGAAGCAAGGACTCTCCGAGAGAGCCAGCCCGTTGTCAATAATTTTTGGGAGAAAGAAGACGCGCCGTGGTTTGGCACCTCGAACCCTTAGAGGCTCGTCTCACGATCTTTAGGGCGTGTCATTGGTTGCGCCATCCATGGCTTTCAATCCACGCCATATCAGCAAGGCAGCCATGGGCAGAAAGACCGTGCCCACCAGTGCCAGAGATTTGCCAACCGCCTGAGCGTCCCCAAAAATGTAATCGCTCACCAGTGCAACACTGAAAGGGCCCAGCGCCAGCCCGATCAGATTGGTTGTTAATACGTAACAGCCCGCCATGAGCCCCCGCAATTCGTTGGGCGACGCGTTCTGTAATCCGGTGGCAAATAATGCCAGCGGAAACGTCACCCAGTAGCTGGCCCCGGCGACCAAAATGAGCGCCAAAGTAGGCGTTGGGGCTAATCCCGCTGCCACCACAAAAGGAATCAGTATCAACGTGCTGATCATTGCAGTAATGAGTGGCGCGCGCTCACCGTACCCCCGGCGAGCGAGAAATCGAGACGCCACCGGCCCGCTCAAGACGCCTGCCGATCCGGCTAACAGTGCAATCGCACCATACGCGCGGCCAGCTTCGGCTATCTCCAAACCGTGCACTCGAATCAGCAAACTGGGCACCCAGGCCTGCAGCGCATAAAGCACCAAAACAATAAAGGGTGCACCCAATAGATACGCGCCAAACAAGCCTCTACGCGGCCATATAAAAGCCCTGGCCTCACGCCAGCTTATGGCTTCTTTGCTCGTTGTCAGCCGCTCGCCTCGCACCGGCTCCGTTAAAAGCGGCAGTAGTAAAGCCATGCACAGGCCGGGCAGTGCCACCAACATAAAAGTCAGTTGCCAGGGTGCGAGAGGACCCACAAGTGGCAGGGAAACTTCACCCACACTGGAGGCCCATGCGATAACCTCGGCCCCTAAAATAAGCGACAACCCAGCGCCCAAATAAGGGCCCATCAAAAAAAGGCTGACGGGCAGTGCCCGCTTTTCTTCGGGGAAGTAATCGGCCAATAAAGACCAGGACGCGGGAGTCACACTGGCTTCACCACCGCCTACGCCCACCCGAGCCAAACTCAGTTGCCAGAAGTTACGTGACAGGCCGCAGCTCACGCAGCTCACGGTCCAAACCAGAATCCCCATAACCAGCACGCGTATGCGATTAGCCCGGTCGACAATTCTGCCAATCGGAATACTCAGCAATACGTAAGGCAGCACAAACGCCAAACCTTGTAAAAAACTCACCTCGGAATCCGAGAGCGATACATCGCTGCGAATAGGATCCACCAGCAAATTGATAATCTGTCGATCAATAAATGAAAAAGTGTAAGTGGCGGTAAGTAATAGCAATGCCCACCAGGCCGCGCTCTGACTCACTGCTTTTTCAGTGTTTTGCATAGAAGCCCTCGCTGTTATTCGCCGAAGCTAGATTGAGGTCGGCATCGCCGTGAATGCGCAAAAAAAAGGGAAGGCTATTGCCCTCCCCTGCAGCTCGAACTCTCGATCCCGCGCGACGTCAATATTGATAAGACACCCTGATCCCATAGGTTCTTGGAGCTCCGTCCCAACGGGCAGAATCCAGGGCGCCAACGTCGGCGGCGTAATCGAAATACTCCTCATCGATGAGGTTTTTCCCATATACAGACACCCTCACCTTCTCGCTCGGTGACGTATAAGTAAGACTCGCATCCAATCGCCGTCCACACGGTGGAAGGTCGGGGGGATAGTGCGTTAGCCCACAGCCAGTTTTGGTTGACGGTTGGCGCGGTATAGGCCCCAGTGCTTCTCGGGCTCAAGCGGATGGTCTGAACCCTTCCAATTTTCATCGAAGGCCTCAAAAACGTAAACGAGAATGCCCTCGTCGGCTGCCCACTTCTGCAGCTCCTCCAAATACCGTTTTTGATAGAACTCACCCACGTTCTCGGGTGGAATGCCGCGGCCATTCGAGGCTGTCGCCCACCCGGCCTCGGTGATAATGACCTGTTTGTGGGGGTGGTGTTGGCAAACTGCAGCGTAGTTCTCTTTAGTATAGGCCAGGGCCTCGTCAATGGTTTTGTATTCCCATACCGGATAGGTATGAATCGAAATTAGGTCGACTTGCTCGGCAAGCGCGTCCAATTTGCCCAGCCACGGCACATAGTTTTCACAAAATGTAACCGGCTGGGTAATGTGTTGCTGCAGAGAGGCAACGTATTGAGTCACCGATTCTGGCGAGACGAGGTGATCTGTCCAATCAACGGTGGCCTCATTACCCGCTGACACCACATCAACGATCTCTGGATATTGATTGGCCAAGAAGATGGCGCGCTCGATCTCGCGCTGATTTTTGCGCTTGTTTGCCTCCAGCTCGTCGGCAGGATATTCACCGCCCCACGGACAATTCGGATTGCTGACCTCAGCGGAAATGTAGGCACCCAACATCACCTTAAAAGCAAACCCCTGTTCGGCAATAACCGTCAATACACGGTCGGTATGGGTGTCGCAGGCGTAAAGGCGAAGGGCATCCCAATGGGCCTGCAATAGCTCAAGGTCGCTGGTTATTTCGGCTGTACTCGGGAAGACTCCGGCATCGGGACTTTGACCGTCTCGAAAACCCGAGTAACAGATGGCGCGCTTATGATCGAGTGGCGTGCGATACCTCATAGATTGGAAGCGTACTTGAAACGTTCGTCTTTGTCCCACAAACCCCAGTGAGCACCCACATCACCCTCGCCCGCTTCACCGCTGACCTTCCACGCCTCGTCGAAGGAGGCGAAATAAAACATCTCGATGTTTTCGCTGGCAGCCCATTCCATGGCCTTAAGGAAATAAAGGTAAGCGCCCTGAGGCGACGACTCCGCTCCGTAAAAACTGCCACCCGCGCTGGGCCATCCGGTTTCAGAGATAATAATACGCTTGCCTCCCGCCACCTTTTGCAAGCGCCGAAACATGTCCTGCATATAGAGGATGGCGTAGGGGTGCGCGCAACCCTCCCAAAATGGGTAGCAATTGCTCAACAGCACATCGCACGCCGCAGTTACCGCCGGTCGGTCTTCAAACTCGTAGTAGGCATCGACATAACCCATGGGCACATCGGCAGGTAGTCGCTCTCGCGCCTCGGCCATAAAGTCGAGCAATTCTGCTTCTGTCAGATCGTCTCGGTACAGCACTTCGTTACCAACAGCGGCAACATCAACGAGGCCTTCCTCGGCAAGGGTGAGAAGGTTTTCTATTTCTTGTCGATTCTTTTCGGGGTCGGTGCCCAGCCAGGCGCCCACCAGCGTTTTCAGTCCGTGTTGTTTGGCAACACGGGGGATCAACTCATTGCCCGCAGTGACAGAAAACGAGCGGATCCAGTTAAAGTGCGGCGCCA
>Ga0181602_10000263_pt1 | contig 48272 bp, 44 predicted proteins | sample 041ome_14_FD_148640 | JGI IMG/M metagenome (GOLD analysis project Ga0181602, IMG submission 148640) | Coastal salt marsh microbial communities from the Groves Creek Marsh, Skidaway Island, Georgia - 041408US metaG (spades assembly) | ecosystem: Environmental > Aquatic > Marine > Intertidal zone...
ATCTGGTCTCCCCAGGTGGTGAGGTCCTCGAGCATTTTAGCAGCGGCGTCAAACCAGACAGCGAGGAGTTGACTGCCGCAGTAGAGAACGCGCTGCCCTCACCTCAGAGCTGAGCATGTCTGGCGATAGTAGCACCTGCCGCTGTTGCAAGCGTGAGGTGCCGCTGACCTTCCATCACCTCATTCCCAAAAAAGTGCACCGGCGTGCTCGCTTCAAAAAAAAATTCGACAAATCGGCGTTGCAGCAGGGTTTGGCTGTCTGTCGACTTTGCCACCGAGGCATCCACCGCCAGTATGACGAGATGACACTCGCGATGCGGTTCAATACCGCTGAGGCGCTACTGGGAGACGAAGTCTTGGCAAAACACTTCGAATGGGTCGCCAAGCAACGAGAGTGCTAGTCTTGACCGTGGGTGGCTGAGAATCTCAGGCCCGAGTTCACTCACGACGAGCGACAGCCTCCAGACCCGCAACCTGCCGGCAAATCGCGGTGACACTTTCGTCAATAGTCGCTTCTCCTCGAACAACACAGTCGGCGTGCTGTCGGGCAACCCCCCCAAGGGCTTGAAACGTCGTTTCCGCCTGCTCCCAAAAACGGGCTACGGACGCAGCAGTCCGGCCTCGCTCAGCCTGGTCTCGCGCTAACCGCCTGCGCCATCTCAGCGACGAATCGGCCTCTACGAAAACCAGCGTATCAAGCAGTGAACGCAAAACCCGATCAGACGCAACGTGAATACCCTCAACCACGATCCACTGCTTGGGCGAGACGCATATCGGCTCCTCCAGCCGACAATGGGTGACGAAATCGTACGCCGGCCGTGACACCGCGCACCCCGATTTCAACGCCAGCACGTGCTCCTGAAAAAGCACCAAATCGAGGGCATTAGGATGATCAAAATCGACTTTTTCCCGGTCGGCAGGCTGAAGGTGCGACAGATCGTGATAGTAAGCATCGAGGGGCAACACCAGTGCTGTCTCCGGTCCGATAGCCCTTACCAAGCCCTCTGCCAGGGTAGATTTGCCACTGCCCGAGGCACCTGCGATTGCAATAACCCGCGCCAAAATCAGACCTTAGTCAGACGCGGCAAACTCACTCGGGATAGTAAACGCTGCCATATTGAGCCTCTAGCCAGTCTCGGATACGACTTTTCTCCGCAACCGCATCGACCTCTGCGCACCGCCCATTTTGCCAGCGAGTGTAGGCACCATAATCAGGATCCCCGACCGCGGTGACCATTTCCCACGCCAACAGGCAGCGCTCGAGCTCTGAAACCACCGCGCTGGAGGCGACGCGATCGAGCAGCTCCTCGCGACTGGGAACATCGTCGCTCAACCCTAATCCGTCGCCCACATCCAGCCTGACAAAGGCGGGATGCGCCGAATCGTAGCGCGGCCAATCGAGCTCGCGCGGTAACCTTGGAGCACCCTCCCGCGCAAACGCTCCCCACGCCGTCATCATGATGTCAGTCATTTCACGGGCCGAATCCGTATCCGGATACATAAATTCCCCAATGGCGCCATACATGGGCGCGCCCATAATAAAGGCGATTTCGCTCGCGTGTGAGGCGCCTAATATTTCTGAAAAACGCACCAGAAAATTATCTGCTTGCTCATCCCAGTCATAACGATACGCATACAGCTCCGTATATCCCGCCTGCTGCATTGCTCTAAAAGGGTCATCAACAGCGCTCAGTTTCCAACCTCGTGAACGCGTATCGACCCAAAACTGATACATATCGGGGTTCTTGATGCGTAACTTTGCGGGGAGCAGGCGCGTCAGCGGATAACTGACATCGACGTAGTAACGATTAAGACCCAACCAAAGCGTAATCTCGTCACGTGTCGTACCGGCCAATACTGGGACATGCTTCGCGTATTCGGGATTTCCCAGTGCCTGTAAAATGCCCTCTGACGGAATCACCACACCATCATTAATGACCGTAGGCTGAGCATGATCCTCATCCAGTTCATAATAGGCATTCAGCAGCGCTTCCGTCTCTACCGCGCGGAGAGCGTCAGCGCCAACAGCGTCATTGTCCAGGCCAAGCGCGTCCACCACCTCCCAACTACCTCGGTCGAGGTGAGGAAATTCCCGCTCCACGTTGTACGCCTGAGCGGGTGAAAAACTTCTAATGTGTCCAGACTGAGCAATGGCTTTATGAAACAGCCCCACTGTCACCGGCGACGAGAGCAGGCTATAGACATTTCTGCCACCAGCGCTTTCGCCAAAAATAGTGACATTATTCGCATCGCCGCCGAACAAGGCGACATTACGCTGAGTCCAACGAAGCGCCTCGACCATATCAAGCGTGCCAAAATTGGCCAGTGGCGAGTCAGTCAGATCAGGTCCCTGAATGGCAGGGTGGACGAACCAGCCAAAGGGCCCCAGGCGGTAGTTGATCACGACAACGACCACCCCCTGGCGCGCCGCGAGCCTGGAGAAATCGTAAGTGCCCTTGTGTCCCGTGAGATTGCTACCCCCGTGAATCCAGACCATCACCGGTGCCGACCCCGAAGTAGCCGCCTCGCCCGGGGTATAAATGTCCAGATACAAACAGTCCTCTGTACCGTGATATTCCCCACTATCAACGCCGGAAGCCATACTCTGCGGCTGCGGACACATGACGGGTGACTTACGCGCCTGGATCTGCCGCTTCGGTGTCTCTACCGGCTCCGGCGCCGCCCACCGTCGCTGTCCCTCCGGCGGCAGCGCAAAAGGAATGTCTCGGTAAACCAGCGCCCCCTCTCCAACGAGCTCGGCGCTCACCTCGCCGCTACTGGTTTGAACCGTTATCACCGTAGCGGGCACCTGACTAGAGCCCACACAACCGGTCAAGGCAACCGCCAGCAACGCGGCTAAGAAGCTGTTCAGGATGCTTTTTTTCATTGAAGTCTCGAAGGAGGGTGACACATTCAGCAATACGGCCTCGGCGCGCTACCGGACCACGGTAGACGCCGCCCTAGGGCTCAGGCGAGGAACGAACCGCATCCAAAGAGTCCTGCTCAGAAACGCTGTGATCAACCCATGACATGAGCAATTTATAACCCACGGAAAGTGTGACGGCCCCGACAAACAGACCTATCAGCCCCTCCGCGGCCATACCGCCCAGCGCACCAATCAGCACGATTGGCATTGGCGTCTCTACACCTCGCCCAAGCAGATAGGGCTTCAAAAATCCATCCGCCAAGCTGCCCGCAACAAGATAGATGGATCCCAACACGGCCATGACGGTAGGAATACCGCTGGCGAGCCAGATCCAGGCCAACACGGGAAGCACTACCAGAGAACTGGGCAACTGCAGCACGCCAATCAATAAAACCAGCAATGCCAGCACACCGGCTGCGGGCACCCCGATCACAAGAAAACCGATTCCCAAGGCCAATGCCTGCAAAAACGCCACACCCACGACGCCATTTGACACCGAGCGTACGGTAGCCACCACCAACCCTTGAATTTCCTCACCACGGGACGCATCGGTAAAGGTCGAAAGCATCCGTCGTGCTTGATCAGCGCCCTTCTCAGCATGCGCCATCATGAAACCTGCGATGAGCAGCGCCACGAAAAACAGCACGAGCGCCAAAAGCGTATTGGCGACCGCTCCGAGCAATACCTTTCCCCCTGTCAATAGCTGGGGCTGAACGATGGCGGCAGCTGACATCAGGTCCTCGTGCGCCCGCTCCCACAACTCATAAAGTGCAGGGCCCACCAGCGGCCAGTCAGCCACCTGTGGATCTGCCGCGGGAACGACGACCTTCTGGTCGCTTAACATCGCGATCCAGTCTCGCAGGTGATCGGCGGAAGACACCCCCAATAACACCGTCGGCACTCCGATAACCAACAAACCAAAAAGGACAAAGACCACTGCAGACTTGCCCTCCCCGATGCCCAATCGCACTGATAGCCAGTGATTCAGAGGATTCAGGGAAACCGCAAGAATCAGCGACCACAGCATCAACGGGAGAAACGGTGCAAAGGTCTGAACTGAAAACCACGCCACAGCAAAGAGAAGAATCAGTCGCACATAGACCTGCATCAGATCATGGGCGAGCACTTTGCGCAGGGCATCGAGGTCGCTGTTGCTCATCCTTTCTCTCCCGAATCAAAGATCAGCCAACCCCAAACGAGGGCTGACTGAATCATATTACCCGATTGCCAGAATCAGCGACCCTTCCACTGAGGCTTGCGCTTCTCCGCAAAGGCAGTGGCACCCTCGATCGCGTCTTCACTGGTAAATACCGTCTGCGTCAGCGCATGTTGCTTGGTGAAGGCTTCATCGTCGGCCCAGTCACGAGACGCTTTGATGATGGCCTTGCTAACCTTGACCGCAAGCGGTCCGTTCTCTGCGATCTGGGCCGCCAGTGCTCGGGCTGTAGCGAGCGCCTCACCCGGTGTCGTCAGCTGATTAATCAAACCCATCGCCATGGCGCGATCGGCATCCATGAACTCGCCCGTCAGCGCGAGTTCCATGGCAACACGGTACGGGATTTGCGAAGGTAAGCGCACCAGTCCGCCAGCAGCCGCAACGAGGCCGCGCTTTACTTCGGGGATACCGAACTTGGCGTTGTCAGCCGCGATGATCAGATCGCAGGCTATCGCGAGCTCGCATCCGCCTGCGAGTGCATAGCCTTCTACTGCGGCGATCAGCGGCTTGTCAGCAGACCGCTCTGCCATGCCGCCAAAACCCCTCCCCTCAATTTGCGGAAACTCGCCGGAGACGAAGGCTTTAAGGTCCATGCCCGCACAAAAAGTGCCGCCCGCCCCCGTAAGGATACCGACTCGCAGGGTATCGTCGCTGTCTAGGCGCTCCAGTGCCACAGCTATCCCCTCGGCGACCGCGAGGTTAACTGCATTTTTTGCCTGGGGGCGATTAATCGTAATGACGAGGACGCCGTCGGTCTCGTCAGTCAGTACTGTTGCTTCTTCGCTCATGACCGATCTCCTGTTATCGCGGCTGCATGCGAATACCGCCGTCCATGCGGATACATTCGCCGTTGATGTAATCGTTATCAATGATGGCAGCCGCCAACTGAGCAATTTCCTCGGGGCGCCCAAGACGCTTCGGATAGAGCACCGACTGCGACAGTGATTCCACAAATTCTGGCGTCAGGCCATTAAACAACGGCGTGTTAATGAGTCCTGGCACAATAGTGTTCACGCGGATACCAATCGTTGAAAGGTCGCGCGCTATCGGTAGCGTCATACCCACGATACCCCCCTTGCTCGCGCTGTAAGCCGCCTGGCCCATCTGCCCTTCGTAGGCTGCAACTGACGCTGTATTAATAATCACGCCTCGCGCGCCGTCATCGGTCACAGGCTCGTTTTTCGCCATAACCTCAGCACACAGGCGCAACACATTAAAGCTGCCAGTGAGATTAACGGCAATCACCTTATTCCAGAGGTCAAGAGGAAAGGGCCCATCCTTGCCTAGCGTTTTGGCCGCGTTGCCAATGCCTGCGCAATTCACATTCACGTGGATCGCGCCAAAAGCCGCTACCGCAGCCTCGATACCGGCTTTAACTGAGGCCTCGTCCACCACATTCACGTTCGCAAAAACGCAGTTATCGGCGCCCAGCTCCGCAACCATCGCCTGCCCAGCATCTTCGTTCAGATCAAATATCGCGACCTTCCCGCCCCCGGCGGCGATACGCCTCGACACTGCCTGCCCAATACCCGAGGCACCACCGGTAACGACTGCAACTTTTCCATTGATATCCATGTGTTAACTCCTATTTCTCACTCAAATTAATATCTGTTCAGTGGGCCCGCCGGCGCACGATGTTGCGCTCACCCGCGGACACCACGATTTGTTCACCCAGCGGGTCTGCGGTTTCAAACCACTCAAGCAGTTTGGCATCCTCCGGGTCAGCCACCCCAACCCACCGGCGGCCGTCAGATAACTGTCGACCCACAACAACCGCCCTTGCGCCGCCTTTCTGTGGCTGAAAGGTATAACTCTCAATCACTCCATCAGGCTCCGGGTTCGCGACAACCTCGACAACCTCAGGGGCCTTGAACTCCGGGACCGCTTCGGGAAACTCGGCGGGGATGTTGGCATAAACGCCCACCGCATGCTTGGAAAGATACCCGCCATTGGCACCGACGACGCCGTATGCAGGCTTAGGCTGTGCTCTCAGCCAATACACCATCTCGGCAATCCCATGGGTGGAGTAGTTGTTCCCCGGCCCACCAAAAAAAGGCAGCCCTCCGGTCAACGTCAGGGGCCGCGGGTCATCAAGCGTCATACCCAAGGCATCCATCGCCACCCACACCGCGATTGGAAAACAGGAATACAGATCGGCCGCGCCAATCTGCTCAGCATCAATACCCGCCCCTGCCAAGGCGTTGCGGTAGGCTGCCGCCATCGCCTCTGATTCCCCTATGGAGCGTCGGTTCAGGACTTGTGGTTCTGAGCCGGTCCCGTGGCCATGGAGAAAAATCGCCCGATCTGCGACCCCGAGGGACTGCGCCGTCTCCCAGCGGATCAGCACCAAGGCTGAGGCTTGGTTCACACCATCTTTGGCCACCATCGATTTGAGGTGTGGATCACCCATCAGGCGGTTTTTGCTCGACGCCTCGCCTATCTCCGCCGCCGTCATGACGTCGTCAAACATGGCATAAGGGTTAGCGGCCGCCACACTATTAAAGCGCGCCATCAGTTCCGCTAACTGCGCGCGATAAGCCGATTTGCTGAGTCCGATCTCACCCCGCCTCACCTGCTCTTGCAATGGATAGATATCGACAGGATTCCAGGCACCATGCCGATTGAGCTCGGCATCGAAGAGCAGCTCCGTGCAGGCGCCACGATCGTCGGTTTCACCCTCCGGCTCGTCACTCCAGTCCACCGACAGACCCTGTCGCTGCCACTGACGGGAAGTGGCCAGTGCCTCAGCGCCACAGATGATCGCGCCGTTGATTTCGCCCCGCACCAACGCATTACCCAGCTCATAGACCAATCGCTGGGGCTCATCACCACAGGCCCGCGAATAAATCGCCGAAGCATTCGGCAGCGCGAGCCGGCTTAGAATCGACAAGGGCGGACTGCTACTGCGCCCGAAGGGGGCGATAACGGGCACGATGAAATCCGGCACGGAGTGAGCAAACATCCTGACGCAAGCGAGACGATCGATCAGCGGGCTCAGCGCCTCCGCTGCGCCGGTATCGGCCAACGCGCGTTCACAGGCTTTGGCCGCTAATGCTTCAGGCGTGAGGCCAAAAAAGGACTCGTCCAGGCGCTCAGTAAACTGCCCCGCCCCGAGTAACACCGGGGTATTGGGATCTATTTGCATATCACTTTTCCAGGCTGGCCTGCGCCGCCTCGACTATCTTTGAGAAAGACGTCGCATCCAAGGATGCGCCGCCCACTAGCGCGCCGTCGACGTGTGGACAACCAAATAGTCCGCGAGCATTGTCCGGGCTAACACTACCCCCATAGAGCAAAGGCACCGATGCGCCGCCTTTAATAAGCGCAGTCAGTTCGTCGCGAATTACGGCGTGCATCACATTCGCCTGCTCGGGCGACGCCGTCACGCCGGTACCAATCGCCCATATCGGCTCATACGCGACCAGCAACGATGCTGGAGACTGGTCACTGAGAACGGCTCGCAATTGTTCGCGAACGATCGTCTCCTCTCGGCCAGCGTCTCTCACCGCCAAACTCTCGCCAACACACAAAACGGGAGTCAGGCCGGCACTACTGGCAGTGGCCAACTTGGCAGCGATGAGCTGGTCAGACTCTGCAAGATCGGTCCGCCTCTCGGAGTGCCCCACGATCACCCAACCGCAACCCCACTCAAACAGCATGCTCGCCGATACCTCTCCCGTGTGGGCTCCGCTGTCGTGCGCGGAGCAGTCCTGACCGGCTAGACCACAGCCGTGGGGCAGATCAGAGCAGGCGCCCAGATAAGGATGGGGAGGTGCTATGGCGGCAACCACGTCGGGCGAAGGGGCGTATGCCAACGCGCGAGAAAAAGCATCAACCATCGTCAGGCTGCCATGCATTTTCCAATTACCAATGACGTACCGTTTGTTCATGTGGGCTCAGCACAGAATGACGCGCGGGAAGATACCAGACTGGACGCCTTCTCTCACCCTTTCTCAATGAGGCAATCGCTGTCAGCACCCCACTCAGCCCAGGAGCCATCGTATACAGCGACAGTCGAATGACCGAGCTCATTGAGCGCCAGCGCCAATATGCAGGCGGAAATACCGGATCCACAGGTGGTCACGACACTGGTTGCATCTTTGACGCCAACAGCGTCGAATAACTGTCGCAATTCCGCTAATGGCTTCAGGCCTTGCCCACCGTCCGCAACCAGGCGAGCGTAATGTAGATTCCGTGAGGTGGGAACGTGGCCTGGCCTTACCCCGGGTCTGGGCTCTGCCTCCTCTCCCGCGAAGCGCGCGGGAGATCGCGCATCGAGGATTAACGCATCGCCGGTCACCATCGCCGCTTGCACAAGCGCCTTATCCGCGACCCAATGCGACTGGTACTGGGCCGCCGCGAAGGCTGATTCTGATTCACCTGGCACCGCATCTCCGGATTCGACAGGACAACCAGCTGCACGCCATGCCGGGAATCCACCGGACAAAATACGCATCTGGTCGTGGCCGAACACACGGAACATCCACCAGGCTCGCGGCGCCGAAAACAGCCCCTTGTGATCATAGATAATGACCTGATCGTCACTACCCACTCCCAGCGCCCCAACTTGCCGCGCAAACTGTTCAGCTGTGGGCAACATATGCGGGCACGCATGATTTTCATCAGCAATGGCATCGATATCGAAAAACCGCGCTCCTGGAATTCGCGCCGCGACATACTCCTGATAGGGATCGCGCCGCTCGCCCGGCAGATACCACGAGGCATCCAGCACCTTCACATCGCCGCGCCCGAGGAGATCCCGGAGCTCTGAAACATCGATCATTGTCTGCGCTGTTGCCATGGGGACCCTCCGAGGGTGATACCTAAGACAAACAGGGTGCCCTCGCAGCGGCATCCCCGCCCCAAATGCATAAGTCTAATCGCCGCTCAGAGGCTTGAAAATGGCACAGAGGGGGGCGCTTCGATGCCGACGCTGTGCGAGAGTTGGTGATTTCCGCGACGCGGGGTTTCCAATCGTCGGCCGCTGCGTTCACAATAGCGTCCCATTTTAAGAACCCAGCATGAGGAGAACCCCATGGCCGCTACAACGATTGCCTGCGCAGACGGCTTTGAACTTGGCGCCTACGAAGCAATGCCCTCGGGCACGCCCAAGGGCGCAGTGGTGGTTATTCAGGAAATTTTTGGCGTGAATTCGCATATCCGCTCTGTCGTTGACGGCTATGCCGCCGAGGGTTTCTACACGATAGCACCGGCCATCTTTGACCGCCTAGAACGTCATGTTGAATTGGGCTACACCGAGGACGACATGGGGACGGGCATCGAGTTGGCTTTCCAGAAGCTCGACATGGCGCAGACCCTTGCCGACCTGCAAGCGACTATCAGCGCTGCATCACAACACGGGAAAGTTGGGGTTGTAGGCTATTGTTTCGGGGGCTTACTCACTTGGCTGTCCAGCTGCAATCTGAATGGCGTGGCCGCAGCTTCTGCCTATTACGGTGGCGGGATTCCCGACAACGCCGAGCTGACGCCAGCCTGTCCGATTATTCTTCACTTCGGTGAGCTCGACGCGCATATTCCTATGGACTCAGTCGCCGCTCTGCAAAGCAAACAGCCGGATCTGCCAGTACACGTCTATGCCGCCGATCACGGCTTTAACTGCGATCAACGTGGCTCGTATGACGCCGCTGCTGCCGCATTGGCAAAGGACCGCACGCTGGCGTTGTTTAACGCGGAGCTGGCTGACTGAGCACGTTAAAAATGCGCATCGGTATTATCGTTGGCAGTCACCGCAAGGACTCTCAGAGCGCAAAGGTAGGCAGATTTATAGCGTCTGCGCTGGAGCGACGCAGCGGCATCAGTCACTGGACGCTGGATTTGGGGAAGACACCCCTCCCCCTGTGGGACGAAGGGCTATTTAGTCAGGGCGAGCAGTGGTCTGAGCTTCCAGCGCTCAAGGCAAAGCTGGATGACAGCGATGGGTTTGTCATGATCGCGCCAGAGTGGCATGGGATGGTGCCTGCTGCACTGAAGAACTTCTTACTGCTGTGGGGCGCCGGGAGTGAACTGTCGCACAAACCCGCACTTCCCTGCGCGGTCTCAGCAGGCGGCGGCGGCGCTTATGTCATAACCGAGTTACGCATGAGCAGCTACAAAAACAACCGCTTGTGCTGGCTCCCTGAAAACCTCATTGCCCGGCAAGTCAAAACTATTTGCAATGAGGATGAGAGCCTAAACGAGGCAACTCAACAAACGGATTTCTCTGTGCGCTGCGAGTACACCATCGATTTGTTGATTGCCTATGCGAATGCTTTGCGAGACGTCAGGGCGCTCGGCATAGTCGACCACGAAACCTTCATGAATGGTGCGTAGTGTCCGCCCCTACTGATCGCTTAATGATCGGTATCCGCCGCCAAAAAAGATCAGTGGTGGTGCTTCCATTGATTCAAAAGCAACAACTTCGCCAACAATAATTTGGTGGTCCCCGCCGGGATATACCGAGAAGGTACTGCAACTGAAATGAGCGAGAGCGTCGATCAGCTGAGGCTCGCCCTGGGCGCCCGCCGTGAAGTGTTCCGGCAACGCCTCGTGCCCGCCCCGCTTAGCATAGTGTCCCGATAACCCAGCCTGCTCTTCGCGAAGCACGCTGATGCCAAAATGCTGGCACTCGGCATACGTTTGCAGATGGTCCGAGCTATTTTGAATGCTCCACAGCACGAGGGGCGGATCTAGCGAGACCGAGGAGAAGGAATTAACCGTCGTCGCCAACGGACCGCGCGCAGGGTCACTGACCGTCACCAGACAGACACCCGTGGCAAACTGACCCAATGTCTGCCGGAACGCATTTACATCCATCATCACTGCCCTTTTTTCTACTCTTTGTTACCGTGCTGTCTACTCTGCTGTTTCTCTCACGGCACGGACTTTACGCTCACTACCGATCAAGCCCACCCATCAAGATGTATTTGATCTCGAGGTAGTCATCGATCCCGTACTTCGAACCCTCGCGCCCTGAGCCCGATGCCTTAACGCCCCCAAAAGGGGCCATTTCATTAGAAATAATGCCCTCATTGATTCCGACCATGCCGTACTCCAAGGCCTCAGAGACGCGCCACACCCTGCCGATATCGCGCGTGTAGAAATACGCAGCTAACCCAAACTCGGTGTCATTCGCCAAAACGATCGCCTCGGCCTCATCGACAAACGAGGTTACGGGGGCCACGGGCCCGAAGATCTCATTGCGGAACACGGCCATATCCGGCGTGACACCGGTTAACACCGTGGGCATAAAGTAACAGGGACCGAGTTCAGAGCGCGTTCCGCCCAGCGCAAGGTGGGCACCCGCTTCAGTGGAAAGTCGAACCAATCGCTCTACGTCCTCTACGGCACCGACATTGACCAGCGGCCCTTGTTGCACCCCCTCTTCAAGGCCATCTCCCATCTTGAGGCCGGCGGTAGCAGTCACTAGCTTCTCCACGAATGCGTCGTGAATAGACGCCTGCACCAAAATCCGATTAGCGCAGACACAGGTCTGACCACTGTTGCGGTACTTGGATATCAGCGCGCCCTGCACCGCGGCATCGATATCTGCATCCTCAAAGACAATAAAGGGCGCGTTGCCACCCAATTCCATAGAGGTTCGCTTAAGTGTCGCGGCGCAAGCTTGCTCAAGACGAATACCGACCTCAGTTGAGCCGGTAAAGGTGAGCTTTCTGACCAACGCACTATCGGTAAGCGCGGGCCCAATGTCCGAAGACGAACCCACCACAACATTCAGTACGCCTGCGGGCACACCGGCGCGTTCGGCCAACTCCGCCATCGCCAGCGCGGACAAAGGTGTCTCGGACGCGGGCTTGATCACAATCGTGCAACCCGCCGCCAGCGCGGGGGCGGCCTTTCTCGCTATCATGGCATTGGGGAAATTCCAGGGGGTGATGGCGGCGACGACCCCCACCGGCTGCTTGATACACACCACCCGCTTATCACCCGAGGGCGCCGGAATGACGTCACCATCGATCCGCTTTGCCTGCTCACCGAACCACTCCATGAACGCGGCGCCGTAGGCGACTTCACCGCGGCTTTCGGCAAGCGGCTTGCCTTGCTCTGTGGTCATAATGACCGCGAGGTCCTCCTGATGCGCCATTATCAAATCAAACCAGCGGCGCAACACCTGAGCGCGGGACTTAGCGGACAAATTACGCCACGACGACATGGCCTGATGTGCCGCGGCGATCGCAGCCTCAGCGCCAGCACGCCCCACTGTGTTTACCTCTGCGATGGTCTGACCGGTCGCTGGATTGCTCACTGCGAGCGTGCCCGTCCCAGCCGCGTGCCATTGCCCGTCGATGTAACAAGCGGTTCTCAACAAAGTCGGGTCTGAAAGCTTCATTGCCATGGTTTTCACTCGGGGCCAAGACTTAGGCCCACCGTAACATCAATAAAATCCATGCGAAGGCATAGGGACCGTTCGCGATGGGTAATCACCGGCGGTGTAACAACGCACGCATCCTGCATTAATCCCGTGCACCGCGCCAGATCCATATGAGTGATAAAAAGCCGAGGCGCGCCCTCATCAAAGGTCACGTAAAAGGTAAGGAAATTCCGTGTACGTCTCTACTGCGGCTCTCGGATGGTGGTCTCACCGGAGACCCAGGCGGGTGCGATGAGGCGCCGCTTCCGGTCCGAAGCCAGCACCACTCCGGGCTCGTCTAGCGCTTTGCGATCCCACAGTTCACACGTCACCTGCTTGTGTTTTTGGTCTAGCCCCTCGCAATAGTTACTGTAGCGACAGAGCAATACCTCATCACCTCTACCCAGCCTTACCTTTTCAAACCAGTCAGGGTCAGCGAGCGCCTGACGTGCCAGTCCAACCACATCCGCCTTCCCCTGTTCAAGAAGCGATTCCGCCTGGTAGAAACTGTGGATACCGCCTGTAGAAATAATCGGGGTCTCATACCCAGCCTCTCTTACCGCGGCTCTAATCCGCCCTACGGGTTCGCTGTTCCGACCCCAGGGACCCTGTGCGTCAGACAGATAGGAAGGCATACACTCATAACCACTTTGACCGGTGTAGGGATAAGCGGCCCAACCGACCTTCGGCTGCTTGGCATCATCAAACTTCCCACCTCGGGACAGGCTCAAAAAATCCATACCTGCTCGAGCGAATTCGGTGGCAAAAAAGCAGGCGTCTTCGGCATCACTCCCAGTTGCAATAATTTCCTCACTCAGGAAGCGACAGCCGACGGTGTAATCATCACCGACCGCCGCCCTGACTGCCGCGTATACCTCGAGGGGCAAACGCACGCGCTGTTCCCGGCTCCCACCATATCCGTCGGCTCGGGTATTGGTTGCAGACAAGAAAGACGCCATTGTGTAAGCGTGAGCGTAGTGTAGCTCGATGCCATCGAACCCCGCTGCTCGCGCTCTTGTCGCCGCCTGACTGAAGAGCGCCGGCAAAATCACCGGCAACTCAGCGATCGTCGGCAAATGCACATCGGTAACGCGCTCCCGATAGCCTTGACGCAGGGTATCGAGCTCCCGTGGCGACAATACGTGCTCCAGTTCCGCGTCAGTCAGGGTGAGAAGATGCGCCCTTATCGCTTGCTCTTTCTCTCGCTCCATACCGAGCTGCCGCCGATGGGCCGCAGTTATCTCCAAGAAACGATTGAAAAAAGCATCCGGCTGGGGCCGTCGGCGGATGGCCAAAAAATCAATCAGCTGGATCAGCAATCGGGTCTCACCATCGCTGGCCTCATGAACCGCATTGGTCAATCGCCGCAGACCTGCCACGTATCGATCGTCGGAAATGCGTAATAGCGGCCCGCTGGGAATATCCCTGATGCCCGTTGCCTCAACCACAATCGCGCCCGGTTTGCCCGCAGCAAAGCGGGCGTACCAGTCGATCACGTCCTGCGTGACATCACCGTTATCACTTGCCCGCCAGGGCACCATGGCTGGAACCCAGGTGCGTTGCGCGAGATCAAGATTGGGAGCACATAGCGGTGAATAAAGCTGACTGCGCTTCGCCGCCTCCGCAGTAGGCCATTGCGCTACCGTGGTCTCATATTTAATGCGCTCAGGCGGTTTCCACATGGGCTAGCTCTCGATACGTGCCACGTCGGTCTTGATTTGCTTTAACAGCGACATCATCTGCTCAACGTCAGCGTCGGACAGATTTCCCAAACATTCAGTCACCCAGGATTCATGCGCTTTGGCCATTTCAGAAAAACGCTGCCGTCCTGAAGGCGTGAGGGTCACGCAAAACGCACGACGATTCCCAGGGACAGGCTCCCGGGCAATCAAGCCCTCTCCCTCCAATTGAGAAGCGATGCCCGACACATTGCCCCCAGAAACCATCATCCGCTGGGACAGGTCTCCCATTGTCAGCCCTTTCGGCTCGCGCGCTAACTGGGCCATCAGGTCGAATCTGGGCAGAGTAATTTCAAATTGCTTGCGGAGCCGGTTACGCAAATGCCGCTCAATCAAATTGGTACAGGTAAGCAATCGCAACCACAGCCTGACGGCATGATGATCGTCCTGTTCAATCCGAGACTCATGGTCCAGACTCACTTGAGCAGCTGTCGGATTCATACACTATTACTCACTTGGCAACACGCCATTTTAATATTTTAAACATAAAATGTTTACTCTATACTAGCGGAATGTTTTAGATATAAAACGTCCGAAGCCTCAGGTCACAATGGAGAGAATGAGTTGAAAGTCATCTGTCTAGGCGGTGGACCCGCCGGCTTATATCTGGGAATCAGTCTTAAGCTGCGGGATCCTGCTCACGAAATCGAGATCTACGAGCGTAACAAGCCCGACGACACCTTCGGCTGGGGAATTGTCTTTTCGGATCAAACCGTCGACAACATCACGGCAAACGACCCTGTGAGCGCCCAACGCATCGTCGACGAATTCATTCACTGGGATCTCATCGACTGCCACGTATCGGGAGAGGTAGAGCGCTCGGGCGGGCACGGTTTCATTGGTCTCGGTCGAAAACGCTTTCTGCAGCTGCTCCATGAGCGGGCACGGGAGCTGGGGGTAGGACTGCACTTTGAGCAAGAGGTCGAGCTGGACGACATCAACACTCGCTTCGCCGATGCGGACCTCATCGTAGCCAGCGACGGGCTCAACTCCAAAATCCGCAACACCTATCGGGAAGAGTTTGGCTGCACGATTGAAACGCGACCGAACAAATTTGTGTGGCTGGGAACCCACCAAACCTTTCGGGATGCGTTCACCTTTATTTTCGAGCGGACCGAGCAGGGTTGGATTTGGGCTCATGCCTATCAGTTTGACGACAGCACCTCGACATTTATTGTCGAGACAACGCCAGAGGTATATGACGCATTGGGCTTCGACACGATGTCACATGAAGAAAGTGCCGAGATCTGCCGCAAGATTTTCGAAAAATACCTCGATGGTCACTCGTTGCTAACGAACTCTGCGCACATTAGAGGCTCAGCCTGGATCAACTTTCCCGCCGTCTATTGCGACAACTGGATTAAAGACGATCGTATTGTATTGATCGGCGACGCCGCCCACACCGCGCATTTCTCCATCGGCTCTGGAACAAAATTGGGGCTGGAAGATGCTATCTCTCTGGCACACCACCTCGACAGCGGAAAACCCATCAGCGTTGCGCTAAAAAACTATCAGGAAGAACGTAAGATTGACGTGCTACGACTTCAAAATAGCGCCCGTAACGCAATGATTTGGTTTGAGAATGTGCCGAGGTACATTGATGCATTTGACCTAAAACAGTTCAACTACTCGATGCTGACGCGCAGCCAGCGGGTCAGCCACGAAAATCTTCGTCTGCGGGACAAAAACTGGCTCGATTCGATGGAAACGCACCTGGCGCAGCGACATCTTGGCCCGGCTGCGAACGACCCCCTACCCCCCATGTTTCTGCCTCTCTCTCTGCGAGAAATGACTTTGCAAAATCGCGTTTGCGTGTCGCCGATGTGTATGTACAGCGCTACCGACGGGCTGCCTGATGACTGGCACCTCGTGCACTACGGTGGTCTGGCAAAGGGTGGCGCGGCGCTGGTGTATACGGAGATGACCAACGTCAGTGCTGATGGCCGGATCACTCCCGGATGCACCGGCATCTGGAGCGATGCACACACTGACGCCTGGCGGCGCATCACCAATTTTGTCCATCAACATACCCACGCCAAAATGGCAATTCAGATTGGTCATGCAGGCCCCAAAGGAGCGACTCTGGAGCCGTGGAAATGGGACCCGAAAATCCTCGATGAGCCCCTCCCCGAAAGCGAGCAGTGGCCGCTGCTCTCTGCCAGCGCAGTGCCATTCGACACTTACAGTCCCGTGCCCCGAGCAATGACTCGCGATGATATGGATAGCGTTTTGGAGCAGCACGTGGCTGCGGTGCACCGCGCGCAAGCGGCTGGATTCGACATGATCGAGATGCACGCAGCGCATGGCTATCTGCTCTCCTCTTTCATCACGCCGGTGCTGAATCACCGCGACGATGAATATGGCGGATCTCTCGAGAATCGGCTGCGTTACCCGCTGGCGGTCTGCCGCGCCATGAGAACTGCCTGGCCCAGCGAAAAACCGATGTCGGTGCGTATCTCCGCTCACGATTGGATGGGCGACGCCGGCATCACTGAGCACGAAGCGCTGCTCATCGCGCAGGCGTTTGTCGATGCCGGTGCTGACATCATCAACGTGTCAACAGGACAAACCAGCCATGCCGCTCAACCTCAGCCAGGGCGCATGTTTCAGACGCCGCTATCAGACATTATTCGCAACGACGGCAACATACCCACCATTGCCGTGGGAAACATCTACGAAACTGATCATGTGAACAGCATTATTGCTGCGGGGAGAGCAGATCTGGTTTGTCTGGCGCGCCCGCATCTTGCCGATCCGAATTGGACGCTGCACGCTGCAGCAGAATTGGGTTATCGGGGTCCGGGCGCAGTCGAGCAGCACCAGTACTTTTTAGGCCATCGGCAGGCCTACACACTGGCAGAACGGGAACGCGAGGCAGCCTCATGAGTCGGCACGTATTGGTCACGGGCGCCGGTACCGGCATCGGTGAGGCTGTTAGTCGCCAGTTGCACGCCGACGGGTGTCGGGTCTCGCTGGTCGGGCGACGTCCTGAGCCCCTGGCGGCGCTATCAGCCTCTCTCGGCGAAAATGCCTACGCAGTCGCTGGCGACGTCACCGATAGGAGCAGCATAAGCTCCGCTTTTGCCTCCGCCAGAGAGCGCTTCGGCAGTATTGAAATACTGGTGAACTCCGCCGGCATGGCCCCAACGGCACCCTTTCATCGCGTAGATTTCGCAGACTGGCAGCGCACGATGGATGTTAACGTCAACGGCGTGTTTCACTGCTCCCAGATCGCGCTAGAGGATATGCTGGGCGCCGGCTGGGGCCGCATCATTAATATCGCCAGCGTCGCCTCACTGAGGGGGTTTCCCTATGTCAGCGGCTACTGCGCTTCCAAACACGCCGTTTTGGGCATGACGAGGGCGGTGGCACTGGAGGTTGCGACGCAAGGCGTTACCGTGAACGCAATCTGCCCTGGATATGTCGATACTGATATCGTACGGGCAGCGATTTCAGAGATTGTGGCCAAGACAGGTCGGACCGAAGAGGACGCCATGCGGCACTTTACCGAAAGCAACCCTCAAGGGCGACTTGTCGAGACATCAGAGGTCGCCAACGCAGTCAGCTGGCTGTGCAGTGATGGAGCAGCCAGCGTCACAGGGCAAGCGGTCGCGATTGACGGCGGCGGTACCGCCTGACACAAGGAATACGAACATGCAGACAACTTCACTCGCAGGCTACCAAGCACAGCACTTCTTGTGGGGGTGCGAGGGCCGCATCGCGACCATTACGCTCAATCGACCCGAGCGCAAAAACCCACTGACCTTCGATTCCTATGCAGAACTCAGAGACTTATTCCGTAATCTGGCCTATGCCTCTGACGTGGATGTTGTAGTGATCACCGGAGCGGGCGGCAATTTCTGCTCGGGAGGCGATGTGCATGAAATCATTGGGCCTCTGACCGAAATGAACATGAAGGATCTGTTGGCTTTTACACGCATGACGGGCGACCTCGTTAAAGCGATACGGACCTGCCGGCAACCGGTGATCAGTGCCGTAGAGGGCATTTGTGCCGGCGCGGGCGCCATCATCGCGATGGCCAGTGATCTGCGCTACGCGAGTGACACCGCAAAGGTGGCATTTCTTTTTAACCGCGTCGGCCTCGCGGGCTGTGATATGGGCGCCTGCTCCATCCTCCCGCGCATTATCGGCCAAGGGCGCGCGAGCGAGTTGCTTTACTTTGGCCGTTCAATGAGCGGCGAAGAGGGGGAACGCTGGGGATTTTTTAACGGCTTAAGCGCAACACCGGCAGAAGACGCAATGGCAGCCGCTGCGCGCATTGCCAACGGCCCGACCTTCGCCAACGGCATCACCAAGACCCAGCTGCATCAGCAGTGGAACATGTCTGTAGACCAAGCGATTGAGTGCGAAGCACAAGCACAGGCAATTTGCATGCAGACTGAAGATTTCCGTCGCGCCTATAACGCGTTTTTAGACAAGCAGCAGCCTGTGTTTGAGGGTGACTGACGCGATAGTAATTCGTCGGGAGAGAGCAGAATGAGTGACAAAAGCTTCCTACAGTGGCCTTTTTTTAACGACGAGCACCAAGCCTTAGCCGCGCGCCTTGATGACTGGGCGAGCAGGCACCTGCCCGCGATTACGGCAGACGAGCATCATGATTTAGACGGCACCTGCAAAGCCATTGTCAAAGCATTAGGCGAGGCCGGCTTCGCAACCTATGCCGTCCCCGCCAGCGCAGGCGGACATCATGAAAAGCTTGATGTTAGGAGTCTCTGCCTCATCCGGGAAACGTTGGCCCGTCACAACGCGCTGGCTGACTTCGCGTTCGCGATGCAAGGATTGGGCAGTGGGCCCATTTCGCTCTTTGGCAACGAAGCACAGCAGTCGGCCTACCTCAATGCCGTAGCAACTGGCGATAAAATAGCCGCTTTCTCGCTGTCTGAACCCGAGGCCGGCTCCGATGTCGCGGCGATGACTTGCACCGCGCGGCGTGACGGAGACGAGTGGGTCCTGAGTGGCACCAAAACATGGATATCCAACGCCGGTATCGCTGACTTCTATACTGTCTTTGCGCGCACCGACGACACGGGCGGTGCTAAAGGTATTAGCTGTTTCATCGTCGAAGCGAACTCGCCCGGGTTCGAGGTAACGGAACGCATCGACCTGGTCGCCCCGCATCCACTCGGCACACTGAATTTTAATGAGTGCCGGATCGCCAAGTCACAGCTGGTAGGTCAGGAGGGCAAAGGGTTCGGTATCGCCATGGCGACACTGGACGTGTTCCGGTCGACCGTAGCTGCCGCGGCACTCGGCATGGCGCGGCGGGCGCTGGATGAGACGCTCAATTACACGGCGGAGCGCAACATCTTCGGTGGCAAACTGGGAGATCTGCAGCTGGTTCAGGCCAAAATTGGCGAGATGGCGCTGGGCGTCGACAGCAGCGCGCTGCTGGTTTACCGCGCAGCTTGGACCAAAGATTGCGCCGCGGAACGCGTTACCCGCGAGGCAGCAATGGCCAAATACCACGCCACTGAAACGGCGCAACAGGTCATCGATGCGGCGGTGCAGCTGCATGGCGGTAAAGGTGTCACGAAGGGATACATCGTCGAGGCACTTTATCGGGACATTCGCGCCCTGCGAATTTATGAAGGCGCTAGCGAAGTTCAAACCACGATCATTGCAAGGCAGACGGTCGCCAACCACGCCTAACGCGCCGACCGGAGCGCAAAGTGTTAAATAAACGAGGCGCGACTTCGGGTTACAATGTGCGCCTTTCGATATAGCAGAGCATCCTTTTGACGACCGCCCCCACCGCCAACGGCCACTTGAGCAGCGAGCCGTTAACGCTGGATAAAAGCGCGATTGTGGACTTCGCGGCGCGCTTTGATCCGCAGCCCTATCATTTGGATGCTGATGCAGCAGAGGAATCCATATTTGGCGGCCTATGCGCCAGTGGATGGCACATCGCCGCCTTGGCAACCCGACTGATCAGCGAGACTTTGCTTCAGCATGGACACCCGTTCGTGGAAATGATCTCAGTCAGCCAGCTGAATTGGAGTCGACCTACCTTTGTGGACGAGCAAATCAGCGTTCGCATCGCACTCGTCGCGTCACTCTCTGAGAGCCCCATCCCGGACACACATACTCAGAACCTGCAGGTCGATGTTTGCAACGGTGACGGAGCGGTAGTGGCAACCATGTCCGCCACCGCGGCGATCGCGGCTGAACCCACTCCGGGAGCGCCGCAGTGAGTGCCCTGTATCTCAGAGATCGATGGTTCGAGGATCTGCCGATCGGCGAATTCCATGTCTTTGGTTCGCACACGTTCAGCGAGCTTGAAATCGTGGAGTTCGCGGAAGCCTTCGACCCCAGACCCCAATCGACCGACCCTGTCCAAGCGCGCCTCAACCACCGACAAGGCCTCGTCGCCAGTCCATGGTTAATAACAGCTATGTGGATGCGCAAGATGGTCGATTATATGGAGGTGTACGCCCAAGGTGTGAACGACGGTCGCCGGAACGGCGCGGGCGTCGCCATTAATGACCTGCAATGGCTGGACCCGGTCCGGCCCGGGCATACGGTGACCTACACCTACGAGATTATTGCCAAACCAGACCGGGTAATCCGGCAAAAATGGGGCATGATTCGATCACGTAACGAGGCTTTTAATCAGTACGGCAACAAAGTCATGCAGTTCGAGATCGACATACTCGCTGAGCGGCGCCCCTAAGCTTTAAACGACGTCCAGCATTAGCAGGCTGGCAATCGTCACAGCCAGAAAGAGCGTCTCCCCCCCCAGCAAAGCAATCGGTCGCCAGCCAATCGATGCCACCTCGCGCAGTGAGGTCCTCACGCCCAAAGCCGTCACGGCCAATAACAAGAGTCCGGTAGCAAGTTGCGACATCGTATGCGTCAGCGCTTCGGGAAGTGATACCGCATTATTCAGCAGAAATAACGCGATAAACCCGAGCAAGAATAGCGGGAACACAGGCCTCGCCGACGGGGTGAAATCCTCCGCTTGAGTAGAAATACGGCAGAGAAACGCGATGCCGATGACGACCGGCACAAGCATAGCCACGCGCAATAACTTCACAAAGGTGGCTAGATCGCCCGTCTCGGGTGACACGCTGTATCCCGCACCCACCACTTGGGCAACATCATGAATCGTCGCTCCGATGAAAAAGCCCATATCTGTCGGAGTGAATTGGAGCAAATCACCGAAGATGGGATAGAACACCATCGCGGCGGTGCTGAAAGTGGTCACCCCGATCACTGTAAACAGGGTTTGCCGCTGCTTCAGCTCCGACTCTGGGAGCGCCGCGCTGATCGCCATAGCTGCTGAGGCGCCACAAATGCCCACGGCGCCACCCGTAAGCAGGCCCAAATCTCGATCACAGCCCAGAGCCCGCGACCAGAGCACACCGAAAAACAGGGTCATAACCACTGCCGCGCAAACGGCCAAGACCGCCGACCAACCGAGGGCAGCAACATCACCAACACTTAATCTGAGCCCCAGTAAAGCCACGCCAAATCGAAGGCAAGGCCCAGACGCCCACACCAATCCGCGCGTAAACCGGTCCGATTCACTGAGGAAATGGCACGACAGACCGAGCAATAACCCCATCAACATCGCAGGTGCGCCATATCGATAAGCGATGGCATAGGCCGCCAACGCAAGCACAAGACTTAGCATCGCACCGGCCGCGATTTCCCGCGGCCTGGCGCCGCTAACCGATATCAAGCGGGCTCCGGAGTTGGCAACGTTATCTCGTCAATCTCAAACTTTGAATCAGGTGCCATCGCTGCCAGATGGAGAGACGCAATCGTGTTGGCATCGCTCTCTGGCGATTGCTCAAGATAATCCAAAATCTGCATCAGCCGTGATGTGGTTCGGTGCCGTGTCTCCCCATAACCCTTGACCAAGCCGCCCAATGCAGCAATCGCTAGCGCTGTATCGTGCGTTTTGGCAGACAACACGGCGTCATACCATCGATCACGCATGTGCCGCTCATGGGCGTACCCGAGAGTGGAGCGCCGAAAGCGCCGGAGACCCGCGAGTGCACGGAGCAATATCTGCATGCCAACGCGATCCGTTCTCAACGTTCTAGGCCCGAGAAGTCGGCCCAACCCACGCCTCGCAGTAGCCGAGCCTAGCAATGCCTTACCCCATCTCTCCGGCAGCAAAGCGGCGACCTCCTCAATCCTTGGATGAAAAAACTCGGCAACGGTCACAGGCTGATCAGGGGCCGCCTTGACCTCTGATCGAATCATGGCTTCTCGATCTGGTCGAACCTTAAGCTGCGCAACGCGCGGGATGTCCTCGAACGCCATCCAGAGTGCGAGATGCCGCCCTGCTTCATTCGAAAGAGCACAACGCTCCGAATCTGAATCACGATCAATCACCGCCGAGAGGCGACTAGACCACTCTTCTGCGTAAGCTTCGTCCTGATAATCTATCAATCGATTGATACTGTAGTAGGCGGTCTCATGAAGCGCCACCGGCAGATCTGCGATGCGAGGCAGCCACCGATCCCCCAACACGCTGGTCGCTACCGGCAGTGTGAAAGGCTCCTCTGCTGGAGGCAGATATTCTTCGACACCACCGGACTGGGCGCGTCGAAAACTTTCGTCAAAGGCAGCAAGGTTGGCAGACGCACTGCCACCGGATGAGAGCAAGTCGCGAAAGTAGCCCTCCGCAAATGGCAGCGCGCCACTGCCCGCGATCGCGCCCAGCAGAGCCGCCGAAATCACGGTGCCGCGGCGCTGAACAATTTCAGACATATCAAAATGGATGAAAGTTTTGGCGTAACGCTCACCCATCTCGAGGATAAATTCTCTGTCTACCGATCCGTCACCTGTCGCACTTTTTTCAGTGATGCCGAAAACCCGATGATCAGACGCAATCAGCACGCTTTTGTCGGGGGAAATAAAACCGCGACTGATCATACGACCCGCCTCGGCAATTTCCGATGCGACCGCGATGTCGATGTCCCCTTGCGCAGGAAACAAAGACATGACCGGAGGAGGTTTATCGTTTTGTCGCGGTATGAACTCTAGGTAGTAAATCGTGGCGCCTGTTCGCTGCGCGACCCCTGCAAGGGAAGTACTCTGACACCACCACCCGCTTTGCTCCGCTGCGGCGATGAGCCAGTTGGTCAAAACGCCACCGCCCTCTCCCCCGAGTGCAGCGATCACCATATTGATGGTGGCGTCCTCTCGTGACATCAGAACTGCCGTTGCGTCAGACGCTTCCGATCGCGAGCTCTAAACCACTCTCTGACCCGCACACGAGTGGTATCGAGCAAACGGTCCCACACACTCGGATTGTGAATCATCTCTACTTTAGAGAAAGAGGGGCACAGCACAGCGGAGTGCGCATTGGTGCCGCACACACCGCAACCAACACAGCTGTTGTCAACGTAGGACACGGGATCCGAGCGCAAGGGATCGGGATTTTCCCGGATCGTCAGAGAAGGACAACCCGACAAGCGGATACAGCCATGATCACCCGTACACGTCTCAGGGTCTATGTAAAATCGCGCGCGCTTCACGCGCCGACCGTCCGCTACCGCCTGCCTGATAAGCGGCTTGACCCGGCGCTGACGATTCAGCATGCATTCGCCCTCTGCGACCACGACCTTGAGCCCGGGAGCATCGCTCGTGAGGGCTGAGCGCAACGTCTCCTTCATCGCAGCAATATTGTAGGTACTCACGGTACGGATCCACTTTACGCCGGCGCCGCGACAGGCATCCTCAATGGTCTGCCAGCTTTCACGTTTGGGTTGATTCGCATCCAGGGTAGTCGCAATCAGATTGGGCTCAACTAGGGAGGGGATGTCCTGCCCACCGGTTGCGGCGGAGTAGCCGTTGTCGATCACAATCAACAGGCCATCGTGCTCGTTGAATACCGCACTGGTGACGCCGCTGGTCAGACCGTTATGCCAAAAACCACCGTCCCCCATAATACTGATGGCCTTGTGTGGCAGCGCGTGGCGCATCCCCGAAGAGCTCGCCAATGAAAGGCCATAGCCCATGATGGTGTTACCCAGATTGAAGGGCGCAGCCGTGGCAAAAGAATGACAGCCAATATCTGATGAGATATGGAAAGGCCCCATCTCTTCTTGCAGCTGTTTGATAGCAGAGAACAACGGACGTTCGGGGCATCCCGTGCACAACCCCGCGGGTCGAGGCGGCAACTCTGCCATCAGTCGACTGATGTCCTCATCTGACACCGGAGTCTCGTTGTCCAGCACCGCTTCCAGCGAGAGCTTCAGGGGTATATGTTGCCGTGATGCCGCCTGAATAAATCGGGTGATACCCTCCAGCATCACTTGCCCCGTGTACTCTCCGGCCATGGGCATGATGTCCTTGCCGAAAACACGGGTTTGCACGTCCTGCCGTCGGAGCACGGTCTGGATTCCCTGCTCTATGTACTCGGGTTGCCCTTCTTCGAGCACAAGCACCTGCTCTTTATTGGCACAAAACTGCACCAGCTCATTGGGAATCAATGGGTAAGCGACATTCAGGCAGTAAATGGGGATATCGGTCTCGCCATACACATTGGCCAGCCCCTGCCGCTGCAGGGCGCGGATCACCGTGTTGTAAGAGCCGCCACAGGTGATAATTCCGACTGAATCGTATCGTCCAGGAAAAACTTCATTGAGCGCATTGTCCTCAACGAAACGAATCGCCGCCGGCAGCCTCTCGGCGATCTTTTCACGCTCCTGCGCGTACACAAACGGCGGCAAGATAATTTTCTCAGGCTCCCGGTTCGGCGTTACTGGCGCCCTACTATGATAATCGGGGGCCACGTTATCCCGGGCGACAAACTCGCCCGTTACGTGACAACCGCGGATGCGCATCATGAAGAAAATTGGCGTGTTGGATGCCTCCGAGAGCTCAAAGCCTTTTTCAACCATGTCTACGATGCTGGGCAAATTTGGTCGCGGGTCCAGAAGCCACATCTGCGCTTTCATTGCAAACGCATAACTGCGCTCCTGCATAATGCTCGATCCCTCGCCGTAATCCTCTCCCACAATCACCATGGCACCGCCGGTCACTCCGGAAGAGGCAAGATTCGATAACGCATCAGAGGCAACGTTGGTGCCCACCGTTGACTTCCAGGTCACGGCGCCACGCAACGGATAGTTAATGGAAGCAGACAACATCGCAGCCGCAGTGGCTTCAGAGCCGTTCGCCTCGAAGTGAACGCCTAAATCACCGAGGATATCCTGCGCATCGTTGAGCACATCCATCAAGTGTGAGATCGGAGAACCCTGATACCCGCCCACATAGGAAACGCCGGATTGGAGCAGAGCCTTGGTGATCGCGAGAATACCCTCCCCCTTGAACACCTCACCCTCCCCGGCGCGGAGCTTTTTAACTTCCTCAGTGAAGGATCGCTCAGCCATGAGGAGAGTCCTAAATTAGCTCTGAGGGACCAGCGCTATCACGCGGCACGGACTACCCGACCCCTGCTCAATTTTTAACGGTGCGGCGATGAGAATGGCACCGGTAGTGGGCAGTTGATCGAGATTGCGCAGGCTTGCAAGGCCACATTTATTGGCGCCGTGCATTAGGTTATGACAGGGGAACATGGGATCCTGCCCCGCCGCCTGCCCGGCGTCGGTACCCACGGTCTCTACCCCCACTCCGATGATGTTTCGCTCTTGGGCCAAGAAAGCGACCGTTTCGGGATCCCAGCCTGGTGTATGACCGCCGGTCTCATCTTTATTGAGGTAGGCCTCTTTAGAGGCTTTTTTAGACCAATCTGTGCGGTACAGCACCCAGGCGCCGTCAGGAATTTTTCCGTTTTCCGACTCCCAAGACTTCAAAAAATCGAGCGACATGAGAAAATCGGGGTCATTCTCTGCTTCGGCGACCGCATCGATAACCACTGCCGGGCCGATAAACCGCTCTGGCGGTAGCGTATCGGTCGCGTTGTCGGGCAGATCCTGACCCGTTACCCAATGCACTGGCGCGTCGAAATGTGTGCCGGTGTGCTCACCACACTTGATATTGTTCCAATACCAGGCAGGTCCACGGTCGTCGTAACGAGAGATCTCCTCTTTCGAAAACGGCCAGGACTTGCCCCAACCGAATTCTTCAGGCAACTCCAGAATGGGCGTATGGGGTGATAGAGTCACACTCAGGTCCACCACCTTGACCGCACCGCTGGCCAACCCCACCGCCAAATCCATCAACACCGCATTTGTCATCTGTCTTCTCCTGATTGTTGGCCAGCCTCAAACCCCTTTGTAGCGGTTGGGCCCCTGTTACGCCATGTTTTCGCCATCTAGTTAATATTTTAAGTATAAAATATAATGCGCTAACCGTCATTACAAACCGGGAACTCGGAATGCACAATACCCTGCTGCCTGAAGGCTGGAAACGCCCAAAGGGTTACGCCAATGGTGTCATCGCCGAGGGCAGTTCCATGATCTTTTGCGGAGGCCAGATTGGCTGGAATAAAGACGAGATCTTTGAGCACCATGACTTCCTCGGCCAATTCCGACAGGCCCTGGAAAATGTCGTTGCCGTTCTAGAAAGTGCCGGGGCTGGACCCGAGCACGTCACCAGAATGACCTGGTATGTTACAGACCGGCAACAGTACCTGGCAGACCTTGGCGCGGTGGGCCGCACTTATCGGGAAGTCATGGGCAAAAACTTCCCCGCAATGTCTGTGGTGGAAGTTTCAGCCCTGATAGAAGACGCGGCACTGGTGGAAATCGAAGCGACTGCGGTCAAGTAGCGCGTAGCCTAATCATTCGCTCAGCTTTGAGCCGAAACGTCTACTCATCATACTGACGCACCCGCACAAAAGCGTGGGTCGTCATCTTAAGTACATCAACTGCTTGCTGGTTCCACAAGCGCACACTTGTTGTCAGTATCCCACGGTCGGGCTTTGAAACTGACAATCTCGCTTGCTCAACAGTTGCCTCGCCGCTGATCACATCTCCCACTCTAACGGGCGCCAACCATCGCAGCTCGTCGACGCCGGGGGACGTCAGAACCGCTGAATTTCCAAGATACGCATCGACTGCAAGACGCATAAAGATCGCGGTGGTGTGCCAGCCACTGGCCATAAGGCCTCCCAACTCCGCGGTGAGCGGATGACCCTCATCAATGTGAAAGAGTTGCGGATCGAAACGCTCCGCGAACTCGATGATCTCGGTCTGCGTAACCGTGTAATGGCCAAAAGCAATGCGTTGATTGACCGAAAAATCCTCATAGTAATACATCGTTGCCACCCCATCATTTGTGATTTTCAAGCGCTGACCCGCATGCCACTCATGATGTCGGCACCGTCATCAACGATAGGCCATAACTGAATCGCTCCGCCCTATCCCGCCGACAAAATTTAAGCTTAAACTGTTTGTTCTCGAGTCGCTCAGCAGCCGCTGGCCAAAAAGGAGCTCTCATGAACACAAACCCGGCACCCATGTTTAACAAAAATAAGCTCAAGCTAGGAACGTTTTCTGCCAATTGCTCAGGGGGCATGGCAGTGACCAAGGTGGACGAGCGCTGGAATAACGACTGGGCAAACAACCTTGATCTCGTAGCGCAATGCGATGAGGCCGGCATCGAGTTCATGCTGCCGATAGCGCGGTGGATTGGCTACGGTGGCGATACCGATTTTCACGGGAATGTTCTGGAGACGGTGACTTGGGCGGCTGGCCTTGCCGCGCACTCCAAAAACATTCAGGTATTCGCCACCGTGCACACTGCCTTTAACCATCCTATCGTTGCAGCGAAGCAGCTAGCTACATTGGATCAACTCTCCAACGGCAGGATTGGTCTGAACGTTGTCGCAGGATGGAACAAACCTGAATATGACGCCTTTGGTGTGGATTTACCGAGCGATCACAGTGACCGATATGCGATGGCACAAGAGTGGTTCGACTACGTGTCGCGACTCTGGAGAGAGGACAGCGCCTTTGACTGGAACGGCGCGTTCTTCAGGGGCAAGGGAGTCTATGGCAGGCCCCACCCGGTACAAGAACACGTCCCGATAATCAATGCGGCGGCCTCCGAGGAGGGCCGCGCATTTGCCATGCGCAACGCCGATTTCTTGTTCACTCCAGTATTCGATTTTGATCAAGCACGGGACACCGTTACCGATACAAAAAGTAAAGCGCAGTCAGTGGGGCGGAATGTCGAGGTGCTCACCTTTTGTACCGTTGTCTGTCGACCGACTCAGAAGGAGGCAGAGGATTACCTCGATTGGTATGCCAATGAGAACGCCGATTGGGAAGCGGTAGACAATCTGATGAAATTGCAGGGCATGCACGCACAATCCTTCACCAAGGAGGCACTGGCGATGTTTCGTGACCGATTCGCCGCAGGCCACGGCGGGTTTCCGCTCGTCGGCACCCCGGATCATATTGCTGACCAGCTGGAACAGCTCAGTCAGACAGGTGTAGCAGGCACCACTCTCTCGTTCGTTGATTACGCCAAGGAGTTTCCTTACTTTCGCCAGGAGGTAATGCCGCGCCTCGAGGCCAAAGGTCTCCGTCAGCCCCTATGAGAGCGATATTTTACGAACAGCACGGTACTGCTGAAGTTCTGCAATTGGGCGATCTGCCCACCCCAGAGCCTCAAGATCATGAGGTGCTGGTTGAGGTAGCGGCTACATCGGTCAATCCCATTGATCGCCGATTGCGGGGCGGCGAGCTACAGGAGTACATCACGCGCACCTTTCCGGTTGTTCCCGGCTGGGATCTGGCCGGCAGGATTGTGAAGGTCGGCGAAAAAGTCACTGACTGGCAGGTGGGCGATGAGGTACTCGGCCTCGCATTTACTTGGTCAATACAGCATGGGAGCTACGCTGAATACTGCCCCATTGACGCCGCTTCAATCACTCGAAAACCGGAGTCAATAAAATTTGAACAGGCCGCCGCGCTGCCATTGGTAAGCCTCACTGCCTGGCAGGCGCTGAGCGAATTTAGTCAACTCCAGGCGGGGCAATCTGTCTTTATTCAGGCGGGCGCTGGCGGCGTCGGCAGCGTGGCAATCCCCATGGCGAAGCACCTTGGCGCCAAGGTCTACACTACCACCAGCGCCAAAAACCGCGATTACGTCAAATCACTCGGTGCTGATGTGGTCATTGACTACACCGCCGAGGACTATGAATCCGTGTTGCGGCAACAAGAGCCCGCTGGCGTTGATCTCGTGCTTGAAGCCTTGCTGGGCAACGGCACCGCTGAAGCCGCCATTCGACTCACAAAAGACGGGGGCCGCGTCGCCTACATGAACAACGAACCTCCCGAAATGGATGAAATTGAGCAGCGCAATATCACAGCAGAATTCCTCCATCACAGACCCGATGGAGAAATGCTGAAGGAACTGGTGGATTTGTATCAATCGGGCAAGATCATCTTGCCCAAGATTCAAGTGCGCCCCCTCGAAGAGGCAATGGAGGCGCATCTAGAGTCGGAAAGAGGACACACCCAGGGCAAAGTGGTGCTGCGCATATCCTGATTCGAGACGCAACGCTAGGTAAACGCCACACAAAAAAAGGGGGCTACCCGCCCCCTAGCTTCATCTTATGCCAAGGCAAGCGTCTCAGAACTCCTTGCGTATCTGAACGGCGTAATTACGGGGCGCGCGATAGGACACCTCGTTACACCCGCACAGCGTCGCCAAGTCAAAACCCTGAATGCCCGCTCGCTCATCGGTGATATTATTGATGAGCAGTGAAGCCACCCAAGACTGGTCACTGCTTGTCCAGCTAACCAGACCGTTAACCATCGTGTAACTGTCAAACTTGTCAGCATCGAAGTTACGCAGGTTGTAATAAAACTCGTCCGAATAGCTGATATCGCCCTGAATCGCCAGAGATGAGCCACCTGCTAACGGAATAGTATATCGAGCCATACCAAAGAGCTGCACTTCCGGCGTGTATGTAGGCGTAACATCTCTTGACGCCAGCGGAGACCCGTTCCTAAGCGGCAAATCGTCAATCGTCGCATCAACGTATGAAGCAGATAGTATGAGATCTAAGCGGTCAGTAGGGCTCGCCTGCAACTCAAGTTCCGCTCCGTAAGTTTCAGCGTCCAAATTGACCGAATTCCCCCCCACGCCAACAAATAGGAATGCCTGATAGTCAGCGTAGTCGTAATAATACGCAGAGCCATTCAACCGAGCAGCGCCCCCGGCTAACGTCGACTTGAAGCCGACCTCGAAAGAGGTCAACACTTCCTCATCGTAAGGCACGCCATCATTACCGCCGCCACCAAGGTAAGCCCCCAGCAACGCTGCATTAAAACTACCAGCCTTCACGCCGCGGTTTATCCCTGCATATAGCAGCAAGTCGTCGCTCGGCGTGTAATCGAGCTGTAACTTACCGGTCCAAAAGCTTTCAGAGAGATCATCTTGATAGGACAGCGGGTCACCTGCGCCTGCTGCGTTAGGAATGTACATGCCAACGTCGTAGGTCACTTCGTTGTTGCCCATTGAGGGGGCGACACCCCAGTTGCCTTGATAATCTTTTTCTTCACGCATGATCCGCAAGCCGCCAATGACCCTGAGCGCGTCAGTCAGCTGATATTCATACTGGCCAAACAGGCTATAGGAATCGGTCTCAAGCTTTGCAATGGTGACCACGTCAACCGCACCCACAAGCGATCCAAAAATACTGTTTGGTGGCGCCTTCAACGCATTGGCCGAGTCAGTGTCGATGTTCAGATAATAGGCCCCAACCACCCAATCTGAACGCTCAGATCCGCCTGAGAGCCTGAACTCTTGCGTAAAACTGGTCGCGTCAACGGATCCATAGTTGGCCAATTGGTTGACGGGCGCCGCGTCCACATCGATGAATAGCTTTTTTTCATAAGACTTGCTGTCGGTGACGGAAACGAAGGACATCCCGCTATCGAATTCATATTCGACGCGGGCATTGAAACCGGAAGTTTCCGTGGAGCCCTGGTCGTCAAAGGCGAAGTCACTCGAAAAGGTGAAATCGTCGCCGTCAGGATCAAGGTAACCGAAGAAGTCAGCTCCCGGCGCCATGCGCGCGCATAAACCGATTGCTGCGCAGTTACCGGGACCAAACGGCGAATCCACCAATCCGTCGCCGCCGCCGTCCAAACCTGTATCAACACCGCCTGCAGTGAGGATGGAAAGGCGGGTCTCGTCGGCGGGCGTATCAATCACGTTGTAGACCTCGGACAACCCATTCACCTCTTCCACCATCGCAATCGTGGATTTGGATTGATAGGGGCCCGTGCTCAACTCGGAGTCGGCATAATTAGCCGAGAGCGTAATTTCCAGTCGGTCACTGGGTCGGAAGCCGAGGGTAAGACGGCCTACGATCGTGTCATCATCCCCGAGATCCGCTCCCGCGCCCTCTCCGGGGTTGCCAATCGGAATGAAGCCAAAGACGCTGAAGTCTGGCTGTCCCTGCGGATACAGATTTTCCAGATAGGGGTCTTGTTCGGAATACCGCAGCGCAGCTCGAATCGCAACAGTGTCGGACAGAGGACCGCCAAATGCGCCTTCAATCGACATGCGGTTCGCATTGTTGGGCACGTCAAACTGGCCAAAGTCCGCCTGCACGAAACCCTCGAACTCCTCGAAGTTTGGCTTCTTGGAAAAGAAGGACACCACGCCACCCGTCGCATTACGGCCAAACAGTGTGCCCTGCGGTCCCTTCAAGATCTCGACTCGCTCCAGGTCGAGCAAGGCGAAGGTCTGGGCTTGGGCAATCGCAATATAGCCTTCATCAAGGTAAACCGCATTGGGTGACTCGATGATGTCGTTAAAGTCGTTTTGCGTAACGCCCCTGATGGTGAACTGGGTGTTTTGCCCCGCCAAATTGCCCGAGATGTGAACTCCCGGCGTGTAGGCGGCGATGTCAAAACTATCCGTCGCATCAAACGCTCTCAGTTGGTCGCCCGTAAAGGCGCTCACCGCAATGCCGACATCCTGCAACCCCTGATCGCGCTTCTGGGCTGTCACAACAACCTCTTCAAGCAAACTCTGCGCGGCCACAGAACAGCTCAACGCTGTGACTGCAGCAGCTACGGATAGAGAGAGCGGCAACTGCCTCCAAAGACCCGCCCGTATGGCGGTTTTTTGAGTATCAAGCTTTCGGTTCATCAACATTTTTAAGACCTCATGCTATGCGGGAAAAGGGTGTCCGTCTAAATGTCCGGACGTTACAGTTTAAACCTAAAATATCTCAAGGCAACATCTCGGAGCGGGGGCGCGTGCAGGTATCAATCACCGCCCAAAGAATTTTTTCAGCACAGGGCATGAGATCGGGTATGTAAGTCGCTCCCATGCCCCCCAACCCTTCAGCGATCTCTTCCGGGGCGCCCTCAGCAGGCCATGGCCACCCCATCCTAACCGTAGGGACACCAATGGCTCGCAACAACGAACCATCGGTTTGTCCGCCCAGAAGATCGGGGGTGTCGGGGTATGGTCGGCCTTCTACCTGCTCCCAGGCACGGCGAGCAGATTGCACGATCCAGCTGCTCTCTGGGGTCGAGCCACCCGGCGTAGACCCATACATCTCCCACTCCATCTCAAGCTCAGGATCTTTCGCCAACAGACTCCTTAAAAAGTCGTCTACCTGCGCGTTCACCTCTGCGGGCGAGGTGCGTGGGTTCACCCTTACATCAAAAAAGATCTCGGTGGCAGCAGAGGGAAAAGCCGGCCGCTCCGGCCAACCAGAGCGCAGCGCGGAGATCCAGCCATCTGGCCTCACGACGCCCGAAGTATTGCGATCAGTATAGGTCGGCAACCAGTCTTCCAAAGCCAAAATCACTCTGGCTGCGGGAACAATAGAGCTTCGGAACCCCGGCGTACCCCGCGGCACACCTGCATAGCCAAGAGAGCCCCAGACGGTCACCTTAAACCAAGCCATGCCGGGCTCCTCGTGATATACCCAGTTCCATGGCTTCATAATAATGCAAAAATCCGGAGAGCCACCGCGGTTCAAAAGGTGAAGGATGCCGTTCGACATGCCCGCATGGCCCCGATCTGAAATGGTGACCGGCATGCCTCCATCGGCAAACCCGAGCGACAGATCGCCAAGAAGCGGCACATTGGCTTCTCGAACACAGCGAAACACCTCCGCAAGCGTCGCAACCATGGCCTTGGGGTTGGACGAGCCCAAACCAAAGACCCAATCATCCACCATCTTCGCCTCGGGCAGCAGATCCGCGGTGACCTTCGGCCCGACCCAGGGCCTGTCGCTCTCGTCTCCTTCGAGGTGCGTATCTATCGGTGCATACAGCAGCAAATTCGCGCCGCCGCCCGCGCCCTTAAGCCGAGCATAACCTGCCGCCGATTCGCCCGCCATCGACATCACCTTGGCATCGACACATAGGGTGTCCCGGATGTGATCCACCAGCATGCTACATGCCGCCTGAGTCGAACCGGTTGGGCTATGGATATCTGTCAACCTGAACAATAGAGACTTCAACTTATCCTTGTCCAAAAGTGAATTTGCAGCGTCAAAGTATTGCTGCTGATCCTCCGAAAGCGATGTGTTAGCTGTCATCTGTCCCCTCCGTCACCAACGAGTTTCATAATAGCCCTGCCGGCCTCGAGTATTCGCCGATCCGCACCCTGCGACGCAATAAGTTGCGGTCCGTATGGCAAATCCGTAGCGGACTCAGATAACAATGGCAGGGTCAGGCACGGCACACCAAGCGCCGTCCATTGTCGGCAGAACAGCGGATCTCCGGTACCCGTCTCGATCGGCGGCGCCACCGACGTAACCGACGGCGTAAGCCATACCTCATCGGGTCTGACGTACTCATTGGCGCGATCCCGCGCTATCTGTATCGCACGAATAGCCGCGTCCAAAACCGACCCCGCGTAGCCCCGGCCCTCCGTAACAAACCCCTTAAAGGTGTCACTCAAGAGCTCGCCATGTTGTGTTACCAGCCAGCCCAGCTCGCTGGCGAGCTCCCCGGCATGAACTGTCCGTTGATGCCCTGTGAGCGCCTCTAAATCCGGCAAGGCGTCCTGCTCGCGATACTCTGCGAACCCCGTGGCGAGTCGCTGCGCCAATTTCTCGATCTGCTCCTGATGCTCTGCGGGCAATACCGCCCAATTAGACGTCCGGTACAAAACCAGCCGCCGCGGCAGCGGTGCCTCTGTCTCCTCCGACAACGAGGCCCGAGCAGTCAGCGCCCGATCCGCGGCCTGAATGAGGTCGAGCTCGTTAGCGATCAACCCCAGCGTATCCAGGGTCGGTGACGTCGCCAGCACACCGGTTAAATCGTAGCGTCCAAAAGACGGTTTGAACCCATAAACCCCGCAAAAACTCGCGGGTCGAATCGTTGAACCAGCCGTCTGTGTTGCCAATGCCAACCTGACGTCACCCGCTGCGACGGCTGCGGCTGATCCACTGCTCGACCCACCCGGAGAGTGCGCAACAGATAAAGGATTGACCGTGTTCCCGGGCTGATAGGTCGCCAGCTCCGCGGTAACCGTTTTCCCCGCGACGATAGCGCCCGCCTGTTTCAAATCCGAAACACAGTCAGCCTCATCTTTTTCGAGCAACGCCTGTATGACCGCTTGGGGCAAGTCAGTGCCACACCGGGTCGGATAGTCGCTGGTAGCGATCACATCCTTCACTCCAATTGGCAAGCCGCTCAGCGTGTCCGGGCGGCCGGCCATCACCTGACGATCACCACAAACCCAAGCACCAAATCGATCGTCACTCACTGTCAGCGGGAAGCCGGAGATCACTCGCTTGCCTTCGAGATCACGGGCTTCTGTGGCCCCATATCATCGGCGCATCGTAGGTTTTCACCTGCCAGTTATCGCCCACTCGCGTGCTGTTGCAACCAAACTCCAGTCCAAACCCGGAAGGCGTTACGAGATAGAAGGATTCGGTGAGGTCATTGGTGTGTTTGCCAAGCTCCATCATTAGTGGAATGCCCAGGTCTCTGACGCGGTCGTAGGCGATCCCCACATCATTGATGGACCGCCCTTGCAGCATCAGGTGATTGAACGTACCGGATGGAATGTCGCCAAAAGGCGGCATCACTGCCAGTGAATGGTGCCGGGGGTTACAGTGAAAAAAGGTGGCGTCCTTCTCACCGTCGTCCCACACAATTCGGTCACTGATTTTGAATCCCATCGTGCTGGTATAGAAACGCTTTGCCGCCTCGTAATCTTCTACGAAATAAACTACGTGACCCAGTCCATCCTCCCCGGTCCAATACCCTGAGATGCCTCCGCTGGGGGCAAAAGGTAACTGCTCATAAACCGGCCCGTAGAAAATTTCCGTGGGCATCGAACTCACCGGGTCAAGAAATTGATAACCGGCGGTGACCCTGCGTTCCTGGCAAAGCGCCTCCGACATCGGCGATAGCGCTACGCCAGCATCTTCCAGAGATCCCACCATATCGCCGAGCGCCGCCTCATCGTCAAGCTGCCAGCCAACCGCCCGGACAATGTCGTCTTCTGCTTCGTAAACAGCGATACGATGATGCCATTCATCAAGTCGATAGAAGGTAACACCGGCCCCCTGCTCTGCCCCCATACCCAACACCTCCGAGAGCAGTTCATGCCACTTTGCCGACGCACTTGTGTTTATCGCGAAATACCCCAGGCCTGAGATCATCATCGTATTCCTCCTGTTCGTCCTGCCTCAGGCAGAGCCCGAGGCCACAAATCGCTCGTAGTGAATGCTGCCGGGGGCAAGCCCCGCCGAAAGTAGCCGCTCAATCGCCGCATCTATCAAACCCTCGGGCCCACAAACGTAAGCTTCGGTGTCGGGGTCCAGGGAATCGAAGTCGACCGCCTCCAGAGCATTGCCGCTCACGTGATCCTGTTGCGCACCTGACTCCACGCATAGGTTGAGCCGCAGCGTTGGCATCCACGACTCAAGGCGCCGTAGAAATGCCGGATCGAGCAATGCGTCTGGTGACGCGCAGCCAAGATTCAACGTCAGCGGCGGCTTAGATCCACTGGTTGTGCGGATCTCTTGCAGAATGCTGCAGATGGGGGACAAACCTGTTCCGCCGGCGATAAACAACTGAGGTCGGGCCCGTGATCCAGTCCAGGAAAAATTGCCAAAGGGTCCGCGGAGTCTCAACACGTCATCTGGCTTCGCTGAATCTCTCAGGTACTCGGACATGAGACCTGAGTCCAGCATTCTGATCATGAAGGCGAGCTTCGGCACTTCGGCCGGCGCCGTGCACATTGAGTAGCTTCGTACCTCGCTCGACCCGGGTATCGTCACCTCGACGTACTGGCCCGCTCTGAAATCCAGCCACTGGCCCTCAGCCAGCTCCACCGTTAGCTTCACAGCGTCGCTCGCAATCCACTCAACGCTGTCCACGAACGCCTGCACCTCTGACGGACCAGTCTCCTCGCTTGAATAGTCAAAATGTAATGCGCCGTCAGAGGTCGCTTCCGAGACACAGCACAACATCTTGCCTTCATCGCGCTCCGTCGGCATCAGGCTGGTGGCGCGCCCCGCCCGCACGGTCAACGGCTCTGAATCAATTGCACCCAGACAGCTGCAGCTCAAGCAGGTACCGCTCCTGCACTGATTGCGAATAGGTACACCTTGCTCAAGCGCCACCTCAAGAAAAGATCGCCCGCCTGGCGCGTTCACCTCAAAGGACGCACCATCGCTAAAATGGCACGTAATGAGTGGCACCTACTTATTCCTCTGCCTGACAGAGGTACGGTTGAAGTTATTGAGGTCGTCGATCTTCTCAACCAGGTAACCCGGGCTTTTGCCTTCGGATACGTTCCTCAACCGAATGCTGGACGCCTTGTCTCGGCCTTGCGCGCCGGGCGGAGGCGGAGCGATGCCGCGATTGTGCCGGGACGCCAACTTCCTCCACATGATGGCGGAAACGTCTGTTTCCACCAGTTGCTCCCGCTGCCAGCCCGATCCGTCCGCATAAAAATCTTGCATGGCCTCCCGGGCGTGCATATCGCAGTCATTGAAGCCCCTCAGCGCCAGAGGTTGGTATACCGTGTCGAAACGGTAAGAAAACTGTTCTCTGTCTTCTTCTGACGGACAGTGCTTAACCAGCACCTCCCAGTACTCGTAGGTATCGTCGGTAATAGGCACATACCATTCATACTGCGCTACGCCCTCCTCAGGCCAGTTCTCGACCAATAACACTCCGGGCAAAATAACAGAAGTCCGATACAGGCGGCTGTTCAACCCCTCGACTTTTACACCGAGAGTTTTGTTTTCAAGAATCGGCTCCCAACGGTCCGTAAACAACCATTGCATCATGCCCTTCGGTCCACCGGCATCGTCAAATACGGTGATGCAATCCTCGCTGGCAGGTCTTATACCTAGAGGTAACACCCAATTATTTGACTGAACGATCGTATTGTCTTTGTGAACCAATATATGCGCATTGTCGAAGCCGTTCTCGCAGGCAATACGCCAATTGGCTTCACCGGTGCGATGAATACCCAGCGCGACGACATTATCGTCCAACAAAGACGGCGCCGCGGGCCACAACGGGTGAGGGAAACGCTCACTGCTCTCGGGGAAACGAAGCGGCAGATCCTCGCTCAAGGGGGGCACATCTTCGTCTGGAAAGTCGTCCGCCCTGACGAATATAAAAATCAGGCCCGCCGCCTCCTGAACTGGGTAAGTTGTCAGGCCGGTATTGCCAATCAGCGGGTCATCCGGATTGCCCACAATGGTATCGAGGTTGCCCGACTCCAAGTTGAAGGTAAACCCATGATACCAGCAGGAGATCGTCTCTTTGTTAAAACACATGGGTTTCGCAGACAAACGCACCCCCCGATGGATGCATTGATCTTTTAGCGCGTAGACTTTTCCGTTAGCTCGTCTGAGCACAATTTGGATACCAGCAATCTGAATACCCTCGACCTCTCCCTCCGCGAGTTCATTCGAAAACAGCGCCGGGTACCAGTGATTCAAAAATCCCCAATCAGCGTCAACATAAGGCTGGTACTCTTTTTGCGCAGCGTCAGTATTAGCAGTACCCGACTGGGCTCTGCGCCGAACAGGTTGCTCATCAGACATATCAAAACCCTCTGGATTTTCAGCGTTTAAATAATATTAGTGGATTGCATGGGCTAGGAATTGGCAGACCACAGCATCATGCTCCCCCGGTCTCTCCCACTGCGGCCAGTGTGCGCAGCCTTCCATAACGTGCAGCGCACTACCCTCGACCAACTGATGCAATCTCTCGGCAGCATCGACACCATGAATCGGATTTTTGTCCGTCCACAGCACCAAGGTCGGACTCTGAATAGTGCGAATGTCGGGCTCCCCGAAGTAAAAATCCTCAATGCCCGGAGAAAACAGGCGTTCGTAATATTCCAGCAGCGCCTCCCGCGTTTCTGGTATCGACCACAGCGCTCGCCTGAGACGCACAAGTTCATCGGTCACTCCGCCAAGGGGCATTAACCACTCAAGGCGGGTACGCAACGTCTCCAGCGTGGGGTTTTTGAGCGCCGTGACAGAGGTTTCCCGAAGCGCGTCGAGATCCGCAGCACCCTCCTTCACCCACTCCTTGTCCAGCGCTATGCCCCAGGCAGTGTTGAGCACAATGGCGTCCACTTTTTCAGGAAAGTTAATGGCCAGATCGAGTGCAACCCAACCACCCAAGGATTCACCCTCGAATGAGGCCGACTCAAGTCCCAGTGCCTCCATCAGGTCGAGCACCTGCAGGGTGAACTGCCGCAGCCAGTGCACGTCGTCCCCTGCAACGCCATCGCTGAAAGAGGGCCTCGATGACATGCCGTGCCAAATAAAATCCATCGCTATGGGGCGACAGACTGCCGCTAGCGTATTCAGATTTCTGGAGAAGGTTTCAGCGTGACCTCCCCCGCCGTGAAGCAAAATCAGCGGCGGCTTATCGTTGCGTACCTCTATCACCCTCGTAAGGTAATCCCGACTCCTGACAAAACGTGTTTCCGTGCCCAACAAGTCAATGTGAATGCTGTTTGTCATAAGGATCCTCTACTGATGCGCAATGACAATCTTCCCGAAGTGCTGTCCTGCGCCGAGTTCACCGTAAGCGGTTTCGGCTTGCTCGAAGGGCACCGCGTGGTCAATCACCGGCTTGATGTTATGCGCAGCCATAAAGCGATTCATTGCTCGGAAATCCTCTCGATGACTCACGGTGATGCCATTCAGTGAGACCCACTTGCGCAGAATATCCGAGATCACGAGCTGAGCCTCGTTACCCGACAGCACCCCAATAACACTAATACGGCCACCGACGCGGAGGCACTGCAACGTTTGAGCAAGCGTTACCGCACCGCCCAACTCAATCGCCAGATCTATGTGCTCCCCATCCAGTAGCTCGTTCACTCGATCACTCCATTGGGGGTGCTCGGTATAGTTCACCGTGTAATCTGCCCCGAGCTCTCGAACTTTTGCCAGTTTTTCATCGCTGCTGGAAATCACCGTGACAGTGGCGCCCATGGCTTTCGCAAATTGAACCGCGAATACCGCTACGCCCCCTGTGCCCTGCACCAATATGTGCTCGCCCGGGATTAAGCCGCCTCGGGTCAGCAATGCCGCCCATGCGGTGACCGCCGCACAAGGCAGTGTTGCAGCCTCTAGAGCGGTGAGGTGATCCGGCGCCCGGATGAAAGCGCTGGCTGGCAGCGTGGCGCTTGTGCGCAACAGCCCATCCATCTCACACCCCAAGCTTGCTGAGTGGTTCATTGCGGTTGCCGGACCCGCCTCCCAGAAAGGATAAAAACAGGACGCAACAATATCTCCCAGCGCCAGATCGGTTACGCCCTCTCCGACAGCAATCACCTGTCCGGCGCCATCAGAGAGCGGCACAACGCCACGTTGGGAGGGATAAAAACCGGCCTGAATGCCCAAATCACGATAATTGATCGATGACGCATGGATCTCCACCGTGATTTCTCCGGCCCGTGGGGACGATGCCTCTCGGTCAGATTGAGTAAGCGCGCCGTCGCTGATCGTATAGGTGTTTGACATAGAACCTCGTTTTAAATTCAAAGCCTTCAGAAAGCCGTTCGCTCACCCGCCTTCATCAAGAAAATTTTGCACCAATGCCTGGAAGCGGCCAGGGTGCTCTATCTGAGTCCAGTGACCACAGCGGCCCATGTAGTGCAACTGAGAGCGTGTCAGATGCTGATGCAAATGCCAGGACGACTGCGGATCCACCACGCGGTCATCGCGACCATGAATAATGAGGACCTCGTTGTCGATCGATTGAAGCGCCTCGATAGACAGCGCCTGTGCATCCAACCATCGCTGATACGGCGGAGGGAAAATCCGCTCGAAGCGCTCCTGGGAACCTGGGCGAATGGTTGCTCGGTAGCGAAGTTCTGCCAATTCGTCCGTCACTAGAGTCCGATCAAACGCCATGATGTCCATGATCCGTTTCATATTCTCGACCGAGGGCTTGTATCCCCAGAGGCTCTCGAGGTTTTCGTTCACCTTGGTCGGCCATCCACCGGGACCCATCAGGACCAGACGATCACACAAGTCGGGTCGCTGCGCTGCCATCCAGAGTGTCAGCGCACCGCCGAAAGAATTTCCCACCCAATGGGCGCTCGTCACGCCGAGCGCATCCAAGAGTGCTTCCAACTGCTCAATCCACGTCGCCATGAATCGGAATTCAAAGTTATCCGGGATCTCGGTGTATCCAAAGCCAGCGAGGTCTGGCGCCAGCACTCGGTAACGGTCCGACAGCTTGGGAATCAGGTTCCTCCAGTTCGCCCATGCCGATACGCCAGCCCCTGAACCATGCAGCAATACAACCGGCTTACCCTCGCCCTGGTCATGCACATTCGTGCGGTAGCCGCATGTCTCAACCACCGTTCCTATCTCTGGGTCACTCACAGTCACCTCCAAATCAATGCGCTAGAACACCGGGGGCACCGCGGCAAGTGCCTCATCGCTCAGTGCTTCGGGTGGTTGATATGCGACTTTGCTGTGGCTCAAACCGAGTTGAACCAACATTTCGCATTGCTTCAGCGCGACCAGCCCCGGGTTAAGAACCGGCACTTCGACGGCATTGCTCAGAAATTCCGCGGATTGGTGCATCGTGGTGGAACCGAGAATAATCACGTCGGCACCATGATGATCAATCGCTCGGCGAGCAGCAGACTCAAGTTTTGCAAAGACCACTTCCTCTTTACCCGCCAGCAGTTCTTCGGCGTCAGGTCGCGTGTCGATAGATTCGATGGACGCCAGCCGGCTTTGCATCTCGAGCTCAAGCGCCACCTTCCGGTAAAGCGGCTTCCAGCGATCCCACATTGTGACGACAGAGAATCGATGACCCAACATCGCGGCTGTGAGAAAGCACGCCTGACCGGGACCCACGACGGGAATATTGAGGCGAGAGCGGAGTGCAGAGAGACCCGAGTCACTCATACTGTTGATGCAGACAGCATCATAACCCTCTGATTCGGCTGACAATCCTGCCTCCAGAACAAAGGCGTCGGCGAGGGCCATCTCGTAATATGAGTCGAGTATCTTTCCGCCGTTTTTCGCTGAGCAAAAATCGATCTGGAGATTTGGTCGCTGCAAAGATGCCGGCACCTGCGCCTCGAAAGCCGCTAGTGCTTCAGGGGGGATCGGTACCGGCAGTATCATTTTAATTTTCAACGTGCCCCCACCTCCCAGCTCGATTACCAATGAATTTAGCAAATTAATATTGAATTTCAATGGATTTTTATTTTATTTTCGACATGAAGCTGGAGATTAATGTGCCCACGACGTCAAAGCCCTCAACTCAGCCTGCCCCATCGAGCGACTCCTCTGTCGACTGGGCGCATTCCCACTGGCCTTTGGGTAAAGACCCGCATGACGTCAGCACCACCGAATTTGAATGGGCTGTGATGCGATTTTTTTCGGCCTTTGAGCGGAGCTGCCTACAACTATCGGTTACCGCAGGCTCGAACGACCTATCGTTTCAAGAACTCGTCTTGTTGCACGTGGTCGGCATGCAACATCATGCGCAGACAAGCCACTCGATTGCCCGACAGCTAAATAGAGACGATATTCAAAATTTGCAGTACGCATTGCGCAAGCTAGAAAAGCGCCGCCTTATCAGCAAATCTCTTAGAGATCGCAGTAAAAGTGCGCACTATGCTATTACTCCAGAAGGGCGTGAGGCGGTGGGGCTATACGCTAAAATAAGAGCACAGTTGCTGACGGGCAGAACAGAACTGGTCAGCGAAATCGATGAAAAGCTGCGGGAGGCAACCCAGTTGCTTTCGGTGTTAACCGGAATCTATGATGACGTGGCGCGGGTCGCTGCGACCTACAGCCCCATCCGAGGAGAAGACGTGGCAGGGTCACAGCCAGATGACTGAATTAAACAATACGCCATCGCAGAACCTCATCGAGTGCGCAGCTGCGCCTTGGGGTACCCGCGCAGCATGACGGGCTCTCTACACAGATGGTTTGACGCGTTTCTAGAACCTGCTTGGGACGCGCGAGACTGATGCCGTACAACCTGACACGCCGAGGCCTGATGGCCTCGACACTGATCACCGCCTCTTACCTCATCATGGGAGAGCGGTTGACCCTAACACCCGCGGAGGCGGCAGAACTCAAATTCACGCCAGAGGTGCTCACTCACGCCGAGCTGGGAGCTATTGAAGCGGTCGCTGAGCACCTAGTACCGGGGGCGGCTGAGGCTGGTATTGCACCCTATCTGGACGCCCAACTGAGAGCCGGCAAGCACTCCCTGCTCATTGGCAAGTATCTCGGCGTGGATATCTCGACCCAGACGGGGTTTTATCGATCACTCGCCAGTAACCTTCAACAAGCCCTACAAACCGGTTCATCAACCTCCGCCGTAGTCAGCGCCCTTTGGAGTGATACTCAGCCTGACTGGGAGGGGCCACCCGCCAGCTACATGCTCTTTGTGCTGCGCGCCGATGCCCTCGACGTTACCTACGGCACGCCAGAGGGCTTTGAGAATCTGGGTATCCCGTACATGGCCCACATCATGCCGGAGCAACCGTGGTGAGTGAGAAGCCAGACGTCGTTATTGTCGGCGCAGGCGCCGCTGGGCTCATGTTAGCCGCACGATTAGCCGAGGGCGGGCAATCGGTCACTGTGCTGGAGGCAGGACCGGAACGAAAGCTCAGCGATCTGACCAGCTCGCAAATCTGGGCCCGCAAACTCAAGTGGTCGGAACCCGCCGTATCGGAATCTGGTGATCACAAAATTGGGCATGCGTTTAATGCTGGCAGTGGCACTGGCGGTTCCGCGATCCACCACTACGGTGTTTGGCTGCGAATGCACGAGGGCGATTTCTCTCTAAAACGCGACCACGGCTTAGGCCTCGATTGGCCGCTCAACTACGCTGATCTCGCGCCACACTATGATCGCGTGCAAACCGAGGTTGGGTTGAGTGGCGACGCCGATCAGGAGCGCTGGCGCCCCAAGGGAGCTCCCTACCCGATGCCGCCTCTGCCGCTATTTGCTCAGTCACGCGTGCTGGCGCAGGGCTTTGAAAAAACGGGCCGTCATACCTCCCCGCTACCTCTGGCGATCAATAGCCAACCATATCAAGGGCGGCGCAGCTGCCAATACGACGGTTGGTGCGACGCGGGCTGTCCCATCGGAGCGCTGGGTAATCCACTGGTGGTCTGGCTGCCCCGCGCGCTCGCTGCAGGGGTGCGATTGGAGCACGGCGCGAGGGTGTCGCGGGTCATTCGTAGCGCCAATAATGCGCAGCACATGGAGTCGGTAGAGTATCTGCGAGATGGCGAGCGGAAGACCCTGCGAGCTGACCGCATCATCATTGCGGCGTTTGCCGTGCAGTCGGTGCGTATTCTGCAAAGCTCGGCGACAGAGCAACATGTCGCACCGGGCAACCACTCCGACAAACTGGGTCGCTATTTAATGACGCATCCTGCCGCAACGGTATTTGGGCTCTTTGACGAAGAAACCTATCCCCATCAGGGAGTCTCGGCAGGGCAACTCCTCAACCATGATGACTACGACAAGAAAAATGCATCTGGAGGGTTTGGTTCAAGCCAGTGGATGATTGGTCACGCCATCAAGCCCCATGACCTCCTCGGGTACGGCACAGGCAGACCAGACATCTCCGGTGCGGAATTAGAGCCCTGGCTCAAGCGTGCCGCACGACATTTAGGGAACATGACCCTGGTTTGTGAGGATATTGCGGCGCATGAAAACCGCATTACATTGAGCGACCGATTGGACAGTGATGGCATTCCCTATGCTCATACACACCATGATCTTGACCCCGCTGCCGCTGCAAGGTGGACACAGCGCATGTCAGAAGGCGCCGATATTATGCGAGCTGCAGGCGCCTCAGAAGTGTGGTCTGGCCCCCGCATTGGTATGCACATCTTGGGTGGCGCGGTAATGGGCAACGACCCTGCCCAATCCGTGACCGATGCTTTTGGCCGGGTGCACGACACCGACAACCTCTACATCGCAGGCACCGCCCTCTTCCCCAGTAGCGGCGCGGTCAACCCAACGTTCACGTTGACGGCATTGGCTTCCCGGCAGGCGGATCATCTGCTCGGCAAATCATGACGCCCAACTCGTCTTGATCCAATCTCCAGCGCTTTAGACCCAAAACTATTCCAAGTGAGGCCCGCATGACAACATCGGTGAGCTATTCCACGACTGACCGTATCGGCACTATCCTGGTGGATTCACCGCCGGTCAATGCGCTTTCCCATAGCGTCCGCCAAGGTCTGGTAGACGCTCTGAACGCCGCGGCAACCGATAACACAGACATCACGATCTTACGCTGTGCGGGCAGAACCTTTATCGCCGGCGCTGACATTACAGAGTTCGGCAAGCCGCCCCAAGCGCCTGCGCTCGCGACTGTGCTTGAAGCACTCGAGTCGCATCCCAAACCGGTTATCGCCGCGATCCACGGGACTGCGCTGGGAGGCGGGTTAGAGCTGGCGCTGTGCTGTGACTACCGTCTCGCGGTGGAAACAGCCAAAGTCGGATTACCCGAGGTCAATTTAGGCCTGCTCCCGGGAGCGGGTGGGACCCAGCGACTACCGCGATTGACGGGCCTCAAGACTGCGATCGACATGATCACCGGTGGTCGCCCCCTCAACGCCAGTGACGCCCACGCCGCAGGCATTGTCGACGAGGTCAGCGGTGACGATCTCGCGCTGGCCGCCACCAACTTCACCGGGGAACTGCTCCAGCGGGGAGCCGGTAAGCGCCTGACCAAAGACATTCCCTGGGCATTTAGCGACAAGGACTCTGCCCTCCTCTCGAGTGCTCGTGGCACTATCGCCAAGCGCCTCAAGGGGCAAACGGCGCCCCGGCGAATTCTGGATTGTCTTCTTGCGGCTGGCACCGTGCCCTTCGAGGAGGGCTTGAAATGCGAAAGACAGGCGTTCGAGGCCTGCATGGCCGACCCTCAGTCGAGCGCCCTGCGACACCAGTTCTTTGCAGAGCGGGCGGCAGCCAAAATTCAGGGCTTGGCGAAAGATACTGAAGCGCTGCCAGTCAAGCACGTCGGCATTATTGGCGCAGGAACAATGGGTGGCGGCATTGCCATGTGTTTCGCGCAGGCGGGTTTTCGGGTCACCTTGGTCGATCAGGACCAAGACGGCATCGATCGCGGCATGAATATTATCCGCAAAAACTATGACATCAGCGTGCAGCGCGGCCGGCTGTCCGCAGATCAGGTCACTGCATTCCTTGCCAACCTAGAGGCGACCACTGACTGGCAGGCCCTGAAAGGAGCAGATCTGATCATCGAGGCAGTCTTTGAGAATCTCGAACTGAAGCAACAGGTGTTTAGGACGCTGGATGAAATCTGCGAGCCTCACACCATACTGGCGAGCAACACCTCCTACCAAAGCATTGATGCCCTGGCTGCCGTCACCAACAGGCCAGATCGCGTGGTCGGCATGCACTTTTTTAGTCCTGCCAACGTCATGCGCTTGCTCGAAGTGGTTCGTGGGGATGCGAGTGACGACGCTACCCTTCAAACCGCCATGTCGGTGGGCAAGCAAATCGGTAAAGTCTGCGTGTTGTCGGGAATGTGCTACGGCTTTATCGGCAACCGGATGCTTCGGCACTACGGTCGTGAAGCGGCGCTGTGTGTCATGGAGGGCGCCTCTCCCGCTCAAGTCGACCAAGTGATGGAGCAATGGGGCATGGCCATGGGGCCTATGGCGGTTGGTGACCTCGCCGGCCTCGACATTGGTTATCGTGCCCGAGAACAGCTGTCTGATGAAGAAAAGGGACCACGCAAAAACTACCTACTCGCTGATCGCCTCGTCGAAGCTGGTCGGCTAGGACAGAAGTCAGGCGCAGGTTACTACCGCTATGACCCGGAGACCCGGGCCAGACAGGAGGACCCTGTCGTAGCTGACATCGTTGAAGCAACCCGGGCCGAATTGGGGATTACGCCTAGAGATATTGGCGCTGAGGAGATCGTCGACCGTCTGACACTTGCGCTGGCCAACGAGGGAGCCCGCATTCTGGACGAAGGCATTGCCCAACGCGCCAGTGATATTGATGTCGTGTACTGCCATGGCTATGGTTTCCCGCGATTTCGGGGGGGGCCAATGCATGCCGCTGAAGCACGAGGATTGCAGTCAGTGGTGGATCGTATTGAGGAATTCCAGCAAACGCTGGACCCGGAAAATTGGGCGCTCGCACCGCTCCTTGAGCGGCTGTCAAACGATGGCGGTTCGCTCAAGGATGTATAAAAATGAAGCGCAAGCGATCATGACTTTTCGAACCTCTTTAAATATTTTAAACTTAAAATATTAATATCGCCCTACGGAGCCCTTTGGCATGGCAGCAAAAACCCGCTGGACACCACTCAACTGGCAAGACCCGTTTGAACTCGACTCGCAGCTCTCCGAGGAGCAGCGCATGGTGCGAGACAGCGCCAAGCAGTATGCGCAAAGCAGTCTCGCCCCCCGGGTTAAGCAGGCCTTCCGCGAGGAGAGCACCGATCCAAATATTTTTCGCGAAATGGGTGAGATGGGGCTGCTCGGCGCCACCATCGATGGTTATGGCTGCCCCGGCGTGGACTACGTGTGCTACGGATTGATTGCCCGCGAGATCGAGCGCGTCGATTCCGGCTATCGCTCCATGATGAGTGTGCAGTCATCGCTGGTGATGTATCCCATCTATGCCTACGGCACCGAGGAGCAACGAGAGAAGTACCTCCCTAAACTCGCAACCGGCGAGTGGATTGGCTGCTTCGGACTGACCGAGCCCGACCATGGCTCTGACCCCGGTGGCATGGTCACCCGCGCAAAAGCGGTGGACGGCGGGTATCGTCTCACCGGCTCAAAGATGTGGATCAGTAACAGCCCACTGGCAGAAGTTTTTATCGTCTGGGCAAAAACCGAGGACGACGTGATTCGAGGATTCATTCTCGAAAAAGGAATGGAAGGCCTCTCCGCGCCCAAAATCGAGGGCAAGCTTGCTTTGCGCGCCTCGATTACGGGAGAGATTGTGATGGACAACGTGTTCGTCCCCGCCGAGAACCATCTTCCCAACGTAGAAGGGCTTAAAGGCCCCTTTGGCTGCCTGAATAATGCACGCTATGGTATTGCCTGGGGCGTCATGGGGGCGGCCGAAGAATGCTGGCACACCGCTCGCCAGTACACGCTGGATCGCACTCAATTTGGCGTCCCCCTCGCTTCCAAACAAATCATCCAGCTTAAGCTGGCCGATATGCAGACCGAGATCGCGTTAGCACTACAGGGGTGCCTGCAGGCTGGTCGACTCCTATCCGCGGGCGCGATCTCGCCCGACCTGATCAGCCTGATCAAACGGAACTCTTGTGGCAAAGCACTCGGCATTGCCCGTAGCGCACGGGACATGTTAGGGGGCAATGGTATTTCTGACGATTACCCCCTCATGCGGCACATGGTGAACCTAGAAGTGGTCAACACCTACGAGGGAACACACGACGTCCATGCGCTAATCCTCGGGCGAAGCCAAACCGGCCTATCTGCTTTTTAGGGATTAAATTTGAGGTGTAAGTGCTGCCGAAACAGCGGCAGAAACTCGTCCTCTCGGTGACTCACGAATAACAGCGTGCTGTGACGGCGCGCCTCTAGCGACGACATGAAGCCCAAAATACGCTGCCGATTAACCTCGTCGAGCCCC
>Ga0181602_10000273_pt1 | contig 47015 bp, 29 predicted proteins | sample 041ome_14_FD_148640 | JGI IMG/M metagenome (GOLD analysis project Ga0181602, IMG submission 148640) | Coastal salt marsh microbial communities from the Groves Creek Marsh, Skidaway Island, Georgia - 041408US metaG (spades assembly) | ecosystem: Environmental > Aquatic > Marine > Intertidal zone...
CAGCGTGTTGATTCATCGGCGGTTCGTTGGATTCGATCCAAGATGAACGCGCGTCCAGTTCCAAAAGGCGTTCCTCGTCGTTTGGCTCTTGGTCCTCCTCGTCGCCAGGTGCGTCGATTTCGGAAGCGGGGTGGATGAGATCAAGTTCCATGATGTTCCGGTTCCGTCGCTCTTCACGCTCTCGCCACGCAGTTTGCTCGTTCGTCGGTACTTCTCCTACCTGCGGCAAATTGACCAGCAGACGCATTCGACCTTGATGGGCGCCAATGCGTGTCTTGGTGCTGTATTTTTCAGCGAGTGCAAGAGCTCTTAGGCGGGTGTTCCGTCGTTTCCAATAACGCCCGAAAATGTACAAACCTGCGGAGCCGAGACCAACGCTGGTTGCTGTGGTCACGGGTTCAACCATACCTTTCCTTCTTGACCTGCTCCCCTATAAGGGGATGGTAAGAACCCCCATCAGGACAAAAATTCGGCATTCAAGGCGTCAAGAGAGGCTTGATTCGGACGCAAAACCTCATCGGGAACGTCGAGCAGAGCCTCGTCCACCAACCCCAGGTCTTCGACGAGCGATGGCTTTGAAGCGTCGAAATAAAGCAACCCGGTCACGTGCTTCCCGTCGGACTCTGCACCGTGGAGTGCGCTGAGGGCCGCCATGGCATCGCCCGGGTCGTGTTCTTCCGAGATGGTTTCGAGACGAATCGTAGACCCGTCGTGCAGCGTGATGTCCTTGAAGTGACCTTCAGGAACTTCGATTTCTTCGACCGGGTTGAAGTGGGGGATGTAATCTGCCATGTGCAAGGTGACCTCGTTTTCCTTGACATAACTGTAAGAACGCATGGATTCCTCGTTGTTGTTGAAGGTCACGCACGGTGAAATGACGTCGATCAGGGCGAAGCCTTTGTGCGACATCGCCGCTTTGATCAACGAGGTGAGTTGTTTCTTTGAACCCGAGAACGAGCGGGCGACAAAGGTGCATCCCAAGTTGATGGCCAACGCACAGAGATCGATGGGCTGGGTTTCGTTTGTAGGGCCCTTCTTTTTCTTCGAGCCGATGTCAGCGGTCGCCGAATACTGGCCCTTGGTCAACCCGTACACGCCGTTGTTTTCGATGATGTAGACCATGTCCACGTTTCGGCGGATGGCGTGAATCAATTGGCCGATGCCGATGGATGCTGAATCACCATCACCGGAAACTCCGAGGTAGAGGAGGTCCTTGTTCACGGCGTAGGCCCCGGTGGTGACGGAGGGCATTCGGCCGTGGACGGTGTTGAAACCGTGCGATTGCCCGAGGTAGTATGCCGGTGTTTTCGAAGAACACCCGATGCCCGACATCTTTGCAATGCGATGAGGCTCGATGCCGTTCTCCCAAGCAGCGTTGATGATGACGGTTGAAATCTGGTCGTGGCCGCAGCCAGGGCAGAGCGAGGATGGACCGCCGGTGTAACTGTCCTTTGGTTCGTTGATGACGTTGAGCTTGATGGCTCGAGCCGGCTTTTCACTCATTGTTTCACCTCCTCAAGGGTTGCCTTGATGCGTTCGGCGTAGATGCGAGCGCGAGGTGGCATACCGTCGGAGTACGCTACGGAATGAACCTTGGTAACCAAATCGTTGGGGAGCTCTCGGCGCAGAATGCCGTAGAGTTGTCCATCTCGGTTGATCTCAAGAACGATGACGGTATCATGACGGCGAATGAAGGATTCAACTTCTGAATGGAAGGGCAGAGCACGAACACGGCACTGGCTGACCTTCAAGCCGGTTTCTTCGAGGATGTCGTCGATTTCTTGGATGGAATTTTCCATGCTTCCCAAGAAGACGATGCCCACTTCGCATTCAGCCTCCTCACGCAATACCGGTGCGGGGAGGGCGTCACGAGCGCCGTCAATCTTCATTCGCAGGCGTTTCATGAGGTTGTAGTAGTCCTCTGGCTTTTCCGAATACACGCCCATGGGGTTGTGACCTGTACCTCGATAGAGAATCGGGGCCATGCCTGAACCCGGAAGGGTGCGGTATGGTATGCCATCGCCGTCCACGTCAAGGTAGCGTCCGAAGGTTTCGAAGGCATCAAACACGTCTTGTTCACGAACAACTTTCCCGCGATCCATGGGAACGTCCGGATAGGTGAAGCCGCCGCACGCCCAGCGGTTCATCCCCAAATCGAGGTCGCTCATGCCGAAAACGGGCGTTTGGAAGCGCTCAGCGTAGTCAAATGCACGCCAGCCGAATTCAAAGCACTCTTCAACCGTTCCTGGAATGAGCACGATGTGTTGGGTGTCGCCGTGACTGCCCTCGTAGAGCATGGCGATGTCGGATTGTTGGGTTCGGGTTGGTAGCCCCGTTGAGGGCCCGACCCGAGTCACATCCCAAAAGACCGAGGGGACTTCGGCGAAATACGCCAACCCGATGAATTCCTGCATCAGGGAGATGCCCGGCCCGGAGGTTGCGGTCATGCCGCGTCCGCCGGCCCAACCTGCACCGAGCACCATGCCGGCAGCAGCGAGTTCGTCCTCGGCTTGGATGACGGCCATCGTGGCCTTTCCATCATCGTCGGTTCGCAGGCGTGGAATGTAGTTGATGATGCCTTCAGCAAGCGAAGAGGAGGGCGTGATGGGGTACCAAGCCAAAAGTTGCACACCGCCGTAATGAGCGCCAAGAGCGGCTGCTTCATTGCCTTCGATGAAAAACTGAGGCTTCGTGACTTCCCTTGCCTCGACCGCATAGGGGTCCTCCTTGGTCAACTCCTCCCTGCAGTGTTCCCTTCCAAGACCGAGCGCCGTGATGTTGAGTTCAACGGCCGATGCCTTGCCTTTGAACTGCTTGGAGACCGCCTCCTCCAAACAGGTTTGGTCGATGCCGAGCAATTCAGCAAGAACACCCACGTAGATGATGTTGGTGACGAGTTTTGCGATTTTGGGGTTGATCTTCCGGGCCAAGGTGCTCATTGGAACCGGGTAGGACACAACATCGTCTCGTTCCACGGTCATCCCTTTCGTGTCGCTGTTCCAGATGACGACGGAACCCGGCTCAAGGGCTGCGAGGTCCTCGTCCCATGTTGCTGGATTGACGAGAACTTGGATGTGGGTTCGGTCGCCGGGTGCTTGGTAGCCTTTGTCCGAGAGGCGAACGATGTACCATGTTGGGAGGCCAGAAATGTTGGACGGAAAGAGGTTCTTCCCGCTCACGGGGACGCCCATTTCAAAGAGCGATTGCAAGAGAATGAGGTTGGCGGATTGCGACCCCGTTCCGTTCGCAGTAGCGATGTTGATGGTGAAGTCGTTGATGATGGTGCCCATACAAAACATCCTCTTTTCAGGAACGGTAGGTGCGTCCTTATCGGTTGGGGTTCGCATGCACCCTTTCAACATGTTGCCCCCCCATTCACTCCGCTTCGTTCTGCTGGTGCCTCCGGCTGAGGTTGGAAGGGTAGGGCTCAAAACCAAACTTTGCTTGGGCTTTTCATGGCGGACGACAAATTGTCAACGGCTTGGGACAAAGCCGAGAAGGCCATCGCCAAAGGAAAAGGCGATGCGGCGCTCAAGATTCTTCGAGAGACCGACCCCGATGGTTCGGAGGCTACCACGCTACGCTTGGCCGGTCATGCCACATGGGTTGAAGCAAAGAACGGACACAACCGAGGCACGTACAGAAAGGCCGCCTCCTTGCTTCGCGAAGCGACCAAAAAGAACCCTCGGGACAAAAAGGCGGGCAGCCTCTACAACGACCTGCTCAACGAGATGCAGGACAAGCGCATCAGCGAGACCACCTTCCCTCGTTTGCTCAACGATGGCACGCCAACGCCCGCCGGTATCGTCGCCATCTTCCTCGCTGGCATTTTAGTTCTCGCTGGCATCAACCTCGCCAACCAAACCGACACGACCACCGACATCGTGCAACTTGAGATGGCCTGGGGCAGCGGTTCAACGGGCGTCATCACCATTGAACTGTATCCTGACGACGCCCCCGTTCACGTTGAGAACTTCAAACTCCTCGTTGAACAGGGTCGTTACGACGGCACCATCTTTCACCGGGTCATCGATGACTTCATGATACAAGGCGGCGATTTCACCAATGGAGACGGGACCGGCGGCCATGCAGCCAAGTGGTTTGGCTACTGCAACGGGGACGACACGGATGCAGAAGCAGACTGCAGCACGGAATCCTACACGATTCCAGACGAAGCCGACAACGGCCTGCTTCACGAAGTGTGCACCATCTCCATGGCGAAAACCAGCGCCCCCAACACCGGTGGCAGCCAATTCTTCCTGATTCCAGAAGACAGCAACAACGGAAACGGTCCAAACTGGCTTGACGGTGTCCACACGGTGTTCGGCAAGGTGACCGAAGGCTGCGACCTCGTCACCGCCATCTCCAACACCGAAACCGGCGACGGCGACAAGCCGGTGCAGGACGTCAGGCTGGTGAAGGCCACCTTCGTGGGCTCCGAAACAACGCCTTGGTACCAATTCTGGTGAAGGTGAAGCGACTTCGCCCGGTTGGGGTGAAACGGCAAGGGGGTTTTCTTCATAGACGGGTGGGTTTTCCCACGAATCATGGCGACGCTGGACCCCTTTCATGCTCGACGCACCCTCGATGTTGGTGGCGACTATTTTGCGCTTGATGCTCTGGATGCCGCCGGCATACACATCGACCACCTCCCATACTCCGTTCGGATTTTGCTCGAGGGTGCGCTTCGGGGCAACGACGGCTTTCTGATCACCGAAGACGACATCAAACGGATTGCTGCGTGGACACCCGACGGCGAGCGCACCGAGATTCCTTTCCGCCCGTCTCGCGTGATTTTGCAAGACTTCACCGGTGTGCCTGCCGTGGTTGACTTGGCCGCTTTGAGGGACGCAATGGTGGAAATGGGTGGCGACCCTAAGAAGGTCAACCCCCAAGTGCCCGTCGATCTGGTCATTGACCACTCCGTTCAAGTCGACATTTCAGGAGCCCACAGCGATGCGCTGGACATGAACCTCGATATTGAATACCATCGCAACATGGAGCGCTACACTTTCCTTAAGTGGGGCCAACAATCGCTTGCAAACTTCCAAGCCGTCCCTCCTTCACGCGGCATCGTCCACCAGGTGAACCTCGAATTTTTGGCCACCGTGGCGCGTCAAGAAGAAGGCGTCTGGCTCGCCGACACGCTGGTCGGAACCGATTCCCACACGACGATGGTCAACGGGTTGGGCGTGCTCGGCTGGGGGGTTGGTGGTATTGAGGCCGAAGCGGTCATGCTCGGTCAACCCATCTACATGCTGGCCCCTGATGTTGTTGGTGTCCGCTTGACAGGGGCCCTCAACCCCAGCGTTACGGCCACGGACATGACTTTGCGCATCGTTGAGATGCTGCGGCATCACGGTGTGGTCGGAAAATTCGTTGAATTCTTCGGACCCGGGATGAAGGCGTTGTCCCTTGCTGACCGTGCCACCATCGCCAACATGGCGCCGGAGTATGGCGCCACGTGTGGATTCTTCCCCGTCGATGAACGCACCGTTGAATACCTCAGGCTCACAGGGCGTGACGAAGGGGCGATTGCCGGTGTCGAGGCCTACGCCAAAGCCCAGGGACTCTGGTACGCTGAAGGAGCGGAAGAAAAAGCCTACACCACTGTCCTGGAGTTGAATCTCGACGAGGTCGTTCCCGCCCTTGCAGGTCCGAAGCGACCGCAAGACCGCGTTGACCTTCACAACATGAAATCCCATTTTGTTGAGAGCCTCACGCACGAACTCGGCCACCATGGCCACGGGCTCGCAAAGGAGGACCTTTCCAAAGGCGCCATCGTCGAAATGAACGGGGAAATGTTTGATCTCAATCACGGCGATGTCGTCATCGCTGCCATCACCTCCTGCACAAACACCTCCAATCCCGGCGTGATGCTTACCGCAGGTTTGCTGGCTCGAAAGGCCCGCCAGCGTGGTCTGAAGGTCAAACCCTGGGTGCGCACCTCCCTCGCTCCGGGCAGCCGTGTGGTGACGGAATACTACGAAGCCACGGGTCTGCAAGATGACTTGAACGCCATGGGCTTCCATACGGTTGGTTACGGCTGCACAACGTGCATCGGGAACTCGGGCCCTCTTGATGCACCGATTGAAGCCGCCATCGACGAAGCTGGGCTTATCGTCGGCTCCGTTCTCTCAGGCAATCGGAACTTTGAGGGTCGCGTCCACGGGAAAGTCAAGGCATCGTACTTGGCGAGCCCTCCTCTGGTGGTCGCTTACGCCATCGCCGGCAATCTCGACATGGATTTGACCTCAGAGCCTTTGGGCCATGACAGCGAAGGCCAGCCCGTCATGCTCGCCGATGTGTGGCCAACGGATGAGGAGCTTCATGAGGCCATGCAAGTGATCACGCCTGACATGTTCCGGCAACGTTACGCAGACGCCATGAATGAACCTCGATGGAACAGCATCCCTGCAGAAGCCTCTCCGCTATATCCTTGGGACGAAGCCTCCACCTACATCCGCTTGCCTACTTTCTTTTCGGGATTGTCTGCCCAACCCGCTCCCATCCAAGCCATTGAGGGCGCTAAAGTCTTGTTGAAACTCGGCGATTCCATCACCACCGACCACATCTCGCCTGCTGGGTCTTTCCCTGCCGACGGGCCTGCGGGTGGATGGCTTACCGAGCGGGGCGTCCAGCCCGGTGACTTCAACTCCTTTGGGAGTCGTCGTGGGAATCACGAAATCATGATGCGAGGAACGTTCGCCAACGTCCGTATTCGAAATCAAATGGCGCCGGGAACGGAGGGTGGTTTTGCCCTGAACCACGAGTCCGGCGAGGTGATGTCCGTATACGATGCAGCCCAAATCAAAGCACCGAAGATCGTTCTCGCAGGAAGCCAATACGGCACGGGATCGTCGCGGGACTGGGCCGCGAAAGGCACCTATCTCTTGGGTGTGAAAGCCGTCATCGCGACCTCGTTTGAACGCATTCACCGCTCCAACCTCGTCGGCATGGGCGTGCTGCCCTTAACGTTCAAGGAGGGCACAACTCATGAAACGCTTGGCCTGTCCGGAAGCGAATCCTTCAGCATCCCGCTCTCCGACGGGGTCAAGCCGCTTGAGTGGTTAACCGTGACCGCAACCGCACCCGACGGAACGGAGACCACCTTTGAGGCTCAAGTCAGGTTGGACACGCCGGTCGAGGTTGAATACTATCGAAACGGAGGCATTCTCCACACCGTTCTCCGTGAACTTGCCAAGCCCGTCGCATGATGCCAGCAGATTCAAGTCCATGTGTTCTGCCGAGAGACTGATGGCGGAGTTCCGTGGAAAGGTACGTTACCGATTCCGCTCGGACGACCATGACCTCAACGTTGTCATCGAAGGCGAGGCATCTTGGGTTGAAGAGCACATCTCCGAACTCGGTCTCTCCGGCGTTGGATGGACCATGCCTGTGGGAACTGAAGTCAAGGCAACCAACCTCTCGAGCGTGACCCGGAAGCGCCAGAAAGAGGTGCCGGGGCCCCAAGAGGACGATGCCCCAGAATCTTCCAAACCGCTTGATATGGGTCCAGAGCCGGACCCCGGACGAATTCCTGTCGTCCGCCGCCCCATCGGGGAACTGGATTTGAAAGTCAAACTGGCGGAGGTCGGGCTTGAACCAGCTGAACGACCTGATGCGGTTGAACTCATGGCCATGCTCGAAGATATCGAACCCCCACAACCCGTCTCAAGCGCAACCAGCGTTGATCCGCTTGCTGAGGCCTGGTTGAGGGAACTTCTCCAACTTGTGGTTCGCGACCACGGAATGAGCGGGCTCAGCACCGAAGATATCGAAGAAATCGCCAGCAGTAAACTGGGTGGCCGGGAGGGCACATCGCTTGAGGTCTGGCTTCAGTCCCTTTTTGCTGCTGGGAAGCTTGTGAAAATCCATGGCGGCGATGCCGTTGGATGGGGCCCTGCTCCAAAATGGCTCGTTGGACGATTCTGAACCTGGGGTTCAATTTGGGCGAAAAACGCCTCCCTTTTATTCCAAAAAACGGGACGCTGGATGCCAAATCATGAACTGCTTTGCAAAGGCATTATATTGCAACAAGGCCTCGCCAAGACAAGTGATGTCTATGCTTGCCCAAAACGACCTCTCTAAAGCCCGAATGCGCAGTCTTTTCCTCACCGTCTTGATGGTGCTTAGCACCACGGCTGCGCTCGCAACCACCGCAAGTGCCTCCGTCGCACGAACATACACCACCAACCGCGACCCCACGGACGTCGCTATCGGCGATTTTGATTGCGATGGGCACAACGACATGGCTGTTGCTACCGACGGAACCCACAGCATGACCATCCTATACAACGACGGCCTGGGCAATTTCAACGACCGTCAAGACATTTGGGTGGCAGGCAACCAAAGCCGCAACGCAGACTGGGATGAGTTTGCCAACGTTGAATTCGTGGAAGTCGGTGAATTCACCGGCGACAATGCGGTCGACATCGTCATCTACCAGAAAAATAACCCCTTCAAAACCAACGACCAGGGGCAACCCGCTGGCGAACCCGGCAACGTCACGATTCTCGAGAACGGTGGATGTTCAAACCGTGACTGGTCCATCGGAGCACGATTCACTCATTTTTGGGTCTGGGACCTCGCTGTCGGCGATGCAGACCAAGACGGAGACGACGACGTGTATGTCCTTGATTTGCTCGCTGACCTTACCACCCAGCGAGTGGTGACCTACAAGGGCCCCATCTCCTCCTCCACGCAAGGTTTCATCACGAACCTTGGCTCGGCACAACAAAACACCTACCGAAGCATCGAAGTCGGTGATTGGGGAGAAACCAACCCTGCCTTTGGGTGCAACGGGGCTGCATCAACAACCGACGACGATATCTTCCTTCTGCGAAGCGAAGGTCTGGATTATGCCACCGGCCAAGTCACCAACCCCGGTAACGACGACAACATCACGATCATTGAATTCGACTGCCTCACCCAAAACTACCCAGCAACGTACGCCTACGGAACCAACCAAGCCAACACGCACGTGGTCAACATGGGCGTCCCCTCCACCGAGGATTTCGCCATTGCCGATGTTGGCTCAAGCGGCTACATCGACACCATCGCTGTGATGGACAGCAACCTCGAAAACGTGTCGTACAAGCAAACTACGGCTCAGGGGGCCTTTGGAAATGCCAAGAGGGCCTATTTCGGCCCCTACATTTCGTGGGCCATTGAGGTTGAAGATCTCAACGGCGACGGCGAGCCCGACTTCGTGAACCCCACCATTGCTTACCAACTCAACACCACCGACTCCGCCGGTGGAAGCACCTCGAGCTTCTTCCTCTCTTTCCCAACCACCGTTCAGGTGACCCTTTCCGACGGCAACGGAAACCACGTGAGTCCGCTTTCTTATCCAGCTGGCCGACGTCCGTCAGCCGTGGCGATTGGACAGCTCCAAGGCGGTCCGTCCTCAGCTCCAGATTTGGTCGTGGGCCACACGAACTACGCCTTTGGCGGATGGCGAGACAACTTCGGCTGGGCGGGTCAATACGACACCCTCACCGTGGTCGAAATGGACAACAAAGATTTGGCCGTGACGGATTTGGAGCTCAGCCCCACCGACCGATTCTTTGGTGTCGTCGGTGAAGGAACCCGTACCGTCAACGTGACGGTCACCAACACCGGAATGGACACGCTCAACGGACAAACGGCCGACCTTGACGTCGTTTTGAAAATCGTAGACGAAGCCAATTCCACGAACACCACGGTGTACGCCAACGACTGGGATTCTCCCGAAGTGAAGACCGGTTGCGGAACCGGCTGTTCATGGGCCTACGAAGAATACGTTGACGGCCTCACCAAGTGGCACCTCCAAACCAACCAATCCGTGGGGGCTTCGACCGGAAACAACGACCCAAACGTTTCAGCCAATTACATCAACCCAACCGACTTCATGTGGGCCGGTGAAACCAAGACCAACGGCAGCGGTGGTACTTGGACGGGTTACGGCAAAAACTGGGACGATGCCATGGTGCTCACCGATGTTGACCTCACGGGTGCCGACCGCGCCTTCATGAGCGTCGAACTCTTCCGTCATCTGGGACTTGGTGCCCTCGGAAGCTCCGACGGAACCGGCTTTATTGTCGGCGATGTCTGGGACGATCTTGCCATCATCGAGGTCGGAAGCGACGAAACAGGCTGGAGCCTCATCGGCTGTCCGCAACTCGCTGCCGTGCAGGGCGCATGTGCCTCGGGCGCATCGATGTGGGGCGGGTTTGACAACGACCGCATGTTCAAGATCAACTCTTGGGGGGCTGCTCCAGAGAACATCGTCTACTACGGTCTCTTCTCCTCCGGCACCTACTACGGCTGGGACAACTTCACCGAGGAGGATCTTGGTGCGTTTGACCTCTCGCCATGGGCCGACCAGACCGTTGACATCCGCTTCCGCTTCCGAACCGGCTTTGAGGGTTCAACCGCCAACGACAACGAGAGTCGTTGGAGCGGACGTGACGGATTTGCTGTGGACAACTTGACCATCTGGAAGCAAAACACGGCCTTCTTCCCCAACCCTCAAACCCAAACCACCACCATCGGCCCGCTGAGTAACCTTCAGCCCGGCCAGGAATACACCACCTCAATCACGGCAAACCTGCTGAACGACACCACCTACCGAATTTCCGCCACCATCTCCAACAATGCTTGGGACCAACAGGTCATCAACGACGACGCCGTTGGTTATGTGACACCGTTCAATCTCTATGACCCGACGGTTGAATCGATTGAGTTCTTCAAGCCCGGCGGCCTTTACGCCGAGGGCATCTTTGATATCGGCGTGACCACCAACAATTTCGGCAACACCCCCGTTGACTTTGACATTGAAGCGACGGTGTACTCCGCTACGCCCTCCGACGTGTACTGCGGAACGCCTTCCGCCATCTGCGTGGAGAGTTTTGAGGGTGGTACGCAGGGTTACCGATACGAAGAAAACCAGCAACCAAAGGGTGCTATTTACAACGAAAACTCGTGTTCGACCAAGATCTTCAACAACAACGCCTACTGGTTCGGCCACCCCTGTGATACCGGCACCAACGGATACGACGACGCTTGGGCAAACGAGACCCTCACCATCCCCAACATCGACCTGACGAACATGGGCGGTGACTTCGTCTCCCTGAACTTCGAGTACTACGCTGACACCTTCTACACCATTGACCAGAACGGGAACATTGACCCCAGCGACTACGCTGTCATGACCGTTGATTACGACAAAGACGGCACGAACTACACCGGTCTTGTCTACGCCCAATGGAACGACTACAATGAAGACGGAACCTGCCAGAACGACGACGACGGCAACGGTATCGTGAACGCCACCGAATCCATTGACCAAACCGAATTGCAATTTATTGGCGATCCTGCCAACACCGACGGCTCGGGCAACTACAACGTCTTCTTCAACTCTGAAGAATTGGTCAAGACCACGAGCATTGACCTCACGCACCTGTACGTCCTCAACCGCTCGTCCTCCGACTCCACGCAGTGGCGTGCAGAATGCATGTCTCTGCAAGGCTCGATGGTTGATGTTCACTTTGAATTCCAATCCGACGATGACGGACGCAACGGCATCAACGATGGATTCAAGGGTGTTGGCTTCAACAACATCTCACTCCAAGAATACACCTTCGTCCAGGACGCCACCTACTCCACTTCTCGAACGAACGTTGACGCCGAGGAAGCAGCCTTGACCACCATCGCCAGCCACGAGTTCGTCTCAGGTGTCTATCGATTGGACATCAAGACGGTCTTCGATAACACCACGGTAGGAAAGCCTTGGTTTAACGACAACGAATTGTCCACAGCAAACAACATTGAGCGCGTGATCTTCAACGTCGAATCCGTTGACATCTCCATTGGGAAACCGAACACCTTGACCTGCCACTCCGACCAAACGCTGGAGTGCGTCTTGCCCATTGACGCCGCCTTGACCCACTCGTGGGACATCCAGGCGACAAACGGTGTGCTGGGAGGTGACTACATCTTCTACATGGAAGTCACCGACATGGCCGATGGCAGCCAAGCCCACTTGGTTGACTCCGGACCAGCGGTGTCCCTTCAGAGCCAAGAGCGCACCGACGTGACCTTCACTCCCTGGAACGGCTGGCTTGACGGACACACCTACAACATCAGCTTCTACGGCCGTCTTTCCGACGGCAGTGAAACGGGCAACGTTCGCTACTTCCACGCTTCCTTCGCCGATCGCGTTGACGTCGCTATCCTTTCGGACACCTCTTCGCGCACCTCGGCCATCAAAGAAGACCTGGCCATTCTCAACATGACCTACACCCAGTACGAAATCAACGACTGGAGCACCTACTTTGACGCAGGATGGTTCACCCACTACGACAAGATCGTCCTTCCTTGGCAGGAACAACTCGTCGCCAAGGACACGCAATTTGGCGGTGACGGATACTACCAGTATCTTGGCGAACCTGCCCGACGAACGGTTCTCGAGAACTTCATGTCCGCTGGAGGCACGGTTCAGGCTCACCTCGGCCCACTTGGAAGCCAAATCTACGGACTTGACCAAGGCCTCTCCGGCCGTCTGCCCTTTGGCTTGGACGTCCAAAGCCGAGACACGGCAGAGACTCAGGTGACGTACTCGACCATGGACTTGGCCGACCCGTACCACCCCGTTATGGACAACATCGATGTCAACGCCTTCCAGGGCTTTGATGCGAGTTCCGGTGTCGCACAGGCCGTCTTGAACACGAAATCCGTGAGCACCAACAACGTCCCTGAGACCTGCGACGGTTACATGGAAGACGGCGGTTACTTCCAGCGTCTCATCCGTTCTTCAGAAGACATCCAAGACACGGTTCTTGGAGTGTGCAGTTACTTCTCCGGCGGCATGATCATCTCCACCATCGACGTCGCCACGCACTCTGAGCGCGCTGACAGCACGACCTTCCCGCTGCTGGGCAACCTGCTTCAGCACCAAGTCACGCCGTACCCTGACGGTTTCGGCACCTTGGGCAACGGGCTTGACCTCACCATCAACGGTGAATTGCCCAGCATTGACCCGAGTACCGGTAACTACGCATTGCGCTACATGAAGAGCGATGCTACGCTTGAGTTCGGTTTCACCACGACGACCACCGAAACCCTCCACACGGATTGGATCATCGACGGTCCGACCAACTGGGACGGCTCCAGTCTCGCTAACGGTGTGACCGGTCACAGCACCGATGCAGCACCAAGCATGACCTTCTGTAAGGCGGATTTGGCTTCTCAGACCGGCTGTGCTCAAGGTGAACAGTGGGATATCACGCTGATGCTCCATGACGATGCTGGCCATGCTCGTATCATCGACGTGACCGTTGAGACCAACGATGTCTACGCCGATGAGTTCCGTCCTGAGGCCGACGCCACGATAGACATCCGTACGGATTACGAAGAAAACGTTGAGTTCACCGGCACGAAGACGGTGTCGAACGCCGAATGGGACGTTTACCAAATCACCTTACAGGGTGAAGGCGAGGACGCAGAATTGGTCATCCACTTTGACGCCAGCAATTCCTCCGACGCTGATGCACTTGACGGCAACGGCATCGAGACCTATGAGTGGAAGGTTCTGTTCGACGCTCCCTACGGCGACGACACCTTCGACCTCGACGGGCACACCTTCACCCAAAGTGCTGCGAGCGGCGGCTTGTGGTCGTACAAGTTCCAGAACGTGACCGTGGATTCAACGGGCACCACCAAGAACCAAATCCGTATGGAATTGGTCGTTTACGACAGCGCCGGTAAGTTCTCGGAAAAACACCGGATGTACTTCGTGGTTGTTCCCGAGGGCTTCGGAGATGAGGAACCTGTCATCCAGTGGGACACCGCAGTGAACGAGTCCAAGTACGACCAGGACACCATCACCATCGCTGGAACGGTCCTCTCCGGTGCAGAAACGAGTGAAGTGTATGTGGAAGCAGCCTTCTTTGAGGAGGATTTCTCCGCTTCCCCGGTCATGAAGTTTAACATGAGCACCCGAGGATTGTACGGGAAGAGCGACGCCATGGGCGACAACGACCGCTTTGAGATCACACTGAACATCGAAGGCTTCTATACGAACAAGTCCACAACACAGCGTGTGTACATCAAGTACTACGAAGGATCCTCCCCCAACGAACGCTGGGTGACAATCAAGTGGATCGAGTTGAATTTGCCTGCTTGTCAAGGCCTTGAACCAAACCCAGAAGCGGAAGCTGCCGGAGGCGAGTTCATCCTCGATGAAAACGGCGACTGCCAGTGGAGCGGTGCGTGGGAATACGACCCCGTCACCGGCGAATGGAAGGACAACACCAAGACGAACGATGGTGGAGACGCAACGGAATCCGGCCTTGACCCGATGATTCTCATCGGCGGCATCGTCCTCCTGCTCGTGATTATCGGTGGATCGGTGATGTTCATGCGAAAGGGCGGTGAAAAGGAAGACGTCTTCTCCGGCATGGAAGGTGCCTTCGGCGCTGACGCCCTTGATCCGACCGAACAATACGTCCAGCAACTGATTGCACAGGGTTACCCCGAAGAAACGGCTCGTGCGTTCGCCGCACAGTACGTCGGCCAAGCCGCAGCACAACCAGCCGCAGCACAACCAGCCGCAGCACAACCAGCCGCAGCACAACCAGCCGCTGGTTACGATCAAGCGGTTTACGAGCAATACTACAACCAGTTTGTGGGGCAGGGTTACGATGCTGCAACGGCAGCGGCTTATGCGCAGCAATATGCGATTCAGTACGCGCAATCCCTGCAATAGGACCGGTCGAGAAGGGTTTGACCCTGAACGCCCCCGGGCGACCGCGTAGCGTGCACATGTTGTATGGTTGCCTGACGACGTTGCTTCGCACCAAGCCTCGGTGGATGGTCACCGGAGGAGAACCTTGGATGTTTGCGCGACGCAGCGAGCGTCGGCCTCGCAGCAAAGGGGCGGGGTCTGAAGACCCAGCGTATCCTTCCTCTGCCTCTGACCGCCTTGTACCATCAGTTTCAACAGATGGCTCCCGTTCATTGGGGAAGGCCCATCGATGTTGGAAAGGACCCAAGAACAACGGTTCACTCTTCTTCTAACCAGAAGGTTTCGTGGTTTGCTGTTTCACCGTCGTCCCCGTCAAGATGCGAGGTGAAATCGGGCATGCGAAGTCGCCAATTGTTGGGCAGCGGCTTCCCTTTGTCAATGATTTTGAGCATGCGTTCCTGCCATGAACGAGGTTTTCTTTGCATGATGTACATGTAAAGCACCGATGTTCGGATGTCTTCGTCCATCACCACAAAGCCCGTGGCGGCCTCGAAATTCATGGCCCTTAACAGATTAAATGCGGGTCGGTTGAACACTTGGAACCAACGCTTGGCGTTTCGCATGAGCACCATGATGACGATCAGAATGACGAGCGTGTTCAAACAGACGGCCGACCAAGTCGGTGCGCTGTAACGGCCCAAGAGGAGAACGAGCAAAAGAAGCACGGGAACGGCCGTAACGAGGAAAATGAAGGACTCCGAAAGCGGTGGTTTCCGCATTTTGAGCCGAATAGCGGCCCATCCGTCGTGATGCTTCTCGTAGGGGCGGAAGATTTCGGTTCGGTCCTGAGTTGCAGCCGTTTTGACCAGCTGGAGCAGGCCGTTAATTTTTCGAAATTGGGTGATGCCGACATCCATGTTGTCGTTGAGGATGGCTTGCAGGCGCTCTTGAGCCAGAGCGTATTCTCCCATATCGGCGAGAATGGAAGCCATTTCAACCACCGGCGTCACCTCATCGGGGAGATGGTCTCGGCATCGCTGCCACCAATGAAGTGCGTCGTGAAGCATTCCTAAATCATCAGCGAGCAGACGCCCCCCACGCATCCACATGTCAAGACGACTGGGGTCTGCAGCGACGATGCGTTTGGTTCCGGAGAGGGCGCTTGCTGCCTCGTTCATCGTCGGGGAGACGCCACCTGGTGGTAGGCAAGCCTCAACGTAGACCGACCACGCTTCAAGGTGGTCTTCATCGAGTTGTGTTGCTTTTTTTGCCTCGGCTTTTGCTTGAACACGGTCGCCGTTTTCCAAAGCCTCGAGAGCGTTGAGGTAATGCGACTCCGCAGTCATGGTACCGCCTCATTCGTCTGTTTTTCGCTCATATCTCCGTGGTGGGGGGCCGTCCCGGAAGTCACGGGGAGGTTGGTTGTGTGTGTGGCCAGATCGTTTTCCTCTTGATCGCCGGTAAGCCCCGTCGGAAGACGAGCGTCGGTCGTCTCGGCGTTGGAAGCCACCACCACCTCGGTCGTTTCTTCGCTGTGGCCGGTCTTCACCACCGTTGGAACGGTCGTCTCGGCGTTGGAAGCCACCACCTCGGTCGTTTCTTCGCTGTGGCCGGTCTTCACCGCCGTTGGAACGGTCGTCTCGGCGTTGGAAGCCACCACCTCGATCGTTCCTACGGAAGTCTCGTCGGTCTCCGTCGCTGCGACCTCGGCTTCTTCCGTCGCTGCGACCGCCACCACCACCGCCTCTAGGGCGAGGTGCCTCACATCGGTTGCAGGCGTTTCTGAACGAGAAATTTGAGTTGTTGCATGCAGGACAGGTCCAATCGTTGGTGTTGAAATTGCCGTTCTGCTGACGCCCGTCTCTGGATTGATCGTTTCGTTGGTTGTTGCGATATCCCCCTTCACGACGGTCATTTCGACGTTGGTAACCGCCTCGGTCGTTGCGACCCCCTCTATCGCCACCGCCCGCAGGGCGAGCTGCTTCGCACCGGTTGCAGACGTTTCTGAACGAGAAATTTGAGTTGTTGCATGCAGGGCATGTCCAGTCGTTCGAGTTGTTGTTTCCCCCTTGGGACCGTCCGTCTCGGCGGTCATCGCGGCGTTGGAATCCGCCTCTTCGGTCGTCTCGGCGGTCGTCTCGGCGTTGGAATCCACCTTGCTGTCTCCCGTCGCCTTGAGGGCGAGTCGCCTGACAGCGATTGCACTCCGTCCGCCGCGCGAAGTTCGAGTTGTTGCATTTGGGGCAATCCCAATCATCGTTGAATGGTTGTTGGTCTGAACGCCCGCTGCGGTGGTTTCGGTCGGCGGACCTTCCGTTGTGCCGCTGGTGGTCGGAACCTCCATCGTTTCGCTCCCAACGACCGCCCGAACTTCGGTCGTTTCGGTTTCGGTCGCTAAAACGTCCTTCGTTTCGTGAACGGTCTTCCCGCTGTTTTTTTGCCCGGACCGTCACCTGGACGCCAATGAGTTCCTCCATGTCAAGCGAACGGTCAATGTGAGCGATATGAGCCAAAGCGTGTTCCGTGCTTCCGAGCACCCCGTCCACCTTGCCGATGTAGGTGCCATCGTCGCTGCGAACCATGATGGCGTTCAACGCAGGAGAAGAGCCCTCAAAGTGAACCAGCAAGCCCCCTTCGTGGCTTTTTGATTCAACGGTACCTGAAAACATGGTGAGGCCTGCTGATTCCTGCTACCATTGCCTTTTGGTTGTGTCGGTTTAAGCATCGGGTTTGCGGCGGACCAGCACGGCGGCACCGAGGACCCCGAGCACCGAGAGCAGGCTTGCAGCAGGCAGAGCGGTTTCTGGTTCCCTCGGAGCGGGAGCGACCGGCGTATCGTCGACCACGGGCGAGTTGATCTCGACCATCACTTGGGTCGTGCCCCCAGATTCGTCCGTTGCGGTGATCACCACATCGTAATCTGTGAGGCCATACGCCATGCAAACGGCGGTGGAAACATCAACGTTCCAGTTGATCCCGTCGATGGTGAAACCTTGGTAATCGCTTCCGCAAATCGTCAATCGCATGGTGACCACTTCGAGATCAGGGTCCGAAACCAAACCGTTCATGGAGAATTGCAGTTGCCCTTCGTCCCAAGTTGCGTTTTCCCCGTTGAAATTTGTGGCTATTTGCACCACTGGCGGCGTGTTGGGCTTCACCAAGCCGAGGTCATATTCAGAGGAAAAGGCGAGCATGCTCGTGGCCTGCGCCTCGGTTTTGAATCCAAAGGCGCCAGGGCGGATGTTGTCAAGAGAAACGCTGACTTCGGTCGCCATCGTGCCGCTGACGGTGACGGTCTCGCCGGGGGCGCCCATCGCCTCGCCTTGCAGCGCACGAGCTGAGAAGATGAATTCATCAACGAGTCCAGCGGAGGTAACGCTCATCACCACGCTACTGCCGTCTTCGCTCAGGGTTGCCGTTGAGGTGAACAGCGTTCCAAAGACCCATGTACGAGAATCGTTTTCATCGGTTGCGCCCAAGGGGTCAACGGCGTGGCAGGTGGCTGTTACCATCGTTGAGCTTGCGGGCTGGGTGACGAAAAAGTCGCCCAACACGTTGTTCGTGACGCTCCAACCTGCTTCGTCAAAGGTGCACTGCAGAGCCCAACCGTTCTCATCGGTCGCCCAGGCGTTGCCGACCGCAGCGGTGGCAAACGGCCAAGTTCCTTCACCGGAAGTTGGTATCTTCGTTCCGTTGGAAGGTACCGTGGCTGTCCAAGCGGGGACGTCGTTGGTCGCCGGTTCCTCGGTTGTGAAATCCATGAACATGTTGCACCGAAGGCCCCACTGTGCTCGGTCAAAGGCGACGAGCTGGGTCACCTGAAGCGAACCGTCGCCCAGGTAGGTGGACGAAGGTGGGTTGATGTGGTCGCAGGTTTGACCGCTGTCGGGTGCATTGTCCGTTACACGGAAATCATACATGCGCAGCCCTTGAAGCACAGGGAAGGTCACCCGGAGGGCAGCATTGCTCATGTTGGTGATGTTCATGGCGAGGGTGAAGTTTGAAACGCCGCTGTTGGGCAATTTGTCCCACCGAACATTGTTGGATTGGCCATCCGCCACTTCGAGGGCGATTTCCATGTCGTCGGTGGTTGAAGTTGGAACTTCTTTGCAATCGGATGCCGCACCGAAGTTGGTGCATGAACGAGCGTCGGGATGGTTTTCAGGAACCAAGTTGACCTCGTCCAAACCGATACCGTCCTCAACGAATTCGAAATCGTTCCAATCAACACCGCCCGAATGGGGGATGCCCTCTCGCATACCGAGGCGCGTCTCCATGTCCGCAATGCACTTTGGCCCGATGCTGCGGACGGCGTCTCGCTCGTCCGTGCTGATCCAATCGTTATCGCCACCCGGCAAGCCCTCGAACAAACCGTCCAGGTTGTCGCGGACGATGGGTGAGTTCGAGCCGTTTACCCACGCATTCGCGTACAAGTCACCGGTGGCCCAGTCGTCCAAGATGTCAAGTTCAAAGAGTGCAAAGTCGTATTCGAAGAGATCCTCAAAGGAGTAGCCGCTGCAATCCACGTCAAGGCCGTCCTGTCGTCCCTCGGTTGGAGCGACGGTTGAGGTTGAATCAAGCGATGAGGTCAGCGGGCTGAAAACCACCGAGAGCATCACCAGGACGAGGCAGAGCGAGGCGAGGACGGTCAGTTGCTGCGGGCGAGCCATGTATGCTGGCTGACCTTTCGCCTTCATGAACAATTGCCTGTTGCCGTCAAGGGACAAGCCGTTCCATCCTGCGGTGGAGGGCCCACCAGGGCAGCACCGTCCATAGCAAGGCAGCAAGCCATGACTGCCAAGCCGCTACGCCCCTATCCACCGTTGGGAGTTGGGTTTCCAAGAGGTGGTGATAGACGCCGTTGGGTGAAAGCAAATCCAACATCCCTTCCAAAGCGACCCACGCCGGGTCGTTCGCTTCCCCAACCGATACACCCGAAGCGTAGGCGACCATTGAGGTGATCAGTGCCCAAAGGAAAGTAAAGAAGAACCAAACGCCGACGCCAAAGGCGACGGCCGTTCCTTGTTCCCTTGCTGTCGTCGAAGCGAGGAGGGCAAAGAGGGTGTACCACAGGACGATGAGGCCGGTTGATACAGCGTAGACGAGCATCTCGGTCAAGGACGGCCATGCGTCCATTCGGTGATTGACGACCACGACCGTGATCAAAAGCAGCGCATAAACCGGCAAGAGAATGGCTTGGGCATGGCCGATGATGAGGGCCGCTGCTTGATGGGCCCGAGGCATGGGTTGAGCCAACTGGACCTCAAGCATCCCGCTGGCTCGGTCTTTACTCACACCGTCAAACGCCATCAAGACGGCGCACATGGTTCCTCCGAAAACCACCCCGAGGGAGGCGTAGAAGAGCACTTCCATGGCGGTGTCCGGTTGGTGACCGCCCGGCAAGACGATGTTCGGGTCTGAAAAACCCCATGCCAATCCCGGCAGGAAAAGGAGTAAAATCGGCAGCATCACTTTCAATCGAATGTTCGCCAGCCGGTCGATCCGGATACGTCGGGCGACCCTCAACACCCTGCGAAGGTCACTCATCTTCGTTCACCTCCATTGTTTGAAGGGGAAGCATCGCTGAAGACGAAACTTCGAGGCTGATGTCGTCAAAACTCATCCCGGTTGCAGCACAGAGCCATTCAACGAGGTTGGGTCTTAAAGGAGCCCAAGACATGACTTCAAGGCCCGAGTCAAGGCCAATTTTTAGGGCGTTGTGATGGTCACCTCGCAAAATCACCGTCCATGTTTCATCGTCTTGTTCCCATGACAGCACGTCGTTTCCAAGTTCCTCAAGCACCTTGGTGGAACGCAAATCGCCTTTGCCTCGGAGTTGATACCTTCCTTCCAAATCAAGCCGTCTTTCAACTTCCTCAAGCGGACCTTCATCCAACAATTGACCGCGGTGCATCAGTGCAATTCGGTCGATGAGCCCCTCGAGCTGGGTGACCATGTGGGACGAAATCACCACGCTCACGCCTTTTTCAGCAAGACGTCGAACCAAGCCTGCAAACGCCTCCGCAGCAACGGGATCCAAGCCGTTGAACGGTTCATCCAACAACAACACACGCGGCGACCCGAGAAGGGCTGCTGCGATGGAAAGGCGTTGACGCATGCCTTGGCTCAAGTTGTCGAGGGGTTCGTCTGCGCGGTCGTGCAGGCCAACGAGCGTCAGCAATTGGTCGAGGCGTTGGGAACTTTGACCTCGCATTTCGCTGAGTTGGTGCAAGGTTTCGTTGACCGTTGAGCGACCCTGCCAACGGACCTGCTCGGGCATGTGACCCGCCCACGTTCGTAAATCCACCACCTCCTCTGATGTGCTCGTCTTGATGTGCCCCGTCACGGTTCCACCCTGAAGGGGAAGCACGCCGGCCATCATGCGAAGCAGGGTGGTTTTCCCCGCTCCGTTTGGCCCGATCAGCCCCAACACGCATCCCGAGTAGAGCGATAAATTGACGCAGTGGACCCCTGCTCCGGGTCGTGTTGCCCAAGGTTTCCACGGTTTCGGAGCGGGGAGGCGGTGACGGTGCTCGACATCTGTGAACACGAGCAACGGGTCCGCCATGGGCATTCGTAGGCGAACCCCTCGCATCAACCTTGGTGAGAGGCGAACCTCTATGACGAACAGGTGTTCGTTTGTCGGCGAACACGATGCTCTGGCAGGGTGCGACGCAAGCCTTGGCTCCGGTCTTGGGTGCCGGTGCTGCTCTTCTCCTTCTTTACCGTCGGAAAGGCGAAGGCACCGAGGAGATGTGGTACGGCCCAGTTGGCATTGACGGGCTCCGCCTCTTTCTTCTCTTACCGCCTCTGCTTTGGTTGGTGCCGGGCGGTTTGCTCCTTGTTCTTCCTTGCATGTTGGCGCTTTCCTTCGCAAGTCCAGCGGCTCGTGTGGCTTGGTCCGAGCACCGCAAGGAACGGGCTCTGGTCATCGGTGTATCGCTGCTTTGTTTTGGTGCGAGCGCCTTGCTCCCCGTCGCATCGCCAACGTCCCCCGAGGCATGGGGCCAACCGTTCTTTGACGAGAATCCGCATGCTCCAGTGTATCCGGCAAGCCATCAATACACCTGGGTGACGTCGGATGTGGTTGTGTTGCAATCTCTCAGCCTTCGCCTTCCCCATCAGCAAGGGGTTTGGGGAGCGGAGTGGTCTGCACTGACCCTTGCTTCAGCGTTCAACCTTGAGACCTCTCGTATGCACCAAGCCATCGAACTCATCGACGATGCGTTGCCGTTCAACCTGGACCCCAACGACGTTTTTCTTGAAGCGGTTCCTGCCCCGAGCACGGTTGATGTTCGCCTGACGAGCACCGATGTGCAATCGGTGGCGTTTCGTCACTTTGACATCAAAACGACGGCCATTGGCTTGGACCCGAGCGGCACCAAGGTCGGTGAGGTGGTGACGGCGAGCGTCGCTTCTTGGGGTGGGCAACTGGACATGCTCATCATCGTCCGCCCCGTTGCGCATCCGACCCTTGATGACGATGCTCGGGGCGAAGCGTGGATGAGAACGTGGCTGCAGGCTCAAACCTGATCTCAAGCGTTGTCAGTAGCGGACCTTTTTCCGCGTCAGGGTGCGCCAAATGCGCTGCAGCGGGTCGTAATACCGGTCAACCACGCGCTCCTTGAGTTGAATGATGGCATCGTCGGTGATTTGGATACCAGCGGGGCAAACTTCAGTGCAACATCGCGTGATGTTGCAGTATTCCACGCCAAATTCTTTCTTGATTTCAGGAACCCGGTCTTCGGTATCGAGCGGGTGCATCTCGTACTGTGCCAGGCGAACCAGGTTTCGTGGCCCGGCGAAATCATCGAAGAGTTCGTGGTCTCGCAAAACGTGGCAGGTGTTGACGCAGAGGAAACATTCGATGCACTCCCGGAAGTGTTGAACGCGGTCGGCTTCCATTTGGTTGAATTCCCAATCCTTGTGTTCCGGGCCATTGATGGGTTTGATGCGTTGGGCGACCTCGTAGTTCCAACTGACATCGGTGACGAGGTCCTTCACATGCGGGAAGGTCTTCATCGGTCGAATTTCAATGGGCTGGCCTGCAGGTGTTTCGGCAACCACGTCGCTCATCCGGGTCATGCACATCAAGCGGGGTCGTCCGTTGATTTCAGCGGAACACGAGCCGCACTTGCCAGCTTTGCAGTTCCACCGTACCGCCATGTCGGGTTCTTGCTCGTGCTGGATGCGATGAACGCAGTCCAACACCACCATGCCTTCATCAAGTTCCAATTCGTAAGCCGTGAGCTTGGCTTCTTCGCCTTCGCCCCGTAGAATGTTAAACGATTGCTTGGTACCTTTCAAGGACATCAATTCCCACCTCCCGCTTCTGCGGCTCGCTCTGCGATCATCGCTTTCACTTCCTTGAGGGTATCTTGGAGGTCATCTCGCATCGCTTCCACGGGCTCTTGGCGAATTTTCATCTCGCCGTTTTCCATCCAGATGATGTTCAATGTCTTCCCCCAATAGTTGTCTTCGGGCGTGGGGAAGTCGTCCCGTGTGTGACCGCCTCGGCTCTCTTCGCGGGTGATGGCTGCGAGCGTGGCGGCATGCGAGACATCGGCCATGTTGATCAGGTCAAGTGCTTGATGCCAGCCCGAGTTGTACTTCCGAGAGGTGCCCGAGGAGCACGCCATCGCACGCTCCTTGAAAGCCCTGAGCTCGTCAAGAGCTTCCTCAAGTTCGCTTTTTGTTCGGATGATGCCGACCTTGGCCTGCATCATCTCCCGCATCTCGTCGTAGATGCGACCGGGGTTCTCCCCTCCGGCTCGTTGGAGCGGTGCGAGCATGTCGGCGATGGCTGCCTCCACTTGACCGTCATCGATGGCAGGTTGAGCCAAGTCCTTCGCACGCAAGGCTGCGAATTCGCCGGCTCGCTTTCCAAACACGATGAGGTCGGACAACGAGTTTCCACCCAGTCGGTTTGCCCCGTGCAATCCTGAGGCGACTTCGCCGCATGCAAAGAGACCGGGAACGGTGGTTTCTTGGGATTCAGCGTCAACACGGACGCCGCCCATGACGTAGTGCGCCGTTGGCCCGACCTCCATCGGTTCCTTGCTGATGTCCACCCCTGCCAGTTCCTTGAACTGGTGGTGCATGGAGGGGAGTTTCTTCAAAATCGCTTCTTCTCCGCGGTGAGAAATGTCGAGGAAAGCGCCTCCATGAGGCGAGCCTCGGCCCGCTTTCACCTCGGCGTTGATGGCTTTTGCCACCACGTCACGGGTGAGCAATTCAGGGGGTCGGCGAACGGTGGCGAGTTTGCCGCTTACGACCTCTTCGACCCACTGGTCCGCTTCTTCGATGGTGTCGGCGTGGTCGCCGGCAAACATTTCAGGCACGTAGTCGAACATGAATCGGCTGCCTTCGCTGTTGGTGAGCCGGCCGCCTTCACCTCGGACGCCTTCGGTGACGAGGATGCCTCGAACCGACGGAGGCCAAACCATCCCGGTCGGGTGGAATTGGACGAATTCCATGTCTCGCAATTCCGCTCCCGCCCACAGGGCGAGGGCATGACCGTCGCCGGTGTACTCCCACGAGCCCGAGCATACGGACCAGCAACGGGTGATGCCGCCGGTGGCGAGCACCACGGATTTTGCAGAGAAGGCGTGGAACTCCCCGTCAACGCGAGTGTAAGCCACGCAGCCGGTGACACGGTCCCCTTCCTTGAGCAACGTTCTCACGGTGTATTCCATGTAAATGTCAATGCCTTCATGGATGCCTCGTTCCTGGAGAGTACGGATGATTTCGAGACCGGTGGCGTCACCAACGTGAGCCAACCGAGGGAAGGTGTGACCGCCGAAATTCCGCTGGTTGATGAGGTTCTTGGGCGTCCGGTCGAAGACGGCGCCCCACTGTTCGAGTTCTCGGACGCGGTCGGGGGCTTCTTTGGCATGGAGTTCAGCCATGCGCCAGTTGGCAAGCCATTTGCTTCCCTTCATCGTGTCGTGGAAATGAACCTTCCATCCGTCTCTTGGATCGGCGTTCTGCAAGGCTGCGGCACAGCCGCCTTCGGCCATGACCGTGTGGGCTTTGCCGAGCAACGACTTGGTGATGATGGCGGTTTTCGCACCGCTGCGTGCGGCCTCAATGGCCGCTCGGAGGCCAGCACCGCCGGCCCCGATGACGATGACATCGTAGTTGTGTTTCGTGACGTTTTCTCCCATCATATCACCTCAAATCACAAACAGCACCGCATCGCTGATTCGGCCTTCCGCAACGGCCAAGACCCAGAGGTCTCCCAAAAAGACAAAGGCCAACGACGTCCAAAACCAGAAGCCGTGGGAACGGTTGAGCACGCTGATTTTTCCAAAGAGTTGGCCACGGATGCGGCTGATTCCGGTGGTCCAACGATCGAGCATGCCCCCTGCCAAGTGTCGAAGGGCGTGACATGAGGTGACGTACATCGTGAGCAAAAACGCTTCAATGGCCATCACGAAGGTGCCGATGGACACGCCGTAGCCGTCGTGGGTCGTGGAAGTAAAGTGCATGGTGTGGGTCACGTCCCACCACTTGATGACCAAAATCACCATGGCGGCGTAGAGGAAGTAACGGTGAAGGTTGTTGAAGATGAACAGGCGCTTTTCGCCCTTGTATCCGATGGCCTTGTTGATGTCGGGCTCGTCCACCCAGCAAGCGGTGGGGCTCGCAAAGAACGTTCGGTAGTAAACGCGGCGCATGTAGTAGCATGTGCCTCGGAATCCGAAAGGAATCCAGAGCACTAAAATTGCTGCGTTCACCCATTCGGGGTGGTTCCAGGTGTTCAACCCGAACAGGTCCCATTCGAGGACGTTGGGAGAGAAGATGGGCGACATGACGGTGCTGCCGTGAAGCTTGTAGGAGATCAGCGATGTGCCGTCCGCTGCTTCCGTACCGTAGAGGAAGAGGCGCCAAAAGGTGTAGAGCAAGGCCGCCGTCAGCGCCACCCCCATGGCGAGCGGTTGACTCCACCAATTGTCAATTCGGTTCGTGCGTCCCAAGCCGTTGATGACCGGGAGTTTGATGCCTTCGCCCATGCTTTTCACCTGAGTCCCCGAAGGGAATGGTTTACCGGAGAAGCGCAGGGTCTTTGAGGTTCACCATTGAGCCGTGAGCCGAAAGTGAAAGAAATTCATGCCAATTCAGACCAATTGACCTCGGCCTCCACCGTGTCGATTTCATCCACGTCCATTTGGGCAAGTTGCAATTTGCCCGACAACTCGTCGTTCACGGCGTGCCAGTAGGAGTATGCTTCAAGCACCCAAATCCCCGATTCCCGAGTCCCGTTGCCCGAGCCTTTTACACCGCCGAAGGGGAGGTGCGCTTCCGCGCCGGTGGTGGAGTTGTTGATGCCCGTCATGCCGGCTTTGATGCCGGTTTTGTAGCGGTAGGCTTCGAGGCGGTCGTTCGTGTAAATGGCCGAGGAAAGCCCGTACGGGCTGGCGTTGGCCAGGTGCAAGGCATGGTCAAAATCATCGGCCTTGACCACGGTGACGACCGGGCCAAAGATTTCCTCATGGAAGCAGGTCATGTCTTCGGTGACATCGGTGAACACGTGCGGCCACATGAACACGCCTTCGCTCGCATCGCCCACGAAGTTTTCGGGGGCGTTGTTGGCGGTGATGCGCCCCTTGCCCCAGGCATGGGTGGCACCGCTGGCCTTCGCCATTTCCAGACCGAATTCGAAATCCTTGGCGTATTTCTCCGAGAGCATGGGGCCGTAGAGCACGTCTTGATGGACCAATGAGTTTCCGATGCGGGTCGTTTTGACCTTCTCCATAAATTTCTCCATGAAAGCGTCGTAAATGTCACGGTGGACGATGAGGTTGCCCAGGCTGGTGCAGCGTTGGCCTGCGGTGCCGAATGCACCCCAGTAAGCGCCGGCGACAGCATTGTCGAGATCGGCCGAGGGCATCACGACCAGCGGGTTCTTTCCACCGAGTTCCAGCGAACAGGAAACGAGGTTGCGACCGCAGACTTCACCGATCATTTTGCCGACCTCGGTCGACCCTGTAAACGAGATTTTGTTGACCAAGCCCTCGTCAACAGCATCCACAAGATACTGTCCGGCTCCGCTTCCCTTTCCGTGGACGAGGTTGATCACGCCGTCGGGTAGACCGGCCTGATGCATGATGCGAGCGAGGGCGAAGGACAACAAGGGGGCATCTTGCGGGCTTTTCCAAACGCAGGTGTTGCCACACATGATGGCGGGAATCATCTTCCAAAACGGGACGGCAGAGGGGAAGTTGCACGCATTGATGATACCGCACACCCCAAGCGGGCGGCGATAGGTGAACAATTCCTTGTCCGGCAATTCCGAGTTGACGGTTTGTCCGTAAAGCCTTCGTCCCTCGGACTGGAAGAACAAACATGTATCGATGGCCTCTTGAATCTCCCCGCCGGATTCTTTGATGGTTTTCCCAATTTCACGGGTTTCAAGAGCGACGAGAGCATCTTTGTGTTCCATGAGCAGGCGTCCCATGTTGCCGATGATTTGGCCACGTGTGGGGGCTGGCGTCGCTGCCCAAGCAGGGAATGCAGCGTGGGCGGCATCGAGGGCGGCCCGGACGTCCTCTCGGGTTGAGAGCGGAAACTCACCGAGGCAATCGGCCAACAGGGCGGGGTTGGTGGAGGCAAAGGTGGCGTTATCGCTCGCTGAGGTCAACTGGCCGTTGATGATGTTGTAGCCCCGGACCGAGGGTTTCCCGTTTGGATTTTGGTTGTCGATGAATTCAAGGCCGGTTTCAAGAATGTGAACCATGGTCCTTGCACCCTCGCTCGTCTCTTGAATGTGATGGCGGAGGAACTTGGGGGCAGTGGCGCCCAACCCCTTTGAATCGTTTTCCTCGGGTTTAAAGAGGGGTGTGCGGAACCCCTCCTGCGACCCGTCATGAATTGGCTCAAGTTTAGTTATATACCGTCAAGAACACATTTCGGGGAGAGGGGAGAAGAGCATGGCCACCAAAGACGAAACCATTGAACTACGCGTTTCCAAAGCCATTCCTTCTGACGTCGGTTTCGGCAGAGCTCGGATTTCATCCGAGATGGGGCTGGACCTGAAACCCGGTGATTTTGTTGAAATCAGCGGTGAAGAACGGTCCACAGCAGCCATCTATTGGCGCAGTCGCCCGGAGGATGCCAAAATGGACATCATTCGCGTTGACGGCATCATCCGTAAGAATGCAGGCGTCAGTCTCGGCGACCGAGTCACCGTTCGAAAAGTGGAGGCGAAGCCCTGCACCAAACTCACCATTTCTCCGGTGATGGCCAGCAAACAGAAGGTCAAGTTCGGGCCAGGTATCGAAGGCTTCGCCAAGCGAGGACTCGCCAAGCGCCCGGTCATGGCGGGCGACCGAATTTTCATCCCCGGCATGACGTTGTTCACCGAAGCCTTGCCCTTCGCAGTGATGGCAACCGTCCCCAAGGGCATTGTCGTGGTCAACACCGACACCGAGATCGTCATCAAGGACGAAGCCGTTGCCGAAGAGGACATGAGTCAATCGGAGGGCATCACCTACGAAGACGTCGGCGGAATAGGCCAGCAACTCCAGAAGGTCAGAGAGATGATCGAACTTCCACTCAAGCACCCCGAATTGTTCAGGCGACTCGGCATTGACCCCCCCAAAGGTGTTCTCCTTCACGGCCCACCCGGCACGGGAAAGACCATGATTGCAAAAGCCGTTGCAACGGAGGTCAACGCCCACTTCAAAAGCATCAACGGCCCGGAAATCATCTCAAAATACTACGGGGAGTCCGAGAAACAACTTCGAGAAATCTTCGACGAGGCTGCCGACAACGCACCTGGTATCGTCTTCATTGATGAAATCGATTCCATTTGCCCTAAGCGAGAAGAGGTGACCGGCGAAGTTGAGCGTCGTGTCGTTGCCCAAATGCTGACCTTGATGGACGGCATGCAAGGCCGGGACAATGTCGTGGTCATTGGTGCAACCAACCGCCGGGATGCGCTCGACCCCGCTCTGCGAAGGCCGGGCCGCTTTGACCGTGAAATCGAGATTGGCGTGCCCGATCGTGAAGGGCGCCACGAGATCATGGACGTTCACACACGCCAGATGCCCATCGCTGATGACTTTGATGTGGGTTGGGTCCTCGACAACACCTACGGCTTTGTTGGCGCAGATTTGGCTGCCCTGGTGCGAGAAGCAGCCATGCGCGCCTTACGCCGCTACCTCCCCGAGATTGATCTTGAGGAGGAAACCCTCCCGCCAGAAGTCTTGGAGAAGATGGAGGTCTGCATGGACGACTTCAAGGAAGCCATCCGAGACATTGAACCCTCGGCGCTTCGTGAAATCTACGTCGAGGTGCCCGAGGTTTCATGGGAGGAGGTCGGCGGATTGAACGAAGTCAAGGACCGCCTCAAGGAATCGGTGGAATGGCCCCTCACCAAGCCCGAATTGTTCGAACACTTCGGAATCAAGCCGCCTCGAGGCATCGTCCTCTTTGGCGCTCCCGGAACGGGGAAGACCTTGCTTGCAAAGGCGATTGCCAACGAAGCCCAAGCGAACTTCATCAGCATCAAAGGTCCCGAATTGATTTCGAAGTGGGTCGGCGAATCGGAACGAGCCATTCGCGAGATCTTCAAGAAAGCCAAGCAATCTGCGCCTTCCATCATCTTCCTGGACGAGTTTGAGTCGATCGCCTCCATGCGCAGCGGCGGCAGTTCCTCTGAAGGCTCTGACGTCAGCAATCGGGTCGTTAATCAACTGCTCGCCAGCATGGACGGTGTCGAATCACTTGACGGCGTCATCATCGTTGCAGCGACCAACCGCCCCGAGATGATCGACCCTGCCTTGCTACGAAGCGGCCGCTTTGAGCGGGTGCTGCACGTTCCCCCGCCCGATGCAGGCGCCCGGGAAGCCATCTTCGCCATTCACTCCGAAGGCATGCCGCTCGGCAAATTCTCCTTCAAGGACCTCCTCAACGGTATGGACGGCTTCACCGGCGCCGACATCGAAGCGGTGTGCCGAGAAGCGGCGCTGATTTGCATGCGCGCTGGCAAGAAAAAGGTCATGAAGAACCACTTTGAAGAAGCCATTTCCCGCGTTCGCCCAACGGTCACACCCGACATGCTCGAGTATTACCAGAAAATGGAGACCCGCCTCACCTCTGGCCTGACCAACATCAAGCGAAATCGTGACTTTAGTCGCGGCATGGAAACCATGTGACGGTGCCTTCAGCACCGACGCATTGATGGGATTCCCACCCTACCCGGTGCTCAAGGAGTGAAACAATGGCCGTTTTTGGACGCGAAATGCTCGGACGACAGGTCCTTGACCGCACGGGTGCGGTCCTTGGAACGCTCCGGGACCTTCAGTTCGACATGAACACGGGCACCATCAGCGAGTTGATCGTTGAGGTGGAAGAGGGTCTGAGCGCTGCATCGTTGCCGTTTGAGCACCAAGGAAACTCCGTCCATATTCCAGCATCCTCAGTCGCCCGAATCGCCTCAAACATTCATCTGAACCGTTGAGCAGGGCGTCGGTTGTGATGAGCATTTTCTCCACCGCTCTGGACAACCTTCTAAAGTCAGCGGATGGCGTGGAAAGGTGGGAAACCTCTCCCTCGTGATTCCAATGTTTGGCCTTCCAGCAACGTTCAACGCTCGGCGCCTTGCGCTCCAAGCATCGTTCTGGGTGGTCATGCTGATTCTTTTGATGACGATTCTCTTGAATTTCGTCAACATCAGCGCCACGAATCAACTCTCGGCTTACGATGACGATTGGAACGACATGTCCGCTTTTCGAGAGGACATTAAAGCGATGGGCATTGAAACCCGCTCGCTGGTGAGCAGCCCCCTCCTTTTGGCGGACATTGAGGACCCAAGGAACACGACCTACATCCTCGCCGGTGTTGAACGAGACACCCTGACGCTGCCTCAGTTTGACGAAGACGGCTTCATCACCATCGCTTCGAGCAGCGGATATTCTCCCTCAGAGATCGACGCGATCGTTGAGTTCGTTGAGGCCGGAGGTACGGCCATGGTGTTCGAGGATTACGGCTATGCCAACACCGTCGCTGAAGCCTTTGGTATTCGTTATTCGGGACAACAGGTCTATGACACGACTTATGTCGCTGAATTGGATTACAACTACATTTGGATGTGCGTTCAAAGCAACCCCTGTGGCATGAACGGCACCCAACTTGACCCTGCTACCTTGTCTCAACACGAACGATGGGCTGATGTCGGCAACCCGGGCGAACATCCTTGCTCAAAATTGGACGGCCAACCTTTCGCGAATGCAGTTGAAGCCGGTCTGTGCGCCCAACACTTCACACCAAGCGGTGAAATTGAGTACAACGGCACCTACCAAATGCTCCTGAACAACATCACCGGCCTTGAGGTGATTCCCGGTGTCCGCGGCCCGCTCTCCGAGGTGGCGATTCGAGCCATAACCAGCAACGAAGCGACGGTTGATGTGAACCGAGACGGTGAGATTTGGGTTGGCAACGAAATTACGCCCGAGACACCCGACCGATGGGGCCAATTCAACCTCAGCATCGAAGTCTGCGCTCGAGCAAGTTGCAGCCCCTCCGATGGCGGGCGCATCGTCTTCGTCGCCGACGGTTCAGCCCTCATCAACGCTATTTACGACTACGAAGGGTTCAATGCTGGGAAATACGGCAAAACCGACACGCTGATGCCCAGCAACGACAATCGAAAATGGGCGTTAGATTACATCGCTGAATCCCTGATGAGCGAGCGGATTGATGAGGCGGGTCAACCGGCTGCCAACGCCATGGTGGTCTTTGACGAGTCTCGCCACCCACAGAGCGCGCTTGCAGCAGACTCGTACAACACCGTTTACTTCCTTCTCGTCTATTTCACGGGCGAAGGTTTGGCCATGTTGCTGCTCTTCCTCATCTTGTTCATCACCTTCGAAGCCGTTCTCATCAAGAAACGGGATCCGGAACCTTGGCGGCACGTGTTCAGCATCATCTACTACGGGTTTGGCGATGCGAACCGCTACGCATATTACTCCAAAGTTGAGAAAATCCGACAGGTCTTCCTTTCCAAAGTGCGCAATCAGAACGGTCTGAACCGAGAAGAGTTCCAAGCCATGCAAGCCAACGAACTCGTGTCGATGATCAACGACCCCGTGCTCGCCAAGTTTGCGATTGAATCCAGCAATCGCTACACGCTTGAACAAACCGTAGCGTTGGTCAAACGCATCAAGGCGTGGGGTCGCCAGTGAGGTGAAGAACATGTGGACCCGCAAAGCAGCCTTCACCTTCACCGGGGGCATCGCCCTCGTGCTCATCGGGATGATGATCTCGAACCAACAGATGATGATTCTTGGTCTGACGCTCGTGGCGTTCATCGTCGTCAACTCGTGGATTTCCGGGCACGGCGACGTTGAAGTCCAACGCACCCTCTCTGCGGATAACCTGTACAAGGGGGACGATTTGTACGTTGAATTGCTGGTCACTAACCGCAGCAATCGGAAGACGCAAATGCTTGACATCTACGACAACATCCCTCACGAGATGAAGCTCCGAAGCGGGTTGAACCAGATGCAACTCAACCTCCGACCTGGCGAGAGTGCTCGAATCCGATACGTGCTCCGTTGCCCGTTGCGAGGTCACTACTCCATCGGGCCCGTATCGCTTCGGGCGCGGAACACCTTCAATTTGGGTGTGGAAGAGATGTATGTTGACCACCACAGCGACATCGTCATCTTCCCCCAAATCAAGGACATCGAGGAGGCCTTTTTACGCAGTCGAACGCCAAAGATGTACACGGGAGCGACCACCCTGCGAACGCCGGGTCAAGGCTCAGAATTCTACTCCCTCCGGGAATATGTGCCCGGTGACCCGTTCAAGAACATAAATTGGAAGGCCTTCGCTCGCACGGGGGAGCTGATGGTCAACGAGAAATGCCGTGATGCGGTGACCGACCTGTACCTCATTCTCGACAGCCGAGACCTCGCTCGCATCGGAACCGTTCTCAAGAACCCGCTTGAAATGGGAACGGTCTCAGCAGCGAGCCTCGCAGCGTTTTTCCTCAAGCGTCGTGATTCGGTGGCGTTGGCGATTTACGACGAAAAACTCGCGTACCTGCCCCCTGACACCGGTGATAAGCAGTACTTCAAAATCCTCAGCGCCCTTGCCGGAGTAACGCCAAACGGCTCGATGCCCCTTCAAGCGGTCACCAACTCGTTGAGCGGCCGGTTCAGCCGAGGAAGTCCGGTGTTCATCATTTCCTCGTGCGAAGGCGACGGGACGGTCCCCGCTGCCGTGCGCGACTTGGTTGGACGGGGTCACGAAGTGACCGTTCTTTCCCCTTCAAGCGTTGACTTTGAACGCCTCGTGAGCCGCATTCCGCGCATGTCCTATGAGGTGCTGAAGTTAGAGCGTCAGAACCGCTTGACCACACTGGCGGGCTCTGGTGCTCAGGTCATTGATTGGATGCCGGACATGGATTTGTCTCAGGCCTTGATGCAAGTGAGGGGGTATTGAGATGGCAGGTGAGGTTGGCCTTCAGTCCGATGTCTACCTGGAAGCAACGGCGAAGCCACGGACACTTCACCTGAAGAACCTCCGAAAGCAATGGCAGATTTTGGCCTTGCAAATTCTCGCCACGGTAGCCCTGGTGGCGATGTATCTCGAAGTTGTTTCAACATACGTTGTTGGCTCCATTGATCACACCATGCTGTTTGACACCATCGAACTCTTGATCGCCGACCAACTGCCGCTCGGTGATTGGCTGACGGGTGAAGGACGAGACGGTATGGGACGCTTCTTTGTGCCTCTTGTGCTCGGTTTAGGTTTGGGCGGAACCATGGCTTTTATCGCCTTCCAGACGCCTAAAGTTCAGCAACGCATCAAACTTGGTTTCATCGTCGGCCTCATCGTGCTGCTTGTCGGTCGGCTGATGTTTTCTTGGTTCGCAGGCATGCTGTTTTCATTCGATCTCCGCCTCCCCACGGATGCTGAACTGGAAACCCTTCAGTGGCCGCTGTTGATGATCATGTCCCTGTTGATCCTCTTCGTTTACTTGCTCCCCGTCATCATGGGCACCCGAGGTATTTGGGGGCTCTCACGTCGGTCAATTGCGTGGTCAATCGGCTTCACGCTGCTCTTCCTTGGCGTTCACGCCATTCTTACCTTCCCGCTCATCAAGAGCCAACTGGGCGCGTACGGTGGAACGTTGGCCGTCCTCGAGAGCCAAACCTCCAACCCCACCATCGGTCTGTTCGGTTTGAAACTCGTCACGCAAGAACAGTTCAATCTCATCCTTATCGCCGTTCTCATCATGGTGTTCCAGGAAGCAAGTTACGGCGTTATTCGCAACCTTGAGTATGCGTTCCGTCTACCAGAGTCCTGCAAACGAGACCCCGAATACGTTCGTCAAATGGACAACGTCCTCAATACGCATCTGCGCCACACCTTCCTTTTCCTCGGTCTCACCGGCTTGGCGACGATGGTGGCGCTTGGCTTCCACAAGGTGTTGCTCACTGTGGTTTCCGATACGACCGGGAGTCAATGGGCGGGCCAAGTTTCTGAATCCATTGAATTGACGCTGACCTACGGCTTGGTCATCTCAGCGTTGCTGTTCCTCAGCATGATGGCGGTGCTCCGCTTCTTTATTCCCTGGCAGCGTGTGATCGGTTTCGTACAAGCCAGAACCAACCGCCTTCCAGCGGACCAATCATCGAAGGAGTTCTCACAACTTTGACCCGTGCCGATGTTGCACGATGCGCCCCATCATCTCCGCAAGCGCCAACAGAGTAAACGGATAGACAACATAACCGGCGAACGGACCTGCAATCGGATGATCAACCCAATCGGTGATGCGTCCTGCAATGGCCATAAAGGCCCCAACCATCAAAGCGAAGATTCCTCGTTCAATCCACAGAGGATAAGGTCGTCCTCCAGTCTCATCACGTCCCGCCAGCGTCGTGATCTCGGACATATACACCACGCTTAGAAGTCAAGGTTCGCCAGTTTTGATTCCAATGCAGCCAGTGCTGCATCAGCGGGCACGGCAACGGGGGCAGGCGAGGCGCTTGCACGGTGATGTCGTTCCGCATCAAGGCGGGCCAACTCGGCTTCCAAAGCGGCCCGCTCATCCTCCAATGACCCCTCAAAGACGGTCGTTTTCTCGATGCTTGAGGCGTTGCTCACGACCGCCCCTTCTTGCGGCGGTGGTAGTTCACTCCATCCTTCTTCATCAACAGGTGACGCGTTTTCCTGTTCAAGCGATGCGACGACCTCGGCGTTGAGGAGACTCGGTTCCAAGTCGCCCTTCATTTCGTCGCTCACCGGGATACGCTGCTCAACCGGAAGGTTCTCTCGCTCAAACGGAAGATATCCGTCCCGCTGGAATTCCCACATCATGCCTCGGGGCCGACCGTCGGTCAATCCCGATGCATCGAGTTGCGTGATGAGCTCTTCGAGAACGCGAGCGGTTTCTTCCAGACCAATGGCCTCACCAGCATCGCGCTGGTCCGCTTCGAGATAGATGTCGTCAAGAGCCACCTGAATCAAGCGGCGGGTGCCTTGGGCCAAACTCGGGAGCGCTTCGGGCCGCTGACAATTGGCGAGAAGCGCATGGACTTCGTGGGAGGGCGCTCCCAAGCGCTCGACCTGCTCCAACACATTGCGTATCCGTCGCAGCATCGTGATGGAGCGGTCGAAATCCTCCAAGAGGTGTTCAAGGTCAAGCACCACATGGTTGACGGTATCTCCGAGTTGATGTTCCAAGCGTTGTTGAACCGACCAACGTGCCAGCCCCCGTACAGCCCCTGCGGTTTGAGGAACCTGTCGCTCAAGCAGCGTCATGACCTCGGAGGAGAGCAAATGCCGTGGCGTCGCAGCAACGTGATCCACGGTGGATTGAATCACCTGGAGAGCTCGTTCGACCGCCCGATCAAGCAAGGTGACGGAGTAGCCCAAACTTCGAGCATGCTCCAAGCGTTCGAGCACAGGGCCAAGGCCCTCGAAGGTGTTGTTGTCGTCAAGAAGAGCCTGCGCCAGCGGTTCCTCTGCCAAACGAGCCCTCAGCCGTTCTGCCTCTTGGATATCGGCCAAAGCCTCCTCGTGGGCGTCGGCCAATGCCGAGGCCTTGTCCACGAGAACAGCAAGTTCGGCCTCGCTATGGCCGCGACGGGCCCCTAAATCGCCGAGCTCACGAAGCAATGTTCGTCGCTCATCCATTAATTCCCGTAACTCGGCCTGAATGTTCGCCCTGCGAGCCTCGTCTTCAGAACGCCGTGTTCGGTCTTCATCGATGCGCTGGCGAGCGTGCTTCTCCTCGGTTCGTACGGCTTCGAGTTCCACCTTGTTGAGGTGGACCTGCTCCTGAAGGTCTTGAAGGTCGGCTTGGGTTCTTGCATGTCGTTCACGAACGGTGTTGACTTGCTCGGAGAGAACGCGGAGTCGTCGCTCCTCGTCATCGCTTTGTTGACGGATGGTGGCTAAGCGCTCAGAACCTTCACTCAAGTTGGCTTGCAATTCCGCTTCTTTCAGCGAAAGCGATTCGATCATGACCTGCAACGCCTCGCTGCTGGCTGCATCCCCCACCGCCTTCGCCAGTTCTGCTGCCCGCTCACTGACCTGATGCTCAAGTTCGTTCACGCGCCGCAACAAGCGTTCGGAACGCGACTCGGCCTCCTCAGCCTGGCTGCGGGCTTGAGCGAGATCGACTTGAAGGGCGTTGAGTTTCGCATGGGCATCCTCCAAAGCAACGGTGTTCTCTTGGCGACTTTCGCTCGCTTCACGTGCAAGGATTTGGGCAGCGTCTCGCTTCTTTTCGGTGGCTTTGACCTGTGTTTCGAGAACCGCCTTGACTTTGTTGAGTTCGTCAACGGTCTGTTCAGCTTTCTCAAGCCGTCGTCGCAGACCTGCATCGACGGCCGCGACGGCTTGCTCCGCCATGACCGGCAAGGGTTCGGCAATGTCAGCCCCGTCGGATTTGAATTTCAGAGCGTTCCGAGCCTTCTTCAAGGCCTCCAAGCCGGACTCAAAGCCGAGCAGGTCGTCCAGAAGGGCCTTGAGGGATGCCTGTCGAGCCTCGGACCGTGTTCGAACCGTTGAGAGCAATTCGGAGAAGGACTCGAGGGTGAAGGCTTCAACGGTCCCGGATTTCGAGGAGACGATGGTCCCGGCAGGAAAGCGAATGAGTTTCACCTTGCGCTTTGATTCGGTCAAACCCATCACTGCTTCTTCCATGCTGTCACACGATGGCGCCCAGAGGGCAACGGGGACGCCGCGTACGACGATGAGCGAGACGGCTTTGCTCGATGAGCCAGATTGAAGATGACCCGTTACCTCTTCATCAAGGGCGGCTTTGAGCATGGAGATGACCGCATCGGGTCCACCACGTCCCTCTCGGAGGGTGAAGCCCTCGGGCAGTTGACTGCCGTGAGCTCCTGCAGCGACCAACTCGCCTTCAAGGGCGATGGAAGCCGATGACAATAGTCGGGCATGATTCGCGTCTTTTTCGGTCCAAACAGCAATGGAGATTTCACCGCTTGCTGCAAGGAGCAGGGCTCCATCACCGCTGTGCAACGTCCAATGGCCGGGACCTTTCATGCCGAGGTCAGCGGTCAAACGGTCAGGGCGCATCTTGGAAAGCAATTCATGAAGTTCACTCGCCAAGACTTCTTCTTCGCCCAGGCCGGGCAAATCGCCTGCGTGGTCGATGAGCATCCCCGAGTCAATGGCCATGGCACCTCGCACCGTCGTATGGGCTGCGAGTTCACGAATCACCGTGGAAAGGTCTCGAGCCAGCAGACGCTCCACCGTGTTGGCGGCAGATTTCAGGCCTTGCCGGTCGGCTTGGTGTTCAAAAGCTTCAGGGAGAATCTCAGCAACACTTCCGAGCCCGTTGAGGCTGTAGGACGTGGCCAGATGGCGGACATTTTGTTCCGCTTCCATGGCTTCCATGGCCGCTTTCGCTTCGTGTCCACCCAGCATGACGCCCTTTTCGGCGTCTTCGATCACCCATCCAACGATGCGACCTCCGCGGACCAAGCGATGGCCCACCGGGGTTTTTCTTCGCCCGACATAGGATGAAATTGCACCGTGTGCAAAGGGTTGAAGCTCACCCTCGACAAGGGTGATGGTTTCGTTTACGGGCCTTCCTTGGGGTAACTCAAACATGGTATTCACCTAAAATTCGGGTGTGGTTGCGAGTTGTTTTCGCATGTGGTCAACGGCGTGTCGCCATCGGGCAACTTTGCTTTGCTTTCCTTGGAGCATCAAAATCCGGTACGGGGTGATGACATCGATAAGTGTGGTTTGGTCACCTTCAAGCCAAACTTCGTGGAGTTCACCAAAGTTCGTGTGTTGGGTGGCGGCCAGAGCGAGCACGGTCAGATCGACTGCTTGTTCGGTGGCGGGCAGAACACCTTGCTTGGCTACGCTTGAAAGCATGCGCCCTCGGTCGTCAAAGACGAGGGCCTGCTCCACCCCTTCGTGGTGAAGGAATTCCGCCAACAAACGCTGCAGCATGGTTGCTCAAACAACGTGACAGCGCTGTAGCCTTCAAGAAGTTTTGCGCTCAAACCACCGCAGAGGCCGTTTTGTGGACCTTTCGCGATTTTCCAACTGAAAATCCGGTTTCACCTGCCTTCTTGAAGGGGCGCAGTGGTGCAATTTTCTGGAAGAGAGGGCGTTCCTCTCGGCTTGAACCGTGGAAATCAACCGGGAAGGTGAATTACAATTTATCAATTGAAAAATCAAATCTTCAATTGATTTAATTTAAGAAAAAAAATCGTGAAAAACCCTCTCCCGGCCGCTCATTTGAAACGAGACGCCTTGCGAGCGTGAACCATGCAGGGCGAGGTCCCCCTTCCGTTCACCGTCCCTCGTTGTGATTCGTGCGACAAACCGGCCGTGGTTGAACAAGCCTATTCGGGTCGAATTCTTTGTGGAAAGCACCTTGCGAAGTCCGTTCGCAAAAAGATCAGCAAGGAACTGCGGCTTCAACTCCCGCTTGAGAAAGGCAAGCACACCACCGTTCTGGTCGCTGTTTCGGGTGGAAAAGACTCGGCGGTGCTCCTCGATGTGCTCGTTGACCTGCTGGGGAAACGGCCGGACGTCACCATCGTTGCCGGGACGGTCGACGAGGGCATCGAAGGTTATCGGCCGCCCTCGATCGTCTGTGCGGGTTCGTTGTGTGAGCGTCTTGGGGTTGAACACCACGTGGTGACCTACCCCGAACTTTCCTTTCTTGAAATGGATGAGGTGGTTCAGCGCCTACCGATGGTTGTGGAAAAAGACAACGACGCCCCCCGAATGGCGTGTTCCTATTGCGGCGTGTTCAGGAGGCAAGGCATCAACCACCTCGCTACCAAGGTGGGTGCTGATGTGATCGCCTTGGGTCACAACCTGGACGACATGGCACAGACCGTGTTGATGAACTTGGCCAATGCGGACATCGAACGAACGTTGCGCCTTGCCCCTCATACGATGACGCCGGTTGACGGGCTTGCGCCCCGCATCGTTCCGCTTCGTTGGGTTCCTGAACAAGAGGTTCACCTCTACGCTCTCCATCGAGAACTTCCGTTGCACCACGAGGAATGCCCCAATGCACGGGGCGCCCTGCGATGGCGTCACCGTGAAATGGTCGCTCACATGGAGGCCGATGTACCCGGTACGAGACACGGTTTGGTGCGCATGGCCGACCACATCAAATCGTTGCGGGACGAGGTCGTCGAATTGGGTGGAGGCGACTCCCGTCCGTCCCCTCCAGCGCCTTGTCCCCGTTGCGGCAGTCCGAGCTCGGGAAACCAATGCAAGGCCTGCGATATGCGGGACCTCTTGGGTGTGAAGATCGACTAGATCAGATTGCGGACGAGGGCCTCAAGGTCTTGCGGGCGTCCGCAATAATGGCAGCGAAGTTCGAGCGGCTCGGTCGAGAGCACCTTCAATCGGTGGGGTAGCGGTTCCCGTGGGTTGGTGGTGATGCAGTTGGAGAACGTGCATCGGACGACGTTCTTGACTTCGTTGCCGAGCTCAATGGTCATTTTTTCTGCCACGCTGTAGGCTCGGATGATGGCCACGTGGGCATCGGGAGCGACCAAAGCCAACCGGCTGAGTTCGTCTTGGTTCAATTCTCGGTCTTCAACCTTAATGATGTCCTTGGTTCCCATCTTCTTTGAGGGGACGTTCATGACCATGGACACCGGCACGGAGCTGGTCCGGTCGATACCGAGCATTTCGAGGACACGCATAGCGTGACCTGCGGGAATATGGTCGATGACGGTGCCGTTGCGAATGGCCGTGACACGGCGCATGTTGTGCTCCTGCGACATCAAGCCTCACCTCCGATGTTTGCGGGGACATCCACGTTCAAGAGTCGGCAAAGCAGCGCCATGCGGGCGACCACCCCGTTGAAAGCCTGTTCAAAGTACCGTGCATGGCGGGTATCATCAACCGAAGGGTGGATTTCGTCGACTCTTGGAAGCGGGTGCATGATGATCATGCCTTCCTTGACGTGTTCCAAGTTGGATGCGTGGAGTTTGTACGCCCCGGCCACCTTTGCGTACTCATCCTCATCTGCGAAGCGTTCCTTCTGAATCCGTGTCATGTAGACCACATCTGCTCCAGGGAGCGACCCGAGCAGGTCGTCCGTTTCAACGACGTTCGCGCCATGAGCCCTCAGGTCGGAAACGATTTCAGCGGGCATCTTCAACAACTCGGGGCTTGCAAAGGTGAGCGTGCATCCAAAGCGCGTGAGGGCGTGGCTCAACGAATGCACCGTGCGGCCGTAACGCAGATCGCCTGCCAGCACCACATTCAACCCTTCGAGACGACCGTGGGCCTGACGGATGGTGAAAAGGTCGAGCATCGTTTGCGTGGGGTGATGTCCAGCGCCGTCACCACCGTTCAAAATCGGTACCCGGGCGGCGTCTTGTGCGTATTGGGCGGCGCCTTGGCGGGGATGGCGCATTGCGATGATGTCCGTGTACCCGTCCACCATCTGGACGGTGTCAAAGAGTGTTTCACCTTTGACCACTGAGGAGGTGTTGACGTCGCCGAGGTTCACAACATCGCCGCCCAGCCGCTTCATGGCCGTTTCAAAAGACATCCGGGTTCGGGTGCTGGGTTCGAAGAAGAGGTTTCCGAGAATTTTTCCTTGAAGCAAAGGCAAGTAAAGTTCTCCTCGGGCGACAGGGAGGAGGCGTTCTGCATCGTTCAGAACCTGAAGGATTTCGTCGTTGGTCAGGTCATCCATGGTGATTAAGCCGGGCATGGTGCTTCCTCTCTCTCTTCTACATGCGAAAGACACCCTTGAACATTCCCGCTCCTCTGTTTCTTCAACCGAAGCCACATCAGGAGGACGGAGTGATTATGACGGTCATCTGCTGAGGTAGGAACATGGTCTCATGGGCGGATGCAGATGCGGCCATTGAAGCCGAACGTGCCGCCCGCGTCAAACGCGTGGAACACATGACGTTGTTCACGGCCCTGACCTTGCTCGTTTGCGCCGTTTGGTTGGCGTGGCCGACGGTCAAAGCACTCATCGCTGGTGAGGGCATCGTCCTGTCGGATCTTGGTGCACCTCTGCTTCTCGTCATTTGGGGCATCTTCGTCCAGGATTTGACGCTAGACGACCCCGCCGCTCGAACCCGTGTAGGCTCAGTAACCTCGATTTCATGGCCGGTTCTCGCCGTCTTGGGGGCCCTTGGCATGGACCTTAGTGACCGACTTACTCTGGTTGGTAGCGGGCTGTTGCTCGTCGTTGGAGCGGTCTGTCGGCGCACCGCCTCCACCACGATGCGTGGCCATTTCGGCGTGCTCCGGTACCGAGCCGTTCTGACTGGGATCGGAACCGCTTCCGCTTGTGTCCTCGCTCTGACGCAATCGGTGCAATTGAATTCGGTGGCAGGGGGAGGTGCTCTGGCGGTTTGCCTCTTGGCCGTTGGGGACACCGTCTACGCTTGGACGGTCGGTGATGAACAGAAAACAGAGCGAAAGGCGTTTCGAAAACGGCTTGACCAGCTTGAAAACCGACTCTTGGAATTGAAGGCCCAAGGAGCAGCGGTCGCCCAAGCGGCAAGTCTGATCACGACGGCCAAGGAAGAAGGACATCTCGACCCCGAATACGGCATGCGACTGCTCGATGAGAGCGAGGAAGACATGGACCGGGCGTTGTCCTTGGCAGATGACGTTGAGATCATCCGTTTGGACGCTTTGAAAACCGTTCAGGAAGCTGCTGCGGTCGCTCCGGTCGCCCGTCGTCCACAGAAGGCGTACGACATGGGTGAGCGGGAGGTCCAACTGGGTTCGTTGCGGGAGGGTGAGTTGCTCTTTCGGCAGGCGAAGAAACGTGCAACGGAGATCCTCACCTGGTGGACCCGTGCCGAGCAGGCCATTGCAGAAGCGACTCGAGGCCTTGACGGCAAAAAAGGGCAAGCGATTGAGGATCTGCGCGAAATGCTCGACCGAGCCAAAGCCAAACTTCAGCAAGAACAACCCAAAGATGCATTTGAATTCGCAGTAACCATCCCCGCTCAATTGGAAGCAGGTGAAGGGGCACTTGACCGGGCTGTGGACGCCATCAAAGAAGCAAAAAGGCACCTCAAACAAGCCGATGGTTTGGACAAGGGACTGTTTGATGAGCGCCTTGCTCAAGCCCAACACGCGTTGGACGAAGGAAACGCGAGCCAGGCCATTGGGCTGGCCGACGGTGTGGTCCGAACGCTTGAACGAGAGCGGGCTGCCATGGACGATGTACTGCGAGCACTCAAGCAGAAGAAACAACTCGTCAAGCGCTTTGAAGGCCGCGACGACGAAGCCTCCTGGCGTCGTGCGTTCGATGAGATTGTTGAGGCTGCTGATGAGAAGCAATGGAGCCATGCGGGGATGTTGCTCGAACGAATGACTGCAGGACTTGACCGGGAAGGGCACGCCAGCGATGAAGCCTTGGAACTCTACGATTTCGTCATGGACCAGTGGAGGGTGCTTCGAAACCAATGCGAAGCGGCTGGCATCGGCGTTCAAGACGAGGACCGTCGTGCGTGCGAGCAAGCCATCGCTGAAGCTGAATCCATGCTCGGCGTGAGTAAAATTGAGGCCTGCCTGGAGGGGTTGGCTGAAGCCGATGCTGCGATGGAGCGTCTGCGTCGCCGAATCTGATCAAAGGTTCAGCAAGCCGGCTTTGACCGCCTGTTCGTGCTGATACGAGGCAGGCAGTCCCAGGTCAACGGGCATACCCCCAACGGTGACCATGATGCCAGCGAGGTGGGTGTAAAGCCCCAATGGCAGCTCGGAGCGCAAGGTGCGATGACCGTTTTTGCTCTTCAAAGCCTTCCGGGCATCAGGGGTTAACAACGCCGTCCACGCGTTGTTTTGGAGGGCGTGGGCCTTGAGGTCGTCGTTGTCCAGAACGGGCGGGATCTTGACGTTGTGACGGCTCCATTGCAACCGCCAATCGGTTTCTTGGTCGCAGGCCCATTCAATTTTTGTCGGTTCTGAAGACGGCAAGGGGACCTTCCCCTTTCGGGCGAACTGCATCATCACGGTCTTCACGTTGGGGTCGCGTGGATGTTCCTTTGCCAGCTTTTCCAAGGTTGAAAGGGCCGTCAGGGTTCGACCGTCGTCATGATTGAGCAGGGCTTTGACCAAGTGGCCTTGCACCCAACCCTCGGCTTCTGCAGCGCTCAGATGACGTTCAAGGTGGTTGAGCGCTTCCTCGCTCCGGCCAAAGAGGCGCATTCGACCAATGTCGGCGAGGAACATGGCTCTTTGGGCCGGCGTTCTCGGTGTTCGCTCGCTCATGCGTATTTCGAACCCAGCATAACGCTCCAGCATGCGGATGTTGTCTTTCGTGAGCGGGTCAACACTCAACATTGACCGTGCTTCTTCATCGAGTTTAATCTTGGGCGAGAACAGGCTCGCAACCCACTTCAAACGGACGGCTTCCACATCGTCGTTGGTCAGCAGGTTGAGCCTCGGTAAGGCTTCACGATAGTCCCGTTGTGCTAAACTCGCAGCGCAAAGCACCAAGCGCGAAATCTGGGCATCTCGGCCTCCTTGAAGGGCAAGCAGGTTCACGGCGAGTTCTTCGGCCTCGTCCCAACAACCCATGGCGGCTTTGAGCATCATGCTGGCTTTGGTTTGAAGAACCATGTCAAGGCCAATCAACATCTCTTCTCTTCCTTGAGACATGGCCTCATACCGTTGAATGGCGGTTGTCCACTCGTCGGCGGCGACCAATTCCTGAACCTGCCGCTGCTTGAGGTAAATCATGTCGCTCATGCCCCGCAAGCGAGTTCTGTCCTCGTCCATCGATGCGTCAAAAGTGATTTCGTCAAGTTGTCCGGCTCGTCGCCACGACAAGGCCCAAATCGCCAAGAACGCGACCTGGCCGCCGGAGGCGAGCATCCAGGTCAACTGCTCCAACGTGTCCTTTTCAATCACCGTGCAGACGCTTGCTTCCCAAGAACCGCATTCAGCACCTTGAGGCAAGAAACTTGAGTCCCAAAAAGTGATCATGGCCAAGGCCAACAAGAGCATGGATTGGCCGGCAAATCCCGTAAAGCAGAAGTTGAGCACGTTGGCTTGTTGCATCGGCTCGGCCCGCAACAAACGGCTGTCAGCAAGGCGAATCCCGCCAACGCCCGAGATGTCCTGAACGTCGAGAAAGAGAATCCTTGCGACTTCGTAAACGAAGAGGAAGCCAATAGCGGCGACGTTCAAGAGCAGGAACAGCAACAGCGTGGTGACGATGGGGACTCGAATACCCGCTTGAGGAATGTTGGAAAAGAGTTCGATAAGGGCAAAGCCCAGCAAGCCCCCCTCTTCCATGTAGGTGGTTTGGGGCCGGTACTCAGGGAGGCTGAGCACCCGGTCGGAATGCGTGAACATGGTCGGGTCCCAGAGCAAGACCACCAGCGAAATCAAGGTGTTGAGGGCGACAAACGGCATCGCCACCAGGTTGAGATGCACCACTTGCGCAATGAACTGCTGCCGGGCGTTGGGCAGATGGTTGTGGAAAGGGGACCTGCCGCCGTTGGCGATTTGTTTCGAAGATTGTTTCAAAGCGTACCAGGCCGAGCCCAAAATTCGTCCATAGGCGAGCACGGCTGGCGAGAAGGCAACGAAGGCAACGATGCTGTATCGGTTGGTCTGCGAGACGTTTTGTGCCTCAAGAACAGCATTGACGGCTACGGTGAGGGCGAGCCATGCCACCGTCAAGGCCACGTAGGCCACTGATCGGGCCTTGGTGCTGTTTTGCAGGGTCGCTCGACTGACACCCATTGGCTGAATGACCTGTGCCCCGAGGGATGTCCCGCTGGACACCACGGCGGGCAAAACGATGAGCATCAGCGCAAAAGCCACCGAAGGTGCGTGGTATCCGGTGGCGTTTCCACCTCGAAAGTTGAAGAACTCAAACAACAGGATGAGGCTGCCGCTTAAGGCCATCAAGTAGGACACCACGCCAAATCGCGTGCCTCGTTGAGCCAACAAGCGTTTGACGTCATCGACCGTGGTCGTGATTCGGTGAACTTCGTAGGTCTTCGTTCCGGTTTGGAAGGCGACTTGCAAGCCTTTGAGTTGCCTCGGGACGACGTTACTCCAAAAGAACCAAGCCGCAAGGAAGGCCAACACCAAGGGCCCTAGCATCGCTGTGGAATATCCTTGGATGATGACGGGTGAACTCATGCCAGATCACTCTTGTTGGTTCGGTACCAAGGCGGGTTGACTCACTTTGGTTTCGATTTCAAGCATCAATCGGTCAACGAAATCCTGCAGCGGAATGTCGGCGACCTGGTCTCCGTTCCGGGCGCGCAGACTCACCGTTTCGTTTTCCATCTCCCCGTCGCCCAGAATCACCATGTAGGCGGGTTGGAGTTTTCGATGGTTGCGAATTTTCTTCATGATGTTGTTGTCCGAATCGTCAACCTCCACCCGCACACCGCGGTCTCGCAAGACCTGCGCAACCCTTTCGGCGTAGGCTTTGTGTTCGCCTCGAATGGTGATGATGTGACAGTGCGTCGGCGTGAGCCATGTGGGGAAACGGCCAGCAAAATGTTCAATGAGCACGCCGCAGAAACGTTCCATGGAGCCAAAGGGCGCCCGATGGATCATGACGGGACGATGGAGTTCGCCGTCGCTTCCCTTGTAGGTCAAATCAAAGCGCTCTGGCAAGTTGTAGTCGACCTGGACGGTTCCGAGTTGCCATTCCCGTCCGATGACATCTTTGACGACGAAGTCGATTTTCGGACCGTAGAACGCTGCTTCACCCTGCTCTTCGGTCCATTTCACGCCCAAAGAAGCGGCGGCGGCTCTGCACGCATCCTCGGCTTTGTCCCAGCGTGCAGGGTCTCCAACATACTTGGTTGAATCGGGGTCGCGCAAGCCAACTCGTACCCGGTAATCCTCCATACCGAGTTTCTCAAAGATGATTTGAACCAACTCGATGCAGCCCAGCACCTCCTCGGCGATTTGGTCTTCGGTCACAAACAGGTGGGCATCGTCTTGGGTGAAACCTCGCACACGGGTCATCCCCGAAATTTCACCCGATTGTTCCCAACGGTACACGGTGCCAAACTCTGCAAGACGCAGCGGAAGGTTCCGGTAAGAGCGGGCTTGGCTTGCGTAGATCTTGACGTGATGAGGGCAATTCATCGGCTTGAGCATGTAGCCGTCGATGTCACCCGTTTTCATCAGGTTCGACAATTCGCTGCACGTGCAGCCTTCGTCGGCGAGTTTGAGCATCAAATCGCGTTCCACCAACGGCGGATACTGAGACTCCTGATAGTAGGGGAAATGGCCCGAAGTGCGGTACAGGTCCAGCTTCCCAATGTGGGGCGTGAACACTTGAGCGTAGCCTTGACGGCGTAGGTGGTGAGAAATGAAGTCCTGCAGTTCTTGACGAATCACCGCACCTCGGGGCGTCCAGAGGATGAGGCCTTGGCCAACATCCTCGTCGATGTGAAAGAGTTGGAGGTCCTTGCCCAACTTCCGATGGTCACGTTTTTTGGCTTCTTCCATGCGGTGCAGCGTTGCTTTCAACGCTTCCTTGGTCGGTTCAACCAAACCGTAAATCCGGACGAGTTGTTCCTTTGATTGGTCACCTCGCCAATATGCAGACGACACCGAGGTCAGTTTCACGAACATCAAACGGGCGGTGTTGGGGACGTGCGGACCCAGACACAAATCGTACCATTCGCCTTGCTTGTAGATGGTTGAACCGTCACCCGCTTCCAGTTTATCGTCGATGATCTCCACCTTGTACGGGTTGTGTTCAAAGTGTTCTCGCAGGCTCTCTTGGTCGAGTTCAACACGCTCAACGGTCAGGTTTTTCCGAGCCAATTCCTGCATCTTCTTCTCGATG
>Ga0181602_10000287_pt1 | contig 45835 bp, 32 predicted proteins | sample 041ome_14_FD_148640 | JGI IMG/M metagenome (GOLD analysis project Ga0181602, IMG submission 148640) | Coastal salt marsh microbial communities from the Groves Creek Marsh, Skidaway Island, Georgia - 041408US metaG (spades assembly) | ecosystem: Environmental > Aquatic > Marine > Intertidal zone...
GGGTTGAGCATGGCACGGCCGGCGTACAAACCGGCGGTGTAACCTGCAGGTCCTGAACCGATGATGATGACGTTGCGCACTTCAGACATGACGGTCCCAGCGTTCGGTGAAGAACGGGGGTGTTTGAAGATTCGCCCGCGGCCGTCTTTCAAGCCAAAAAGGAATAGAACCGAAACAGACGACTCTGCGCATGGACGACCAATGGATGGCAGCCTTGGGCATGGGCGTGTACGTCATGATGGTGCTGTACGCCACCAAAATTCCCTACGGCATGATGGTTGACCGAGGCATGGAGCACATTCGAGCGGTGTATTACAACAGGAAAATTGTCCACATGTTCGCAGGTGGCGTTGGCTCCCTCAGCGTCCCGTTTTTGTTCACCGACTTCTATTACCCCATGCTGGCTGGCCTGCTTCTGACCGTCATGCTCTACGCCTCTCATCGCGCTGGCGTGGTCATGCATTGGTTCCAAACCGAGCAGAACCAAAATGACGTCAAGTTCGCCTTGATGTGGTGGGTCTCGATATCGCTGATTTGGTGGTTGGTGAACGACCCATGGTTGGCCATCGTCCCCTCGTTGTTCATGGCGTTCGGAGATGGTGTTACCGGCGTTGTTCGAAACGCCGTCGTCCGAAAGCGCTCAAAAAGTCCGATTGGGAACGTCTTCATGTTCATCGTCAGCGCCCCCTTGGGCTGGTTTGCGGCAAAAGCGGGTGACCCAAGTATTCCCGTCTGGGGCCTCATTTCTGCCACCGTGGCAACCTTCGTTGAACGGTACGAATTTGGGCCCATCGATGATAACATTCTGATCACCGCGGCCGCCACGGCCGTGCTCCTTATCGGCGTTCAAATCGGCCCGCTGCTTTGATTCTCCTTACGAGAAATCGGCATCGGGTTGTGATGGACAACCACCGCATTGAATCGGTGCAGAAGAGGTCATTGCAGACAACATCGTGTTCGCAAGACGCTGGTGGGCGTCTTCACTGACCGATAACGGTGTAGTCATCACTGAGCGGCGTTGCACCTGTTTCAACATGGATGATTTTTCCGTCCTTGAATCTATAGAAAGAGAGGACGGCTTCTGAAGTGGACCCGTTTGCAAAGTGGGCAATGGAATGGTTCACGCCCACCTCGTCGTTCTCAAACAAGATACGATGCGATTCCGTGCGTACGGCGTCGGTGCCTGCAAAGGCCATGATGTCGCTCTTTGACATGACCATGCCCCCAACGTGAGGGTGAAACTTGCAGTCGTCGTGAATTAGGTTGTCAAGGGCGTCTTTGTCTCCGGATTGGAAGGCGGTTTCGTAGCGTTCGAGGATGCTCATGGCTCCAACTGAACACCCTGACTCATAATCTCTTTCTAGCGATTATATGGTGGAAGGGGGAAGGTTTGTCACCGGCCCGTCGCTCGCCCGACCATGCGAATCCATTGCCTTGGCGGCGGCCTCGTGGGCTCCTTTGTCACGCGAAAACTTGTCGAAGCGGGGTTGGAGGTCCATCTCTACGACATCGTCCTGCGGGAAACATCAGCGACCTTTCACTTGGGCAACGCTCTGCAAGCCGACCACACCATCGCCGACCTCATCGTCAACATGGTCCCGGGTTCCATCGGTCATGCCGTCCTTCAGGCCGTGACCCGAACGGGCGTTCCCGTGATCGACCTCTCCTTTAGCGAAAGCACCCCCGATGCGTTGGAGAGCCCACTCAGCCCGGTGCTGTGGGACGTTGGCATTGCCCCGGGCTTGTCCAACATGCTGGTCGCCTTGGCCCATCGCAATCACGGTCACCTCGACGAGGTGAGCATCAAAGTCGGCGGCAACCCAGCTCAACCTGACGATGAATGGTCCTATATGGCCCCGTTCTCGCCGCACGACGTGATTGCCGAGTATACCCGGCCAGCACGTCTTGTAAGCAACAACAAACTTGTGGTTGTCCCGGCCATGAGCGACCTTCATTCCATCGATGCCAACGGACGGAGGATGGAGGCATTTCTCACCGATGGATTGCGTTCGTTGGTGGACCTGCCCGCCACATCCATGGGCGAGTACACCGTTCGTTGGCCCGGGCACATCCAGCGGTACCAACACACGGACCTCCACCCCGACGCGTTGGTTGAGGCGTGGCGTTACGACTCGAGCCGACCGGAATTCACCTGGATGGAGGTGCGCTGCCGGGCTGGGGATGTGGAAGAGGTCTGGACCGTTGAAGACACGGGCAAGGACGGCGATTCAAGCATGGCTCGCACGACCGGGCTTGTGACCGTGGGATGCGTTCTGGCATGGCGAGATAGCGCCCTTTTCAGCGATGGCGTTCATCCTCCTGAAGACCTGGCGACGGAAACCATCGAGACGATCATTGAGGGGATGAGACAGGAAGGGGTGTCGGTGACCTACGTCACTCAGGCCTAAACAAGACCAACCGTCTTGTTGCTATGGTTGCTGTTGTGGCTCAAAGGTGAAAGTATTTTCTTCTCCTTGTGACAAATCTATTCAGTTGCTCTGGTTAATCTTTGAGTCCATCGAGAAAATCATCGGTTAAATCATCAATGATTTTCTTACCTCGAGGCCACGCCCACCCGATTGCAGCAACCATGCCGAGCAACGGTGCATATCTGTATTGAAGTGCTTGACAGGCATCAGTTGTCCCTGCAAACATGTCCACTTGACTCAGCAATGCGCCTGCATCTTCTTCACAGGAGATGTTGATTAAAGCAACACCTGCAGATGGGACAATAGCTGCAATAGTGTAAACCATGATTGCTGTCGAAAGCAGCGTGCACCATGTTATCCGCTCTTTGCCGGGGTCGAGTAATTTCTTTTTGTTCTTCAATACCAACAACATTGGAACGGATAATGCTGTACAAAAGAGGAAAAATGGCCAGCCAAAAATTTCGGAAAATTGTGCTATCTCATCGGGGTTTGCGAGCAGAATAGCAGAACCTCCCATGGCAATAAACAAGCCGGATGCGACGTTTCCAGTTCGAGCTAAGAAATAACATGAAAGAGGAGCAATGAACAGTTGTCCAGTAACGAAGACTGCAAGAATCCATTCAAGTCCAGTAGGAAGTCCCCAGTTCTCCATCGCTGACGCATAGGATGTTTGTTCAGTCAATGTATAGGCCATTCCAGGACAAATAATGACAAGAGACAGGAGCCATTTTACTGGGTTGTTTCGAATATCACTCATCAACGAATCTTCTTCTGAAAAAGATTCTATGACATCATCTAAAATATATTCACTGCTCATTCCGATGCCTCCTTTTCGTTCTGCTCAGACATGTCTTCTTCAAGGAAGTTTTCAACTTCTTCAATCTCATCAACATCAAATTCGACATACTCATCGAATCGAGCATCAGCAGATTTTGTCATTTCACGCTGTCGAATGAGCCCTCGCTTGAAGTAGTGGTCGGCATTCTCGTCTTTCTTTTTCGTCTTCGGTAGGAATTTAATCAATTCAATTCCATCATCGATGCCGAGATATTTGCCACCTTGTGACAATTTTCTTGCTCCAAATGCGATTAGGCCGCCACCAACAAGACCGGTTCCGCCAACGGCTGCGGCAGTTTGAACTTCTTCCTTATCGAGGTCGATGTCTATTATTGACGTTGAATTCTCCTTCACTGGAACTTCTACTGGTACCTCGACTTCCACGATAACATCATCGTTGCATCCATCTCTGTCCTCATCGTTTTCTTCAGCAGCAAAAGTGTATGGGCACTTGTCGCTATTCGATTGGTTTCTAGTATCAACTGGGATCGTATTGTTCACACCGTCCCCATCAATGTCGAAATCACATGCATCACCCATTGTGTCGTTGGTATCAGCATCGATATTTGTTTGCAACGGGTTCCAGATGAATACACAATTATCAAGCCTGTTGATGACACCGTCATTGTCTGAGTCGTTTGGATGAACTTCACATCCATCAATGAGACCATCTTCGTCTTCATCAATCGTGTCATCTGAACCAGGGCACCTGTCCAGACTGTTGATGACACCATCATCATCTAAGTCATTATCTTGAACGATGTCATCTAGACATCCATCAAAATTGAGGTCCAACGAAGACGCATTTTCGTATGGACACAGGTCTTCACCAGTGCCATTGAATGGATTTGAATTGTTAATAAGATCTCCATCGATGTCACCGTCACATGAATCCCCTACGCCATCCTCATCAAAATCGAGTTGATTTGTGTTCGCTATGTACTGACAATTATCAAAAACATCCTCTATAGAATCGCCATCTGTGTCATTTTCTGCGTGAATATAGGGGTACGCATCCAGAAGGTCAGGAACGCCATCACCATCGCTATCATCGAGACACCCGTCCATGTTGTTATCAGAAAGTGATGCGTTTTCAAACGGACATTGGTCATTTCCTTGTCCGTCGTAGGGTACATTATTTGTTATACCGTCTCCATCGATATCGGTATCACACTCATCACCTTCGCCATCGCCGTTGTAATCTAGTTGGTTCTCATTCCAATTGTTTGGACAATTATCATTTTGATTTGCAATACCATCGCCATCAGTATCAGCTGACGCTTGCATGAATGCAAATGGGTCATTCCAGTCAGGAATACCGTCTGCATCAGTATCGTGTTGGAAAGTAAACATCGTATACTGTTGACTTGATGCCTCTAGGCCGATGATGCTCGTGTGATATTGATTGTTTGAAATGATGAGTGGTCGTTCTTCAGAGATTTTTGGCAGCACACCAAGAATGTTCAATGTTGAAGTGTCAACGATACTTATTCTGGGGTCGAGCTCAATAACGCCAACTCGGATGTCATTTTCATCGTACACATCGATGGTTTCATTGTATGAGTAGTCCCAGTTGAGTACAAGTTGACGTGCAAGGTATTTTCCTTCGATGTATCCATCGGCTTCAAGGGCCCAAGCCAATCCTGTTTGCCGTGGAACAAATTGAAGTTTTTCTCCAAGTTCATGGTCGAGAATTGTCACGCCAGGGTCTCCGGCTCCTCCTTGGCTGTTGAACGTGAATGTCAATTTATTTTCTTCATCAGCATGCACATCAAAGATCGTGTGTGCACGAGTGGGGTTCATGCTAAAATTTTCAGGGGCAGTTGAAACATAACTGTAATTATCTTGCCTGAAAAACCAACCTGTGGGGTGTTCTGTGGAGCCAGATTTTTCAATTCCCTCGCTCGAATTGAAGAGATAGGTTTGGCTGTTCCCATTCCATGCTTGAATGCCGAGGAATACCTCTGTTCCAAAAGGATACACGATGACACCATCTTCGTAACCAAAGTTGTTGCATGGAGAATTAGCTTGGATGTCATTTTGTGGACAATTATCTTCATGGTGAAGGATTTCACCAGTTATTGACATCACCATGAAATATGCATCCCCACTATAATCGCCCCGAACAACTTTGGAATTCTCAGTTACTGCTATTGATGAGAGTTGACCAGCCAAGAATATCTTGCGTTCTGTCCCAACATCACTAAACGCTACACTGTTAAACTTGATGTGTCCATACGTAGGGTCAGCATCCGATGTCATAATTTCTTTGACCCAAATTTTCGTTCCATTGCTCGCATGCATCATGACGACAAGACCTGCATCAACATCTTGGTATGGGTTGTGAATTCGAGATCCGACTCCAAAATCGAAACAACCGGTGAATGAACCTGCGATAACAATTTTACTCTCGTCACTCGATAATGAAATATCCTTCATTTGAATTCTCGATTCATTTATGTTATTGTAATCGCTTGGAGAACAATAATTCCCACTTTTTGGAGTTGGAGCGAAAATCCAATCCCAATATCCTTCAGCATCCATCTTAGCAAGGACAAGTGATGAAGTGCCGTCTGCACGGTTGAGCCCGGTGTGGTGGTCAATCCATTCGGACCCAAGAATGAGTTTGTTCTTACTCAACACCCCTACCATGTATGTGGAACCCTCACTATCAATGACTGATGATGTGACTTTGAAATCAGTATAGTATGAACCTGGTGTTCCAGTTGGGGTGATGAGTTGCATGACCTCAGTTGCAGTATCGTCAAGTTGAGTATATGGTTCGGCGTGTGAATATGCCTGGCCGTTATTCACATCGTCGAGTGAAATATTGACAGACCAAGGCACTGACATGAATGAACATAGAATCATCAAAACGAGAATCTTTACATTTTTCATACATTTTCCTCCTCAATATGTGTTATGTGTCTCACAGCAAATGGTCTAAACAGCCTCTTTGTTGTTCTTTTCTTGGTATGTAATTGAGATGTCATCATTCACTCACCTTGATCGATTTGATTTAATTTCAACCAGCCTTCATATGCAAGCATTTTCCCATTCGGCAATCCTGCCAAATCATCACTTGCCTTAACTTCACTCTGCAGAACACTTGATGGTGATTCTCTGTGAAGCCATTTCCACTGCATTTGTGGCTTACCATCATCAATTGGCATTCGGATTGATGTTGGGTCGACAAGAACTGGTCCAACTTTGAACGTAGGTGCAATCTTTGCCATTGATTCCTCCCAATGTTCCCTCAGAAGGATAATCTCTTTTTGCGGCAGGAATCCGCTGGTCAAATGAAGTGCAGATTGTGGATGCAAGAGCAGTGTCAAGAAAATATCAGTTTCAGGTAGGACATCCAGTGTGTTATCGAATGAAAGGAAATCATGGTCAATCGACTGGTCTGATTCAGGAATCGGTGCACCAGATTCATCGATTGGGAACACTGTGTAGAATCTTGTGTAGTCATCATCGATGAAATATCCTAGTAATCCATCGATTTCTCTTTCTATACTTCCCAATTTGACTTGGAAAGCATGCTTACGTTGTGATTCACTTAACTGCGTCCATCCACCTTCAACTTGAAGACGAAGAAGTGCACGAACAACAGCAACTGGTCGACCCATGTAAAATGAAGGATGATTAATGCCTCCTTTACCATATGGGTCTGAATGCCAATATGTCGTATCAATGGCACGTAATAAAGCTGACAAAACACCCTCCCCAGAGTTTTCGAGATTTCTTTCCTGTTCGTCGATTCTTCCAACATCCATCAAAGAGTTGATAATCCTGTCAAGGTGCTTATTTCCACAATCTGGAGCGGTTCCTGCAGCAGAAAAGTTTCCTGGATTATTGTCCCATGCAAGTTGCCCTTTTTGGATACCTCCAAGAGTCCAGTCACGGTCAGCTACACGAAGTTGTCCTCTTGCATTTCCTTCGTTATCAAAGACCTCCATCGCCCATTCGATGTGATCGGGTAGGAGGTAGCCACAAATTGGTGATGCTACTAAATCACTGTTGAGCAGGGCGGCTGTTCCACCCGTAGCTGGTAGCGTGTCATCGTCGTGAGCAAGCAATCTGAAATCCAGTCTTGACGGTTTGGGAATCCGTGGTCGGATGACAATTTTTCCAGACTCATCGCTGTAGTTTTGTAAACTTAAACCGACACTTACTTTTGGAGGTTGGCCGCTATCAAAATTGAGAAGGCCTTCAGGTCGAATTTCGCGGAGGTTACCAAAGGCATCCACAATTTTCAGTTCAACGATTTCGACGAGACCTGCTCGAATAGGATGCGTCTCAGATAACTGGTTGATTTTATTATCAAGTCCGCTCAGTGTTATGGATAAGAGGTCACGCTGTTTGAAATCATAGACCAGTTGTTCGAGCATGTCTTCTTCTGTAACATCGAGAACCCCATTTTGATCTTCATCAAGTTCGTTTTCATCTTTGAGAAATTTGTTGATTTGCGAAACGACCACATTTGGGGCACTTCGGGTGATTGGTAAGCGTTCGGTGATGATGATTGCTTCATCCTCATTGGCTTGAATAGTTTCATTTCCACTTGTTCGCTGGTAATCCACACCCTTCAATTCCCAGTTTTCTTTATCAGGATAAAATTTGAATCTGATATCTGCAAAAAGTGGCAGCCATGCCTGTTTCCACTGTTGATACGCAATTGGTGAAGGTAAAATGCTTCGCAGTCCCCTAACAGAATAACCGCCTAAGTTGAATAATTTCTTGATTGAAGCGTAGTCTCCTTCGCCGTCCTCCAAGAAACGCATTTCATCGTATAATGCATCAATTTCTAATGGCATCCATAAACGGTTTTGTGTAAATGTCAATGTCCTATTTGTTTCACCAATGAGCCGATTAATATCTGCAATTGTCCGAATTTTTGTGAGCCCCTCAGGATGATAATATCCCTCCTCCAAAGCTTTTGTCGAACGTAATTGGTCTGAAAGAAGTAAAACGGGGTCGCGTGGTTCAAAATATCTTGGAGCAGGGTAAGCGGTAACTTTTGGTATTTGTTTCTCTTTAAGCCCAAATGCAAGTTGATGATTCTTGGCAAACTGCATTGTGTCTTGATTAAATCCTTGCTGGGCAAAGTTTTGTATCTGCTGACCGAGAGGTGCTTGTTGTTGTGCGTATTGGTGTGCTGTTGATACTTCGTTTCCCCGCCGATTTTTCGTTGGTTCGAACCGCTTCTCTTCTTCTTTCACATAATCAAAGAGGATGCCACCATCAATGGCGTGAAATGATTCCTTGTGTATTTCATGTTCAAATCGATATTCTCCATCTGCTGTATCGAGTTCACCAAGCAAATCGTGTGTGAAACCAACAAAGAATTTCTCGAATTCTTGTCGCTCCTCTTCCGAAACACCTGCATTATTTTCAGCGAGTTCGGATGAAATAAGGGCAGCTAATGCCTCTTCTTGATTAACGCCAATGGCTGCATCTAACTCATAAGCATCATTATTTTCAATAGGATGACCCCACTTGACATTACATACGGCACCGTGGAACAATGTGTGCCTTGGCCAATGTTCGCCAATGGTGTCAATTGGCGCTCGCACCATGAGGCTGGAATCTATGGCTGTCGCCCCAGCGCCAATATTGATAGCATCGCTCGAATACTTACTTGACTCCGACGTTTTGTTTTTTCCAGTCACCTCTTTTTGTTTGCCTTCTTTTCGGGGAAGGATTGATTTCTTTTCGCGTCCAACGTTGTTCTTGTCTGGGGAAATTGATGTATCCTTTTTCACTTTTCAGCACCACCTTTCTGTTGGTTCATCACGTGTGTAAGAAGCGTTTCCCAATTGGTTGGATCATCGTCAATGTCAGAGCGTTTGACGTCCCAGCGCAAATCATCTCTCATTTTTGAAAACCATACTTCCTCGGATTCATGTGCTTCCATGTATGCAGGGTCAGAGGACTCATCAGTGAACCAGCCACATACGAGATAATCAAATGTTGCCGTCGTATCTTGGGATAGTGTGTCATGGAATCCAAACCTACCTTTGGAATTGTCATATGTCGCAGTCCAGTGCATATCACCCGTCTCGGGTCCGATAGCAGTCATTTCTGGTATCGATGGATCTCGTTTTGTAGGAGTGAAATTATTCAGTGTCGAAACTTCCAATGTGACAGAATCCACCACCCATGCTTTTACGAGTGGTTCATTTTTTGTTGAGTTTACCACTTTACCGGGAGCAGTTATGTCGTCCACTTTTTTCCTTCGAATTATAACCCATAAATCTGGTAGGTATGGAAACTTCAATGTCTCGTTCAGCGGTTTAACATCATCTGTTTCGGTTGTAAACTCCACCCTGTTACGAATAGCATCTTCAAATGAAATTGGATGTTGAAACTTCTCTTCTGTTGATATAAATTCCGGAGGTACATTGCCATCTGTTTCTTTGTACTCAAATTCATTCATCACATCCTCTTTTTCGAGTAATTCACCCTCAAGTAATGCTCGAGGGGGTTTCCAAAACAGATGAACGCCCGGCTCTAATCCTCCAGTTGATGGATTGTTTGGGGTGTATGTGAATGCATCAGGTAACCTCCAATCAGATGTGCCATGGTCTTCTTCGCCTTCCCTTTGAATGAAATGCGTTTTCAATGGTGCTCTCTTGTCATAAAGCATGAAAAGTTTGTTTAGGTTTTTATCCTGTTCAATCTTAATCGGCTTGGTGTATGGGACAACAAGGGCTTGCACATCGATTGGAACAAGTAAATGACGCCGCCTCTCTAAATGTGTTTGAAATGCTGCGTCAATGAGTTTATTGTCAAATTTCGCATCATGTTTCATTCCTTTCTCTGGTTGGTCGATGAATTTGCCAGCTTTTACCTCTTTCACAACCGGCGTTGCGTCTTTACCTGTGACGATTTTCTCTTCTGAAACAACTGTATCTGTCTTCCAAATGCCATCGGCACTCGTCTTCGTTGATGAGGTTTCTTCGACCTGTTTTGATGTTGAAGTGTTGGATTTAACATTTGATGCAGTGGATGTGATAGATGCTTTCGTAGGAGTTGACGGAATGTCAGTTTTGTTTGGTGTATTTGACTGGGAAGCGATGTTTTTGACACTGTCTGCTGCTGTTTTGTTGGCAACAGGGTTTTTCTTTCGCTTAGCCATCTTATTCACCACCACTGCTCGGTCGATTGATCACAGAAGAATCCTCCACCCTTATTGCATCGACATTGACGATTGATTCGTTTTGGCTATCAATGATTGGTTGTTGTCGAATTGAATCATAAACGAAGTCTTGTTGATATGGAAATTGCATAAGTTGTGTTGCAACGAATCCACCTTTCTCCAAGTTTGGAATGGACACCGAAGTAGTAGATTTATTTACCCAATCATTTCCGAACTTGAAATCTCGCATTCGAAGGACTGAAACATCACCGGTGCCTGCGCGGACGCTGATTCTAATTGTTTTGTCATCTTCAATCATACCATCTCTATTTTTGTATTTGACGTATAATTTTGGGTCAATTTTTCCTCCGCCTTTGTCCTGTTTTTCAAGCCCTAATCGGATACCTTCTGAGGGTTCTTTCATTCGCAAATGTGTGGGTACACCGTTGAAAATACAAAGAAGAATTGTCTCTGAGAGTCGTGCGACACGAATGAGGTCTACCGCCCTACCTTCATCAAAACCTTCTTCACGCCGTTCGCCAACACATTCAGGAGCATCATAGGCTTGAATTTCAAGCCCAGGGTAATCTCGAACGATAGTTGAGCGCATCAAAAACCCCGTGAGTAGCCCACCTCGAATCATCGTCATTTGAGATAAAATACCACTCATTTTCGCTGTTAGTTCACTTTGAACGTCTCGAGAAATTTCAATTTGTTTCTTTAAAAAATCATGGTTATTTTGAGAGAGCATGGGATCCTTTTGGGCGAATGATTTTGTATTCTCTTTGTCCCCTCCAGCGAGATATGTGTTCGATTTTGTTTGTTGAACACTGGAGGCTTTTTGTTTCGATGCAGATGTTGTTGTTGCTGAATCTTCGCTTTTTGCAACACCCATGACGGCATTACTCATTGAACGCTGTTGCTCTGGAATTTTCGAGATTTCTTGTTCTACTCGTTGTTTAAAATTTTGGTTTGCTATTGAAACCGCATCTTCAAAAACACTCCTGTTCAATGCTCTAGCCTTATCATGAGCGGCTAATGCCGTTCGAAATGGATTCATAATCAATTCTTGTTCATTGAGAGCCTCCATGAGTTCGATGTAAAGTTCACCTCGCTTCTCAGGGTCAACATCAGCTAATGCTCCTCTTGAATCCAACACACCTGTACTCAAGGCACCATCGATCATAGCATCGATCCAGTTTCGGTCAATATGGAAAAATCTGATCGAATCATTTGGAAGCATTTCTTCATGAGGCACAATGTAAGGAAAGGGAACGCCCACAAGCGTACGGAGCTGCCCAAGCCATTCGATGATAAAATTCCATGCAGCCTCTTCAGCATCATCTGTGGTTGTTCTTGACAATCCCTTTACAAACCATGGAACAACAACGCGTGTGTGATATTCGCTCATCGTCGTATCACCTTCGGTCATAACTGGCCACCTCGCGTGTATGCTTCTTGGACTCGAAGGTTTTCTTGGAGCATTGTGTTTTCATCAAATTGTAATTGTTCTAATGAGAGTTTATCAAGGAAATCATCTGTTGTACCATCGGGTGGAAGAGGCACTTCATTGTGAAATCTCAAATCTGGTGGAACTTCTTTCAGAGGTAACGCGGTCTCTTTGACAATCGCCTTTTGTAAAATAGATTGAAGGGGTAATTTATCTACGCTTTCGATGTCATATTTTTTAGAAAGGTGTGATTTATCAAGAAAGTTTTTTCTGTAAAGTTGGAGGGATTTTTTCTTTAATCGTAATCTTCTCCACCGACTAAGTGTCTCAATAAATTTAGGGTCACTTAATGCAAGCAATCGACCGAGTTCAAATGCTGAGGAATGATGAATGACATCCAATCCTGTTGATGGTTCAAGTCCTCTTGCATCGTCTGAGTTCGTGTAAGGCTCTTCCTTGATATCGTGATATGTCGGTACTGCGATGCAAGGCCCTCTATACAAACACGGTCTTGTGATGCCGTCGTGTTCAACAATATCTGTGTAAAGGAAGGAGTTTACAGTGACATCAGGATCCATGTCTGAACCCAGGAGAGCGGGTTCATATGTTCGTTGTTCACCATCTTCAAGGCTGAAACCTGCTAGGGAGTCAAGGTCGCCCACTTTGTCTTTGTCTGCGAGCGATTGGCGGAATTTTATTGCCTTGATTTTCGATTCAAAATCACCGCCGTCCCCTGTTTTAAACATCCAATAATCGAGAAGAACTAACTTTACATCATCGGTTGATTTCAAATTTTCAATCGATTGAAAGGTTTCAGGTATGTGGAGTGGGAATTGAATTGGATGAGATGTTATGCGATGAACACCATGATCAAGACCAACTTTCAAATCAATTTTTTGACCTTGTTTTTCTATCATTTGTGGATTTTCCTCGATGTCTTGAGTCAGAATTTGAACAGCATCTTCTATTGGTAAACTCGAAGCGTGCCCTTCTATCGAAACTAAACATGCATGATACTTTGTATTGATTTCACTCGGTAAACGATTGGAAATTATCACGGAAAAGATTCCATCTTCATCATTCCCACACAACTCTTTGTCTTTTGGGTTGACTTGAAGGGCATGTGCAAGGTAGGGGAGGTCGTGGGCTGTAGGTCCAATGTTTTTCAATAAACCCTCTTTGATTGAAAGAACTCGTATTTCAAAAGGAATATTTGAATTGCCTTTACCTGGAATTGTGTATTGTTTTTGACCCTCAAGAATTTCGCAACAATTCTCAAATTCATCATCGCGAATTAGGAGTAAACTCATCCAGGGACAGTTATCATAGTGCTCTTCATCGTTTACTTTCCTTTCCCATGGAAGTGTTTTACTTTGAAAAACAATCTTTGGAATTGATAGGTCGACCTTTACGCCTTGTTCATTTTTTGGTGGAGTTCTCGAATGTATTGTAAGTGGGTCAATTTGATATGGGGAGCCTTCGATTTGAATGTATTCGTTTTTTGTAATCTCTTCGGGTAAATTTGTATTGACACCTTTGACTGAAGTAGGGAATGTTTGTTTGGTTTCGACTAAAAATTTCCCTTGCGTCAATGGTGGTTTGATCGAGTCAAAGTAACGTATTGTACCTACATCTGGACTTGGTGGTATTGGTTGTATTGTCATTTCATCGCCTCTTTCTTTTTGCCTTTGTTTGTTGGCGGTTGTTTGGGGAAGTTTCATTCGATTTCGATGATTGATTTAGCGAGGATTGGCTATCGATACTTAACCCATCAGAAGTTGAAGGGAATTGGATGTTTACTTCTGTATTCCTGAGAGTTGATGTATCCGACTTCTTTTCTGATGTCATTTGTTGTGTTTCTCCGCCAATCTTGAGGTTTGGTTTCCAGTATGGCGCACGATTCAAGATTTTTTCTTTCACTTCAATTTCAAGAACAGCATCAGATGAAAGCCCGCCTGTGTCCGTGACCCTTAACACACAATGATGGATGCCAACATCTTCAGTCGAAGGCGTACCGGCAATCAACCCTGCTTCTGTGATAAGAAGCCAATCAGGTGAAGAAACAAAGGTGAACTTGTGTGTGTCACCTTCATCATCATCCCCGACAAAAATTGAAAGGTCAAATTGAAACGCCTCACCTGTCGTTGCAACAGTAGGAGGCAAACGAGGTAATTCATCAGGAATTTCAACCTGAGGTTGATGAGTTTTGACTTCAACAACCAGGTCGGGTGGTAGTATGATTGGTTTAGGTTGTAGTGGTATGACAACAGGTTGAACAAATTCCTTCGCTTGTTTTGACGTAGAACTTAGTGTTGAAGATTTACTCATCGTTAAATTCAATTTCATTTCTTGCAAATTCTTAACTTGGTCGAGTATATTTGGTGAATGCTTCCACATAAGCTTTGAACTGCCTTCGAAAGAGAGTGGGCCTTCGTGAACGAGGTGAATCCATTTTTGTTCTTGGAGGAGATCTAACACATGTTGTGGATGTGCTGCAAAAGCCATGAGTGAATTGACATCTGTCGTCTCGTCAGTAAGAATGTCAATGATTGCAGGACCTTTGAATCCATCAATTGCCTGTACTTGCCATATGTAAGCAACTGCATCACTCCTTTTAATGGCAAGGGGGTCTTTTATCGGTGTCACGCCTTCCATGGCAATTTTGATGTTTGGAGCTTCACCTGGTAACGTTCGAACAATTGCCACAAGCGTTTGGAATGATGATCCACAGTAAAATCGAAGGTTGTCAATTTTTGCTAGTACTTCTCCTGCAGAGAACGATGAGGTTTCTTCCATTGTCCGCTTTGAAGCAGATTCTTGTGACTGAATGTAACATCCTCTGCCTAGGTATCGATAAAGTCCAATTTGATGTATGGTGCTTAACCGTTGGAAACCGACAGATGGGAATGTTTGGGAGGCGAATTTAGAGGTAATTGAACTACTTGAGATTTCGACATTCCCGTAATCGAGATGTTTACCTCCAAGGCCTTCGGCGGTGAAAGACTTTGTACCGAGGGGCACTTCTATTTCCACTAGATTTTCCTGTGGAGGTATTTCGAGGTCTTGCAGAATTCCACCAGCACCACGATGGAATGTAATTCGTACTGCTTGGTCACTTTGTATTGACAGAACGGGTGCATGGGCGAATTTCTCGTTTGAATACTCTTCTTGAAGTGCCCAAATTTGTCGTAGTCCGGGAATAAGTACTGCACCCTCGGATTGTATTGCTGTGGTCTGTTGTAACCGGTAACTATGGTTCTCTATAGAATGGCCTATCATGGATGGTGAAGGTTTTGTTTCGGTTGACTTTTTCCGCTCTTTGACAGGGACTTCGCCGACAAAGACAAGTGAATCATGATGGTGAGATGAGACTTGCACCCGTGGGAGTTGTTCAGCATCAGGAATGTGTTGAACAGATGTCGTGCGTTGCTCTACCGCCTCGACATTCATTGTTTCCCCTGTACTGAGGACATTCACCAACTGAGGTGTGAGGGATGCAAGACCAGGTTGAATCGGTTGAGGCTGAATTTTTTTGACCACACTTTGCTTTTCCATAGCGTGTTCAACACCTATGCCTGCATACATCGACATGATCCTTGGAGGGGACCTCCTTTGGAGCAATCTTCGTTGATTGTTCGATGGTTTCATCGCATCACCCCCGTTGTATTCGAAACTCGACTGATATCCCCCTTATTGGCGCCTTTCATTTGAAGATTCAAGTTTGCCGGAGCCGTTGTTGTGAACTTTGAATTCGCACCATTGGAGACCTGCATTGTAGAACTTGGTGCAGTGGGATATGTTCGAGTTGTTGCAGATGGTGTCATTCGAACTGCACTTTGCTCGATTTGGTTTGAATTGAATCGTTGAATTGCTTCCAACTCTTCCATTCGCACAAAGTCTTCTGGGGTCATAATTTTCGAATGCTTTCTTTCAATTTCGTCAATTCGAACATCTTTCTTTAGTTCTAGTCTCAGCTTCTCTTCTTTTTCAGGTTTTGAACCACTGGATTGCTCGATATATCTTCGGAATGGTAGGTTGTGGACAAATTGTGATTTTTCGATTTGATTAATCGCCATCGTCTTCAACCATCCCTGAGGCTGTGCAACCGCCCTGAAAAGAGATGAACTACCAGAGAGGAATCGTGGCTGTTTAGGGCTTGGTGATTTCTTTGCTTTAGGTCGACCATTTGCATCTAAATCACAACGCCAGAGCGTTTCAGGGAAGAATGATGAATGACTAATGAATGAAATGCCATTTGGGAGTTGTACAGAAGAGCCTTCCAGTCCTGTGATATAAATAGAAAATGTTGGTTCTACATCATCTTCGATACCACATGGGGCGAGTTGAATATTGTCGAGTGTTTCTTCATTACGTTCCCTCCAACCAGAATCTATCTCAGAATACCCGTCTATTTGGTTCCATGTGTGCATTGCATGGTATTTTGCAGGGAAGAGGTGTTGGTGTGTAAGTTCAAACTCTGGCTCAACAACAAATGGTTTGTTCATCGAACCATCACCTTCCTCTCCATCATCGGGTCGGACGACTCCGCTCGGAATTTGTGAAGTAAATTGACGTTCTGTGAATTTTTGGGAAAGTGAGGTGCTGTGTTCGGATTCAGGTAATTGCAATACATGTTTGTTGATGAATTCAGGCATGCCAATGGCTTTGAATGCTCTTGAACTATTTGCACCAAAACTAACCGTGAAGGAGATGATGTACCATTCAATTCGAGCTTTTCCACGCATCTTTGGTCCTTCAATTTCCAAATCAGCACCCAATGAAGCTTTCACAGTTCCGAGCCATGTTTTGTAGCGAACTGAAAGGCCGATATAGACTCGGAAACTGTAATAGAATGGATCGAACACAACTAAAACATCCACGCCAGCTTTGAATGACGCCGTTAATGAACCCGATTTGAAACTAGCCTCGAATCCACCGCCTAGCATTACTGCTGACGTACATACTGTGAAGTATGCACCACCTTTAATCGTCAATTTTGACATGGGTTTCCAACTAAAACCGAGTCGCGGGACAACTGGATAGTAACTTGGTGCCTTGAATTTTGGATGGTATCCTCCAAGAGACAAGAGGAATTCACCCCGCTTAAACCAACTAACGAGCGCAAAACCACCCGTAAGTCGACAACTCTTGTGGAATAAATACGATGCATCTGTGAGTTGAGCCTCAACCCAAAGCAACTGTTCCTGTGAATCAAAGTATGCCAAGAAGGCGAGTTCAACGTAGCCAATACCCAGTTCTTTTGTTGGTAGCGACATTGATGATAAACCAAGGATACCAATTGTGACACCATTTGATAACTTAACGAAGAGGACTCCTTTTGTTTCAAGCACCTGATATGTGGTGAATTTCACCCCTATTGCAAACCATAGACTGTCTCGCTTCGCTGGTAAATCTGTGCGTATTTGTTCAAGTGCTCCCATCGGGTCATCTGCAAATCCTGAAAGTGTTCGCATGAAGATGCTGTTCGGGACATCAGCGACTTTTGGAACGACAAGGTCTCGATTGAGTCCCAAACCACCGGCGAGTCCAGTGACGAAAAATTCAGGAATACCACCTAGAGGATAGTCGATTGCAGCAATAACGAAACATGTTACGTAAGAACCGTCGGTGCTAGGTATTCGTCCAAATGCACCAATCGCAGAAATGGATATTGTCGAGGTACTAATCGTGCAAAGTCCTTGATATTCGATATACTTCTCATTGTCTCCACCACCCGGTACATCAAGTTCTTCTTTTCGAAGGGCCCCTGCAATTTTGAATGCTGGCCCGCTGTAAGCAAGAGCGCAACCCGCCATGTCATATTCCCATTCGCTGAAGTTGAGAGGCCGGAGAATTGGAATCGTTACGGACAAATCATCGACCTGTGCCAAAAATCCTGCAATTTCTGCCTCTCCATCAACAAGAATTTTCAAAGACGAGTTATCACCATCTGCTGTAATTTTCACGCCGATTTGTGCAATCTTGATTGGACCAAACTGCTTGTTGATGACAAACCATGTTTCAAGTGACCCTGCGACATCAAAATCAATGGGATAACCATCATATTTCATGACAGCCAAGTCGAACAATGGTTTGACATTACCGCTTCCTTCGCCATTTCCTGCGAGTACACCTGCAGCGAGTCCATTCCCTCCATCTTCCTTTCCATCTCCACCGAGTGAAATGCCAAAGTCGTCAAGGTCAAGTCGGCCACCTGCAATGAATCGTTTGGTGGCATCAGTTTCAGTAAATGTCATGTCGATGACGGTCGTTATACGAACAGCGTTGAGAAGGAGGAATGCATCCAAGAGTGGTTTGCGATCTAGTTTAGTAAGCAACATCGAAAGGTACCCGATTTCAATGCTGAGGAATGGTTGGATGTTGAAATTCTGCTCGTTTATTGTATACTTCAAGAATTGAATATTGAGGCCGGGAACATATGTTTTCCCTGCACTACTAGGCACAATTGGTGTCGTGACATCATCAGATGTTCCGATGGTTAACAACAGCCCACCGATTTGGAGTTCTGTGTCTTGAAGGACATCGATACAAATGCCAACAAGACTGAATCCCGTTGAGCCTTCCTCGTCCATAATTGTGAGTGACACTTCAAACAGGTCATCTCCTTCCGATCCACTTGAATCAGATGTTGTGGATTTTCGTTGATAGGTGAAGAGTTTGATTTTGTTTGAACTTTGAGCGGCTCTTTGAATACAAAAATGAACCATTTCAATGGCACCCTCAAGCAAAACATCGGTGGCTTTTCGAGTTTGAGTTGGAGTGTAATCTGATACAATTTGTTGAATTGAACGTATCGTGTATGTTCCCTGTGTGCCGCTTGCTGGTGCTGCAATATTCTCATTAGGATCATCTCCCCAAACATAGGCTTTCAAGTGTACAAGCCAATTACCTAAGATTGTCAATTCTTTAAACAAGACATTGTCGCCATCGTACAGTGGTGTATTGAGCACGTCTTGTACTGCTTGAAGATTTGAAAGAAAATCTAGAGCAGAATTTGCAGCACCGAGTGCTAATGCACCGAGATTTGGTAGACCCCATCGAGTATCTTGAACCCACGGTGTTGAGTTCGGCAGCACCTTTGCCCAAAATGCATTGCATCCAGACCCAGTCATAGGTGAGATTCCATCAAGGCCCGTACTTATGTCCAAACCGACATTTCCTCCACTCATCGTAAACCTAATCGCTGGTTGAATCAATAAAGGAGAATGGAGGATTGGATTGTTCGTGTGTGCAGAAAGGGATGCAAATGGTTCAAAATCATGACCCGCAAAAGGCAAACATGCACCAACCTCAGTTTCGAGATTAAGCGATAGTCCAGTACCTGAATCAAGAATAATGTCTTTCTCGTAGGCCAACCAAATTGCTAAACAACCTGAATTTGTGTGGCCAAGATATAGGACGGCTGGATCATACCATTGGCCTGTTGCATTAGCAAGTCGAAATTCATATCGTTGGTGTCCAGCATCGTACGTGATGGTGAAGAAATTGTTCACTGTATCGGGAATAACATGTCGCAAGTGACCTCCTATGGTAAGGACCAAGCCTACGAGTCGTTGCTGAGTAAAGTATGAGTGTGTGTCACCTGCACAAATCATGATGTTGTCCATTTGAATTTGATTTGCATCCCAAAAGTCAATGCTCGTGAGCAGGTCGATGAGAATAGAAGAAACCGTATGCTGAGTGCCATTTTCCGTATAAACTATATCGGTGAGCGATAAAATAACTTGTGTTATGAACGTAGGTAACACATTGTCGACAAAGTCAGCTAATATGTGTTGAAGGAATGTATTCACACCAGAGATAGATGGGAGGAGTTGAATCACAGACGGATGTGTTGCGTCAGCAGGATTGAAATCGACTTCAAACGATAAATGAACCTGATTGTTTAGCATGCCAAACCGAATGGTGAGTGATGCTGTTGAAAACATTCCAATGAAGTCTGCTAGTGCTTGATTTACAACATTTGTAGGTAAAACTGAACCGATATCATAAGTGAGTACGCACTGACTTCCATCCAAATCAAACGTTCCCACTGGATGCATTGTCAAAATAACCTCAATTGATGCATTGAGGGCTGGAACTCCAAAGAGAGAATTAGGCGTTCGAATGATGAGGGAGAGTGAACCAGGAGCAAGAGGTGATTCGCAAATTTCGACTTCAAACGCAATGGCTTCTCCAATGCCAAGCCCCATGACAACAGATGTGATCATCGATGTCTCATCACCCGGCACTTCATACTCGACCTCCAATTCAACAGGGAACAATGTCAAAATTGCATGTGATAGATTCATCATTGTCTCCATGTCAAAGACCGCTCCATCATACAATGCTTCCCTGAAATGAGCTCTTGCATCAACGAAGATTCCGAAGATTGAACGAGCAACTAATGCTCCGTCTGAAGTTCGCTGTGCAAGGTTAAGTTCAACGCAGATGGTTGCAAGTGGTGAATCTGGCGAGAACTTTCGTAAAAACAGTCGCTCGACCAAAATCTGCATGATGTTGTCCAGCAAAAGTCCAGGTATCATAGGAAGGAGATTTTCATTGAGGTCTTGAGCATCGATAAGATTGATAGATGAAGGCGGCGATGTGTTCCATTGAAGCCCATTCGTGTCAATCCATGGAAGTGTAGGTAAATCTGGGAGGTCAAGGGTAAGGGAAAATGTAGGTACTATACACATTGTCAGTGTAGAATTTTGGAACATTCCTAAACTTGCAACATCCGAGGTAAATGTGAATTCGATGTTAAAATGGTCGTTCCAGGCATCGGGTTCAAACAATGGAATTTGAACAAAAGCACTCAAGTCTATCGGCCCTAATGGTACACCAACCATACCAATCGATAAGTCTCCAAAGCGACCGAGGTTTACATTGATTTGATATCCTCTAAATATTCCGGGTAATTTGAAATTGAGGTGACCATCAAATGGGTCATCTGGGTCATCAACCCAATCCATCCATGGCGAAGCAGATGCAAGATGGTCAAACATTGCACGATTCGTTCTTGGTAATAATTTACCAAAGTCTATATCCCCATTTGCATTGGTCATTAAATCCAAAATGTAGGCTTGAGGGTCTTGAATAAAGGTCATTAATGCAGGTCCATCAACCCACCAGCGCATCGTTTCATCTTGTGATTGTGGAATGATTTCACGCATTGTTGTCCTATACATCAGACCTAAGATGTGCATGCCGCCAAAGAATGCTTCAACTGCAGGGTTGTCGATTTCAAGCGAATATCGTGCTAAGAATGCATCTAAACATTCAACCGCACCTTCTGCCAATGTTCCTTGAGTCAATTCAATTCTTCCAGGAATATCTGCCTCCCAATCAATATGCCCAAACATCGCAGCATCATTAAGAACGACAGAGGTGTTCCAAGTTTCTTGATTCCAATCAACATCGACTTCTATAGAACGAAGTCTGCTATTGTCCTCGGGATGACCAAAGAGATATGTTTGGAAATTATTTTCATCCTGTTTCCATAATTCAGCGTGAACATGTACTGCAGGTGCAGGGTGTGGCAGTTCAATCGTATCATCACTCGTCAAATTGATGTTTAGTAAATCAATTCTGCAATTAAGGTCCATGACGTGACCCTCTTCATCATCATTTCTTCCAATTGAATTTAATTCAAATCGAACACCGAATCCTGCGTGGGTTGGTAAGGCTTTTCCATTATTTGAAGGAGATTGAGATGATTCAACAACTTCAACCAAGTCATGGATGAGTTGGATTGTTGCAGGACCTGAGGTCACATAGGATGCAGTTGTTGCGATTGACATTGTTGGAATCATTGCTAACCCTCGTTTTCATATTTTTCATAGAACTAATAATCTACTAATCGCCAGGATATAATTCTCACGAACTATGTTCATTTGCCTTTGTCTGTCCTCTTTTGTGTTCAGATTGAACCCTTGAGAAGGAGGTGAATATTCTTTCGGAACAAGTGAATTACCAACTTCTTGATACATGGCGCCCGAGTAATCAGATGTTTTTGAATCAACGTTGAGCGAAATCCCGAATCGACCGACGTTGAGTTTGTTGCTCATATTTTTGAGAATTCTACCTTTCGGATCTTTGATTTGTATAGTACCTCCTCTTGGAATGGCCTTAGGGAGTGCATCTTGCTCATCCAAAATATGTACTTGGAATTTTATATCTTCAAAGATATGATTTTCCGATAGTTCATACATAATATCCATAATAGAACGTTCCGTTGCTATGCTCATTTCCATGAGGACACAGATTGTTGACCAAACGGTCGACTTGAACGAAATTTCAACTTCGATTGTCTTGCCTCCCAATTTAATTGGAACACATATTGAACTTCGTTCTGCCCATGAATTCTGGTCAATCTGAGAAGTACTTCCAATCATCTCAGCGAGCTTCTCACTTGATTGATGTTTTGTGGTATCGTCAACCAACTGGTCAAGAATCTCTTGAGGATTGGTGCTGCCATAATCCAAATTGACTTCTTCATCTAAAACTATTTCCGATTTAATCGTTCGAGAAAATGAAAGGAAATCATCAAATGGATTCGAATGTATATCCTTGGCTCCTGTTTCATTGTCACTATCAGTTGAGCGCCTCCTCTTTAACTTCGAAGCCGTTGTATGTCCGCCGTACAACCCAACAGATACGCCCGCATTTGCAGCAAGGTTTACTTCAAGAATCATGCCCCTCGTTCGTTTTCTTTCATGATAATCCCAGGTAATGAATCCTCCAAATTTTCCAGATAGACTAAGATTAAAATTTAGATTGAATAAACTCAATTCTCCACTGACGCCAGGAATGTCAAAATTTAAGCCTCCGTATAACTTTCCATTGACATCTATTGCTGCAAGAAGTGTTGATTTTGAATATGCTGAATCGATTAATGCTCTCACATCTTGATTTTCTAACCAGGATGCTGGAAGATAAGGTGCTGCGCTTGAAAGAATACCATAGGGTAATACGCTTGTCAATTCATTTCTTGCTTTTTTAATTCCATGCACTGGGTGTCCTTTGAATCGGTAGTGTCGGACCCAAGCCAAAGAGACTCCTGCACTAAGATTAACCCCCGCATACCCTCCAGTTTGAGTGAATTGCTGAGGTTTTTCTGTTCGTATCTTCTTATCTCCATAGTTCGCCCAACCACAGACTCGATTTCCAAATTCAATTCCGATTCCATACTTTGTTTGAGATATTAATTCTAAATCATTATTATCCACATTGACAACTTTTATGCCCGCTTCCCCTGAAATACTATAATTAGCATCAAGTTTGATTTGAACATTCGTTTCAAAAGAATCTTTTGGAGAATCTAACTTTAAGATTGCATTATCTAATCCTAATGATTCTAAAATTGATGTTCTCCACGAGTCTTGAGAAAGATTAATGCCCCAATCGTGAGTCGCACCGAGACTATATTGCTCCCAATCAGTATTGATTGGAGATTTTATTTCTTTGATCTCAATCTTGAGGGCAGCAGATGGTTCAGGAACATTTGATTTTGATGCTATTGATTGATTTAAAAGCAAATGGAAATAGCCACACTGATAGTCACCAGAATTTTGAGGCAGTTTGGTATGTTTGTATTTTCTCTGCATCGAAGGAAAACTGGTTTCTTGGTGTTTGAAGAATACAATTTCATCGCCTCCTTTGAGTTCAATTTGAGCCTTACAGACATTCCCATTATTGTAGCATGCACCGATATTTGGATGATACAAATAGTCTTGGATTGCATTTTGGAAATAATCCGCAGGCCCCCACACTTCTAGTTTCATTGACCAACCATTGCATAATTTCATTTTCAAATTCGAACCGGGTGGAATATTGAGTTGATTTGAATCGAATGTGCAGCTTTGGCTTTTCTCAAAATGAGAAAATGGATTCGAAAATGACTTCAAATTTTTTTCATCATTCCAAGTAGAGATGTGTGCGTTACTCAATTCTTGATGTGCATTATATAATGCTTGAATGTTTGTATATTCAGTAATTTGCAATCCAAGATCAAGCCTTTTGATGTCGCTGAGAAGAGCAGTATTAAATTCACCAATCCTGTATCTGTTGGGGTCAACACCGCAATTTTGAATATAAATGGCTTGAAGCGTAATGATACCTTGTTTGGTTTGTTCACAATAACGTCCGTTTATATCACCTGAATATAAACCGATAGAAGACAAATGTGCTTGAATTGCCATAATTGATTTTTCTTCGCGTTCTATCACTATCTCCTCCGAGCGCTTTTCAGGGATTGTTTCTCCAAAGCATATTGATGTAATAGAACAATAAAATCGTTTATCGGAATCCGCCGGGTTAAATTGGCGAACGTTAACCCCTGTATTTGGTGCTGTACCTACTGAACCGATTACTGAATCATTCCCATCGATTTCACCATAGTAAAAATCGACATGAACAACCTTACCACTATCATTTTTTGTAAAAACTAAATCACCAATCGTGGGGCAAGTGACCACAGGTAACTTTTTTGATAACTTACTTGAAGTTGTATCTGACCATTTAAGTGTTGGAAAATGTTTGTTCAATATATAGAGTACAAATCCTGAACAATCAGTTCCTGGCCCTCTATCTTTTTTTGGTTTATTTCCTCCATAATGAAACGGGTCACCAATATATTCTGCAGCCAATTGAACCAATTCCAATCGTTGTTTTAATTCATAATTGTGTTCCATCGCATCAATCGATAGATGTTCGATGGACCCGGATAAAACCTCCACAGGTGTTTGCGTTGATTCCCGAAACACTTCATGAATTGATACAATAAGGTGTGAGTCGATTGCGTAATCCTTAGAGGAAGCAACTTTGCCATTCACTTTCAAGGATGTTACGTTGAACGATGAACCAGATCTCTGGTTGAAGTTGCTATCAATGTCGAACTCAAACTCATCACCTCCATTAAGCGTAAACTCCGTACAACTGTGTATTGGGGCTGGGTAATTATCGTGGAATACAAATGGAGGTCGACGTTTTTGCTCATCAATCTTTGTGAGACAACGATTATTCCAAATGTATGGAATTGATTCCCCACTGTTATCAATAAAATTTCGTAGTCGACTTCTACTGCTACTGTTTGCAACTACTCTAAAGCAAATTCGAACCTTAAATTCTTGTTTTACTTTCGCTTTAACATAACCGCTACGATTTTCGTCAGAGGAACCAATTAAGTCATAGGTATCAAAGAGCATTAATTGTTGATAGCCAATAATCTGATGTGCTTCATATTTGTTCAATTGTTGAACTGATTGTTTAGGGACAACTTCATGATATCCTTGAAATTTTAGAAGAGTAAATGGGTTATTTTCATTTTGTGGGTCAAGATAATCTCCCCACGAAAGAACTTCGATTCGTTCGTAGGTAGTCAATCGCTTCCCCCCCTATAGGCCGTGTGAGGCAATTTCCAGTTGAGTATCATGTTGCTTAATAACTCTAATTGAGAAGGTAAAATCTTCAACATTTCATCACTAGCAATATCCGCATATGCCGCGGTATGTGTTTGGTCAACCATCCCATCTGGTTGTTGAAGTGTAGCCCCTAAAAGTTGTAAAAGATGCATAAATATCAATGCTGGATTAGCCTTTTGGTCGTACGCTATTGAGTTAAGGCTGTGTGGTGAGCCAACTGTGACTGCTCCCAAAACCAAATCTTCAGGGGGTTCAGGAGTTGAGATGCCTGGATTTGTGATGAAAGAACTCCAACCCTCAGTATAGTATCGTGTGAAAAGGCCGCCAATTGAGTGCCCTATAAGGAATACTTTCCCTCCATTTGAACTTGCGATGTGCTCACATATAATATTCAATTGTAAGGCAAATAATTCTCTCACACGTTCAGGATTTGAGACCTCTAAGGAAGGAATAAATGCGTTAATTTTCGAACATGGATTGAGTAAATTTGATTGTTCGATTACGGAGGCTTCTGATACTGGTTGAAGATCTGTAAAATCAAAAATAGTTAGATTTGAGTTTTCCAATCCCAGTGCTTCATTGAATACGTTATAGGCGTGACTTATTCCACTGTTGATAAGCCATTGAGGACCGATAAATAAGATTGAAACATCTTCAGCCCCCTCACTTGCAATCGTGTTTTGAATGAAGTTCAATATTCCATTAACGACCTGTGTGGTATTCAATGCGTTCAAATGGTTTGCATCGTAATTCTCATTTTGTTCAAGATTCGCCCATTGCTGAGATAAATCCATTTGATGGTGTTTGGGGAAAATTCCATCTGATGACTGAATGAAAAGGTCTATACTACGAATGAGGTGTTCAAGTTGTTCAATACTCATCTTGCCTATAGAATGTTTCATACGTGGATGTAATTTTCCAAGCTGATGCAAAATGGTTGCCAAAGAATATTCCCAACCTAAAAACATGGGGGGGGCATGAATCACATCCAAACCGGATGATATGAACGTATGGATGAATTCTGAAGCCTCATCGGACAAGAGTCCAAAGATTTCTTGCAATGATTCTCGCGGAAGTCCATCAGGATCTAACCAAAACAATAATTCGAACTTTGGCCATCCATGAGGTTGGATAGCTAATGCCCAAGGGTCGTCATAAGTTCCTATACCATCAATAACCACCGGAATCTTTGGAATTTTAATCTGAAAAATTGACCTTAGATCATCGCGGGTATTGTGGTCGAAGTCGATATCAAAATCAAAATCGAAGTCAAAATCTAACCAAGGACCTGAGCGCCCTTCTTGTTGGCGGTGACCTCCCCAACCTAAATCTGGAAGACGCAAGTCAGGTAATGAACCAGTAAACAAACCAAGCAACCATCGCAATGCAGGGAAGGCAAAGGGTTCGCCACTCTTTGATGAGGTTGAGAAGAGATTTCTGATGTGTAATCGAAGTCCTTCGAAGGGGTTGTCGATGAAAAATTCAAAATCAAATTCAGGCCAATCAAAAGGAAGGGAAAATGGACCTAAACCAAATGAATGTTCATCACTCCCATGAAAAAGGCTCCATTGTGCAGGCCAAGGCGGTAGTTCATAATCAGGAAGAACAAATCCACCACGAGAAACAAAATGACTTAAATTCAACTGAGGGAAGTTTGGGTCAATACTGAAAAACCCACTCAAAAAGAATCCAATTCGGCCGCCACGTAGTGTCAAGAATTGACCAATCATTTCTCGCACAATTGGTAGTTTGAGGAAGAGCCGTAAATCCCAAGTGTTGAAATTTGAATTCATTGATGGGAAGAGTTGGCCAAAGATATCGGAGAAATCAAATCCACTTAAACCACCAAACTCAATAGAGCGAATCGATAATTCAGGGAAATTGAAAAGTGAATGAATCTTCAATTGAAGCGAAGGTAAATCAGGAATATTGAGGTGTGTAGAAAGGTTTAGCGGGAAGGAAAATTCGTCAAAAGAGAGCGAAGGAAGCCTCATGCCGAATTCATCAAATGGGAAATGCCATCCTCTATCTTCTCCTCCGAATGTAATTTTAGACAAATCGGGTAGTTGGAACGATAACCCATCCCATGAAAATTTGCTGAAAAGATCTAAATCAATGTCGGTCAAATTCATGAGTTGAGTAAAGAATAATCGCAAATCGGGTAAGGAACCCTCGCATTTGAGATCTATCAAATTGATGTAATACCCATAATCTGGCGTAGGGTGACGCTCCCATTCTAATCCAAATGAGAGTTCTTGAAGAGTTACGGATATAGCCGAGTATGAAATGACATTCATAGGCGGTCGCGATTCATCGACCATACTCCGACGCATGGATGCATCAAGATTTGCTCGAAGAGCCCAAGCGGAATTCGCCTCACTTACTGGAGGAAGATAGCAAGAAAATAAGACGAAATAGATTCCAATATCCATTTCAAGACGATGTCCAATCAGAAGGTCATCAAAGCCGATGAACGGCAGAATCGTTAATTTATCATCATCACTGTTGTATTCAAATTCTAAGTTAAGTGGTACCCGTGAGCCAATTGGAGTGAATTGTAGCGTATGATGATGAACTGTGGCATCAACTTCGTGCGATATACCATCTGCAAGCACTCCCCATTCACGTAGGGGGATGATCGAATCACCCTGCGATAATTGGAAGCATGAATGAATGATGTCCTGGATTGCTTCAGCGATAAAACTCCAAGCATGCATTCCTTCAACATCTGTTCCTTCAGTGCCAGGAATCGACGAAATTCTAAACAGTTCTCGATGATATCTCCCAATACTCTCCAAAGGTTGAGACACATATTGCAGAAGTGTTGGCATGCTCACGAGATTACCGCCCTGATTGGTGCCTCCAACACGCAAATCAAGGACACCACCTTCCCAAACATTCGATTGGAACGTCCCTCCTCGTGGTGAACACAACCCAAGGATTGCACCCAATCGTTGGAGTATTGGGTCGGTACTGAATGTTTGTGAAATGATACTTCGGAGCTGAATGAGAGCTTCTTCCAACGCTGCTTCAGCGAGTGAATCATTGAGAAGGTCAAATTCTGGAAACGATTGGTTTCCTAAGTTAAGGTCCACAAGCAAACAATATGGATGAAGCCCAGTGCCTTTGATGAAGTCAAGACCCATCAAAAAAGCACCCACCGAGCATTGACCGTTTAAACCATCAATGGGTGGCTGAAACAAGTTGGATGCATCAACGTTGAACAAAAACTCCGAGACGATTGGATTGATTGAAAACTCGAGGGAAATCTCAGGAGCAAAGTCAAATAAATTTGAGCCTTCGGATTTTAATCGAATGAGGTGGAAACGTAGGCCTAAATCTAATTCGACCGAGTTGATAGGTTTGGTAAGTTCGCAAAACATTCCAAAATTAAAACATGGAATGCCATCGCTTGAAGTATCATTCCAAAGGTCGAGATAAAGGGTAAAATTTGTTGTTGACATCCATTCTATTCGCCAAGGGCTGTCCCTTGTCATGTCAAGTTGATACCTGTCAAACCCAGAGAAATCTACATTCGTTACCGTACCAATAAAAAATTGTCGAATATGGCCGAGCCATCGGTACAAGTTTTCGGAATCTGTAACAATCTCAAAGATCCAATCTCGAATTGAATTGAGGGCATATTGTGGGCTACCCAGATTCATCATGATATCAAGCACAGGCAATGTTGGAAGTTCTAATCCTTCGACACTCGCTTCAAGCAATCCGAGGGCAGGGAAAAGATGTTGACGAAGCAGTTCATTTCCGATGGATGAAGAAAATGTTTGGAACAGTTGATTCCAATCAGGCATGAAACCTCCTGAGGGGGTAACAAGGTCTATACCCACATCCACTGGGGTGGCGTTCATCGATCCGCTGAATTCAACAAGCGTGAGGTCAACATCCGAACCAACTGGGGAAATTGCACAAGCGATGTCAATAGACTTACATTTTGCACTTCCTACTTGTTCATTCACCGAAAGAAAGTCCCCTTCGTGATGGGAGAACGATGCTTGAATTGAGACGGAGCAAAGTTGCTGTGCATCTGCGGGATCTAAGTTTCCTGCGACTTCTTTTTTGAGCATAACCATCGTGGAAATGTCAGTCGCACTGGAAATTGAGCCAAAAAGCGGGATGCTTATTGCTAAATTGAGACGAACATTTGTTTGACCGATTCTGAAGTTAAGAACTCTCAAACCTGCACCTACGACGAGTGACTGACAATGATGCCCATCAGCTAATTGCTCATCAAGTTCTGTTCTGTGCAGGGTGATACACGTTTCGACGACTGTTCCATCCGACCCTATGGGTGTTTCCATAATCTTGTACCAAGTTTCTTCAATCGAATTTGGAGAAAATTCTGCTGTTACGTGGCCATCTGTACTTCGATACATTGGAAACGATTGAATGGTTGAATCGAGCATATCGAGAATTGTGAGTATAGCGGATGTCCGCTCATAACTTTTTGCAAAATCCATTGCTTTTGAGAAATTCCATCCGTCCAAATCGAGATGCTGCCCTGTAGGGTCAAGGAGACCCAACGCTTCCAGGATTGGCAATATTGGTTCAGCAATATCTTCAGCGAAATCAGTTAATCCGATTTGTACCGACGGACTAGACAACAGCATTCACCTCCTTTTGAGCCGGTGATGTTGGTTTTGTCACAAGGAGCCCACGTTGGTTCACTGAAAATTCACCTGCAACTGTTCTACGGGGTGTTGAAGCATCGATCCATTCCAAAACATGTTCCCATGTTTTTTCGATAACAAGTTTACCCCAGACTTCTTGGATGATCTCGTGCGTCTCTAAATTTCGTTGAACTGCGGCACTCCTATTCGCATTCGATTCGGAATTACCCAAATCAAATTCAATGGTTACAGGTTGTTTCCCACTTTGGTCGGTTTCGACAGGGAACTCTATGTAAATGACCTCGCCATCTTGTTCGACGGTCAACTCGTTTGTGTGAACGATGATTTCTGAGCCAAGATGTGTCCATACAACAGGGCTCTCTTGTCCATTGGTGTACCTGCGTATGAGATGAGGTCCGAGTGAAGTAAATGTGCCATCATGCTCAATTTCTTCGACGATGTGGCCGCTTAATTCACGGAAGTCGGTGGGGCTTAGAAATCCTACGAACATGTTTTCCTGGTCAAGAACAATAACGCCATCTGGTTCCCTTTCCCGTATGGTGTCCAATGCAATATCAAGAGGAGTGTCTTCCCTTAATCTTAGAAGATTTGTTTTCATGTGTCTTTTTATTTTTTCTTTCCGACCAAGTTTACCCTCAGCGATGATTCGGAGAACATGTTGCACTGAGAGCACACCTTCAATGCCTTTCTTTGACCCCTTTGCAAGAACAAATTGAACCGATGGACGTCGCAAGAGCAAAGAGGCTGAATCAAGGGTATCATTCACACTTACAATTCGAAACTCATCTCGTAGGTCCACGGCCTCCCCAATGGTTTCAGGTGCAATATACTCCTTCTGTGTTGAGATGAGCATTTTTGATTTCATTTCTCGAAAGTCAGCAGCACTGATGTATCCTTCGAACGTGTCTTGGTCATTAATCACAAGAACGGCATGAGGTTGCCTTTCCTGAATGATTTCAATCGCCTTGTCAAGTGGAGTGTTGCTTCGTAATCGAAGAACTTCGGTTTGCATGACCGATGTCACAGGTGTTGAAACTGGGTCAGCACCTTCGGCGAGGTGGTGAAGCAAGATTTGCATTTTCAAGATACCAACGATTCCCCTCCCTTTTTTTCCTCGAACGAGTACTGCCGAATGTTGCACGGGCGAGAGGGCTTTTGCTGCATCTGCTAGAACTGCGTTGTATTCAAGAATCGCATACTCATCACGAAGGTTCAATTCGCCGAGAGTCGAGACCATACAATCAACATACTTCCATACCTCGTGTAACTCAAATACTTTATTCAGTTGGATTTTCAAAATCAATTGACAGAGGTTCATGAAAAACACTTTATCTAACCTGTCAACTTTACAACCATGGCAAAGAATGAACCAATGCTGAAGGATTTGCGACATGCGGATTCCTATGCAATCGTTGAGCCTGATGTTCCCATGCCTGAAATTGCGAAATTGTTTGCAAAGGACCCGAACCAAGCCGTCCTCGTTTTGAATCCAAAAAAGAACAAATTTGTCGGCGTTATGTACCTCTACGATTTGTTGACGCTGTATGGTTCACCGCCCAGACATGTTGAGTCGATACACAAAGCGACGATTGGTCAATGTGCAAACACAAGAGTCATTTCAATCCAATGGGATGAAAACATCTCACAAGCTTGGGCGAAAATCAACAAATACAAACCAAAAGCAGTCCTTCTTCACGATGAGAGCAAAGAATTTGTCGGATACATCTCGAATGAGGATCTATGGGAAGCCCTTGAGGAGATTGGCATCGGCGAGTAAAGTGGATTGAACGTTCCTTACAGATATTCGGGTTGTTTGGGATAATCTATACAGTTTATTCTGGTGAAATGCCATGGGATTGGTTATGAACAAGTTGGTCTATAAAATCACAATTTGGACTACCAACGAATCAATTCGGATGCGTTGGAAGGGGCTATCCGAAACCCCATCCAACAGCAAGAAGTTGTTGGAAGGGCTTTGCGTGGGTCTGTTTGTTCGCTACCCATGAAGATACCACGCAGTGCGTGGCTTTAGGAGAAATCTGCCAGCGCTCGAACCGCCGCGCGTGCGTGCGGCTCCAATCGCGGCTCGATGTGATGCGCTTCGGCGCCCGGGCCAATGATGCCCAAACCAACGGCTTTGTCGTGCTTGAGTTGAAGGTCCAGAATCGTCTTGATGACGGCTTGACCCATTGCCAACCCGTGCTGAGTTTCGCCTTTTTCGATAATACCCAAGCAAGCAGCGGCGTCGTGGTTGGTTAACAACCGGTCAAGCGCCAATGGCACCTCCATCGATCCGGGTACCCACACCACATCACCCAACGTAAAGCCGAGTTCACCCGCTTCTTCTACGGCGAACGCCAACATGCGCTCGACCTCGTTCCGGTGGAAGGAACCACAAACCAGACCGATTCGCTTGCCCATGCCTCGCCCACCTCATTCATCCTGTTTGAGCATTCGCTCCACGGTCGCAACCACCGTTTGCGTCATCGAGTCGATCTCGATGTTGATGCCGTCCCCGACTTGGACCGAGTCAAAGGTTGTGAGGCGGAGCGTTTCGGGAATCAAGTGGACGCCAAAAGCCTGCTGTGTGAGGGTACCGACGGTCAATGAGGCTCCGTTGAGTGCAATGTACCCCTTTTCGCTGATGTACTTCATCAGTTCAGCCGGCACGCCAATTTTCAGATCCACGCCCTCACCCACTGCCGTGCGCTGCTCCACTATCCCGGTCGCCATGATGTGGCCCGAGAGCAGATGCCCTCCAAGTTCGTCACCCATTTTCAGTGAGCGCTCGATGTTGACCTCGCTTCCCGCTTCCAACGAGGAGAGCGTGGTGCGTTCCAGCGTCTCGGGAATCACATCAAAATGAACGCATGAGCCGGCGATATCGGTTGCGGTCAAGCACACGCCCTGGACGGCAACGCTTGCGCCTCGCTGCAAACCGTTGGTGTCGGGGAGGTCGATGGCGAAGGTCCAGACGGCCTCGCCCTTAGTCACAGAGACGACGGTTCCCGTTCCTTGGACGATGCCGGTGAACACGGTCAGGCCTCCTTTGATTTGGCTCGTTCGAGGATGCGGGCGATGATCTTCCGTGTGCCGTCCAAATCATCGCTCAACCCTTCTACGCGGACAACGTCGATGCCGTCGTAGCCGAGCTGCATCAGCGCCGAACGAATGGATTCCTCAGCGTGTTCTTGGTCGTAGCCCAAGGCGATGATGTCGGGGTTGATGGTCGGAAGGATGTCAAAAATCGGGACATCGGGGGCGTTGCCCACCACGACCTCGTCAACCGGCTTCAGACCCGCCACCATGCGGCGACGAAGGTCTTGATTGGTCACGGGTTCGTGTTTTCGTTGACGAACGGTGTCGTCGTGGGCCACCACGACGGTAAGGTGATCGCCCAAGGCTTTGGCCTGTTCGAGGTAATGCAGATGACCGGCATGCAGCAGGTCAAACACGCCAACCGCCATGACACGCTTCATGCAACCACCGTTGTTTGGGTTCGTCCTTCGCCTCATAGTGATGACGGTGCATCGGCGTGGCCCAGCGCAGCAACGACTTGCGCTCCTTCAAGGAACGGTATTCCGTGCTCCTGCGCCCAGGCTCTGGCAGCGTGAACGCCCAGTGCAAAATCGCCGTCCGGCTGCAACATTTCCGCACCGATGACAACGGGGGCTAAACCGGACAAGCGAGCCAGCCCCACCGCTAGTTCGGTATGGCCTTGTCGAACCGCTAAGCCGCCTTCGGCTTCCCGGCAGACGGGGATGTGACCGGGCGTTCGGAATTCAGCGCCCAAACGTTCCATCGCTTGCTCTTGGTCCAGCCCTTCCCGAAGGCAGTCCTGCGTCAATTCGGCGAACCTGCGGGTGGTGAGGGCGCGGTCGTGGTCGGTGATGCCGGTGTACGTGTCCCGATGGTTGAGCGAGAGCGTGAAGGCTGAGCGGGCATCGTACCGGAGGTCGTTGGTGATCAGTTGGCGTAAAACGGGGTGCCGTGCCGTGGTGTCCTCGGTCGTGTGAAGGTCTTGGAGGAACGGCAGGCCAAAGCATTCCCCGACTTCGTGACCGATGGCCAAAAACAGCAAGCCTCCGCAATCCTTCCGGAGTTGGCGCATCGTGGCGGGAACGGCAGCGGCCGCAGGGAACAAAAGATCGGTTTCGCCCTCCCTTTTTTCTGAATCAAAAAGGCATACCGGACGTCCGTTTTTGAACGCCTCCACGGCTTCTTGGACACCCTCCTCCATGAAACCCCCTAAAGACTCACCTTCATGAAGAGTCGTATCTGTTCGTTCTTGAAATCAAGCCCACAGCGCCGAGAAAGCGGACAGCCAACAGAAAGGGATTATCATGTGGTGCCCCTTGGGTAGGTTTCGGGGGGGAGACGAATGTCGGTAAAACTTGGACCTGCGGGCGTGCCGCTCTCGTGCAAGGGGCGAACCATCGTTGAAGGGATGGACGACATTATTTCTCTCGGTTTGGAGACCATGGAGGTGCAAACCGTTCGCATGGTCGCTCCCCAGCACTTTGAACAATACTGGCAAGCCGGTGTTCTTGCCAACAAAACCGACTTCGAAATGAACATCCACGGCCCGTACTACTCGGAATTGCTTGGCAACCGTGTTGAACGCGGTCGCTCTTTGGCAAAGATCGAGGCCACGCTCCAAGCTGCCCGCACCATCAATGCACGTCACATCACCCTCCACACGGGTCACTACGGCGAATTCGGACGCGGCCATGCAGCAAACCAGCAGGTCGCCAACGTCTTTTCTGGAATCGTTGACCGGATTCATTCCATCTGGCATGACGACGAGGATGAATTCCCCGTGTTCCCATGGATCAAGGACGGAACACCATCAAAAATCGGCGTTGAAACCTCGGGCCGCCAGGAACTTTGGGGGAGTCTTGAGGAGGTGCTTGAGGTGGTGAACCACGTCGAAGGCACCATTCCGGTGCTCAACATTGCCCATATTCACGCTCGAGGCCACGGCCAAATGCGAACATCAGAAGACTACGGAGAACTTTTTGATATGGTCCGGGAGACCATCGGGACCAAGGAGTTCTACTGCCACTTTTCAGGTGTCGAACACCGAACCGGAAATGCGATGCACTACACGCAAATCAAAAAATCCGACTTGAATTTTGAACCGTTGGCTGAATTCATCGTCGAAGACGGCGGATGGCTGGACATCACGTTGATTTCAGATTCACCTTTGCTCGAGCACGACGCCATGTACATGATGCAGAACATCGAAAAATCGCGCCACAAGCAACTCGAGCGCAAAGCCCGAGAAGACCGACGACGCTCATTGGCCCTCCAAACCGGAAAGACCGAGGAAGAACTTCGCTCAAAGGAAAGCGAGTTCGCTCATGCCCGAACGGAAACACCTGCTGACGAAAAGGAAGAAGCTCCCGCTTCTGAGGACCCTGCGAATACCAAGGTTGCCGCAACCTCCAAGCCAAAGAAAGCACCTGCAAAAACAGAGGACAACGAGATCATCGAATTTGAAGAGGATGACGACGATTTGTTCTGATTGGCTCCACCACGGGCATCTCAAAACGCCGACATCATCCGATTTTTGTCCCGAAATGGTATAAACCAACGAAGGAGCGAGGGCTACGATTGCCATGGCTCATGTCACTGTTTTAGGATTGGGAAACTGGGGGACGGCCATCGCCCGTTTATGGTTGCTCGAAGGGCACAAGGTCAAAGGTTGGACCATTGAGCAGGAAGTTTACGAATCCATCACGATGAACGAAGTGAATCAAAAATACCTCCCCGACCACCCTGTTCCGGGTCTGGATGTTACGATGCGCATCGATGAAGCTCTTGAGGGAAGCGAGATTGTGGTGCTCGCCGTACCGTCCTCGGTCATTCTCCAAGTTTTGGAAGACGTGCTTCCGCACCTTCAGCCCCGCCATGTCCTGCTCGACCTTGCCAAGGGACTTGCCCCCGGAAATCGTTTGATCTCCGAGGCGATTCACGCCCGTTTGAAAGAGGAAGGAAAGACAAACCCCCTCGCCGTGTTAACCGGCCCGACCATCGCCCCTGAAGCCGCAGGCGGCGTCATGACCACGGCCTTGGTGGCCAGCGAGGACCGGGCCATTGCACAGCGCCTCGCCCAGACGTTGAGCACACCGAGTTTCATTCTCCATCCGGCAAGCGACCCGGTCGGTGCGGAATTGTGGGGCGCCTACAAGAACGTCGTTGCGCTTGCTTGCGGTTTGGTTGACGGCTTGAAACAGGTTGGCGACCTCGGAGGAGACAACCTCAAGGCGGCTATTTTCATGTCCGGGTTCAAGGAAGGATGCCTTTTACTCGCTGAACTTGGGGCCCGCGCCGAAGTGGCGTTCGGTCCTGCCGGCCTTGGTGACATGTATGTCACCGCAACCTCGCCGCATGGACGAAACCGAACCATGGGAGAAAAACTCGGTACGGGATTGACGCTTGAAGAAGCGCTTGACGAGATGCACATGGTGGCTGAAGGTGTTCGAGCGACACGAATGTTCACCGAACGAGCCGAAGATGCGAACCTCAACACGCCGTTCACAAAAGCCCTCAACACCTTACTCAACGGCGACATTGACGCCGAGGAATGTTGTCGCCGAATGGTCGCCTTGGGTTGAGGCGCTCATCGGTGCTATTTTGAGGGCAGGCCCCCTGACAAGACCATGGCCGACGAGTTGACGGAGTTTGAAGCAAAACTGTTGAAGTGGCTCGTCAAAAGCGAGTTCCACTTGCAACCCTGGTCCACCAAAGCCGCTGCTAAGGCGTTCAAGGTGAGCGAAGACGAGGTGTACGACGCCGTGGCTGCGCTCAGCAAGAAGGCACCTGAGCGGATTCAAATTTTCTACAAGGAAGGCTCCCTCCACATCGCTGCGGATTGAACTCATTCGTCCTCTGCCGAAACCGAACGCATCGGAGTTGGGTGGAGGGCAGAAGAAATCGCTGCGGGCAGGAACAACGACGACCATGCAGGACGTTCCACGTCGCCTTCCTCCGTGACGGCGGCTCGAAGCATCATCGAGAGGGCGTCAATCAAGACCACCACCACGAACACCACCAAGAGAAGAGCGACGACCTTGTCGTATTGGGCCAGTTTGAGGTAGGTGTTGATGTACAGGCCAATGCCTCCTGCTCCGACCAACCCAATCACGGTCCCGTGGCGCACGTTGTACTCAAACATGAACAGGACGTGACTGACAAGGTTGTTTGCAGATTCGGGAATCGCCACCAACCATGCGGTCTCGCTGCGCGTCATGCCCATGGCCCTTGCGGCTTCCAAGGGGGCGTTTTTGATGCCTTCCATCGACTCAAACTGAAGTTTACCGAGGTAACCCACCGTGTAGAACGTCATGGCGAAAATCCCTGCTAAGGCGCCAACATCGAAGACGATCATGAACAAAACCGCCCAGATGATGGAAGGCAGACTGCGCATGCCAGCAAGCAGGACTCGGGTGGGAATGGCCAACTCGATGGGCGAGAGGTTGCTTGCAGCCAACACCGAAAGAGGAAGGGCGACAAGAAAACCGAGCACCGTTGCGACGAAGGCGATTTTTATCGTCTCCCACATGCCAATCCATGCGACTGAACACATGAAATCAAAACTTGCATCGCAAACAGGATACGATTGGGCCTCCAGCACCGACCAGTTTGGTGGCCAGAGACTTTCGCTGAAAAAGCGCTTGAGGTTCGTCCACCCGCCGCTCAACCGGCCCCAATCGCCCGCGAGGTCGATGAAGGTCAAAAATGTCAACGCCAGAAGCGCTCCGCCCCAGAAGTAGTAGCGCTTGTTCACTCGACCACCTCCTCAACCAAGGTATAATCGGTGATACGCCAAATCCTATTCGCAATCTGTTTGGCCAGTTCTTCGTGGTGTTCCACCATCACCATCGCCGAGTTTTGTGCTTCGATCGCCGAACGAACCGTTTGCATCACGATGTCAACGTTGTCGTCGTCCAGTTCGCCAAGGAACTCATCGGCAAGAACGAGTTTTGGCCGCTGTGCCAGAGTTTTCGCCGTTGCCACCCGCCTTTGTTGACCTCCCGAGAGGATGCGGACGGGTTGCTCAGCAAGGTGGGCGATGCCCAAATCCTCCATCGCCCGCTGGGCGTGCCGTTGTTGTTGAGCAGGGAGCGGCAGGAAAGGGAAGTACCAGCGAGACAAAGCCACCCTGGCACCCATTTCCACGTTTGTGCGAACGGTGCTGTTGCCGACCAGGCCCAAACGTTGCGGAATGTAGCCCAAGCCCCCCCGTGACGGAACGCCAAGTTCTACTTCACCCTCCAACGGACGAACCAATCCAGCGATGGTTCGAAGAAGCGTGGTTTTTCCGATGCCAGACGGGCCCAAGACCGCAATAACATCCCCTGCTTGAATCTCGACGTTGATGCCGGCGATGAGCGGCTCGTCATAGCCAATGCTCACGTCGTGGAGGTGGACCAAGATTTCCTCCATTGAATCACTCCGAGGAAAATTTCTCGTCCAGGTAGGCGGTAATCCCGGGCACGTGCTCAATCAGCGATCCGTAATCGCCCAAGTGCGATGCGGTGTCAACTTCGATGACGCTGGGGGCGTTGAGGATGTTGGCGAGGATTTGGCGCCCGTCTTCAGAAGCATTGAGCGCCACCAAGGCAGCAACCAAGCTGGATTTTGTTTCGTCGTCAATTGAATCGGGCTGGTACATCAGCGGGTGTGAAGGGGCTTGCCCGAACGGTGGAAGGGGGGTGTAACGGTCCCGGTCCAAGCACCATGCCTCACGGTCTCCGTTTTCGGGACAGTACGTGTCGACGCTCGTGTCTTTGACGAACGCCACCGCACCCTCGCCCTCGGAGAGGCAACGAAGCGCACCCCCGTATCCGTAATAGGGCGTACCCGATTCAGGAATCACGGCGTCCTCGGAAAAGTGATTGAAGATGGTCGAACGCAGGGACTCGATATCGTCCTCATCCCCCACCACTTCAGCGTAGCCTTCCCCGATGAAATAGCCCATCGGAATCAACATCCCCGCTGATTTGAGCCACCCGGTGTGGCAGGTTACGCTGCCCTCGAGCAGGGCAAAGGGGTCGGTTGTGTCGTCGTTGTCGGTGGCCGCCTGACCGGCATCGCTCTCGGTAAGCACCCATGCTTGGGCATTGTAGTGTGAACGGCCGTCGGCGTTCGTGCTGGCCGCCATCGCTTCCAGCCCGTATTGCTGCCAGCCCATCCAAGCAGCACCGCCGTCAAGAAACGCCATGTCTGCACTTCCGAAGCGGAGGGCTTCAAGGGCGAGGGCGTCGGAGGTGATGGCGTACAATTCCACGGATTTTCCTGTCGCTTCGCTGAGGTAATCGGCGAGTTTCTGTGGGTTGTCGTCGAAACTCGCGTAATCGTCCTTTACGGCAAAGGCGATTCGCAACGTGTCGCCGCCTTCGTTGGAGAGGCACCCACTCAAGCCTGCCAAAACCATGGTCAGGCAGAGAAAAAGGGCGTTTGACCGTGATGACCAGTTCATGAAAACACCTCCGACACCTTGCGGTTTAGGCCACCCGAAAATCCTGACTCGTATAATGTTTAGGGCGCCCGAAACATTTTCAGGAACTGGGAGCAAAAGGGTGTGGTTTGAGCGGAAGTAGTCCCTCCCGGATTCGAACCGAGGTCGGAGGAACCAGAATCCTCCATGATGGACCGCTACACTAAGGGACTTTGGTCGGGCGAGCGACCTCGCCTTCTTCAACTCAGCGGTAAGCCGTGACCTTCATACCGAAACGAAACGAAACAGAACCTTTGACACCCACGAGAGGATCATGATGATCATGAAGGAAGCGAGCGCATATTTTGCCCATGGACGTGGTGGTTTTGTCTCCGGCCAGAGGTCAATGCCCATCGCTTCGGCTTGGGCCACCAAGTCGGCCAACTCGGCCAGGTGTTCTTCCACCGAATCATGGGCCATGCCTCGTTCTCGTGGCCCCGTTATTTCAAGTCCCCGCCACCGCCTCACTCACTCACAAGCCTTTGAAAGGACAGTCATCAACGCCTCGGCATGAGTGAGGTCCCCGAAGGCGTTGTCATGGCCCCACCCAAGCGCGGCTCACCGCGTCCAACCGCCACCATGACCCTCACACGAGACGGTCCCGATGGCGTGGAAGTGCTGCTTGGCCTCCGTTCGGTGACGATGGGAGCTTTTCCAAACTACTGGGCTTTTCCTGGTGGAGGTGTTTCCTCCGTTGACCGAGCAGCCGTCGAGGCCTTGCCGCAACTCAAGGGAAGTCAGGGGCCGTCCATTGCGTGCATCTTGCGGGAAATGAGCGAAGAATTGGGCCTCACGCCCACGTCCAACGGGGCGGTCACCCTCCCCGAAGACGCTCGGAGGGCCATCGTTGAAGACAAGCGGCAATGGCTTCCCTTGGTGCAATCCGGCCGGTTCCCGTTCGATATTTCGGGCATCAGGACGCTCAGTCATCGCATCACCCCGCCCTTTGGTCCCGTACAGTTTGACAACACCTTTCTGCAGTTGCACCTCGGTTCTTGGGAAACGGTTCCAGCCATTGACCTTGAACCGCAAACCGAATTCACCGAGGTGATGTGGGCAACTCCCACCAACATCCTCGGGCGTTGGATGAAGCACGAAATCAAAGTGGCGCCCCCTGTGGTCACCCTGCTTATGGAAATCGAACGTACCCTTGAGCGGTGCAACCGTGACATGGTGTTGGCCTCGGAGGACATCGCCGCCCGTTTACCCGGAAGAAGGGCAATTCTCTTTGCGCACGGCGTCGAAGTCGTCCCCATCAAGACCGCAACCTTGCCGCCTGCCGACCACACCAATTGTTACCTGGTCGGCGACCCAGAAGGCGAATTCGTTCTCGTCGACCCCGCCATTCGAATGCGAGAGGACATGGAAGCCTTGGCCACGGCCGTGGAACGGCATCGAGGTGAACTTGCAGCCGTTGTCTTCACCCACAGCCACGCCGATCATCTCGCCGATATGTCGCTCCTGCGGGAGGCTTTTGACGTCCCCATTTGGGGCTCTTCGTACACGGCAAAGAGCGTCCCTTGTGACCGAATTCTTTCGGACGGCGATGTGCTTCAACTCGGCCGTCAAGCATGGGAGGTGTTGATCACACCCGGCCATCATCCCGGCCATGTCTGCCTGTTCAGCGAAGCCGGTTTGGTGGCAGGCGACATGGTGGCGGGTATTGGAACCATCCTCGTGCCGCCCCACACGGGGAACATGACCGAGTACATCGAGCAACTCGAGCGCTTGAAAGCCCTTGACCCACATTTGGTGTTCCCCAGTCACGGTCCCGTGGTGGCCATTCCACAGCGGCTCATTTCGCATTACATTCAACACCGTGCCGCTCGCCATGCTCGAGTGCTGCATGCCGTTCAGCAGGGAAAAAGCGAACTCGCCGACATCGCTGTTGCGGCCTATGCCGATTCACCCGATGCCCACCCTGCACTGGCTGAAGACCAAACCCTGTCCCACCTGTTGGCTCATCAACGAGAAGGGAACGTGATTGAGCAAAGTGGCCGTTGGACCGTGACGAAGGAGGCGAAAACATGACCGTGAAGGTGGTGCTTCGCAAGGCGGGGGGCGTCGATTGTGTCGGGGTTCAACCCATGACCGTGGAGCATCCCCGGAAGGGCGAGGTCAGAATCCGAGTGGTGTATGCAGGTATCAATTTCGCCGACCTGCTGATGCGAATGGGCTTCTATCAACCAAGGCCTGACTACCCGTTCACACCGGGCTACGAAGTGAGCGGCACCGTCGATGCCATCGGCGAAGACGTGACAGGATTTGCAGTTGGTCAGCGCGTAGTTGCGGCCATGCGCAACGGTGGCCAAGCGAGTTTCGTCAACGTAACCGAGCGTCGCGTCATCCTCCTGCCAAACGATATTCCGCTTGATGTGGCTGCAGCAACCCCCGTAACATACCTCACGGCTCACCACATGCTCCATCACTTGGGTCATTTGGAATCTGAACATTCGGTTTTGGTTCACGGCGGTGCCGGCGGAGTCGGTACGGCAGCGCTGCAACTTTGCAAATGGGCCGGCGTCACCAAGATTTGGGCCACCTCGTCGAAAGGAAAACACCACGTTCTCACCTCCTACGGGGCTCGTCCCATCGACCGCCACAAGGAAGATTTTGGTTCGGTCATCAAGAACGAAACCGGAGGCCGAGGGGTGGACCACATTCTCGACCCGATCGGCGGCGAACATCTCCGAAAGAGCCTGTCCACACTCGCCGAGGGAGGCCGCCTGTACACCTACGGTTTGTCAGCGGCTGCACCCACAGGAAAGCGATCGTTGCTCAAAGCCTTGCTTGCCCTTCGAAAAACTCCGAAATTTGACCCACTTCGCCTGATGACTCGCAACCGGGGTGTTTTTGGCGTTCATATGGGCACATGGTCCAACGAAACCGTGATGCATCAACAATTGGAACGCATCATGACGGGCATCCAGGAAGGTCACCTCTCACCGGTCATCGACCGAATTTTTGACGCCAGCGAAGTTCAAGCAGCCCACCAACACATCCACGATGCAAAGAACATCGGAAAAGTGCTGCTTCGCTTCCACGATGACGAGGGTTCAGAGCGAGGAGCGGATAACGCTGCTTAATGCGCTGCGAGACATGAAACCTTCTTCACACCTCAGCGTTTGGAATTTGATGGTGGAAGCATGAAGAAAGCCATGTCAGGGTTTGACCTGCGCGCCATGGCTCGCGAGCTCAATGCGTTGAGCGGTGCTTATGTGAAGAAGGCCTACATGCCCCACTACGAGCAGATCGTGCTCCGCGTCAACCCAAAGGAGTCGACGCAACGAGACCTGGTGTTCGTCCGAGGCGAGCGCATCTACACCTCAACCAGAGACCGCCCGATGCCGATGACGCCTCCACCCTTTGCGATGGTGTTGCGAAAGCACTTGCGCAATGCACGCCTCACGGCTGTTGAGCAGGTTGGCTTCGACCGCGTCCTGGCGTTTTCCTTCGACACCAAAGACGGCGAGCGGACCCTCTACGTTGAGGTTTTTCGGGACGGGAACATCATCCTCGTCGACCAAGAGGGCATCATCATCCAACCCCTCACCCACGCTTCCTATGCAGGTCGGACGCTCAAGAAAGGGGTCGAATACACCCCTCCACCGCCTGCGGTCAACCCATATGATTTGACCAAAGAAGACCTTGCTGAACTCTTTGCGACCTCCGACCGTGACCTGGTTTCGACCCTCGGTGGAAAAATCAACCTCGGGGCGACCCACGCCAACGCCGTCTGCGCTTTGGCCGAACTCGAGCCCAACTCCTCAACTTCAGAAGCCGATGTGGTTGGGGTGTTCGAAGCCCTGCGAGGGCTCCTTGACGATTTGGAACAACCCCAAGAAGCGCACCTCATGCTCAAATTGACAGAAGCCGATGGAGATGCTTGGCAGTCGATCTTGGCGTCGCTTCCTGTTGGTGAGCAGCAGCAATGGCTTGAGAGCCGTGCGGTGGAAGCCACCCCGATTCTCCTCCCACAACATGCCGGAATACCTCGAGTAAGCATGTCTTCACTTTGCGAAGTCATCGACACATGGAAGGGCTCCCACGATGCGCATGCCCTTCAACGGCGAGAGGAAGAGCGCTTTGACCAAGCTGGCCCAGGGCGTGGGCAATCCACCGAAGTGGAGCGCTTGGAACGACGAAAGCAACAGCAAGAAAAGGCCTTGGAGGGATTTTCGGAAAAAATTGAGCGTCAACAACGCTTGGGTCACTTGATTCAAGACCACTGGGACCACGTTGAAGGCCTGCTCAAACAAACCGCAGAAGCCGTCGAAAAAGACGGATGGCCCGCTGTCAAAAAAGCGGTCAAAAGCATCGACTGGATCCAAAGCGTTTCCCCTGCGGACCGGACGCTGACCGCAACCTTACCGGACGAAAACAACACACCCAACGGCCCTCAGGTACTGCTCGAATTGGATGCAACGGTTCATCAAAACGCACAACGCTATTTCGAAGCAGCTCGAAAGCAGAAAAACAAGACCAGCGGAGCCGTCCAAGCCCTCGAAGAAACCGAGCGAAAGCTGAAACGAGCGAGAAAGAACGAAGAGAAACAACGGGCAAGTGGGAAACTCAAGCGTCTCAAGCGCAGCAAGCGGATGTGGTTTGAACAGCATCGTTGGGGGATGGTGGATGGAGGTCACCTGTTGGTGGGCGGCAAGGACGCCAAAGGCAACGATGCCGTGGTGAAGAAGCACCTTGCCAGCGACGACCTCTATTTCCACGCCGACCTCCACGGGGCACCCTCATGTAGCCTGCGTGCTCAACAAGGCTTTGTTTTGGACGACCGGCGACCGGCTCACCTTCCAGCAGACATCCCCGCTTACCGACTGGTGGACAAACTTCCCGAAGCGTCGCTCTCTCCAAAGAGCATGGAAGAAGCCGCAACCCTCGCCCTCTGTTGGAGCCGAGCATGGAACGGAGGGGGGGCGCATGGTACAGTCTATAGCGTGAAACCGGCCCAAGTCTCAAAGTCGGCACAAACCGGAGAATTCGTCGGTAAAGGGGCGTTTGTGATTCGAGGCCAACGCACGTGGTACAAGGATATGGACGTGAGAATCGGGATCGGCATCGCGGCCGTCAACGGTGTGCCGTTGATCCTCACCGGAACCCCCGACCTCATCCGAAACACCTGCCTGCGTTATGCCGTCCTCGCCCCCGGCGTGATGAAGAAAGAACAACTCGCCAACGCCATCTACAAAATCACCGGCCTTTCAACCGATGAGTTACTCGCAGCCCTTCCGGGAGCTTGCGATGTCGTGGAAGAGTGCGGCATGCTCACCTCACCGAAAACGGAGGAAGAAGAATGAATCCAGACCAAACCTCAGACGGCTCCATGTGGGACCGTCGCTTTGCTGAAGACCACTACGCCTACGGAACCAAAGCCAATGTCTGGCTTCAATCCATCGTTGAGAACCTCGCCCCAGAACCAAATCCTGAAGCCCTTTTCCCCGCAGATGGCGAGGGGCGAAACGCGGTTTGGGCCGCTACCGAAGGATGGAGCGCCACCGTTTTTGACCTCTCGTCCGAAGGCGAGCGGAAATGCCATCTGCTCGCCGAAGAACACGGTGTCACCGTGAACTACGAAGTGGACGACCTCGTTTTGCGAACCTTTCCGGACCGGCATTATGCCCTCATCGCATGCTCTTGGTTCCACACGCCACCTGCCGTTCGCAAGAAGCACATGCCGAGGATGCTCCACGCCCTCGCCCCGGGGGGCCATTTTGTCATGGAAGGCTACCACAAAACACAACTCAATTTCTCAAGCGGCGGACCAAAGTCACTCGATCTGTTGTTTGACTTGGATGAGGTGGTTGGAGAACTCACCGGGCCGGGCGCACCCCCCATGTCCGTGGCCTATGCAGCCGTGGAACACACGGTGTTGGACGAATCCGACCTTCACCGTGGCGAGGCGGCCGTGGTTCGAATCCACCTCGTTCGCAGCGATGCATGAGCGTCCACGCATGCCTTGATGAAGGGCGAAGCCTTGGTATGCTCATGCGTCTCTACCACAACCCACGTTGTTCGAAATCCCGGCAAGCCCTGGCTTTGTTGAACGAGCAAAAAGTGGAAGTGGAGGTTGTGCGATACCTTGAGGTCGGCATCCACGCCGAAGACCTCGAGGTGCTCTGCGAAGTGGGGGGCATCGTCCGATCAAAGGACGCCGGAAAAGACGTCATGGCCGGTCTTCAATCCTCCGAAGACATCAAAACGCTGCTCAAAGCCCAGCCTAAATTGCTCGAACGACCGGTGCTCGTTCACAACGGTCGGGCCGTTGTTGGTCGCCCGCCGGAAAACATCTTGGAACTTCTTGGTTGATTTCGAGATATGAAAACGGAAGCCGTTCGTATAGGACCCTTGTGCATGCCCGTGTGCACAACCGTACCGTTGTAGTCGCCTG
>Ga0181602_10000294_pt1 | contig 45416 bp, 30 predicted proteins | sample 041ome_14_FD_148640 | JGI IMG/M metagenome (GOLD analysis project Ga0181602, IMG submission 148640) | Coastal salt marsh microbial communities from the Groves Creek Marsh, Skidaway Island, Georgia - 041408US metaG (spades assembly) | ecosystem: Environmental > Aquatic > Marine > Intertidal zone...
CCTAAACCCTAAACCCTAAACCCTAAACCCTAAACCCTAAACCCTAAACCCTAAACCCTAAACCCTAAACCCTAAACCCTAAACCCTAAACCCTAGGACGACGACGACGTGGACGACGACGACTACGAAGTGGACGACGACGACGTGGACGACGACGACGTGGGGGAGATACTGAAGAAGACAAAGAGGAAGCCTGCGACGAAGATCGCCAATCAGCGTCGAAAGATCCGGCGGTTTCCGAACAGAAAGACGTGTTGCTTTGCTGGCGCTCAAGGTTATTCTTGTCGTCACAAAGGAGACTCCAATGTTCGAGCTACCCGCTGCGTTCCGGAATCCGAGAGAAAAAACTTTCCGGAGGACGCCAGGTGTTGCGATGCGTGTTATAGGCACTTCAAATGTTTGAACGTGACGTGTTGCTTCGTTGACGCTCAAGGCTATTCTTGTCACAAAGGAAAATCCAATGCTCAAGCTCGAAAACGCGTTCCGGAATCCGAGAGAAAAAACTTTCCGGAGGACGCCATGTGTTGCGATGCGTGTTGTAATCACTTCAAATATTCGAACGTGCCGTGTTGCTTCGCTGACGCTGAAGGTTATTCTTGTCGTCACAAAGGAGACTCCAATTTTCAAGTTCGAAGCCGCGTTCCGGAATCCGAGAGAAAAAACTTTCCGGAGGACGCCAGGTGTTGCAATGCGTGTTGTAATCACTTCAAATGTTCGAACGTGACGTGTTGCTTCGCTGACGCTGAAGGTTATTCTTGTCGTCACAAAGGAGACTCCAATGCTCAAGCTACCCGCTGCGTTCCGGAATCCGAGAGAAACAACTTTCCGGAGGACGCCATGTGTTGCGAGGCGTGTTATAGGCACTTCAAATATTCGAACGTGCCGTGTTGCTTCGCTGGCGCTCAAGGCTATTCTTGTCACAAAGGAGACTCAAATGCTCAAGCTCGAAACCGCGTTCCGGAATCCGAGAGAAACAAATTTCCGGAGGACGCTAGGTGTTGTGCCACGTGTTATAACCACTTGCAAGATGCGTACTTTTTCCATCTTGGGCGCGTCTGCAGTGATTGTCTCCTCCTGGGATACGATCCCGCAACCACTCCGGGCGCGTGGATGGCATGGCGTGGATTGCATGGAAACACTCTTCTTTGCTCAAAGTGCTTTGCGAACAAAAGCAAAGAACGCGTAAGGCGTCGCAAAGGAATAATGAAACGTCGCAAAGGGCGAAAGGCGAAAGGCGACTGGTAATTTGAGTTTGTGAGCAGATTGAGATTGAGCAGAAAGAGCAGAAAGAAAAAAAAAAAAGAACGGCGCAGATGTAACGTCGTCTCTAAAACCATGCATTTTGTTCCGATCCCCTAGTCTGATTTTTTTTCATACGCTACCCCCTTCTACCACTTCCTCTTCGCTCGCTGGAGCGCCATCTCTGTCTATCAAATCATCCATCTCTACAACCATGGTCATTCCCGGGCTAAACATGACGAACGCGACTACGGAGGAAAGAGCAAAAAGAACAGAATAAACCGCGTGGCGACGCATTTTCTTTTCGTCCGGCGAAAGCTTCCTCTTTTCCTCCTTCTCTACCCACCCTTGTTGTTTCTTCCTTCTCGCACCGTCGCGCCACGTTGTCGGATCAATTTTCTTCCTGCTTCCTGTATTCGTTTCATCACTTTCTGCATTCAAAGGTTTTCGTTCGTGCACGTATTTCTTTACTTTGTCAACGTAGTCGATGACTTTTGGATACGATTTCAATTCCGCCCGAAGGTTCTCAGTTGCGTTTGAAAATACGACATAATACAACACCGAAAATAAATCCGCATCGCAGTTTGTGGGAGTTGTTGAACCTAGCGCGAACACAATGTCACCCCCGCCCGTTTCTTCAGGCAACATCGTTTCTATGACTTCGAACGCTTGACTCGCAATAACCCGAGCTTTGATTTCGTCGCACGCTGGCGAGCCGCGCTTCTCTCTCCATTTGTTCGGGACGATACGATTGAGCGGGAAAGGATACTTACTCCCATACATAGGTCGCGTCTTTTCTATGAAAGTACTCTCGTGCGTCCACGTGAAATACTCACAAGCTTCCTTCAGCATGCCGTTTGCTATCGACGAAAAGCAGACGTCTCGCGCTTTATCTGTCTCCGAGAGGCTATCATTGAGGTTTCTGCACTCGTGTTTCAAATGATGCAAGATGCGATACGTGGCAACTTTCGGATCACTTTTGATTTCATCCGCCAAACCACCGACGACGGTATATTCTCCGTTGCCAGCTTCCAAACATGGCAGAACGGATGAAGGTGACGAGGAATGTGACGGACAGACTTCTTCTTCGTAATTTATACCGGCCAAGCGCAAATAGGTTTCTACGCGCAAGCACTCCAAGTCGAAGGAAAGGTCAGACGGAGACGGATTAGAAGGAGATGGAGGAGATGACCATTTGTGTAAAACGACAACGTTCTTTTCACTTGCGTTCGATGCGGCCATGTCTTTTTCAATGCTATGTATGTATTTGTTGTGCACGCGAGTGTTATTTTGACGATTGAGTGAACCTTCAAACTTCAACGAGAATCACATACTTCAAAAAAGAAAACGAGCGGGATTTACGCAAAGATGTCCGTACACACGGATACGATGACAGCAGCGGCACGACGAAGGATATGTTCACTTAATTCGCATTTTTGCTCATCTTCGTCGAGCAATGATGTTCATCTTTTGTCACCGCGTATCATTGTGGCAGACGCAGTTCGCAACGCTTTAAATAACAACGAACCGGTAGTTGCGTTAGAATCAACAATAATCTCACACGGGATGAAGTATCCAGAGAACGTTCAATGCGCAATCGAGGTTGAAGATATCATTGCTTCAAAAGGATGCGTTCCAGCAACAATTGCAATCATGGACGGGTTCGTCAAAGTAGGTTTGTCTCGTAAAGAAATCGACACGTTAGGTAAAGAAGGTTCGAGAGGTTCTGTAGCTAAAGTTAGTAGGAGAGACATCGCGCCGATTTTAGCGAATTGGGAATCATCATCAAATCGAATGAAACTTGGTGCAACCACTGTTTCAGCAACTTTATTAGTTGCCGACATGATGAAGATCCCAGTGTTTGTTACGGGCGGGATCGGAGGCGTTCATCGAGATGCGGAGTCAACGTTTGACATTTCGAGCGACCTCACCGAACTCGCTCGAGCGAAGCACACTGTCGTGGTCTGCGCGGGCGTAAAATCTATCTTAGATATAGGAAAAACGTTAGAGGTTTTAGAAACGTTGGGTGTAACGACAGTCGGGTACAAGACGACTGCGTTTCCGGCTTTCTTCACTCGTGATTCGGGGTTCAAACCGTCGACGACTGTAGACTCAGCAGAGGAAGCGGCAAACATTATCGAGGCGCGAAACGCGATGCGATTAAACAGTGGAATATTATTTGCTGTTCCCGTACCAGAACAATACGAGAAAGCAACCGGTGCTGAGATTGAGCGATGCACGACGCGAGCGATTCGGGAAGCTAAGAAACGCAAAATCCAAGGGCGCAATGTGACGCCGTTCTTGCTCAAGCGCATTGTCGAACTGTCGAAAGGGAAGAGTTTAAGCACAAACATAGCGTTAGTGAAGAATAACGCAGAAGTTGGGGCTGACATAGCGATTGCGCTGAAAATATTGTATCATAAATCTTTACCAATAACGAGCTCGTGCTTTTGAATGTGAACTAGTGCTTTGTTATTACAAGTGCATCGCAAACTCAATCACCGCGGGCGCCTTTTCCGGTTCGATCGCGCCGCTCTTGGCTGCAACGATATCATCGATTACGTGTTCGAGTTCGGAGAGATAACTTCGCATTTCCTCTGGCATGATGTCTCTTTTGGCGCTTTCTCGCAGATATCTCTTGATGCGCTCTTCGCAAACGCGCCGACGCAGTCGCAAAGAAAAGAATTCACGACTCGTTTCCCATTCAACGACTGCTTTGATTGCCCTCTTGTGAAGCATGACGCCCGGGGTATCGTGTAAAGCAGCAAAATGAACGGCGAGTTGTTTCATTGTTGGCGTGAGTTGTTTCTGCAGATGGCTGTTGTGCTCTAGGCTTTTCACCGTTCGTCGCATCGTCTTTACCAAATCGTCTTTTCGGAACTTGATGTCGACGATACCTTCCGGCTCTAAAACGCCTCCCTTGGCGCCGTCGCTCGCGTAGAATTCCATTTGCTCGGGGTTGATGGAGGAATCAATAACGACCCACGCACCACCACGTAACTCACCACCGCGAGGGATGTATACAAATATCGGCTGCTTGAACTCGCGAAGCGCATCGACAATGCACGCGCCGTATTTCAATACCTCCCCGTACATGTCGCGCAAGCCTCCCGCGAATCCTCTCCAATTTGCAAATATAATCAGTGGTAGTCCTTCTCGGTTCATATCTCCAATCGCTTGCGCCGTTTTAAAAGCAGAATCTGGATACCAAACTTGTCCCGCTTGCGTTTCTTCGCCAATTTGAGCGCCGGGAAACGCCGGGTCCGCCGGTATCGTTTTGTTTACCATTCTCGTTTCAACGGCCACGCATCCAATGGGTAGTCCTCCCAATCTCGCGCGACCCGTAACGACAGTTCTGCCCCAATCTGACATGACTTCTGAGAAGGAGTTGGCATCGAAAAAGTCTCTTAAAATTTCGCGCGGATCGTACGGCGACTTGGAAGCTGCAGGGTCGAACTTCAAAGCTCGGTGGATAGAGTCGCCGCCTTCGGAAGTGTCGACATCGAGATAGTAAGAGAGTGCTCCACCAATGCTAGCTGGGACGTACGATAACCAATTCAACACGGCTTTTACACCCTGAACGTCATCTGAAACAACCATGTGAGAAACACCATTCGATCCCATTACTTTTGGGCCGCCGATTTGTGCGTTTGAGGTGTAGACGTCTCGTCCCAAAACTTTATTCAAAGCGCTCGCACCGGTTAAAATGAGCGGGGCTTCTTGGTGCTGCACTACACGTTGGCACAATCGCGAGCAATACGCGCCAATACCTACCGAGCGCGCGGTAACGTACGCAATAGTTACCGTCGATTGGTATGCCCGTGACGTTGCCGAAGCTATTTCGCCAGAACCTTGAAGACACTCGACGCCTTGTCCACCGCAAATATCCGTAAGCGCATAGCGAACTTCGTTGTTCTCCAATAACCGCGTTCCTTTCACCCGTCCGTTTGCACCGAGCATCTCGTAATCATCCTCAGAGAGATAAATGTACTTGAATCCTTTGCGCGGATCTTTCTCATCTACCCAGCATACTTGGAATGCAGCTTTCACAGCTTCGTCGAGACCAATGCGCGCGCCGGAGTTTGCCGAGACGTAGACACACGGTATACGCAGCTCAACTGCCAAGTCCATGGCGGCTCTGTACACGGCGTCTTCCGGCGGCGAAAGCGAGCCAGACATGTGCGTAATATCATTTGACACTAATATGATGTCTCTGCCATCCGGATACTCCTTCGTATTCAAAGTGAGCTTCCAACAAACCATGCCGCAATCGTTGTGACCAGTTGGACGGTTCGCTGGTGCGAGCTTTCGTTTCTGACCGGGCAAGAGTTCTAATATCGAACCAATCGATGATCGCGGCGACGCCGGACCATTATTGCCCAATACGCCTCCAGAGTAAGAGCCACCTTGAAGCGCGAGTTCAACAATTGACGAGATGCCACCACCCTCTTCCTGGAGCACGTTTGCAAAAATCTCCGGGAAGTCGTATACATACGTCGACGATAGGTTCTGCGCAACCATCCGTTTGCGCTGAGTAATGTTCAAGAGCGGGTGGGGTTCTGGTACGCCCCGTTCCAGGGAGGTTTGAATCTTAAACTTCAAGCCGGAGGTGTTCAGGGCTACGACAGACCCAGACTCACCAACGCGCACTTCTACGCAAACCACCTTCAATCTCTTCAAATCCGCGAATGCCAAGTTAACAAAAGAATCTATGGCACTCTCTACGTGTGGTAAATCGAGTTTATCGTCGGCGCCGACGAGATGGATGAACACGTGATTCCACGCCGTTCTGTGCGATCCGACGGCGAGCTCGAGAGATCCTAAAACATCCGCCAATACCGAATCTTCGGGTGGCAAAAATGGTGTTTCTTCCGTTGAGATGCCCGAATCTGAATACGACGTTCTCGATGGCCGAGGCGTGGGGGTCGGTGTGAAGTTTACGAGAAGTAAGTCTTTATCGTACACCGCCGCCCTTAAAAAGACGCGACGATCTCGTTGCGGTTGCTTGTGACCGGGCTTCTTCGGCGTCTCTTCGGCGAGAAAGACACCAATGGAGTAATCTGAAGGTGTGACAAAGTTTGGATTTCGCTGTCGAGTTCTGGAATTCAATTTGCCAACGCACTCAATCTTTTCGAAAGGATCGAGCCGATCTACTTCCATGTGAGAGGCGACGTGGGGCCAAAAACCATTCGCCGCGCTCATCTCATCAAAGCCATCAGCTCCTGAAGCTGCCGCGCCGGATCGTTTAAACGCGAAGTGATGCGGACGCGCATCCAAAGACAAAAGCGTCACGCTCACTTTCGTAATTGTACTGGTAAATGCGCCGGCTAAGTTTTGTCCGGTGACGAAAGCTGCCGCCGCGGCTCGAACTTCTTTTTCATCTCTGCCAACTAATCTAGGATAGGAAATTACAAAAGCAAGCTCCCTTGGACTTAAATCAGACGCTTCTGGTAATGCCGCCACTGCTTGCCCGAGAGACGGCGCAAATAACACAACCGAGTCTGACCCGTTCAACTTCACGCTGGTAACTGTCATTTCTGTCAGACACGGTTCCGGATCGGCTCCTGGAATCTTCTTCAAATCAACACCAGTGGATAAAAACAATGCCTCGATGGCATCGAATCGCGCGGTCTCGGATACGCCATCGAATAAGGAGTCCCAGTTGTATTGTAAGTGCGTGTTCTCAATCTCTGAGATGTCGTCGTAAGATTCCAATCGCGAAAGCGTATTTTGTTTATCCAAATAGATCCTTCCCACATTTCGAGCAAAGGTCTGCGAGCCAGACGGCGTATTCGTAGGTGTCGATTCACCCCCACCGGTGTAAGAGAGCGAGGAGTCGTCTTCTGAAACTACAGATTGTAAATCAACTTCGCTTCCATACAAAGAGCCAGCGCTCCGTAATCCTCGCGAATTTGAGCGCGAATGACCGCCGCCGCCTTGCGCGTCGTAAGACTCGTTCAAGGAAAGCTGACTAAAGGAAGCGAACGATTCTTCTCGTCGCACGCGCGATCGCTCTGCGGCTATCTTTTCGCGTCTAGATTGTCTCGAGAGTTCTTGTTTCTTTACTATAATTTCGCGCGCCCGTTGCGATAGCTTTTCGTGTTTGTGACCAACAAGGTGCATGCATCTGTGCACCGCAGAATGGCACGCGTGAATATCCATGAATCCATTATCAGCGACATGATCTAATATTTGAACTATTAATTCTGTTCTGCGCTCTAACTTGGCGTGCGCGTGTGCGTATTGAATCACAGCAAAAATATCATTGCGATGTGATTCTCTCAGAAGCATGATTGCGTCTTCAAAGCTTGCGCAGCTCGAGAAAGTCTCTTCAATGTCCAAAAACATTTCCATGTATCCAGTCAGCACGCGAGCTTTGGATGCATACAATCCACCTTCGTAGCGATCGCAGAATTTTGACAAAGATGCAAACGTAGTATCGTTCTGTTGTATTATTTTGCTCACATTTTGTACTGCCGATGCCACGGTGTTTGTATATCGAGTCGAGTCGCTCGAAGCCGATTGCGAAGCTTCAATATCGCAAGCGATGAGATGCAAGTCTTTCATCGTTTTTTCGTCCAGGCGACTCGCGACTGAATCGCGCGCCTCTTTGAAATCCTCGAGAACGAGCTCTATCGTACCCAAAACTTCAAATAATTCTTTCAGAGGATCTCCGGCAAAGTGATACCCCTGGAGGAGTTGCATCATAGCCGCCGAATTTCTAGAGAACTTGTCCAGATGCGATCCAGCCGCGCTCACCGTGAACTTTCGCGGTTTAGATACCGGAAAGACACCTTTGAAAGGTTTTGTGTGTTTCATAGAGCTCGGATCATCGACCACTACTGTGCACAAAACATCCCCCGGCTCGAGTTGGCTGCCTATTTGCGCCACGTGAGTGACGATACCAGAAGTTGTCGATATCAACGGCATGACTGTCTTCATCACCTCGATTTCGCAATACGGCTCGTTAATTTCACATTTTTCTCCGTTCGGAACGAGAAATTTTAACAATTTCCCTGTGGTATTCGCGCACAGTTTGGTCGCGTCGAAATCGTCCGGGAAAAAGCACGGATAGCCGTCGATGTGGATTTTCATCCCGATTTTAGACTCTTCAATGTACACCGTGTGCGAGCTGTTGTTTAAAATGATTTTCAAACCACCATCGAAGAGTTCTAAGGATTCCGCCGCGAGCATTTGGTCGTTGATGTAAATGCAGAAGCTCGATTTGCTTCCCATGCAGACTTTTAACGAATACTTGATATCGTTGTATATGAGCTCGAAAGAGTGTTCGCTCAAGTCTGCCATCCACAGTTCTGGAGGAACACCTCTTTTCAAACACTGTGCGACCTGCTCCTCGAGGTTTTTTGATTCCGCAGAGGCTTTTAAAACAGCTCCGCACGCAATGACGACGTGCTCGGGAAGTTCAGGAGCTCGGTCCCCGATTGCTATGAGACCATCCAACCAAGCTGTGTCGTGTACGTTCGCCCTGAAATCATCTTTTTCCAGCAGAGTCATCAAGTATTTCACGTTACAGTGTATTTGTCCTCGCACAGAGAACTCCGATAATGTTTGAACGAGCGCAGTTGAGGCCTCCTCCCGCGTTTCGCGATGCGCGAAAATGTGCCCAAATTGCGAATCGGCGAATTGGTGGACGCCTCCGCCCGATCCTATCGAAAAATTACCGTTTACGCCAGGCATCGAACGAAAGTGCAATTCATGAATGACACCAGACGTGGGCTTGAATCCACTATCCGGGTCCTCGGCGGTGATTCTTCCAGCTACGCAGTGTCCGAGCGGTTGAATAGGTTTCTCGGTATCAAAGTCAATTGAGCTTACGCCCATGACGTCGCTTTGCGCAAAAAATCTGCGAATGTGTGGGATTTTGTGTAATGGAATACCCATGGCTATTTGCAGTTGCACAGCGGGAATATTCACTCCAGTAATAGTTTCCGTGACTGGATGTTCCACTTGTAATCTCGGGTTGACCTCTAAAAACGAATACGTCCCGGTTATGCAGTTGAATAAATATTCCACCGTTCCTACGCCGGCGTAACCCACTTTTTTCGCCAATCGAACCGCGCCTCGTTCTAGTTCTTCGCACAGTTTCCTCGGAGCGACGGTGATTGGCCCTTCTTCGATGATTTTCTGATGACGTCGCTGGACAGAGCAGTCGCGCCCGTACAAAGCGATCGCCTGACCGTATTGATCGGCTACCATTTGCACTTCCAAGTGACGTGAATTCTGGGACAGTTTCTGAATAAAAATTGGACTCATCGGCACTTCTTGTTGGACTTGTCGAAACGAAATGCGTAGTTCTGCATCGTTTCGAACCATTCGAATACCTTTACCTCCACCTCCTTCAGATGCTTTAATCATAACCGGGTACCCGATGGATTCGTTAATTACGCGTTCGGCTTTTTCGACGTCTTTCACCGTAGCTTTTGCCAGTAAATCTTCCGGTATGGAACAATCCTTCTCATCGGCGTTGTTCAAAGTCAAACCAGATCCGGACCAGGGAATGACATCAACACCACACGATTGAGCTAGAATATTCGCACAAATCTTATCGCCGACGGCGTTCATGGCTGAACTCGGCGGGCCGAGAAAGGCTATGTTGTGATGAGCTAATCCTTCTGGAAGCTTCGGATTTTCGCTGGCGTGTCCCCATCCGGGCCACACGGCGTCGGCGCCACATCTGCGCGCGATTTTTACAATCAAATCGACGTTTGCGAAGTTATGCACGTTCGAACCACCCTCTACGATGATATATTCATCTGCCAATCGGATGTATTCCGCATTCGTTCTTAAATCGTCCTCCGTCGCCATGCAAACCAAATGGAGCACGTCGTGTGATTTGAACGTCTCGTAAGCCCAGGAGCGTAAACTTCTGATTGCTTTCGTCGCACCAACTGTTATTGTTTTCGTTTTCGTTGTATGAACGGAAGGAAGAGAGATTGAAAACGTTATCATTCGCGTTAGTAATGATGATAATAATAATAACAATAATGGTAGAGACAACACCACGCAATAACTGTTATTGTTTTCGTTTTCGTTGTATGAACGGAAGGAAGAGAGATTGAAAACGTTATCATTCGCGTTAGTAATGATGATAATAATAATAACAATAATGGTAGAGACAACACCACGCAATAATTCGCGTCGGTCGCACACAGTCGGGCGCTTGCGCCTGGTAATAGAAGAAACGAAGAGAGAGAGAGAGGGACAAAAAAATTTTTGGCTTTGTGGAATAAGTAAAGAAGAACGTACGCCCGTTGGATGCGATGAGCACCGTGCGAATCAAGCGGTTTCCTCCTCGACTGAACACATAGTTCTCAAACTCGGCGCTCGAAGTCGACACTGTTGCAATTGGATGGAAGAATGTAAAGAGGAAGGTGAGTAAACGAGCGGTCAATACAAGTGCATTTCTTTGCGTGTCTAAATTTGTGTGTGACAGCAGAAAAAAAATGATGTTTTTTTATCCAAGCGAGCGCCGTATGCGCGCCGTCGTATCGCGCCTTAAGACCACATCGCGAATGAGAGACGATGAAAAGTAGAAGCATAAGAGTGATGACTATCGTTCACACGCACTGTTTGGGAGTTTACCAGCGTCCAGTCGCCCCGCTCCGCGAGAGACTTTGTGTTTTGTCGCAGAGTAACGCTTTAACGCTTTTGATGATTTTAGTATGCGGTCTCGCGTACCAAAAAAAAAAGTTTTCTCTCTCTCAGTCACAGTCAGACAGTAGTCAGTCTCTCTCTCTTGCGTGCAGGAACCCGGAAAAGGGGCGTCAAAATAACCCACGTACTGCACGCGCGTCACTCGATTAGCGCGTCGCAACACACGCACACACTTACACTTACACAAACAAACACACACACACACACACACAGACACACACCGCGGCGCTCGCACGCAGAAAAACAAAAGACAGAAAAGAAAACATCACGCGATGACATCACCGTTTTATTCGCACGCAACGGCGTTGACTGGCAATAACTGCGCGACGTCGTTTGCGTCAACATCGGTGCGGAAAAACTCACGCAGAAAGACGACGGCGATGCAAACGCGCTGCGCCTTCAAGGGAGGTCCACAAGAAAAACAACGACGCGCAAAAGAACAAAAAATGGTGAAGCATAACATGATGAATACCAGCATTACGAGTAATTCCACGCTTAAACGCGGCTCGTTGGTGAAAATGAACATGGGAAGAATAGATGCGAAAAACGAGTGGTGGCTGAAAGATGCTTCGCCGAACATGAAGGACATAAACGGGACGCCGGAACTTTTAGAAGCGCTGTGCGACAATCAAGATAAACTGGTAGTCGTGGACGTTTACGCCAAGTGGTGCGGAGCTTGTCGAGCGTTGTATCCAAAGTTATGCAAAATGGGGCGACAATTTGATGGGAAGATGGTCCTGTTGAAGGTAAACTTTGACGAGAACAAGGACATGTGTAAGTCCCTCGGCGTGAAAGTGTTGCCATATATGATCATGTACAGAGGCAATAAAGGACGCGTAGAAGAGTTTTCCGTCTCGATTTCGAAGATAAAGATGCTCAGAGAAAAGCTTGACATCCACACGACAGATATTCCCGGGGAAGATTACTCCAAAGACGAGTGTAATTTAGAAGAGTTCGGGGATTCAGTTTGGGGAGACGTAGACGTGGATAACGACGCGCCGAAAGACGCCGAAGGAGCGCAAGAAACTCTTCTCCCTAGGGATTAAGGAACAACGAAAACGTACGTGCGAAGAAAAACATCACTTGAAAGAAAAGAACGAACGTTATATTGCTATACACTAATGTTACCAATATTACTCATAATCACAAATCATCGTCGCGAATGATAACCTTTCTTAGCGAGCAACGCCGTGCCGTACGAAGCCTCGGTGTATTCGCTCGCGACGACATCGATCTTGGCACCGGGTCTTTCGCTGCTCAAGCAAGAGCTCCGCATTTGACACCACGTCGCATTTGCTGCGCCGCCGCCAGAAGTGTACACTTTCTTCAATTTCTCGGACGCTCCCATCGCGTTAGCGTTTTGGTAGCACCTCTTTTCAGCCTTTGCAATCGAGGAGAAAATTTTGCACAAAAAAACCGCGTCGTTCTCGCACGTTTCTCTTTCAATCTCGCATCTTTTCACCGCGTCGCTCACTTCTAAGCCAAAATCGCCACCGGCATTACTTTTGAAAAAATCTGCATCTCGTGCACCGTAAAGATTCAATTCGTACATGTTTTCCTTCTCGATGGTAACCGTCAAAGATTGAAGTTCATCGTTGGTGAAAAACGCGCGCAAAATGTTTCCTCCCGTATTACACGCACCACCAACCAACCAATATTGATCTCCAATCTTGTGAGAATAAATCCCAACTCTACCGTCATCTACGCGCGCTTCGCTAATAAGTTTCCATGCTAATGTGGAACCGAGAGATGTGCACGCGTCTCCGGGCTCAGTCGCGCCAGAAGCTATGAAGGCGGCGACCGAGTCAGTCGTTCCCGTGCAAACGACGCACTCAGGATTCGATAGGAATTCCTTCGCGCGAGCGTTTTGAACGAGTCCTATGCGTGCACCGGGAGGTAACATCGTCTTTGGTAGCGCTTCTGCAAAAGGTAAGTCCAACATCCATTGCGGATAGGTTTCAGAGCCCGGATCGAATCCAAGTTTCAAAGAGTTGTTGAAATCGGATACGCCCATAGTCTCGTGTAATTTAAAACTCAGCCAATCGGCGTGATGCAAAAGCTTGTACGAATCCGGTTTAGGATTTTCGTTTGCAAAGTAGTAAGCGAGTTTACTCAACGCAGAAGTGCTACTTCTCGTGACGTGGCCATCTGGCACTCGACAACTCTCCGAGGCGAGATATTGCGCCCCCTCTTCAAACTTTTCGTTATACATCATCGCCTTATGCAAAGGTTCGCCACTCTCCGGATGTACGATGATCACGGTTCCAGAGGTGCCGTCTATGGCGACGGACACGATGCGCTCTCGCGTCTCTCTCGGAATATTTTCGAGACTCGTCCACAGCGCGTCTTCCCAAATCGCCGTCATCGAAGAAGAAGGAGAAGAAGAAGTAACGCTGGTAGCCTCGCGAGTGTCCGTGTATTTCACCGAGGTTTCAAACTTTTGCACGCCGCGCTCGTCGATGAGCGATACGCGACATCCAGAAGTTCCAAAATCCATCCCCATGAATAGTTTTTCACCGCGTTCTTCTCCGACAACCGCGGCTGAGATTGTTTTTCTCGTCCTCGGCGTCATCGTGTTTTTATGTTTGCGACGACGGTTACAGTGCCGATGAGGATGATGAAGAAGATGATGATGACGACGGTGGCGAAGTTGAGCAGCCGTGAACGAAGAAGAAGACGAGGACGAGGACGAAGACAAAGACGAAATAATAGGAGCTCGAACGAGGAAAGCAGCAGTCATGTGAACCACGTCGCGTGTTCGCTTTTTACTATCGCTGTCACCGCTTGCTCTCTTCTTCCTTCGCTTTTCTTCTTGTTCTTATTTTTTTTCGTCCGCAATGGACTGATGGAAAAATGAAGGTTCTTCACAGAACGAAAACAAGTCACCACAAGTCACAATTTTTAGTAAGAGAGAGAGAGAGAGAATTATTACCATTATCGTGCCTCTTGTGCCTTTATCACTTTTCTGAATATACGGAGCGGTTTTCACGGATAGACGACGCATACACCGAACCAAACGCGAAATGTCGTCGTCGTTGATGTCGCATCGCACCTCGAGGGCGGCAGACGACGACGAAAAAAACGAGCTTGAGAGCAAGTCGCACGCGTTCGATCGAATTCGACGACACGCTTCTCATGCAAAAGACGCGTCCGAGAAAAATACGAAAAATGTCTCTCCAGAGTCACCGTTGACGTTACAGTCGTTCCGAGCGGACGCGAACGACAACGTTCGTCCCCACGTGGACCCATCGGAGGAAGAATACGAGCGCGCTAAATACGAGGAAGAGGTTATTAAAGAGCGCATTCGAGACCGAGAGTCGTACGAGAAAACGGGTAAAATAAAAAGCATTGGGACTCCGAAAAAATCCTCGCTTTACAGTCACGCCACCACGACGCATAGGGAAGGAGGGATTAGGGGCAGACAAGGGATAAACGGGAACAGAATGACGCAAGAAGAGTTAGAAAAGCTGACGTTGGAAGATTTAGCCATCGATTCAGATCCGGAAGACGATGTGGAAAATAATAATCCGCGCGGCGGCGGAACCAGCAGATACAACAGAGGAAGCGTGCGAAACGCCGGCGAGCTCGACATCTCTTCCGTGATATCGGACGATAGACAAAGTCGAGACACGAGTAAACGCACTGGGACGAATTCGAGACGCACCGATGGACGATCTACCGGCGCCTCCCCGACGTCTAAGAAGCAGAACACGAGAAGAGCGCTTCAACTCGCCCAAAAAGAAGCGTTAGCCATCGAGTCGGAACTGAAGAAAGAGGAAGACGAAAGAATTGCCGAACTCTCGAAAAGTACGGCAGAGGAAGACTACAAACTTTTACAGGCGGCGAAAGAAAGAAAAAAACAAGCGTTAATTGCTCGGGAAAATAGAAAACATCGCGAACGGTGGGGCTTATCAGAAGACGCTCCGGTGACGACTTCTTCAAGAAACGCCGACTTCGCAGGTAACGATCAAAAATTAGAGCCGGAATACGAACTCGCTTCCGATAATCCGTTCGATACCTCCGGTGGTATGATTGATAGAATTTTAGCGCAAAACAACGTGACGCCTACGGCAAGCACGCCGCCAATGCGTCGCATTCAACGACCTTCTACAGCAGCGGCGAACGAAGGAATCGTTGTCGAAGAACAGAAAGATTGGTTCATGCAATTGCAAGAGTCGCTGTTTGGGTGCTGCATAGCGGGCGGGCAAGGATCGGGAAGAGAAGGAAAAACACCAGAGCAGAAAGCAGCAAAGAAAGCAGCAGCTGCTGCAGCAGCAGCTCAGACAAGGAATGAGTCTAAATGAAGAAAAGAAGAAGGTTGTGTTTGAGTTTCCCAGCCCGCGCCTTGGAGATCGTACGACATAAAAGAGTGACGAAGAGATCATCATACCATTTCAAGAGATGGTTTATGAATGAGTAGGTTGTATTGTACGATATTTCACGTGTACTTTTAAGCTTTTGTATATACATTTTTACTACGTTTATCCATATGGTGCTCCCGCGACTTTGCGCCAAACGCCAAAAGTCATCATCCTCGCCTCTGTTCCTCGTATCGTATTATATCTCTATAATACGAGTACCAGGTACCATTCTTCTTCTTCTTGTTGTTATTGTTGTTATTATTAGCCTTTTCTTACAAATCAATTCCATCTTCAGATGGGTATTTCTACCGCATCTCTTCCAAATTCCCGTCAACGCGTGGCGCGATACATCACTCCTTCAATTGTGCGGCCGCCGCAGCCGTCAGGGTCTTCAAAAGTGTTCTCTCTTTTGAATAGCACTTCAAGCACAAATCCATACCAATGGTCGTCTTCGACTTTGCCCATTGCGAGGTTTTCGTTGTTTTGCAATCGTTGCAAACCTTGTTGGCCAAAGAATTGCGTTCCACTTTGTAACACGAGTTGCACAAGTCGACGCCGGGGGCTTTCTTGGATTTGTACCAACCAGCCATCGAGCTCTTTCGCGAGGCGCACACGCCGCATTGTTTATTCGAGAGCGTCAACTTCTCCTTGTTGTAACAGTTGACGCATAAATCCGCGCCAGGGATAACCTTCGACTTGATCCACTTCGATGAAGTCTTATCTGATTTGCACAAATAACACGTTTTTGAAGTGAGCGCCAATTTTTCGCGAACGTAGCATCGTTGGCAGACAAACTTGCCGGGAACTCTCTTGCTTTTAGACCACGCGATGGACGTTTTCGAAGTCCCACAGTCGTTGCAAACTCGATTTTGCACCTTTAACAATTCGACGTAGTAGCATTTATCGCATAAGTACGTGCCTTTGACGATTTTCGACCTGTACCAATCCGAGTGCGTCTGTGTCGTTTGGCAATCATTGCAAATCCGATTGCTGAGGATCAACCTCTCCTTCTTGTAGCACGACTGACACAAGTCGTTTCCAACGAGGATTTTAGACTTGTACCAGGACCTTTTTTGAATGCCGTTGCAATCTGGCGTCGAGCACGTGCGCAGCGACTTCTCCGCATCTGCGTCTTTGTCTGCGTTTTGGTCATTTACGACCAAAACGATAGTGTCCCCCACCTCCTCTTGTCGAAGAAATTTTTCTTTCTCTTGACTTTGCTCTTGTTGTTGCACGAGATTCACACGTATCGATGTCCCCAAGGAGGTCTCCTCCTCACCACCGCTGTGTTGCACCAACGTCTCCTCGTGCGCGTGCTCGGCTGCCGCCGACGGCGCGTGAGACGCCGCGAGCATTTTTCTTCTGTCTTTTTTTTTCCTTCTCTTCTCTTGGATCAAAATTGCTTACCCGTGGGAGGACACGAAGAAAAAAGAAAGGTGCCTTTGGAAAAAAAAAATTGCTCTCTTTATCAGAAAGAAAAGAGGCGAAGTCGCACTTCGTTCGCGCGCGCTTCTCGTGAGAAGAGGAAGTGTGCGCGCAGAACTCTTGAAGATCTAGTTGACGACGACGACGACGACGCTAAGAAGAAGAGTTCAAAAAAAAGTGTCGTGGGTTGGTTTATAATAAACCCTCCGCGCAGAGCAATTTTTTTTTTCTGCCGCGTAGGCCACGCTGACTCAACGATTGGATTTATTTATTTATTTATTTAATTTATTTTTTGCGGCTCCTTTTTTCGGACTCTCTCGCTCTCACTCAAGAGTTTTTTTGACCGTCGTCTGTATGTGTTTATTAAACGCCACAAAACGCACGTCGCACAACAAAAGAAAGGAAAGAAAAAGAAAGGAAAAGAAGGAATAAGAACGTATGAGTAACGTCGCGTTCGCATCGGCGTCTGGAAGAACGGGGGCGCCTTTGACATCTCGTCAGCGGCGATGGCAGAGATATCAACAATCTCGGCGCGTTTCATCATTATTATCGTCATCATCATCGTCATCTTCTTTTCTTCTCGAGAAACATAAATTGCGTCGTCCACACGATGTCGTTGCGCGTGGCATGAAAGGAGATGAAGACGAGAGTTTTGACGAAGAGAATGTGGTAGTAGACGGCGAAAGATTAGACGCGGAGAGAGGAGAGAAGGACTACTCTGAGACGGAATCTGATTCCGCTTCTTCTTCCGCGGCATCGTCCGCTACGGCGTTCAAAAGTGATACTACGGAGATAACCGGAACAAGTGACGAAGAAAAGAAGGAAGGGGAGGAAAAAGACGGCTTCGACGGAAAGAAGAAGGAGAAGATGGAAAACGACGACACGAGCAAGAGCGAGAAAATAAAAAACGCGTTGGCTCAAACGAAGACGTTCGCTCTCAATTTACCGTTCATATCGCACGTGCGGGTTTTCCTGGACCGTAAGTCAAAGTGGGAGAAACTGTACGGAGAGGCAAACGAAAAGTTTGCAGACCACAAAAAGCAGGACGAGTTGATGCTCGAACTGCATCGCTTCGGACGGGTTGAAGAGATTATCGAACGGTTCGAATCGAGGAAATACGCAAGTGGACCTAGAAGTGTGGCCGCATACATGGCTGCACTAATAGCATCGCAAAGAATGGACAAATATTTCGAGCACCAGGAAGCAACAAGTTCTTCTTCAGGAGCGTCGTCGAAGGAGAACGACAAAGACGAAAGCACGGAAGATGGCGAAGGCGATAAAAAGAGTGACTTGCCGTCGTCCACCATTCCGAAGCCTCTCCCACATCTGACGAGACCTTCTACGGCGACGACTTACCAACCGATGGAGGTTGGGGGCGACTCGCTGCCGTTGCTTTTGAAAGATTTGAGCGAACGCGCGGATCCGGAGAAATCTTTGAAGATGACGCGAGCCGTTCGGTTTGGGCGAGCGAGCACGCCTATTCACGTAGTTGTAGAAGGCGGCAATGTCTCAAAAGTCGGGAAAGTCAGAGGATTTTTTGGAAACATGTTCATGTTTTTTGGCGTCGTATCGTGCATTTCATGGACGGGTTCTTATCTCCTTCGTCGCTACTTTGCTTCGATGAAAATTACCACGGTCGTGACATCTTCGCCTTCATCTTCGTCGTCATCCTCGTTGGGTAAATCTTCTTCTTCTTCTTCTTCTTCTTCATTGCATCCGCCGACGACTTCAGGCAGTGGAGGCGTAAAGAAAGACGACGAGGAAAGTGACTCGGGCACTCCTTCCTTCGCTCCAAAACAGTACGATAAAGATACGATGCCCGAGAAGAACAAAAAGACATTCAAAGACGTTCGTGGTTGCGATGAATGCAAAGGTGAATTACAAGAAGTCGTCGAGTATCTTCGGAATCCGGATAAGTTCACGCGTCTCGGGGGAAAGTTACCGAAGGGTATTTTACTCACAGGACCACCGGGAACTGGTAAGACTTTGTTAGCCAGAGCGGTCGCGGGCGAAGCGGATGTTCCATTTTTCTATCGCTCTGGCTCAGAGTTTGAAGAGATGTTTGTCGGGGTCGGATCAAAACGAGTGCGTCAACTTTTTGCTGCCGCTAAGAAGAAAACTCCGTGCATCGTATTCATCGATGAGATTGACGCGGTGGGAACGTCGCGCAAGTCGTGGGAATCCCAATCGGGGGGACGCAAAACACTGAACCAGCTCCTCACCGAAATGGATGGGTTTGAGCAAAACGATGGCATCATCGTTCTGGCGGCGACCAACTTACCCGAGAGTTTAGATCCAGCGCTCACACGCCCAGGCAGGTTCGATAAAACAGTACATGTGCCGAATCCAGACATTGGGGGTCGTAGAGATATTCTCAAACACTACTTGGACGATAAACCCGTCGCGAAGGACGTCGATGTTGATGCATTGGCCAGAGGAACTTCTGGATTATCCGGCGCCGAGTTGTCCAACCTCGTTAATATTGCCGCGGTACGAGCGGCGGTGACAGACGAAACTTCAATCACGCTGAAAACGCTAGAATGGGCAAAAGATCGCATATTGATGGGCACGGAAAGAAAATCTGCCGTAATGAGCGAAGAAAATAGGAAACTTACCGCATATCATGAGGCTGGACACGCCTTGGTTGCGTTGAAAACGAAGGGTGCAATGCCGGTGCACAAAGCCACAATTGTGCCAAGAGGTCAAGCGCTCGGTATGGTCACACAATTGCCAGATAAAGACGAGACTTCCATCTCTAGACGCCAACTTTTGGCTCGGTTAGATGTGTGCTTCGGTGGTCGAGTCGCAGAAGAAATCATTTTTGGCCAAGATGAGGTTACAACAGGTGCGCTCAACGATTTGCAACAAGCGACGAGATTAGCGCATTACATGGTTTCAGAGGTTGGGATGAGCGACAAAGTAGGTGTACTGAACGTCGGAAACCTCCGGGGTAAAGAGTCGCGAGGAGCCTCCACGCGCCTGGAAGAATCTGTTGACGAGGAAGTCATTGCTTCTTTGAAACAGTCTCACGCACGAGTGACGAAGATGTTGAAACAAAATGAAAAAGATTTACGCAAGTTGGCAGAAGCGTTGCTTCAAAAGGAAACGTTGACTGGGAGCGAAATGCGCGAAATCTTAGGAATGCCTGCGCAAGAAAAACCTGTTGAACTGGTTTCGCGAGTGAAAGTCGAGAAGGAAGACGACGACGCAACGAGCACTCCGAAAGGAGACGAAAAAGTTGACGAAAAGACGGCTGCGGCAGATGAAGACGACTTGATAATAGTCGTCGTGGGCGAAACCACGGAAAAGGCCACGGAAAATTCAACTTCCATACCGAATAAATAGCAACACGAATGTTTTTGAACGCTATAGCAATACTACAAAATAACTATCCTTACATATTTTATGTGTGAGAAAAAATTCATCGCGGTTCATCTTTTCTCCGCTTCTTTTGTTTCGTTTTTTCTCCTCTTTCATTCCATCCATAGAACTTTTGGTAGAGCCAAACCAGACCGTCGCCTTTTACTTTAAATACGCCCCACGCTCCACCAATGAGAAAATGTACGAGAGTCGATTTCAGATTGCCTCCCATGCTCTCAATGCGTCTTCCGCTCGTCGTTATTACCCTATCCACTAAACGCACGCAGCTTGCAGTATTTTTTTTCTGAGAGGATCCGTATCTTTGCATTCGGACACAAAGATCTGCATCTTCCATAATTGGTAAAGTCTCATCGTATCCGTCGACGGCTGTGAAATCATCTAGTCTGCAAAATATACCTTGGTCCCCGAACAGAAGTTTCAACCCGAGCGCGTATCTTTTCGGATATAAAATAGCTGTGTAGAAATCTGATTTGAAAACGTTGTGATAAGACATCGCCCAGTAGGTTTTCTTCTCAGTCGTGATGAGCGAAACGAATCCTCCCACGATAGCTTTTGCGTCTCTCATTGTCTCATCAATCACGTTTAAAATGTCCGGAAAAGGTATCGTATCTGCGTGTAGGAACAGGACATTTGCAGGATGTGTTGCAAGAGCGTGAACACCAGCATTCATTTGTCGCGACCTGCCTCGTTTGCCTCGCACCACTTTCGCACCGTACTTCTCAGCTACTTTCGCCGTATCATCCGCGGAATCTCCCACGGCAACGACCACTTCGGTCGGCTGCGGTCGCAATGCGCGTATTTGTAAGAGCAAAAGCTCTATGTTTTCCTCTTCGTTTAGCGCTGGAATGATAATCGCGCAGTCGCTCGTTTTCTTCTCCTCTCTTCGCGTTTGCTTTTGCTTTTGTTCGACGTAAGACGGTTCGTGAAATTTACCGAGCACATAAGTCACGGTTTGTCTGAAAAGTAAAGCGAAGAGAAGAAATTTGAATAACTTATTGAATCTATTACTCTCGTCGTCGCCATTGTCGTCGCTATTTTTGTAACTTCCACCGAACCAACTGTCTCCTCCTCCTCCTCCTTTGCTACCATTGTTATTATCGTTAGTGCCGTCGCCAACATCAATTATCACGGGTTCAAACGATGATGACGATGATGCACGAATCGCTAATTTATCACCCTCAAGTTCTTTTTTCCTTTTCTTCTTCTTAACCATCATCATCATCATCATCATCTTTCCATTGCGTTCACTTCTGTCGCATTTTTCGCATCGTACCGAGAACGAGGAAGAGTTTTTTCTAACCACCTTCGCAATCATCGTCGTCGCGGCGTTTCTGCCATCGCGTCGTTGCTTTTGATGACGGCCCTCGCACTGTCCGAGCGCTGAGACGCCCGTCAATAACATCTCGCGCGTCTGTATTCTCACCTCCAATTTTTCCTTTCCCTCTTTCTCTTCCTTTCTTCGCGCGTAAACACTGAACGTGCGCTTCGCGTTTTTTTTTTACGCGACTGTGACTCGTGAAAGAGGTTGTTAAAAAAACTTTTCGTTTTTACGTACGTATTCACATTTCTTCACTCGCTCACTCCCCATCACAAAACTTTTTTTTACCTTTTGTGTGGTTTTCTTATATGTTCTTCACCTGCGCTCAACCGTTCCGCGCTCCGCGCTTTCTTTCGACGAGAGGAAACGAGAACAAGGCGCGAAGAAACAGAGGGAAAGGACTGCTACGGATAGCGGCAAAGTTTGGCGAACCGAGAAATTTTGAAGACGACGACGGCGTCGGCGACGGCAGGGAGTTTTACGACGACGAGAACAGACGCTACAAACAACAGCGACAACAGAACAATTCTTCTTGGAGAGACGATGGACGACCGACGAGAGGAGGATACAAAGGAGCGAGAGAATTCGACAACAGACGCAATGACTTCAGGAGAGATGACTTCGGTGAAGGACGCAGAAGCGCGAGGTTTGGAGAAGTAGGAGGACGCCGGGGAGGAAGAGGAGGAAGAATCGGTGGAGGCGGCGGACGAGGTCGAGGTCGTTATGGGGAAGGACGCCGGAGAGATAGAAATGAAAATTTTAGCGGAAGCAACACGAGGGAAGGAAATGTAAACCCATTCAAAGTGATGGTAGGTAATCTCTCCTACAGCACTACGGATGAGAGCTTAGGTCGAGCTATGGAGCGTTTTGGCTACGTCGCAAACGCTCGCGTTGTTTTAGACAGAGAAACCGGTCAATCGAGAGGCTTTGGTTTTGTGACTTTTGAAGACGAAGCCTCCTGCGCGGAATGCGTAGAAATCGGACCAGGAATGCGAATAGACGACCGTCAAGTAAAAGTGGAAGCGTCCATAGACAAGACATACGTCCCAGCACCTTCGTTTTCAAGCGCAATCAAATCGCAGCGCCGGTACAAAGATTTTAATGACGACTTTGATGGCGACGACGACGACGACGACTTTGATGAAGATGCTGAAAATGATACATATAATAACAGACCCTCAGCACCCGCGATGATGCGTGTTCTCGACCGACCATCGTCTTCGTTTCTCGCTGGTGCTAATGCAATGAGAAAATCTGGGGGTTCTGGCGCCGATGATAGCGACGACACGAGTTTGGCTAATACCAACGAAATGTCTGAGGAGGAATTTGAAGATTGGGTGTTAGAAGGATTAGAAGACGAAATAATAGACTCAAAGCGACAAAATAAATCAGGCATTGATCCTTACGGTGACCGAAGCGATGATACGCGAGAATATGTCCCCACGTTGCTCGCTAAATACGTCGAAGATGATTTTGAGCCAGAAATTTTTGTCAGGGAACCAGACGACCCAGATGAATATTTTTTCTACTCCGGTGCAAAGTTTAAAGATGTTGGAGCTTCGGAATTGATCGTCAGTGCTCTCGAAAACCGCATGAACATTTCGCGTCCTTCACACATACAAGCGCAAAGCTACAAGATACTTCTTCACGATCACAGTGACTCTTACGACGAGAAGAGTTCTGCGGCGACTGACGGCGGAGGTTCGAATCATGTTCTACTCGCCGACCAAGCAGGGAGTGGTAAAACGTTGAGCTACTTGTTACCACTTCTTCAACGTTTGGAACGTCTCGAACGCGATTCCGGTATGAGTGTTTCAAAGCGTCCACGCGCTCTCGTTTTGGTTCCAACTTCGGAACTTGCTCGACAAGTAACTGAAGTTGTCAAAGAACTTTCAAAAGGTGGCGTCCGGACGAGATCGATGATTGCGACTGGCGGTTCTTCTGAGCGAACAAAAAGTAATCTCGCGGAACAGTCATCGCGCGATTTAACCGCGAAGTTCACTTTAACGCAAACAAAAACTCTAAAGAGTGGCGTTGACATCGTAATCGGAACTCCCGGACGTATTCGGTACTTGTGCGAGACGGGCAGAATGGAATTGGATGATTTAGACAGCATTATTTTGGATGAATGCGATGTACTGCTCGGAGATGCATTTGAATTCGCGTCTCAAATTAGACCGATTAAAGATCTTGCCCATCCGAGTACGCGATTTGTGTTGGTAACGGCGACAATTCCCGATCAAGTCTTGCGCGAACTTAAGCAGTTTTTTTACCCGCAAGATATTCGCGTTATTCAAGGACCGGGATTGCATCGTCCCTCTGCGGGTACGCTAGAGCGGCTCGTCGATTGTTCTGGTGGCGACATTTCGGACGAACAGAGCGGGTTTTATCGCAAGTACGCTGCGCTCATGAAAATTTTAAAGGATGATATTCTCCCTTCTACCCCTATGACTACTACCAAAACGAAGAAATCGGCATCGCGAACCTTATTGTTTTGCAATAAGATTGAAACCTGCCGTAAATTGGAAAATCTACTCATCCGAAACGATCCGAAAGGCGTCAGTTATAAAGTGTTACCCTATCACGCGGCGTTGAGCCGCGAAAAAAGAGACGAAAATCTTCGCAAATTTCTCGGGCGAAGAAGTTCGAGCGAGAAACAACGCGGCGAATTTTCCGTCGACGAGGACGATTCAACGCCGCAGTTATTAATTTGTACGGATAGAGCTTCTCGAGGATTAGACGGTAAAAAAATTAAGCACGTGGTATTGTTTGATTTCCCACGTGATCCATCAGAGTACGTCAGACGTGTAGGAAGAACTGCACGAGGCGCGTTGGGGACTGGAACTGTTACGGCGCTCGTAATAGGGAGACAATTAAAATTAGCCAGAGAAATCATGCGGCGAAACTCTAGAGGTGATCCGGTTGAAGGTACGCCTACTGCGATATGAACGGGTTATCAGAAACCTCAGGAATTGGTGATGTATGAGTAAAATGTTTTATGTGTGTATATGATAAATTTGAATAGTGTTTCGCTCAAAATCCCTTATTCTCTGTTTGGTTGGTTTCATAACAAAAAACGTGAGAGGATCCATCATTCTTGCCCTCCTCCTCCTCGTTTCATCGAAAAACGTATTATTTTTTCTTTTGTGTGTGTGTGTTTATTTCTTGGTCCACATCCAATATGGATTCATGCATCCTTCTTTGCACACGGGCATGCAGTTACACACCGCTTTATACCCCAGATTGCGATAGACTGCATCTCCTGCGCCATCGTTCATGTTTTTACGCATGTGATACTCCCTGCGTTAACGAGAAAAAAGAATTAGAGACGACGAGCGTTTTGAAGAAAATGAGAGTGCGCAACATTTTTAATTTGAGGTAGAAGCAGAAAAAAAAAATGAAAAGCTCGTTGCGTTTACCAGTGATCTTCCTTGATTTCTTCATCAGCCGCGGCTTCAAAGATGTCGGGCCCTTTGTTGTATTCTTCGTCGTCGCTTTCGCTTTCTGAATCAGACGTCATGGCGAACTGAAGTGATGTCTCGAGTTCGTACAAAATTTATTTCTTCTTTTTTGTAACGCCTTTTTTTTTCAGATCATTTTTTTTTTCTCTCCAAAATTCATAAATCAGAAGTGCATGCGCGCGCGTTTCACGTCGTTACTTTCACAGTATCGTCGTTATCATCGTCATCACCTCGCTTTGTATATACGCGCGACACTATTGATTTTTAAATACCAAAATAATGGATGGTTACGGCGACACGAACGATCGTCGCGTGGGCCTGCCACGAGGCCCGGAAGTGTTTGGCGCAAGAGTAAATGACGATAAAAGAGACGAGTTGAAGAACAAAATCATGGAGTTTGAGAGGCGCATAGACAAAAGCAACGAGGAACACGTCGACATGCTGGAAAAAATGCGGATGGAAACGAGAGAGCTCGAACGTCTGAGAGGCGTTTGGTCCGAAAGGGGAATACCGGGCGTCTCTCGCGACTGGAACATTCAAGAGCCAAAAATGAAGACGGAAGCACCTAAAGAACGAACCGAGTACAAAGAGTACATCGATTTCAAAGAAACTGAAAGGAAACGCAAAAGTAGTAGTGGGCCAGATCGGCATCTGATCACAAAAACAACAAAACAAGAAGACGTAGATGATGTTGTGTTCAGGTCATTACCATCGACTTTATCGTCATCATCGTCATAATCTTCTTCTGCGTTGAAATCAAAACCAAAAGCATAAAAATAAATAACGTTAATCGAGTGCCTCTTTCGTGTCTTAATAGAATACAGATACATTTCATTTTACTCAACAATTTGGAATAACTCCCGTGCTAACTCTAGATGAAATTGAGGATGTGCTGTTTGCGTGAATGCGCCGCATAACGTCGCCAGCAGAGATACCGAAAGAGTCGCGTAGAGCAACTGGAATTCAGACTCTTCTATTTCTTGGTCTATTTCTCCTCTGCGACACAAAACGTAAAATCTAAAGGCGAATATAAACGCAAACGTTGTCGGTAAGCGAATCAGCAGAGGTGGTGTTGCAGCTAAGTTGAGCAAATTCGCGTGCAAACTAAATGCATCACCAAACGCTTGCGCTGGTGCGTACAACAGCATCGTCAAGCTGACTTCTTCGAGCTTCTTCATCGTCGGCGTCTTTCGTTTTGCCATGCCCTTTTTTACAGGCCCATAGTCATCCTCATGGTCGTAAGCACCTAGCATCGCAGAAAATCCAATCCAGGTAAAATTCCACGCCGTAGCTGAAATCATAGAAGCGATGCTATTTGGTGTCGGCGATTCGATTGGCGCCAGCCAACCGGGGAAGTCTGGAGAAAGAGAAACTTGCACGGCGCGGGATATGAGTTCTAAAATCCATAAAAGGCTCACTTCGCCGAGAATCAACTGAATATCATTCACGCGTACATCCAACCTTATGTCCCTGTTATCGTTGTTCTCTTTTGTATCCTTTTTCTCCTCTTCATCTGTTCCTCTGCACCTCGGAGTGTTGGATAACGGTCTCGGCGTGTGTGTTGTCATCTTCTTCTTCAGCTTTCTCGTTCCGCCGCGAAAGGTACGAGAGGGAAAAGAGCAGTATCGTCCGCTCTGGCTTTGCGACGACACTCTCACCGTCGTCGTTGTTGTTGTCGTCGTCGTCGTCGTCGTCGGTATCGTCGTCATTTGATCTTCGCTAAAACACCAAAAGTATCATCATCGTTTTGCGTTTATCATCTGTAAAAGTGTATTAATTATTTTGTGCTGTGTGTAAAAAGTGGAGTGCAAGCAGGAGGAAAGGCGTGAGAAAAAAGCACACACGCCGCATCCCTCAGGAGCTTTCAACACACGAATCCCTTTCTATTTGTGTGCGCGTGCTTTGAAAAACAAAAAAGAGCACGCGAGTGTGATGGACGTAGTTGCCGCTGACGATGCGGTGATGATGGACGCATCGGGGAAAGATCATAATTCTCCTATTCCTTCTTCTGAAGTCTTCAATTACGTCGTCACCGCGCACAAACCGACGGCTGTGTCGTATTCGTGCGTCGGACGCTTCACGCATTTGGAGAAACAAAATTTGATAGTTGCGCGATCCAACCGAATTGAGATTTACCTCTTAACCGAGGAAGGATTGGAACCAGTTTTGGAGACGACGGTTTATGGACGCATCGCTATGCTCAAGTTATGCGAGGGAAGCACGTTTGGTGACAAAGAAAAAGTACCGGGTCGTCTCGTCGTCGTTACGGAAGACCGGTACTCGCTCGCTGTTTTGTCGTACGATTCGGCAACGAACACTCTCCAAACGATTTCGAGCGGCGATGTTTCCGATTTAACTGGACGGCCTGTTGAACACGGCATGCTCGGCGATATCGATCAAAATGCAAGAGTCATTGCTTTGCACATTTACGATGGTTTACTGAAGTTTATTCCCTTCGATGAGAATGGAAATTTGTTACAGGCGTTCAACGCCAACCTGAACGAACTCAAAGTTTTAGATTTCGTTTTTCTTCCGTCGACGTCATCGTCGTCATCTGGCATCACAACAACGACGAGTGAAAATGAAAACAACAATAATAATAACTTCAGCCCTGAGGACATGTCAAACGTTTCGAGCTTGACGAGGAGCATCAATCGGGAAAACGCCGGGGGCGTCGGTGCGAACTCAATGCCAGTCATAGCGGTATTACATAAGGACGTGAAGGATGAAAGGCACGTCTCGACTTATCGCGTAAATTTACGAGATAGAGACATAGAGCCAGGTCCTTTCGAACAACGCGAAGTTGAAATAGGCTCAAAGAAACTGCTTCCTCTATCCTCTCCCATTGGAGGTTGCGTAGTCGTTGGCGAAGAAACGATTGCGTATTTAAATGAACCGGCGGGAACGACGGATGACGAGGAGAATAATAACAACAATGATAACACCACCACAACGACGAATGCTACAATGATTACGGGTAACGCTATCCTTAAAAATGCCATGCATCGCGGCGAGTGTAAATCATCTTCGTCGGCCTTAGTGAGAGCCATTACTACTCCAGATCTGCTCATGTTTTCTTCAGCATGTCTGATTCCTTCAGATGAGAATGTTTCGAACCAGCTCATCGATAGATTTCTAATTGCTGACGAAGATGGTGATTTGTATCTTTTGATGCTGAGCAAAGGCACGACGAGTGATTCCATGGTATCAAAGTTGACGATAGAAAGACTTGGAAAAACGTCGTCGGCCTCGGCGATAAGTTATCTCGACAACAGCGTGGTTTTTATCGGAAGCGCGTACGGAGATTCCCAAATAATTAAACTGCACACAGAGCAAGTCAACACCATGATGTCAGATTCGAACGAATTACCGAGTTATGTAGAAGTTTTGGAGGAGTTTACAAATCTTGGTCCTATCGTAGACTTTTGTGTCATGGATTTAGAGCGTCACGGTCAAGGTCAACTCGTCACGTGTTCGGGAGTAGGCAGGAGCGGATCTTTACGCGTCATTCGGAATGGAATCGGGATCCGAGAACAGGCTCAGATCCCGCTCTCAGGAATTAAAGGTCTTTATTCCTGCAAGCGGGATGAAACGACGACTTTAGATTCCTATTTGATTGTGTCATTCATCGCAGAAACGCGGATATTAGCAATAAACAATAACGACGAGTTGGAGGAGGCTGTTTTTTCAGGATTTGACGCGGCGTCTCAAACAATTGAATGCGCGAATGTTTCTGGAAATACCATATGTCAAGTCACGAGCAGAGGTGTCTACGTTTGCGATGCTTCTTCGGGAGAACTTGTCGCTTCATGGTTGCCGTCTGATGAGAGTCCTATCACTGCCGGCTCAGCGTCAGAGAATACTATTGCGGTTGCCACTGTCGGTGGTAAGCTTTATTACCTCTCCCTTCAAAATGGAAAGATTAAAGAGACTGGAAAAATGACATGTGATGCCGAAATATCTTGCATCGATAAAACGCGATGCGGCGATCGCAACCTCTGTGCAGTTGGATTGTGGAGCACGAAGGTTTTGCTGGTTGAATTAGAATTGGAGATGAAAGTTTGCCACACAGAAAATTTATCTCTCGATGTCGTTCCGAGATCGACATTATTTTGCTCCTTCGAAGATACAACCTATTTACTCACCGGTCTCGGTGATGGGCACTTGATAACAAACGTTGTCGTTTCTTCGAACTCAACTAACGAGTTTACTTTGAGCGATCGAAAATCTGTATCTCTTGGCACGCAACCGGTTACTCTGAAACTATTCAAATCTCAACATTCAATGCATGTCTTCGCGGGATCAGATCGACCGACGATAATATATTCAAACAGCAAAAAACTTGTCTACTCAAACGTAAACTTGAACGAGGTTTTACACGTTGCACCGTTTAATTGTGACGCTTTTCCGGATGCGCTCGCTTTGGCCAGCGGCGAACATTTGACGATTGGTGCCGTCGATGATATCCAGAAATTGCACATTCGCACAGTTCCACTGCGCGAACAACCTCGTAGAATTGCGCATCAACCAGAAACAAAAACTTTAGCGGTGCTCACCATGAAAGAGAACGACGTTCCTGGGCGAGAAGAAGAGTTTTTCGTGCGATTATTCGATGACCAAACTTTTGAAACGTTGGCAAAATATCCCCTCGAACCGAACGAGAACGATGCGAGCATCATTTCATGTTCTTTCGACGGTGATGACGACATATATTTTGTTGTCGGTACTGCTTTTGCGGATCCGCACTCGGAGCCTGAGTCTTCGCGAGGACGCATATTGGTTTTCAAAGTTTCAAACACTGCGTCGAGTGGCGGTGGAAACGGTGTTATCAACGGGAATGGCCACGGCGATGGCGCTCAATCCAACCGCGCTTCTGCGTCATCGTCTGTGCTTCAGAAAAACCTCACGCTCGTCTGTGAAAAAGAAACCCGGGGTGCGGTGTACAATTTGAATGCCTTTTGTGGAAAACTGCTCGCCGGTATTAATTCTCTGGTAAAATTATTCAACTGGGGCCTTTCCAAAGAAAATAAGCGCGAGTTAGTGCACGAGTGCTCTCACATGGGACACATCATAGCCCTAAAAGTTGAAACAAAAGATAATGTGATCGTTGTTGGTGATTTGATGAAGTCGATAACGTTGCTCGAGTATCAGCGAGAATATGCCCGGATTGAAGAAATCGCACACGATTTTAGCTCGAATTGGATGACGGCGGTTGAGATTTTAGACGATAACACATATCTCGGAGCCGAATCTAGTTACAATTTGTTTACTGTACAGCGAAACGCGGACGCGGATACAGAAGACAAACGTGGCACTCTAGAACTATGCGGCACCTACCACTTGGGAGATTCCGTAAATAGATTCAGACGCGGTAGTCTTGTCATGCGCATGCCAGATCAAAGCGACGATACGAGCTCGTTTTCTGAAATTTCGACTTGGCTATTCGGCACGATCTCTGGTGGTTTAGGCGTCGTTGCGACATTACCAAAACTCGAGTTCTTGTTACTTAATAAAGTTCAAGAAGCCATGCAGAAGGTAGTCACCGGTGTAGGAAATTTTAGTCACTCTGACTTCAGATGTTTTCACAACGTGCAACGCAGCGTCAAGATGCAGAACTTCATCGACGGTGATTTGGTCGAAATTTTCTTAGATCTAACCAAAGAAGACCAAGAAGCGGTGTCTAAACTGTGCGGCGTTTCGAATTCCGAGGATTTGGTCAAGAAGATTGAAGAGATTTCTCGTCTCACGCACTGAAAGAAGGCAGAACAGGAAGAAATAGACGGACGACAAAGAGAAAAGTGCTACTACTCAATTGTAAAAATATTCAATAAAAACACGAGCTATTACTTCGCCATCCAATAAATTAAGACTAAAGCTGAGCATATTGCACACACGGCGCTGAGAACAATCGCATCTTTGTTCTTTTTTCTCTTAATAGCTACAAGTAGGTTGTTCACCACCGGGAATTTGCTCCCCGCCGTGGCGAGTGCGCTAATCGTATTATTGAAAATCCCCCTCTGTTCATACAACGCGCTCGCCGTATTTTGTGCAACACCAATGGCATCGTCTACTGCGATTGATGAACTCAAAATCGAATTTCTTTCTCGCATCGCCGCGGAAGAGTTACTCTCATCTCCTCCTCCTAAAGTGCCGTTACTTCCCCGGTGCCTTCCTTGTAACAACGAGGCGTGTTCTCGCTCTTGCTCTATGTAATCCTTCATTCTTCTGAACTCGCGATTGAACTCCGTCGCAACATCTCTATGCCTCGCTAACGTGTGCGTTCGCGTGTCCGATGTAGCGTTCGCTCCGCTATGAATGGATGACGCCAAAGCTCTCGTCACGTCAGACAAACGCGTTAACAATGCCTCGATCTCTCCTTCTTTCGATGCGATAACATCAAAGTTTCCCTCCATTTTACTCGTCGCCGTATTACTGTATTGATTATATCCACCGCCAGCACCACCACTCATACCTCCAACGCTTGACGTCGACGTCGTCGCGTGGTTGCTACCGACCCCGGCGAGTTTTGAAAGCGAGGCGAGGTTCGCATCAATTTCATTCTCCAACTTCCTCGCTTCTTTTCTCAACTCTTCCCACGCCGTCGAAGGCACTTTCATCTTTCCGTCTCGATATAACTTTTCTCGCAGTAGTTGTTCTTTCTCTGTACCGCTTTCTCGTCGCTGATTTTGCACGTTTATTTTCGGATGAAAGTCACGCGCGCGCGCGCACCGAGATTTATTATAGCGTTTCCCGGGACAATTGAGGACACAAAAAAAAAACGAGGCGGAGAAATCAAATTATTCCTCACACGCACAGCTTTTGCAAAAACACAAACACAAACACACATAACAACAAAAAGAAGAAAAAAATACCAGACTTGAAGAAGAGAACCGTGCGTGAAGGAAAGAAGTAAAAAAGGATGAAAAACGACCAGCAGATAAAAGAAGGAGACGAGGGTGTGCACAATGTACGGATAATCTCGCGGAAGGAATTCTCGTCGCGACAACAAAGCAAATACCAAAGATAGTTTACACTCTACTATAACTTCGCGAACGTCTGTTTTTTTTTCTTTCAAGTTTCGAAGGTTTACATCAAAAAGTGCTTTTAAATAATGAACAAAAAATTAACATTTAATGCATCATTTTGCTTAGACGATGACCATCTTGATGGCGTGGATCGTGGCGTTGTCGACCTTGATGTCGTTCTTCTTGTACGGAAAGTCAGCCGGGACGATCTTCTTGCCAGAGATGGTTTCGAATTCCTTGCCCGCAGCCATGTCGGCCTTGGTGACAGTGCCCATGACAACGTGGTTCTTCACGACATCACCCAAGCCATCCATCTTCACAAATTCCATTCTGGTGACACCCTTGGACTTGATGAAGTCCCCGAAGGCATCGTCATCGGCGGCAAAGACCGTGATCGGGCCTTCTTGCGTGAAGGTACCTTCCTCGCCAGAGGCGGAGATGGCGGAACCCATCATGGAGTAAGACGCAGCCTTGCAGATCATACCTATAAAAGAAATTAACGATCAGTATTGTTACTCTCACAAATGTTTAAACACTTACCGAAGGCATCGTTGTTGAAGGATCGGCCACCTTCTTCACCACCTGTTTATTGTTTTTCGCAAAAAGTAATAAGAAGAGTGACGAGAGTTTTGTGTTAGTGGTTTTTTGCCAGTGCCATTTTTTTGAAACCTTAAATTTCGATATCTTTTTTGTGGCGAAAGGAAGATCGAGGGAGAAAGGGTTCTCTTCTCTCTCCCCTCTTGGTCTTCTTGCTTCCGCGCGCGCTTTTACTCTCCTTCACTCTGGAAAATGAAAGGCGAAACAAAGCGCGCGCGAGTGCGCGCGCAGAGTTTCGAGGGAGGAAAACGGAAGGAAAAGAAGACGATCGATCCTCGGGAAAAAACGCAATGATGAAGAAAAAATTTTCTCTTGGCTGTTATCCAATCGAGAGAGGGAGAAGACTCGTTGTGGTGGTGATTAGTTCTTCTCTCAAAAACAAAATTTCTCTGCCGAAGCGTACCTTTGCCGTGAGCCATCTTCGCGTTGGCGACGGTGGATCGCTGTTGCTTCTTGGCGACAACTTGGGAGACGACCTTGGCGCCGGCGATTTGGGATTGTAAAGCGAACATTGTTTCTGTGTGTGTGTGTGTTATAAATTGCGTTAAAAGTGAGGAAATGTGTATCGGGGTCCACGTCACGCCCGACACTCGTCTCTTCCGAGAAAAAAAAATATAAAAATAAAAGCACGAACTCGTGATGAGTGAGAAAGGAATTCGTCTCCACCTCCACCTCACTCTCTCAAAACTCACTCACTCGATCCATTTTTTTTCATCGCAACGCGGCACAACACGATTAAAAAAACAAAGAAAAAGAGAGCAGAGCACACACACCACTCACAGAGAGAAAAAAAACAAAGAAGAGAAGACGAGAAGAGTTTGTTGTGGGCATCGAAGACCACCTCCGCGCCGGTCATCACACTCTTCGGTGCAAAAAGTAGCGCATGGCGGCAACTTCGCACTTTCGCACGCCTTTTAACGGCTACAGCGTTAAATTCTCCCCGTTCTTTGCCGATCGCATAGCGGTATCCGCGTCGCAAAACTTTGGCATCGTAGGAAACGGCCATCAGTACGTTTTGAGAAGAGAGTTGAACGCGCTCAACACCGCAGCACAACCTTCTAATCCTGCTCTTGCGCCTGGGACAACGCTTCCGTTAGTAGAAGAGGCGAGATTTGAAACCGCGGATGGGATATTCGATTGCGCCTGGTCGGAAGAATCGGAGAACGTGTTAGTCTCCGCCTCTGGCGATGGGTCCGCAAAACTTTGGGACGTATCTCGCTCACCGTTTCAAAATCCTTTGCGTTCGTTCAACGAACACGAGGCGGAAATTTATACCATTTCTTGGAACCCGACGAGGAAAGACGTGTTTTTAACCGCCAGTTGGGACGATACTATTAAACTTTGGAATCCGAGAGAGAATGCGCACACGCGCGGGTCTTTGAAAACATTTAGAGAACACACGTACTGCGTCTACGCGGCGGAGTGGTCGCCGCACCACGCAGACGTTTTCGCCTCTGTTTCCGGCGATTGCACGTTGAAGATTTGGGATTGCAGGAAAAACCACTCGACTTTATCGATACCCGCGCATGATTTTGAAGTTCTGTGCGTGGATTGGAATAAATATAACGATTGCGTCGTCGCAACGGGATCGGTCGATCGAACGGTGAAACTGTGGGACGTTCGGAATCCCAAAAAAGAACTTTCCATATTGCGAGGTCACGGTTACGCCGTGAGACGAGTAAAAATGGACCCATTCGACGAAGATATATGTTACACTGCGAGCTACGACATGACCGTAGCCATGTGGAATTGGAAAATTAGCAACGCAACTAGCAATAGTAATACTTTAGGAGGAGGAGTAGGAGGAGACACCAGAGGCGTTCAGCCTTCGCCGCTTTTGCGTCAGTGGCGCCACCACACCGAGTTCGCGGTTGGTTTAGATGTGAGTGTTTTGAATAGAGGAGAATTAGCGAGCTGCGGTTGGGATTCATCCGTTCAAGTGTTTAGCAACCATGGACCGGATCCGCTTCCCATCCTTTGATGATATTTTACGTAGATTTTAATACATCGTGCTTTCTCGATTTTTAATATTTTATTCTATTGCGGCGCGCGCGTATTTAAGAAGACCAACTCAAATTTGCATGTTGATGGATTTAATATAATGAATTTTATTTCAAGTTACGTAAAAAGAATAGATTGTTTAGCAAGAAAAGTTCGACTCTCCCGGGCATTTGCATCCAGATTGCTGGATGATGGCATTGGCGGCGTAGTTTCCGCCCTTGCAGCAGTCCGCTAATTCCTTGCCGTGTACAAACTGGGACAAGAACCCGCCGACGAATGCGTCTCCCGCGCCGTTCGTATCGACCAAGTCTTCTTTCGCTAATTTGATAACGTCGTATTTCGTGACCTTGCCGTCTTTCGCGACAATAGTCGCGTCCGCGCCTTGCGTAAACACGACCGTTCTCGTGCAGTGATCGCTCGCTTTTGGCATTTGACTGATTTTCAACGCGATCTCCGCAACGTCCGTGACGCCTTCCCACTTTTGAGATTCCGCAAAGGTGACCGCTTCGGATTCGTTTCCAAACAACACGTCGACGTACGGCAAAGTGTTCATCATCGCCTCCAAAAACGGCGGGACTTGCATCAAGAACGGCGCAGACAAGTTCATCATGTAGCATTTCTTGTTTTCCGCGGAATGTTTCGCTACCGCCATCATGGAATCTGGCGACACCGTCAAGAAAAAGCCGGCGCTGTAATAAAACTTGGCGTCTTCAACAATCTTCCAGTTTTCTGCTTCTTGCAAGTGCTCAAACTTGTAGTTGTTCGCCGCGTTCAACGCGGCAATCAAAGATCGCTCGCCGTCCTTCACTAAAACCCCGCACGTCCCAGTCGGCGTCGATTTGTCGATCATGTACTTCGTCGTCACGCCGTCCGCTTGGCACGCTTTGGTCATCTGGGTGCCAAAATCATCCTCGCCGACGCATCCGATAAAGGTCGTCGCGCCTTCTGTCTTCAACATCCATTGGCACACTCGAATAGAGTTCTGCGTGGCACCACCGGCGATGTATTCCACCGGATACTTGTCCACCATCTCTTTATACAACGGATTGTGCTTTTCTTCGGCTAAGATGGCGTTGTTAAGTTTCAACTCGTACTTGTCCAAGATGTCTTGCTCGACGACCGCCGAAATGTCTAGCAATGGGTTACCCATTCCCAATAAAATACTCATGATGATGATAGTGGTTGCGTGTGTGTGTGTTTATTAAATATAAAAAAATATTGATTCGAAAGTAGAATGCGTCCAGACGTGCGTATCGTTGTTTTCGATGATGCAGAATGCGTGCGCGTGCGCGTGTGTGTGTGGCGATGCCTTTTCGAAAAAAAAAGATGATTGATGATGAACTTTTCTTTTTGGTTTTTCGACTTCTGGATGGTCCATGGTGGCTCTCGTGGCTGTGATTTATTTTCCCTCTGGGGTCTCTTTTTTCTCTTTTTTCTCTCTTTTTTCTCTTTTCTCTCTCTCTCTCTTCTCTACTCTCGTACTCTCCCTCGTCCGAGAACATGTCAGCACCAGCAAAAGACGAGGAAAACACCACGCTTCCACCAGCATCAGCACCACCACCACCTCCTCCTCCTCCTCCCGAAGAGGATGATGCGCCGCCACCGTTGCGCTTTGGCACCGGATTAGTTGAAAGCGGCGACGACGGTGGATACAACAATAACAACAATACTGATTCCAACAACGTAAACACAACAAACAAAAAAAAATTGTCAGAGGATGGTTCCTGGGAGTGCGACTCGTGTTCAAACACAAACTTTGCGTGGAGGAAGACGTGCAAACGATGCGATTTGCCGAAATCTCAAAAAGTGAAAGACGAGGAGAAGAAAGCAGCGGCTGGATGGTTGTTAGACGGCGTAGACGATCCGACCAACAATCGAATTTTCGTCAAAGGTTTCGACCCAGAGACGACGACTTCGGACGATTTGAGAGAGTTATTCGGCGGCATCGGGATGATTTCTAGAGTTCGTCAACGCACGGGATATCCCGATCAGTGGCCTTGGGCGGTAAAGATATACACAGACGAGACTACGGGAAAGAACAAAGACGAGTGCACGATTACTTACGACGATCCAATGGCTGCGCAATCCGCGCCCGGGTTTTACGACGGGTACGAATTGAAAGGAAAGAAGATCAGTGTTTCCTTAGCGACAAAGAAGAAAAGAGAAGAGGATGATTTTAGTAGAGATAATAACAGTCATTACGGTGGTGGCGGTAATAGAGGATATAGCGGTTATGGTGGTCGAGGCTCGTATGGAGGCGGTGGTGGTCGAGGTCGCGGCGGACGAGGTGGCGGCGGTGACGGTTGTCGCATCTGTGGTCGATCGGGGCACTTTGCGCGCGAATGTCCAGATAATCGTGGCGGCGGCGGTCGAGATGGCGGTTATGGAAACTACAACAGAAGCGGTGGTAGTGGTGGTGGTGGTGGTGGCGGCGGCGGCGGCGGAGGAGGAGGATATTATCGTCGCGAACGGCCGTATTGAAGTAGACGGTAGAAGAAATATTTTCTGGTACACTATTATTTTACAAAGGTGATTCTTTTTTTAGTTTGCGTTGTAGTAATATTGGTTTTGACCTTCCAAAGCGCGTTGTTCATTAATCCAACTCAAATATCTTTAAGTTGCCGCGAGAATTGGACGCTAGCAATCGCTGACCGTCTGGGGACCACGCGACGCTCGTGACAAACGCTCCCTTATCGTTAGTGAGAACCGGTTTGATGCCACCGCATAAACCAGCCGTGGGACCCCCCTCTCGTAATCCACATCCGGGAGTCATTCGCATGAACGAATGTCCCGCGACTGGTAACGGCGCAAACTTCGCATACATTCGAACCGTGTTATCTTCAGAGCCGCACGCGATTCTACCATCGCTCGTGACACTGAGGCCGACAAAATTTTTCTCATTCACGTGTCCCGTGTACGTGCGAAGACAAACGCCTCGCGGTCCTTTCACGTCCCATAGCCTGAGCAGAGAGTCCGTGGATGCAGAAACAAGCTCATTCCCCATCCATTTCACATACGATACCGCTTTCTTGTGCGTTTCCAAAGTTAACATAGGCTTCACTGCGTTTCGAAGATCGTAAACGTGTACTTTGTGATCCGCTGAGCCAACCGCGATTAGATTCGAGTCCATGCGAGAGGAATTCACCGAGCATATGTTCGCTTGATTCGGATCATTGATCACCATGCACTCTCGTCTTTGTGTGATTGACCAGACTCGAGTTGTGCTATCGTCTGAGGCTGATAACAGACGAGTTGGATCGATTGGAGAAAATTCAGTCGACCAGACCCGTTTCGTATGATTCTTCAATCGCATGGTTTCCATGCCCTTCTGAACGTCCCAGATTTGCATCGCACCGTCGTACGTCGCAGACGCCATGACTGGCTTCACGTACGGATTGAAACTGATTGATGACAACTTCGAGCTCGTAGAGAGTTCCATGGCTGGACAGTGCACGGCGTTCCCTAGCTGCATGACCGAGGCGACTTCGTAAATACACAGTCGCTTTGAAATACCCGCCGTGGCGAACAAGTCCCCGTCGCGATTCCAGGCGGTAGAACATACCATATCACTCGAACCACCGACTAAATCTCCGCACCCAAGTCTAGCGACGACTCGAAATCGCCACTTTCGCGTGACGCGAGTTAAACAACTGCCGAATTCTTTCAAATCTTCCTTCAGCTGTTCTTCGACATTTGTGCGCTTGATCATGTTTGAAATCCATTTTTCGTCATCTTTCACAGCTCCTAAGCGACCAGTGTTGTGCTCTCCGCTAAAACCACCACGCGCAAGTTGAAGCGCATGAGTTTTGCACGACCTCGCGTAGGCTTGAAATAAAGTTTCTTCTAAAGATTCAAACACAATGTTCGGTAGATCGTCGAATGGCACGTGATCGAGAACGCGCTGAAGCTCCGCTGGTTGCCTTGCCCACTCGTCTAAAGATTTGTGATCATTATTATTATTATCATTATTACTCGCGGCACCACGCTTTCTTTTCGCGTTGTTACGAGTAGCACTTCCTTGCTTCCCAGTGGCGTGTTTAGGAAGCAAATTCGAGAGCGCCATTAAAACGTTCAATTCACGCTGTGTCTTTTCATAATCGCGTTTGCGAGATTTTTCAATCGATTTAAGAACGTCAATGATTGTTTTCAATTCGTTCGCCTTTCTCTCGGAATCCACGTTCAACTCGCGGTCAGCTAATGCAGCTTTTGAAGGCATAGATGACGACGATGATGACCTGCGATCTCTCAAAATTTCAAGTTGTTTCAACGCAATATCTCGGACAGATTGTGCCGAGATTCGATGGCGAGGATCTCTCGATACCAATTTTCTGAAGGTTTCTGCCATTTCCGGATGTAATTCATCGATGTGCGTAATTTCTTTTTCATTGAACCAGGCGCGTGGATGTTCGGATCTCGAACCAGCGTCGAACATATCTTTCCAAAACATCTCGGATACAAGAGCACCGAGAGAAACGAGTTCTGATTTGATGGTGTTTGGAAGTTCATTTTCACTGGGGAGCGTCTCGTACAAAACTTCGCGACGTTTCATCACTGGTGGTTGTTTCGATCCTCTCGTCATTTTCTTGCCGTTGTTTCTTGCGTTCATCTCTTCTTCATCGAGGGCTTTGATATCACCTTGCGGAGAAATGAACAATCTCGAAGGATTAACGCCACCGGAGCAGAAACCGCGCTCGTGATCGTTTGCAAGAAGTGCCGCAGTTCTAGCTAAAACATGAAATTTCGTTTCGTCGTTCATCGTTCTGAACGCGTTCGAATCGAGCCAATTCCTGACCGAGACAAAAGAACTCGACTTCTCCAAGCCCTGTATCGGTGGCGCTAAAACAAAGTTATTATCGTCGTGGCTACTCAACGAGGATGGAGAAGAGTAATGCGCGCTGGGCGATCCTCCGTGACATCTCGACGACGTCTTTTTCACAAGAGAAGAATTTTGTATCAAACGTCTCCCCATCTTCGCTTTATTCTCTCTCAATATCAACTCGGTTTCGTCTTTATTTGTTCGAAATTTCTCTGCTCCGTCGATTTCAATTCGCCTTATATTCGCGCGCATATCATTTTCCACCTCCATCGGGTCTTCCGCATCCGCATTCTCGGCTCTTCTTGTTTGAGCGCGCGGATTACGCGACGCGTCGACAATGTTCTTCGAGTCTTCATTCATATCCTTACTATTTTTCGTCGTATTCTTTCGCATGGTAGCAGCACTAGCATCAGTAGTAGTGACTGCGCTTCGAGGGCTTTTTTCCTTTTCTTTGTTGTTGTTGTTGTTGTTGTTGTTGCTTATGTTCTTGTTGGCGATACTCTTGAGTAACTGCATCGACAAGAAGTTCTCTCTCGAAGAGACTCGCGACAGCGATCTAGGATGACTATTATTATTGTTGTTGTTGTTATTGATGGTGATCGTATTGTTCATCATCATCACGTCGTTACTTTTGTTATTGTTATTGTTGTTGCCGCTATTGCCGTTACTGTTCATGAAAAGATCAGATTCTGAGTTTACTCGTCTCGGGACGTTTGGAACGCCTTGAAACATTTCTTCTTTTCCAAGCATACAAATCCCGTCCTCTTCGTTATCTTCATCTAGCTCTTCGCCGTATTCGTTCAATCTCGGAACCGTCTGCGGTGCAACCGTGTACTGTTTTCTCCAAACGTGTTGCCATAACAGTTTCACTTGTTTCACCGTGACTGGTTTGAGTAAATAATCATCCGCGCCGCTTCGCACGCACTCAAAGACAATTTCCGAGTGTTGATTGGCGGACATCATGATGACGGGCAATTGCGAAAACTGCGAGTGGTGTCGCACGTGTTGGAGTAACTTTGGTCCATCGATATCGGGCATCATCACATCCGTGAGCAATAAGTTAAACTCCGTGCCTCGGCGCAACAATTCGATGGCTTCAGCGCCGCTCGCACACGTCGTCACGCGGTATCCGCACTTTCTCAGCACCTGTGACGTGACCGCACGACAGATTCTCTCATCGTCCACGACTAAGACGTGGATCGAAGGCATTCTACTATTACATGCATCGTTTACATTCACATTTTCCGCAGTCGCTCCCGTTGTTCTTCCCGTTCCCGACGCCGTCATCGCTCTTTGCTGCTGCTGCTGCTGCTGAGAGCGTGTGCTCATGCCGACACGACAACGACAATTTGCCCCTCTCTCTCTTCCACCGCTGACGTAGCTCGTTTCCGTCCTTCTCTTCCCTCTCGCCCGTCCGACGGCTTCAAAACTCCTTTTACTATCGACGACAAAAAAAAGAGCACGTCTCACCTACGTTTACGCGCGCGCTTTGAACTGGGGAGATGGCCTTCTCTTGTCTTCTTTCCGTGCTCGATCGCACTCTCTCAAAAGCGCTATAGAGGTCGCACACAAAACAACGACACACGAGAAGGCGACACGCAGTTTGCAGAAATTTCGCGTAAAAGTGGGAGAGTGATGTCGGCTTTTTTTTTCGTCTTTTTCCGTCCGACTCACATTTACCCCTTCATCGTGATGACATTGCTCAAAATCCCAAGGGTTGGTTGGATTCTGAACCAAAAAGGCGAAAAAAGACAAAAATCTCTCTTTCCTCCCGGAGCGAATATCTAGAGGCCAGGAAACGAACCAAAAAAAACTCGCTCTGGTTTCGCGTCAGGAATTTTTTTTACCCACCAGTTATAACTATTTCCGCTTCGTATCCAATTGCGTCACTCTATTTCGCACACAATGGCTACTTTTTCCGCCGCCAAGGTACGCATATCACGCGATTCTTCCTTTATCGCGCTCGTCCGCGCTTCGCGTCGGAGGTTTCTCCTCGCGTTTACGTCCAGTTATTTTTCTCCGTCGTCGTAATCGATATAATGATTGGGTGTGAAAGTTCCTCCTTTTGAGACAAAAAAAGAGGAAAATTTCCCGCGAACGTGTGTTGTAATCGCGATGAGAAAATTTTACGCGCTCTCGCGAACGAATTACGCTCCTCGCTCTTCTCGCGCGAAATTATAAACGCGTCGACTGACCTCGAACTTTCTTCTATCGTTATCACAGACTACCCAACTCACGCAGTTCACCAAGGCTGCCGGTCAGTTCAAGAACAAGACCGTCGCCAAGGTACGTTTCTTTTTTTTGCCATCGGGGCAGAGAGAGAGTAGCTCTCGTTATCCGCTCTCTCTCTCTCTTCTCTCCTCTCTCTCCCCTTGTTTTTTTCTCTTTTTTTTTTTTTAGATCTTTTATTGTTTAAAATGGATGGAGAAGAAAGAAAAAAAGAAAAAGTATTCCGATCACCTTCTCTTCCTCGTTTGCGACGACGACGACGACGAGAAAGAAGAGGATGATTTCTTTTAGTTTCTCTCCACAGCGTTGTCTCACTCGCTCTGCTTTTAAATCTCCGACGAACGCAGTCGCTCACATCTTTCGATTCTTCTCTTCTCGCAGGCGTCTGTCAGCAACACCATCGAAGCCAAGGGCAAAACCTGCAAGGTTGCCATCAACGGCTTCGGTCGCATCGGCCGTAACTTTTTGAGATGCTGGCACGGCAGAGGCAAGGACACCTTGCTCGATGTTGTTGCCATCAACGACTCCGGCGGTGTCAAGCAAGCCTCGCACTTGGTCAAGTACGATTCCGTCTTGGGCACCTTCGAGGCTGACGTCAAGATTGTCGACGACACGCACATCTCCATCGATGGCAAGAGCATCCAAATCGTCTCTTCCAGAGACCCGTTGCAATTGCCGTGGGCAGAATTGGGCGTCGACATCGTCATCGAAGGTACCGGTGTCTTCATTGACACCCCGGGTGCTTCCAAGCACTTGACCGCCGGTGCCAAGAAGGTTGTCATCACCGCCCCGGCGAAGGGCGACGACATCCCGACGTACGTTTTGGGCGTCAACGCTGACCAATACAAGAACTCCGACAAGATCATCTCCAACGCGTCTTGCACGACCAACGGCTTGGCGCCGTTCGTCAAGGTCTTGAACGACAAGTTCGGCTTGGTCAAGGGTTTGATGACCACCACTCACTCGTACACTGGTGACCAAAAGATTTTGGACGCCTCGCACAGAGATTTGAGACGCGCGAGAGCTGCGGCCTTGAACATCGTGCCGACCTCCACTGGTGCCGCCAAGGCTGTCGCCTTGGTATTGCCGGAATTGAAGGGCAAGTTGAACGGTATCGCTTTGAGAGTCCCGACCCCGAACGTTTCCGTTGTCGATTTGGTCATCCAAACCTCCAAGAAGGTCACCGCCGAGGAAGTCAACGCTGCCTTCCGCGAGTCCGCGGAAGGTCCGTTGAAGGGCATCTTGGCTGTCTGCGACGAACCGTTGGTCTCTGTTGATTTTAGATGCAGCGACGTCTCCACGACTATCGACTCTGCCTTGACGATGGTCATCGGTGACGACATGTTGAAGGTTGTTGCGTGGTATGACAACGAGTGGGGCTACTCCCAAAGAGTTGTCGACTTGGCTGAACTCACCGCCGCCAACTGGGAATAAGCGACGATGGCTTTTCGGTTGCTAAAAACTAAAACAGCTTGTTATATTATTTCTATTTACGGCTAAAGTATAAAATTAAGAATCCATTGCGAGAATCTCTCTTATGGTTTCTCTACCACAAATACCACGCGCCTCGCACTCACACACAACTCGAAAAAAATTAAATACGCGAGATAAAATCGCACACACATTCGCACAGGTATAGAGGAAATATTGTCGTGTGTTATTAAAATTTATATTATTATTATGATATTAACATTAAAGAAATAATACTAGAAAAACATCGCCGCGTTCTTCTCCGTCTCTGAGTTTTACTTAAATTTCGTCTTGAACGTGCGCATCCATCGGCAATTCGCCGGACTTTGTGATGGTGACAGTTTCGCTCGGCGGCGTTCCGTTCAAAGCTTCGATTTTACGAACGACGTCCATTCCATCCGTGACTCTTCCAAAAACGACGTGTCGACCGTCCAACCACGAAGTGACGACGGTGCAAATGAAGAACTGCGATCCGTTCGTGTTCGGACCGGCGTTGGCCATGGACAACGTCCCTGGACCGGTGTGCTTCAACTTGAAGTTTTCATCCGCGAACTTTTCGCCGTAAATAGACTTGCCTCCCGTGCCGTCGCCTCTGGTGAAATCACCGCCTTGGATCATGAAGTCTTTAATCACTCTGTGAAAAGTTGAGCCTTCGTACCCGTAACCTTTCTCTCCGGTCGCTAACGCTCGGAAGTTTTCAACCGTCTTCGGTACCGTGGCGCCGTACAAACCCATGGTAATTCTTCCCGCGTCTTTACCTCCGATGGAAATATCGAAGTAAACGGTGTTGGTAATTTTCGGTCCTTTCTTTGCTTCGACGCCTACGTTGTTGATGCCGATGAAAATGGCCGCGCAGACCAAGGCAAACGTCGCAATCAAAGCTTTGCGAGAATACTTGGAAGAAGTAAACATTGTGCTTCTTTCCTATATATATGTTATATTATATATTCGTGTCTTTTGTGAAGAATGCGTACAGTGAAGAATTGGGTTGATTGATTGATGATCGATCACAAACACGAGAGGGAGGGAGAAAATTTTTTCCCTTGTTGTGGACCTTTTGCGTCACGTCTCTCGACAAAAATTTCATCGTCTCAAAATAAAAAAATAGGAAATATCCATAACGCAACACACAACAACAACAACACAAAAAAAAGCACACGCAGAATAAATACATGTTTCTGCTGCAGCTCGGTGGGTCTTCGCTCGCAAAGAAGCTCTCCTCTTCGCTCTCATCGTCCTACCGTTGCTATTCGACCTGCTATTCTCGCTCATCGTCGTTCTTGAGTAACCGACATCAACTGCGAAGCAGTAGTAGTAGTAATAGTAATAGAAGAAGAAGAATGTCAACGATAAACGTAACGACAGAAGCAAAGAAAAAACAACCGAAAGAAGACAAGACTGGGGATAACGGAGGAGGAGGAGAGTATAACCCAGAAAAGACCGCGATCGTGAACGGCAAGAAGTATCGCAAGTGTGCGTGTGCAATCGTCTTCAATGACTCTGGTTCGCACGTGTTGGTTGGCGAACGCGCCGGGAAGAGTGGGTCGTGGAATTTACCCCAAGGTGGGATGGAACCGAAAGAAACTACCGCCGAGGCGGCGACGAGAGAGTTGTACGAAGAGACTGGGATATCCCTAGATTCCTCAAAAAATAAGAAGAACATCGAGGTAGAGTTAGTGGCAGTCCTAGAGAACGACGATGCGTACGCGTACAGCGCGGGTGGGTGGTTAGAGAAGAAAGGGTTGGCAGGACAACGGCTGGAGTTCGCGGTGTTTCGTTGTAAGACGTCAGCCGATCCCATGGAGTTTGTAAACTTAGAAGGTTTGGACGGCGAACCGGCGGAGTTCACGCAGATGAAGTGGATGTCTTTAGATGAGTGCGTTGAAAGCGTGTGGGAGGCGAAGAAGAAAGCCTACGAGAAAATGCGAGTAAACGTCGAGCCAATCGTTCGAAAACATTTTTAGTCGTTTTTTTCGCGTGTTTGTGCTTACTGGTAATAAAATTTGTGATAGTATATTTATTATATCGTCGTTGTTCACATGTTAAGGTAAAGTCGTTTACTTGGTAATGTTCTTCGCGACGCTTTGCGACTCCTTCCAGTTCACACCCGGCATAATTAATCTCTGGTCAACTCTATCCTTGTAATCAATAACGGTTTTCATGAGCGTGTCGAGCAATTCGTCTCCTAACAAAGTCGGTTCTAATCCCAAGTCTTTCAAGTTGGAGTTCTTCGCGTTGTAGTAGTGCTCCTCCGCTTCAGTTCTCGGGTTCGGGACGCTAATAACTTCCGGGTTCAATCCTAACTTCTTACCGGCTTCGGTGATCAAACCGGCTAGTTCGTTGACGGAGAATTGCTGCGTAAACTGGTTGTAGATTGGCATCTTCCCTGGCTCCGCGGGGTTGTCGACGGCGATTTGA
>Ga0181602_10000325_pt1 | contig 43050 bp, 36 predicted proteins | sample 041ome_14_FD_148640 | JGI IMG/M metagenome (GOLD analysis project Ga0181602, IMG submission 148640) | Coastal salt marsh microbial communities from the Groves Creek Marsh, Skidaway Island, Georgia - 041408US metaG (spades assembly) | ecosystem: Environmental > Aquatic > Marine > Intertidal zone...
TACTGGCTAATCATTCCGACAAAATTGCCGTCATCCGTGGGCTTACTTCGACCAAAGGTGCTCACGAGCAGGGCAATTATTTCATGCATACAAGTTATGATAAGAGAGGAACGATCGTGCACCCCAGCATGGGTTCCTGGCTTACAAGACTGGATGGCCGGTTTAACCCTACCCTACCCGGTGCCGTGGTTGTTGGAACCGGCAATCAGCATCCACTTTCCGGTTTCCTCTCCACCCAACACCAACCACTAAAAGTTGGGGCACCTGGAAAAGGACTGGCCAACTGTGAACACAAAGGATTTGACGAGGATACTTTCAACCGGAACTTGAATTTATCGAAAAAATTAGATGAGTCCTTTGTCCAAAAATACAACCTTGCAAAAGTACGCTCCTATGCAGACATGTATGAAGACGCTGTCCGCTTGATGCGGAGCAAAGACTTGGATGCATTTGATTTAACCCAAGAATCTCAAGCCGTTCGCAATGCCTATGGACGGGATAACTTTGGACAAGGGGTTTTATTAGCGAGAAGGTTGGTTGAAAAACAGGTTCGTTTCGTGGAAGTGCAGCTGGGTGGCTGGGATACTCATAATAATAACTATGAGCGTGTTTATGAGAGGTGCGATATTCTCGACCAGGCACTTTCGGCACTTTTGGATGATCTTCACAAACGGGGAATGCTTGACGAAACCCTGGTTGTTCTCGCCACCGAATTTGGCCGCACTCCTGACTACAATGTGAATGAAGGTAGGGACCATTACCCCAAAGCATTCTCCTGTATGCTCGCCGGTGGAGGAATACGAGGTGGCCAGGTCTGGGGAGCCACCGATGAGGAAGGTCGTGAAGTCGTTGATGGAGTTACCCAAATACCTGACTTCAATGCCACCATTGCTTACGCCCTTGGGCTTCCTCTGGATGAAATTGTGTTCTCACCCTCGCGACGACCTTTCACTCTGGCAGACAAAGGTCATCCGCTTACTCAGTTGTTTTAAAGCCCAAGTTTCTTTGTAAGCTTGGTTTTTCTGAGGCGATTGGGCTCGACCTTTTCCCAGCAGACCGCCATGGATGGAACCTTTAACCAAATTATTAACCTCCAAATATGAAGTATCTCGCCTACCTTGCGCTCATGCTTCCTTTCATTGTGTCAGAAGCCAAAACATCCTCATCCTCATCCGAAAATGTTATTGTCATCGAATTGAAAGATGGCCCGGTTGTTATTGAAACCTTTCCGGATGTAGCTCCCAAGCATGTGGAGCGTATCGAAAAATTAGCAAAAGCAGGTAAATATGACGGCGTGGCTTTTCACCGGGTTATCGAAGGGTTTATGGCACAAACTGGTGATGTCGAGTTCGGCAATGTCAAAGACTTCAGTTCCTTCCGAGCAGGCACCGGTGGATCTGACCTCCCTGACCTCAAGGAAGAGTTTAATGATAAAAAGCATGTTCGTGGTACCTGTTCCATGGCCCGTTCATCCAGCCCAAATAGTGCAAACAGTCAGTTCTTTATTTGTTTCGAACCGGCCCCTTTTCTCGATAAACAGTACACTGTTTGGGGTCAGGTAATTGAAGGAATGGAATATGTGGACAAAATCAAACTGGGTTCAAGCCGAGACAATGGATCAGTGTCTGACCCGGATCACATGATCAAGGTAACTGTTGGAAGGTCAGCGGAAGACAAGAAAGATTCAGAGTAAAAATAAACTGATTTTGTGATTTTAGCAGGGAACTTTTCCCTGCCGCTTATTGGTCATCATGAATCATTTCTTCGCACTCTACATGGTAGAGGCCGACGAAGAATTCTTCATCCCATCTCTCTTGCACCGTAAAAGTTCCTAAGACCCGGATCACACGGTCCATCGCTACATCCACCCCTTCTTCGGAACGGGCAACCACCCATCCGTTTGCTTCGGGTGCCTGACCAAAGCAACAGCTCAATTGATCAGGCATCAACAGAAATTCTTTCACCCGGTTCTGTTCGTCCACCACAGTGGGAACCATAAAGCCCTCCAGAGCTACGGTTGTCCCAGATAAATTTCGGATCTTTTTGGGAACACGGCTCGCATAGGCCGAAAAATCAAACTCCATACCGTCCAATTCCCAGTCAATTTCATAGGGAAATTCAGTGAGGGTGGAATAGGCTAATGGTTTGTATTTGCTCGAGGGGTCATGGGGCGGAAGGTTGTTAATGACAGGAGCAGATTCGTTGTAATCTGAAGACAACAAGGTCTGACCAAGGACAATCTTACCCTCGATAACTTCCGTTGTCTCACTACCGGAATATACAGCTTTGCTCTCATTCGTTTCTTGAACTCCCTTTAGCTTAGACTCTTCAACTTCTATAATTTGTTCACTTACAGGATGCCCAGTAATGGGCTCACCTACTTCTGAGAAGACTTCTTCTTCCGGAAAATGATAATCGACCTCTGAACAACTGGAAAAGGCTAAGGCCAGTAGAACCAAAACAGAGGAATGGTTGTTCAAGATCTTCTTTCGGATATTAAAGGTAAACATAATCTTAAGTTATCCATGAGGATTCAAAGACTCCTGAAGGTTAGAGCAATAAAGCTTTCTCGCAGGCAGCCAGGCACTGATTAATCCTAGTGCCAGAATACCTAAGCTGGTAAACAAAATGGTATTATCCAAAAAGGGTAGTCCCATATTCACTCCTATTTGGGAACGAATCACGATCGAGAAAACCTGAGACAAAAATAAGTAGATAAGTAAAGACCCTATCACTCCCGCTAAAGAGATTAGCATGGATTGCCAAATAATGGACCCAGTAACTACGGATCTACCCGCACCAATGCATCGAAGCACTGCGAATTCCCTACGCCTTTCATGCATGGTGGAGCGTAGTGTTGCCAGAATGATCAAACCACCAACCAAAGCCATTAACAGTGCAAGTGCTGCGACCGTCCTCTCCAACCATGCAAAACGGTTAAAAAAAGAAGAAAGAATGGCTGGCACAGGCCATGCCAATGTCGCCCGATCCCCCTGCTTATTGTACTTCACATCGAGAACCAAGCCGGATGACCCTTTCAAATTTAATAATACACCACTAATAAAATTGGCGGCAGCGGGATCATGTCCTTCCATCATCTGCACACCTTTGAGTGGAATCCAGATCACCTGATCTGCCGGCGTGCCCGTCCCTTCCAGGATGCCAACCACTAAATACACATCCTCATGCTTGGTATCCGGATTATATTCCAGCCCGTGGTAGGGATGAAACTTATCCCCCAACTTGAGACCAATTTCCTCTGCCACTTGAGCACCAACCAAAGCTTCTTTGGCCGAATCGGAAAAGATTCTTCCGGGCGATTTTACCTGATATTTTTTTCCCGGTTTCCACTCGTGCTTCGCAAATAAACTTGAGGTGGTACCAACCAGCCGGTAACCCAAATAATTATCCCCCAAGGCAAAAGGATATGCCTCAGATACTCCAGGATGGGATTGAATTGCCTCATACTGCTCCCAGGCCAGATTCCCCGGGGAATTTTCCATGTGAAACAAAGCGTTGAGCACAAGCTGCAACTGGGAACCCCTCGCTCCCAACACTGCATCAAACCCACCAGCAGACTGAGCAAAGGCAACCTTAACGGATTGCTTGGTTTTCCATGCCCCCATAAATAAACCACCGGATAAGGAAATTGTAAAAATAGCAATCCAGGTGGTCAGCAGATTCTGCCTAAGTGCACGCCAGGCGAGTTTAAAGGAAACGCTCATGATACTTCCTCAACTCTTTTACTGAAGTTATTCATATCGCTTCCTGTTCGTTTAACATGATTGATTTCTTCCCAGTCAATTTGCTTCTCAAACTGGGCAATCACCCGGGGGTCATGACTGACCAGTACCAGAGCACTGCCCCACTCTTCACACAAGGAACGGAGCAATTGCAGAGAGCGGTCGGTGTTTTCTGGATCGAGATTTCCAGTCGGCTCATCTGCTAAAACTAGTTTAGGGCGGTTTACCAATGCCCTTGCCACCGCCACGCGTTGTTGCTGACCAATCGAGAGCTGATATGGCAAATAATTAATTCTATTACCCAAACCGACTGCCTGCAGCAAAGATCCGGCATGCTCAGGGTCCGGCTTTCCCTTTAATTCCATGGTAAGCAAGAGGTTTTCCAGGCAACTAAAACCATTCAGAAGGTTGAAGGATTGAAATACATAGCCGATCTGATTGAGCCTTAACTGATCTCTTCGTGACTCATCCATTAAATGTAAACCTTGTCCCGAAAAAGTAATTTGACCTGAATCAGGTAATAGGACTCCCGCAAGCAAATGAAGAAAGGTGGTTTTTCCACTACCGCTGGAACCCTGCAATGCCAACTGATCCTTTTCTCCAAGATTAAAAGATGAGACATTTACAATCATCTCTGTTCCTCCCTCGGAAGAAGGATAGGACTTTTGAAGGTTTTGTACTGCGACTAAAGTCATCGTTGAATCCTTGTTTTAGGCGAATGATTGAATACGATCAAGCGGTATGGAACAGGGAGAAGTAATTCGTTTTTCATTCTTTACAAAAATCTCCTCTTTCACATTGAATGTGCAATTGAAGTTGTGGTGGATTTCAAGAAAGTTAAAGCAAACAGCAAATGGGGGGTAATTCCCTTTCAGATTGATACTTCTGGCAAAGTCAGAGTGCTGATGATTTCGACTAGGCGCAAAAATTGGAGCCTTCCAAAAGGTAACCTGATTCGCAGGATCGGCCCCCAGCGTACAGCCCTGCTTGAAGCTTATGAGGAAGCTGGTATTGATGGTACCTTAGCAACCAAACCCTTGCTCTGCTCGATCGGGAGAATCTGCATTTATCTCTTCCCTATGAAGGTGACCAAGATTTATGAAGACTGGCCTGAGTCTGGTTTTCGCAAAAGAAAATGGATCGAGATTAGCAAAGCAAAAGAGATGCTCCACCACCGGGAGATGGGAAAAATTCTAAAAAAATTCTTTCCACAAAATTCCTGATTTTCTTTGTCCCCACTTTTATTCCTCAATTATATATGAGGTATGAAACACGGACGATTTGACTTTGAAAAAAACAAGCCCATTTTTCAAACGCCAAAATATACCGGTGTTACCCTATCTCTTCTTTCCATGTTTGTGCTTGTTTGCATGTTTGCGGTTTGGGAAAAAATGCCAAAACAGGATACACCTGATCCATTGTTGGTTTGGGTCCCCGAGATAGCATTTCAGCCGGTGCATGCTGCCCAGAAAGCATTCGAGCAAGAGCTCGGGGTAGAATTATCCTTACAAACCAGTGCAAGCTTTCTTGAAAATCAAAAGATGTCTGATGCTCATAACCCTGATCTTTGGATATATGCAAGGGACTCTGCTTCCTCAGATGACATTCTTGTTTTTAAACAACAAAACTCTCTTGTTCTTGCCCACAAAGACATTGCAGACAAAAACCTCACTCTTGCAGCTGGAATTAATTTAAGTTCGGGAAACTCTGTCTTAGCCTTTCAGTTCGCTCGCTATTTAGCAGCTCCTTCCCGCGGGCAATTTAATTTTGCTGAGCACGGCTGGACGGGAGTGGATAGCGACACATGGTACGCAGTACCCGAGATCAAAATTTGGGTGGAAGATGAAATCTTCTCAAAACTTGATACTGCATCTCAATCTTTTGAGAAATTGGAGGGGGTCAATGTTAGCCTAGAACGAATTTCTTGGGAAAATATCATCCAATCCTTAGAGATCATCCATAAGAGTAAGAGCCGAAAATTTCTTCCTGATTTGATATGGGTCAGCGACGCACTTCCCAGCAACATTGATTTAGAAAAGTTGGCATTTTCTCATCTCAAATACGGTCAAAAGTCTAAAAAAGCAACCGTCTGTTTGATTAACGAATGGTCCATCCTTTCCCAGACCGGAAAAAGGTTTTTTTATTATTCCGCACCATCTCTGTGAGCAAAATAAATGAAGGGCTTTTGCATTTCGATTTTTTGATTTAATGAAGCAATTTTTGATCACCTTCTTTGCTGGGCTTATGATTCCTGTTTCTTTGCTTTCTTCAGCAATAAAGGCCTGGGAAAAAGAATCCCCAAGTGGATATGAAGATTTACTTGAGATAGAGGCTCAAATTGCCACTACCTTCGATAGAACCAAACAGGCAGTTGTCTCTATCGAGACAAATGATGGGGCAGGCAGTGGCGTAATCGTATCTGCAGATGGACTGGTTTTAACCGCCGCTCATGTCATTGGAAAAAGGGGGAAAAAGTTAACCGTTATCCTGCATGATGGAAAAAAATTTTCCGCACTAAGTTTGGGTGGGTCTGTTTTTTCAGATGCTGGCATGCTAAGAATGGATACGAATGAAACCTTTGGTTTTGCAAGTCTTGCCGAGGTGAAGGAGTCAAAGCTTGCCGATTGGTGCTATGCTCTGGGTCATCCTAACGGCTTTAATGAATCGAGGGGCCAGGTACTTCGCGTGGGTCGTATTATTGGCAAACAAGATGAAACCATGCAGACGGACTGTCGGCTCCTCGGTGGAGACTCGGGAGGTCCTTTGTTTAATTTAAAGGGTCAGGTAATTGGCATACACAGCAGAATATCTCAATTACCAGATGAAAATTTTCATATCCCCACGGAAACATTTCTTTCAAATTGGGATTTTTTTATGAACGAAGAATTCTTGAGCGATAAAAAACTAGCAGATGGTGGCTTTTTAGGAGTTGCCAGTTCATGGACAGAAGACGGCCTGACTATTCTTGCGATCGTGCCCCAAAGTCCTGCGGAAAAATACGGCTTACAGAAAGGGGATTTATTAATCAGTATTGATGGCATCGCTCTTGATTCTCGTGAAAAACTAGCCATCTATGTAGCCACTAAACTTCCAGGAGATAGTGTAGTCATCGAATTCCAAAGAGATGAAAGAACGATGAGTGTTAAAGTACCTCTAATATCGCGAAACCAAAAGGAATGAAGATCTTTGGCTATTCCTTTTTCGCGTTGGCTTGTTCCTTTCTTTTTTCAGTGGAAGAAGTCGATCAAAATATCCTATTAGATCCATCTCTTCGTCTAAATGGTCTTCAGGTACAGAAAGCATTTTCCGGAATGAGTGAGTTGGCTATCAAGTCTACAGTTAAGCTGATGAGGAACGATAAGGTTCTAGCACACGGCACCCTTGTAGATCCTCGAGGCTTCGTGGTGTCTAAAGCAAGTGACTGTATTGGAGCCCGCTCTTTGGTGACCAATGAAGGTCTTTCATTTCCGGTCAAGGTTCGTAAAAGGCATGAAGGGTGTGATCTGGTTTTGCTCGAAATCCTGAATGATCGATCGGATTGGCCGTTTGTAGAGTTTTCTGAAAAAAATGTTAGTATGGTATCAAAATGGGCTATTTCTGCTTCTCCTGATCTTTCGGAGATAAGGATTGGTATCTTCGGTGCACCTTCCCGAAAAATTGGTCGGGAAGGTGGAGTGATGGGTGTTGTACTTCATGAAAAAAGCGAGGAATTGAATGGGGTTTTGGTTGCTGAGGTTATTCCACATTCAGCCGCAGATCGGGCTGGTTTAAAAACTGGTGACCGTATCCTTAAAGTTGACCGGAGGAGCGTTAAATCGCCAAAGCAGATAAACCAGGCAATGCAAGAGAAGGATCCAGGAGATCTCATTCTCTTGGAAATTAGCCGAGATCAAAAAAATAGTGATATAAGGGTTACGCTAGGTCACCGTTCGGTCACCTTTGATTTGTTTAACAGGAATATTTTGATGAGTGGTCCAATATCTAAGCGTAGAGATAATTTCCCCACAATTTTACAACATGATATCCCACTTGAATACAACCATATGGGGGGACCTGTTTTTAACCTAGAAGGGGAATGTGTGGGAATCAACATCGCACGGGTAGATCGGGTTACCAATTATGCAATACCATCCTATCTGATTGGCCCCATCCTATCCGAATGGGTTGAAAACTAATTAGCGGAGTGGGAATCCGATTACATACCTGAATCCGATTTCAGATCCTCGGTAAGAAGGCTCATAAGAGGCTCTGCTCGCTGATCTGCATTCATGAGCTGTACGGTAGAAACTACCTCCTCTTACTACCTTTTTGGAGCCGCGTATCGGACCAATTGGGTCAGTTATATTATCATCATCAGAATAATTACCATGATAATTATAACACCATTCCATTACATTGCCATGCATATCATGAATTCCCCATTGGTTGCCGGGATAGAGCGGAGAATTTGGCCTGATTTCAGAGAGTGTTCTTCGGTTAAAAGGCCGAAATGCACGAGATCCAGATGATAGATCCGGTCTTTCATCCAGAATATAAGATGGTGATGACCCATCTAGATTCGCATTTTCACCACTTAGATAATCTCCATCTGCGATACCAGTGAATCCAGTATTTCCGGCCCGACAACTATACTCCCACTCTGCCTCCGTGGGCAGACGGTAAACCAAATTCATCGGGAGCTCTTTTTTTTGGTATGCGTCCTTTGTTCTTTTCCAGCAATAGTTTACTGCCTGAGAATAAGAAATATGAGTAACAGGAAGGTTTTGGCTCAGCCTTCCTAAAAAAGTACTCTTTTGCTCGGCAAGAAAGGAATAAATTGCTTCGATATTAATAAATTTCCCATCTTGTATTTTGTAGTTGCGGCGACCCTGTGGTCGCTTCCATGAGCCATTTGATCCGGTTACTTCTTCAACTGTAAAATGTAGAATACCAGCTTCTTCAAATCTGTGGATCGAATAGTGCCCATCCTGATATCCACTGGATGAACATAATTGATCCAATGTTTTTCCTGAAATCCAAAATATCTTTTCTCCTTTTTTTTGCTCCTCATCGACAAACTGATTCCACTCACTGTTGGATACTTCGAATTTCTTAATCCAAAATGGTTTTGTAATTTTGACTTTATGTAAAAACTCATCCGATTTACGTCCCTGTTCATCAGTAGGGCTTCCCATCCAAAATTCTCCAGGAGTAATGTGAGCAAGATCCTTGCGATTAAATAATTTCGTCAATTCGCCTTTGCTGGGGCCTTTTCTCAACTGCTTTTCGAAAGGGATGTAAGTGGGTCGCAAATCCTGATCTGGTTGATCTTCTGAACAACTACTGACAAGGAAAATAATGAATGTCAGAAAGCAAGTTACAAAGTGTAAAACAAATTTAGTCTTCATAACTGCATGAAAATTGCTTGCAATGAATTAGCTATCTTATGGTTAACCTGTCTCTGAAGTTGATTCAGGCTGGGTCATTGGAAGCTTGATGTAAAAAGTAGTGCCTTGCCCATCCTTGGAATCAAACCAGATCTGCCCGCCGTGAGATTTGACAATCACATTATGGGCAATGGCCAATCCTTGCCCAGTTCCCACACCAACTTCTTTCGTAGTAAAAAAGGGCTCAAAAATACGCGTCTGTACTTCATGAGGAATACCGCCTCCATTGTCAGCGATAGCAATGATCACACAGTCATGGTCCGGATAATGCCTGCTTGAAACAACCAAATTTCCTTTAGTCCCCTCTTTGAACCGGTCCCGTATCGCATGGGCTCCATTGACAATAAGATTGAGCACCACTTGATTAATTTCCCCAATATTACAAGGAACCATCGGGATTCCTTCCTGCAATTGAAGGTCCAACTCAGCATGATATTTCCATTCATTGGTTGCAACCACCGTGGTTGATCGGATTGCCTGATTCAAATCATTGGGTCGCTTCGCTGACTGAGCATCCCGATAGGCAAAATTTTTCATCGACTTTACAATCGTCGTAATCCGGGAGATTCCCTCTGCTGCCTGCTCAACGGCTTCAGGTGCATTTTCCTTGAAGAAATTAATGTCATCATCACTGGGTGCGTCAGGGGATTGATCTAATTTTTTGATGAAGCCATCCGTCGCATCTTTAAGGAAGAGAATGTTGTCATTGGCAAACTGGGAAGGTGAATTGATTTCATGGGCAATACCTGATGCTAATTGACCCACAGCTTCCATTTTCTGTGCATGGACCAGTTGGGTCTCCAACTCCTTACGCTGGGTAATTTCGAGTTTTAATTGATCATTCGTTTTCTTTAGCGCAGCCGTTCTTTTAGTAACCGTATCTTCGAGCCCGATGATTAATCCTTGCAATTTTTTGGTTACAGAACGGATTTCTTTAGGGCCAGATTCTTTCAGGTTAAAGGGTTTGTTGTGGTCGATCGAAGCAATGGCAGCCGCTTCCAGTTTTCTAATTGGACTGGCAAAACTTTTGTAAGTAATAATTGCAAGAAAACCGACGAGACCAAGATATAGAGCACTTGCAGTAAAAAAAAGAATTGAGTTTAGAGATTCCTCCTCCTGTAAACTGGCTAATTTCTTCTTCATGGACTCCTGTGCCTTCCAAAGATACTGGGCAGCTTGTGCTTCCAACTGATCTAATTTTTGAGACAGGCTTTTATGGGCGTCCTGATAAGCATCAGCAGCAAGGTGACTTTTAAAAGAGCCAAGCTGAGCAGAAACAGAAAGTTGACTTAATTTGTTAATCGCTTCCTCAAGGACTAGTAAATCTTGCTCAATAGGATTTAGCACTTCTTCGGGATAATTTAGAAAGTATTTTTGAGAGATACGGATCAATCCCTCCTTGGACAAAATCAGACGGTCTTTGGCTACTCCAAATACACCTTGGTATCTATCAGGATAGATTTCTAATGCCTCAAAAACTCCTCTGGTTGTGGCAAGAAAGGCCTGAATATCCTGATATTCACTGGAGGAAGCACCGGAATTCTTGCTCTCTTCTTCTAGTTCTTTGGTTGACTGATTTACGCTCGCCAACATCCACCACCCAAAAATACCGACTAGAATTGCCCCGCCTAAACTTCCTGCTGAAAGTAAACCTATGTATGTTTTTACTTTCACGACTTGGAATTCATTGAGGGCTAAGTATTAATCGGCAGGTATCTTCACACTAATTTCCTTAGGGAAAGGAAACTCTTCATAACATGAAATATAGTTTCGTATGACTTTCAGTAATTGTCGATCAACATCTGCACCTCCTGAAGCGATCAGCATGCCCTCCTCTAAGAGTAGATCTTCCATCAAAATCATCCCAATTACCAATTCTCGGGGAGAAATCCTTGAGAGTTTATATGTCTCCGAGCTTAAGGAAAGGTACCGTTGCAGTGCCTCCACCACTTGAGGATCATACACTTCGGTTCTTGAGTGAAGCGTCGATACAATCAGTGATTCTTCATGACCCTGCTCTGCGTAGTAATCATAGTCCAACGCCACCTTTAAAATGGATGCTCCGGTTCTTACCCCAGTACCATCTTCCTCCTCGAATTTATGCTGAACATCAATACGTTGCAGAATCTTTTTGATTCCCTCCAATCCTGGAATTAAGTCAATAATTTTAAGCGTCTCATCTGGTAAATCAGCGACCATAGATTTCACTTCAGGGGCTAGTTCCTTGCGATGATAGATCGCATCACTCAAATGCTGAGGAATGGATGAATAAGCAATCTGGGAAAAGATCGCCGCCATACCAACCTGCCAGGAATCAGGCATATTGACCTGCTCCGCTAATGCGTTAGAAATTCTACGCAACCTTTGAGCCCTTCCGAAAAAAAGCGGTTGAGAAGTTGCCAAAGATTGGGCAAGTGCATCAACAGCTCCACGCAGGGTTTGATCCAACAATATCCTTTTACTACAGATTAAATCATGCTGCTCCACCGCATCATTCAATACCTTATTTAAAGTTTCCGGTGGGCAAGGTTTGGAAAGCATCCGGAAAACATTTCCCTCATTGACCGCGGCCATTGCGGATTCAAAGTCGGTGTATCCGGTGAGGAGAACTGTGACTACTTCCGGGTTGACCTTTTTGATCGCGGCGAGCATTTCAGCCCCATTCATGCGTGGCATTCGCATATCAGAAAGAACCACTGCAAATCCACCTTCCCGCTCAAAAAGATCGAGCCCTTCTTGCCCGTCTGAAGCAAGATGTATATCAAATTTATTTCTAAGATTGAGCCGGAATCCACGCAGGATGGACTCCTCATCATCCACACACAAAATTTTTTTATTCACTTTTGGGTGACCGTAAAAATCAAACTAGTGTTATCTGGTTAAGAATTGCTGTAACGAACGAATCTATCGCTTGAAAAAAAATTCAATCTATTTTCTGAATGCAGCGATCTTTTGCTCCACCTTGGTCTGATTACTCCAATTTTGAGGTTTGGGGAAATCCTGGTTCTTCAAAAGATCATCCATAGTAACTTGTTCTGTGGGCAAACCGCCTTGGGGTACATCCACCTTTGCAATCCATGCAATTGCATTAAGCACTAAACGCCTAGCGTCCAAAGATGCCCAGTTTTCGTGAAAATGAGCACCTGTAAAACCAAAACCCCGACCATAGTTATAGTCCGCACCCCGTTGATAGCTCCATGCAACATGCTGTGCCTCTTTGCGCTTCAGCACAGCATCAGCAACATCCGGGTTACCATGATGGGGATGCTTATCAACACCAGGTTTCAAGCGTTTCATTGTCTGCTCTGGGGGGTGGGCAGATAAGATTGGAGTTATTCGACCAATTGCTGAGGTAGATTCGCGAAACCTCATGTGGTAATACCATTCATCCATCATTGCAAAAGGTTCAACACCCCGGGTGATGGGATGCTCAGGAAGCAGAGTAAATTCTGCATTCCAAACCGGGTTGACCGACCAATAAGGCTCAAAATAGCCTCCAATCCATTTTAAAAAATGATCCCCTGCAGGACCTTTGGTTGTCTCCACGCCATAATGAATACACCCAAGACCAACTCCTTTGCGCATGATTTGATCAAAATCCCCTAAGTTCTTGTTGAGCAGATGACGAACCCCTCCATCGCAAGCAACCACGACCGCATCCGCACCATCAAAAACAGTGGGATCTTTGGGGTAGCCTCCGTCCGTAACCACAACAGCTTTTATGCCCAAATTTGCAGCTTCGAGATGCTTGGCCAGCAACTTACATCCAGCGGCATGCTCATGAGCAAAAAAGCCATGACTCTTGGGGCCAGCAACAAAAACAACTTTCTTTTGTGCAGCACATAGTTGAGCAATCGATGCCATACAGAATGCAAGCATCCAAGATAATAAAAACTTAGTTCTCATAGGCAAAATTGGTATATTAGTCATGTCAATAGGTCAATGGACTAAAGGCTTTCAACCAGGATTAGCTTATTCAGGCGCCACAGAAATTTCTACTTTAGAGATTGGTAGAGAATAACAAATTCGGGATCTTCCTTGGATAATTGAGCATATGCAGATGGGCCAAGCGCCTCCATAGCTTTTCCAATTTTTAGTATTAATTGCTTATTACTCAGTGCCGTAATGGAAGAATCATTCTCGTGCAAAATTCGATACTTTCTAACCGCATCACATAAATACATAGCTTCATAATCCTGATCCGAATTTAGTTCTTCTTTTACAGGATCAGGATCTCCAGCAGGTTCATTTGGAAGAGGATCAATTATCCAATGATGTTCCGCCTCCTTGATATAATCCTTACACTGCAAAATGTAAGAAAGCACCACACTGGAAAGAGGCTCAGTCATATCAACTGGTTTCCTGTAAATCAATCCACCCAGTCTTGATGGATAAAAATACTCTGCTGATCTTGAGCGAATGACCCATTCGTTTAAAGTTGTGCTATGTTTATAATCATTATCCACCATGGCAAGAAGCCATTGTGAACCATTTGCAGAAGGAGGAGGAATATCCGCTGGAGGATTCCGCAAAATACATGCTTTGACGATACCTGGTGTTTGTTGGCAAATATGTAATGTCCATGATGCTAAAGTAGATTGCCCGTAAAGGATTATATGGTTGGCAATATTAGGATAATTTGACTGGAGGTAAGTAATTTGAGCTATTAAAGCTTCTTTGGATGATGCAGATACTAAAACACTGGCAATTCCTTCACTCGCGAGAAAGCCGAAGGGCTTTTCGAGGCTGATAAATAATTTTTTAAGTTCATTCGATTTTTTCTGATGAGCCAGATAGATGAATAAACAATCTGAATATTCTATTTTGTCACCAATTCTTCTGGCAGAACCCTGATTTACATCATGCATGGTGGCAGGTCTGAATAATCCTGGCAAAACTGCACTTTTGATCAGACCCAAGTCACGAATATCGTATGTAGCCAAGGGATTGGTTTGATTATGAAAATAATTTGCTACCCTATCACGCACGGGTCTTAGGTAACCTAAGATCTTTTTTGAATAATCAAGTTCCCTTTTCAACACTTCATTAGAAGTAAGAAAAGGGGAAGAGGAAACCGGTTGCAAAAAGTGATCCAATGGTAATTTACTGAGGTAAGGATTGATCTCACTGTTCAAATAATCTCCCCAACTGAGATTAAGCCTGAATTTAGCATATGGCTCCACCAGACGATAACTCGCTGCCTCAATCATGTATAGCGATGCAAGAATCACGATTAAGCCAAGAATAGATGAAAGTATTCTGCGAAAAATCATCATTTCTAAAAAAATCTTGGGCTGATTCTCATTGGTACTCTTTTAAACAAGTCGTTATAATCTAAGTAACCTCTTCTTCCTTTTTTTCTTCACCTAGATCTTGGACTGAATGATCCGTCTTCTGGTTCTTTAGTGTTTCTTCTTGCGAGTCCTCTTCTGCAGTAATCGCCTCTTTTTCTACTGCTGTTCTTTCTGTTGCTTCGTCCGTTTGATTTGGTTCTGCACTCACAGAATCACTAACCGTATGCTGCTCATGCGTCTCTCCTCTTTTAGATTCAGCTCCCAAAGCTTCCTCTGGGTCCTTGGATTTTGTGTCGGGATCCAACGCTTCTTTATCGGTATCTTGAGCACCATGAGTTTTTGTCACCATATCACGACTAAGTTCTTCAGCAGTCGGTATCGATTTTTGAATCAAATGGCTCCGCATAGGATTTATATCATTTGCAGAATCTAAACTTGGGGACTTTCTGCGCACATGCAGACCATACCACATCAGGGTAACGCTAAAACTGTAAACAATAATGGTAAACAGGTAGAGTAAGATTTTATCTTCTCTAAGAATATCGCGTTCATCAGAGATAAAATAGACCCAGAAATTGAAAAGGATGACAAAAGGGGGAATAGATATGCCAAAACTTAATGCCTTTAGCTGTAAACGAAAAGAGGGAAGAAAGCTTACCCCAATTGTAAATATTGAGACATAAAGCCCAGTGATCACAAAAATCATTTTCAGTGCATAGGTTAACTCACGGTAGGAGCCAACCTTACCCAGTCCTATTAATTCAGGAATGGAATACCCAATGAAAGAAAACTGAGCGATGAGTTCAGAGATTTGCTCAAGGGGAAAGATATCGAAATGCAAGGCGGCTCCAAGAAACACCATCAGCACAAGAAAACTTGTGCCAAAGGTCAGAAAAGCGGTTCTTGAAATTGCATGCATAGAAACAAACTCCCACTATTTCTCACGACAGAAAAAATTTTGGCAAGAGAATCTTAGAAAGGAAGATTATCCTCTGATTTTTTGGCAACCTAAGAAGAGCACTGGGGTCAAAACCTAAATTTACTCGATGCAGTCATTGTTTATTGAGGAACCCGAATCTTCAAATCATCCCAAAACATTTCTTTTTCTGCATAAGCAAAACCCCACAGTGCACATCTGCCGCTTTTTATCTGATTCTGGATTACAACCTTTCCCATAGGTACAGCCTTTTGAGAATCATTCTTTTGGGAGACAAATATTTCACACTGAAAGTTATCCCCTTGGCGATTTATGTGAAGTACAACCTGCATCCAGTCACTGGATGACCAGTTTGATAACGATACCTTGCCAAAAATTGCCTCTGAATAAGCCAGGAGGAACTTCTTAGAAACTGGATTGGTCCGAAAAGTAAGACCTCTCATGCCGCCAAGTGAACCAGCAAAGACACTATGCCTCCTGCTTTTCACAGCACCCAAACAGGAAAATGAAACCTCAAAAGAGTCTGCTGATAATCTGGGTCCATAAAGAAAGCCATGCTCTCCAACTGGCTTACCCTTGAGTTCAAGGCATTTGTTAGCTTCTTTCTCAATCACTTGAAAATCTCCATCCAGCACAAAAAAATCTTCCGGCAGTTCTCCTTCCGCCACATCAGTAAATGATTCTTCGTACACTATTTCCCAAGATGAAGTATCTGGATTTTGGGCCTGCAAAAACTTTACTGCGATCAACCCATACAAAGTTAGCCAAAAAGTAGTTATTAAAAGTTTTTTATTCATTCCGTAATTTATAAAGAAATGCACTTTTTAAACCAAAGTGGACGGCAAGAACTGTGGATAAATAGGCAACGAATGCCAAACTAAACCCAAAACCTAACAAGTTGATACCAGAAAAGTTTTCTTCGCTTACCCACAAAGCTGGAATTAGTCCAATCAGACCTGCTCCAATTCCTATTGATAAACCCCAATATACAATTTGAAGATTTTCCCCCCTAAAAATTTTTCTTAACTGGGAAGGCGAAAAACCAACTGCATGTAAAGTGGCCAGTTCAGAGCGGCGTTCCCATAGGTTTCGCAGAATCACTATTAAAAGACCTAAACTTCCCAACAGAACGCCCATGCCGCCCAATACCTGAAAAATGGAGAGGTATGTATTTTCCACCTCATCAAAAGCAGCCAATCTGGAGGAAGTCGCCTGACTTTGCACACCATAATTAAAGAGTCTGTCTTCTAAATGACTGGTGGATCGATCATTCCCGTTATTCGAAATCCAAAATTCCCGCGAGCCTCCCTGCCCTGGATATTTTTGCAACCAGTTTGCTTCCGAAATAAAAACGCCTCCCTGTAGAAAACTTCTTTTGAGAACGGCGGTAATCACCACCTCAAAATCATTCCCAGATTCATCGGTGTACAGAATCCGGTCACCCAGCTTTTTCTTCATCGACCATAGCATGGAATTTTGATCAACCACAGCTGGGATCATACTGGCTGAATAGTTTTGCTCGAGGGCAGACCAATTTCCCTCAGTAAAATCAAACCTCCCGACTAAACCATCACTTGGCACCCCGTAAAGCGGCGGTCTTATGGATTGATGTAAATTCAAACAGTTTGCCTCGTCACCATCATATTTCCGCACAGGAATAATGGAAACTCCTCGAAGGAGGCTTTGATTAAGATCGAATAGCTCACTCGTTTGCTCACTTAATAAGTCATCGTAGATAGGTAGTGTTGTTTTGAAAATGTGGGAGAAACCACCTGTTCCGGATCTTTTATCCAAAATATCTTCATCTGAGTTTTGCTTAAAAGCACCCGCACCGATGACTAGGAATGCACCCACTGCAAGCATTCCAACCACCGTAATTTTTCTCGCTGGCCGGGTTTCCAACCGACGAAGTAAATTGAAAGAATCAACCTTTGCCCAAGACAAAGAACGGCTGTGTCTCCAATAACGGAGTAAACCAGCAACAAGTACCACTCCCCCTATCCCAAAAAAGCCAGGCCCAATAGGTAAATGCATCTTCCAAATTCCTGCAATTAATAGCATCACGCATGCCCAAAGAATTCTTTCTGTTTTGTGGTTGAGATTTACCCATCGATAATTTGTTTCATTGTGCCTTTCATATTTCGTATATTGCCCACTCTGCATAAGCTCAATTGGGGTCTTCCGGAAAACCTTTCGGCTTATCCAAATCAGGGTGATAAAGCTGATCGAGGTGACCGCACATAAACCAAGGAGGATGGAAGAGCTTGTAGGAAGATAAAAAATCTCTATCCGGGCCACCGCACCACTCCAGGATTTACCCAGCAGCCATAAAACACCATGCCCGAAAAACCAGGCAAAACCAACACCCACCAGTGAGCCAAGTAAACTAACCACTGCCAATTCGGCATAGGTAATAAACTTAACCAAAGATCGCTGGCACCCCAGGGCCAGCAGTAGGCCAACTTGCTGGTTGCGTTGCTCCAATGAGAATCCAAATACTAATGAACTAAGTGCCAAGCCTGCAAAAATGGCAAAAAACCCGAAGGTTAGAAAAAGCTGCCCAAAATCAACCGGCCCATCTACCGCAGTTAATGCATTCTTTTTAAAATCAATGAACTGGATCCCGAAGTCCGATGGACACAATTCTTTTAATAATTTATCAGCAAGCATGGCTACCCGGTCCTCTCCAGATATACGAAAGCCCGTGTAGCTTCCCCAACGATTACCCCACATTTCCTGAGCAGCCTGGTGGCTGATAAAAGCTTTGGGGCTACCTTTATACTCATCCCAATATTCCTCATCTTTGGTGCGGATCTCATGCTTGATTGGAATCCCGGTATCCCATTCGCCACAATTTTCGGAGTCGCTAAGTCCAGGAAATCTTGGTGTCCAATCACTTTCGCCACCCTTCGCTATTTTATTGGGCATAGGAAGAATGGTGCGAACAAGAAAGGTACGGTTTTCCTCGATTAATTTTCGGCGCGGACCAACCACATAATACTCCAAAGATATCTTATCTCCCAGACTCAGATTCAAATCCTCAGCCAGCCATTGATTAACCGCAATTTGATCATTTTGAAAGCCAGCTGGGAGGAAGCGGGTGCTTTCTATATCCACCCCCGTAACCATGGAATAAGGGGTCAATTTACTATCTCCTTGAACAGTATTCTCTGGCTTACGAATTGCATTAACCAAGTAAGTAAATTCACCGCATATTTCCGGTGCTAGCCGTTTCGCCGTTTCCGCGATTTTATCATTCAAAAACACACTTCTTGAGCGAAGAGCCCAAGTATTTTCTTTGGAGAGCTTTTTAAACTTCAACCCACTGTCATTAAGATCCCATACCTCATGCAGTAAATCTTTGAGTTTTCGCGTTTTTTGATTGGGTACCTTTGCCAGAAGTAGGTTTGCAAAATGATTCCTCTCCTCGTCTTCCTCAAATTGGACAAACATATCATCCTGAAGCATAGAAAGAGGGGCAAAAATCGTCCTTACAGGCTCCATATTTGATCCCAGGGAAAACTTGCCCAGTAACTCTGTTCTTAACTCACCAAGATAGGGTCGGTTCCATGTTAGAAACCTGGCATCTCTTTCCCCGGATAAGGGCGCGTCCCTGGAAAAAAGACTGGGTTCCTCCACCCGTAAAATCATTCTGTCTCCCAAAACCTCCACCAATTCTTTTGCCAGGTCTGGACTTGCCCAAAAACCCTGGCTGGGAAACTCAGGTGCTTGTCTGGATTCTTCAGAAAATTCAAAGAAACTGGAATCAATCCCCAAAACGGTAAGTCCACTGGCCCTGGTTTTTCCATCCGGAGAAGAAATGGTTCCGCTTGTCTTCAGTACAGGTGCAAAAGCAATATCCCCATCATCCGCAAATTTCTTCTTCAGCCGCTCGGATAAATCTGAAAGAAAATATCCTTCCTGCGAAACAATCAGGTGGGTTATGGAGCCAATCCTTTCCTGCGACCTCTTCAATAAGGTTCCTCGAATTGAATCTCCAACGGTCAATGCACCCACTAAAATCATCGAGCCCAAAGCAACTCCAAGACAGGTTCCCAAATGCTGCCATTTGGAAAATTTTAAATTGGCGAAAATAATCCGCCAAATATTCATGCTCTTTCTTTCTTTAATGTACCGCGATCAAAGTTCCACCTGCATTGCATTTTATCCGCAAGAGAGTGAGCGTGTGTCACCATGATCATGGTAGTGTGGTTCTTCTGGCACACCTCCTGCAGTAAATTGATTAAATTTTCTGCATTTGCATGATCCAAAGCTCCAGTTGGTTCATCTGCCAATAATAATTTTGGCTGATTGATTAAGGCCCGGGCAACCGCCACTCTTTGCTTCTCTCCACCGGATAATTGAGTGGGTACATGCTTTGCTCTCTTCAAAAGACCAACATCCTCAAGAAGCTGGGTTGCCCGATCCTCAAGCTCTTTACCTTCGAGCAGGTCATGTCCTGCCAATGCAGGAAGCATAACATTTTCAAGAGCAGAAAGAGCAGGCATAAGATGATGGGACTGAAAAATAAACCCAAGGGTTTGGTTTCGAAAACGCGCGGATTGATCGGCACTCATTGCATGTACATCTTTTCCATCCACCAAAATGGTTCCGCCGCTTGGGTTATCCAAACCACTGATAAGATTCAAGAGAGTGCTTTTCCCTGAACCGGAAGGTCCAACCAAGGCAAGGGTAGTTTCCGCTTCCACTTCGAAATTCAGATCGGTAAATACAGAAGTGTGATTTCCATCTTCTTGACCGGTAAACTGTTTACTCAGGTTTTTCGCTTCAACTATCAGATTCATTACAGATCTCTTAAATAAATTTATTCGTGGTGATAACACCACCTCTTTGATTTCATCTCCCATCTTGGTAAGGATTTTGCAGGAACAACTTCCACGGGTATTCTAAGCGAGAAACTTTCATACATTGCTTTTTCCAACTCTTTCGCTGTTGGCTCATCAGCTTCTACACGAATGAGCACTTCTTTCATCCCTCGAACTTCGTTGATCATTACCTGGTATTCATCAACCTGGCCGAACTTTCTGATCACGCCATCCACTGCCAGCGGATATAGGTTTACCCCTCTTACCACAATCATGTCGTCTGCTCTGCCGAGTATACCCCCAACTAAATCAAAAACGGGGAATCCACCATCATCCAGCCCACGATGCACCCGAACCAAATCGCCCGTCCGGTAACGCAGGAGTGGATTGCCCGTTCTACCCAATGGAGTAAGCACCAACTCTCCAAGTTCACCATCCTCCAAAGGTTGTAAACTTTCCGGATCAATAACTTCTGCGAGATAACGATCAGATAAAATTCTTAGTCCACCCTTTCCCCCTGGAATTTCATAGGCAACCGGTCCCACCTCTGTCATTCCATAGTGATCATAAAGCAGGGAATCCGAGGACCATGCTTCATCCATTTGCTTACGGATCTCCGGGCTACTTCCACCGCACTCTCCTGCCACGATAATTTTCTTTAATTGATGGTTCTGTAAATCAATTTGCTGTTCTCTGGCAGTCTCGAGCATCCGTCTTGCATAAGTTGGCGTACAAAAAAGATAATCCACCCTGTTCTCCAAAATAGATCGTATGCGAACTTCAGTGGACAATCCCCCGCCTGGAATACATACACACCCTGCTTGCACGGCAGCTTCATAGGCTGTCCAAAATCCAAGAAAGGGCCCGAAAGAAAAAGCAAAGAAACAACGATCTCCACTGGCCACTCCTGCGGCTTGTATAATCAGCTTCCAATTTTCAAGCATCCATTGCCAGTCCTCGGCAGTATCCATCCATTCCATACCCTGCCCTGTGGTCCCACTGGTTTTTGAATAGCGAAGATATTGATCCAATGGAAAAGTGAAATTAGAACCGTGAGGAGGATTGGAGACTTGGTCTTGTTCCAATTCCTGCTTCGTTGTCAGTGGGCATGATTGGACAAAATCATCAAAACCAGACCATGATTCCCACTTCGAAAGTTCGGGGAAACGGTTTTTTTGAAAGGAATTAGATCTGCAAATTTTTTTCAGGTGAACTTGAAAAATTTGCCACCTTTTCGCTTCATTTTCCTCTGCCTGTGAAGATCTTTCCATCCTAGCTACGGATACCTAGAATTTTGATAACTAGACTTTTCAGGAATTGGATTTATCCACCACGGGCACCGCACTAGGAGGCTTGGGTGCATACTTGGTAATCATGTATCCGCCTAATGCGGCCAGTGCGATACCCAAAACAAAAGGCCAGCGAACAAAGGACCAGTTGCCTTCCTTGGTTGTACTCACGATTGCATTAACCATAGGAGCTCCAGCAAAAATGATCGACATAATTACTGGAACAAAAGCAGGACTGGGCATTTTACCAAAGGCGAGCAATACACCTAGTGCCCCGATTGCACCCAATGTCCCAGCGATTAAGGACCACTGCCACCCCTTGGTTGGATAGCTCCAAAATGCAATATTTCCCCCTTTCAATTTTAAAATGATTAAGGGTGCAATTACCGCGGTAAGAAAGTAAGCAAGTCCGACCCATAGAAAAGCCATGATTCGCCCGTTTTCTTTGTCTCCCATATTGCTGGAACCAATGTGCATACAAACCCCATAGGTTCCCCAGCAAACCACGGTTAGCAGTGCAAAGTGTAAGTAGTGCATAGGGAATACTTTTTATCGGTTCCAGATATCAGGCAAATTGATTTTCTTGGTCCGCTCCAATCTGATCGCTTTTTTCGTTAACTTTTGAGGAAAACACCTCGGGAATCATAATGGGGGTCATGGATCCACTTGCCTGGTCGAACCGAACGCAGGCAGCGACGGCTTCCCCGACTGCGGCTTTTACTCGCTCCCCATTATCCTCTTTCCAGAACTGGAAAGCATAGGTGATGGAACGATCCCGCATTTCGGTAACAATCAATTTGATCTCCACTTCCTCCTCAAACCTCAAGGGTCTTTTGAACCGGCAGGAAGCTTTGACCCGGGGCCAACCAAAGCGTCCATTCTCATCCTCCATATCCACGGATAGTCCAACACTACGTAGGAACTCATGCTCGCAGATCTCCATCCAGCGATAGTAGTTGGTGAAGTGCATGATACCTGCCAGATCAGTCTCAGAAAACTCGACCCGTCGAAAAATGGAATATTCAGATGCCATAATAATTTTCTTTTTTACTTGGTTGGAACTAAAGGAGCGAGGATGTTCTCGACCAACTCCCTGGCCAATCGATCATTGGAATATTTTTCGTGAACCGCTGCCCTGCCCTGCTGTGCTAATTGTTTTGCCTGCAGTTTATCGCAAAGCATGGTACTCAATGCATGAATTAGCCCGCTTGGTTCATCTTTACCATAAAGTATGCCTCCCTCCGTCTCCCGAATGATTTCAGGGAAGGATCCATGGTCAGGAAGAACAACAGGCACACCCGTGGCCATTGCCTCAATCACATAGAGTCCAAAAGCTTCGGGGAATCGTGCCGGTACACAGAAAAGAGAAAGTCCTTTTAAAAAACGAATCTTATGTGAACGAGACAAATTCGTTTCAAAATCCACAAAATCATTGAGCCCAGCCCGGGAAATTTTGGTTTTTTGCTCTTTCAAATAAATTATGTTTTCAGATGGCAAAGTACCCGCGATCGCCAGTCTTAATTCTTTATGCTGGTCTGACTTTTTCAGCTCGATAAAGGCATCGACTAAAAGGTCCAATCCTTTTTCCGGACATATTCTGGCGAAGTATCCGATGGTTGGCTGTTCCGGCTTGCTATTTACTACATCGTAGCCGTCTAGAGATATCCCATTAGGAAAATATTGAATCATATTTTCAGGGATGCCTAATCGATTACCCATATGACCAGCAAAGTAATGGCTTGGCGAAACACAGGTATCCAGTTTCCTCGTATCCAAGCCTAAAAGGTTCCATGCTTCTTCACGATACTCGGGTAACAGAGAATCAACAAACCCATTCTCGCCCTGTAAAAATCCTATCACAGGAATATTTAATTCTTCCCGAACTGCCCGGCCTACTCCAGCGAGTAGGATGGTCGAAAGGATGAGTACATCTGGCTGACCATACTGTTTAAACCAATCGATCACTTTATCCACTTCTTTGGCAAGCGGACCGTCCTTTCCCTGAAGGGTGGACAGGGTGATTTCACCAAGTTCCCGCGGAGAGGTCATTCCCCTCTTCCCCGCTACCCAGCGTAGCAATGATTCATGGTTAAATAAATTATCCAACCATGTGGATGTCTTGCGAAAAAAAGAAAACTTGTGCTGTAAATAGACATTGATCCCGCCCAGAAAAATCGGTGTGTTTTCAGTACCCGCATTCTTCTCATCCAAAAGGTGAGGAAGGTAAGTGGGCAACATGGTAACATAATGACCGTGATCGATTAGATGACGAGCCAACGAATTGTCCCGCATGCATACCCCGCAATGATAATTGCCCGTACCGGGCGTAAGAAAAGCAATCCTCACGCGGAGGTTTTAGGCAATCCGTGACCCACGGGTTCTGGAAGGCGGGCAAGATCAGACATAGAATCGAAGAGTTCTTTAAAGTCCTGATCGTCCACATTGCCAATTAAACAATCCGTTAGGGCACCTCGCAGATGCTCACCCCGTTTGACCAAGTCACCAAAACTGAAGTCCGGATCGTAAAAGGCATAGACGATTTTGCGCATCGTCTCGATCGATGATTGCATTTTTTTTCCGTAGCCATCGAAAGATCGAGCGGTGACAGACCCCGTGGATAGAGCCAAATCCACTTCATCTGCCAAGATCGCCCCGCTCTTGAGGGCAAGGAATACACCGGAAGAAAAAACTGGGTCCAAAAAGCCGAGCGCATCACCTGCCAAAACCAAGCCATCCATGGAGCAGTATTGGTTCCGATAAGAATATTCACCGGTTGTACGATATTCACCCACCTGTTCACCCACCGACAAATGATCTTTAATCCATTCGTTGTTTTGGACCTCACGCTGGAAAATTTCCGCACGATCCTTGGTGGATCCATTGAACAAATAATCCCGCTCGGCCACGATGCCCACGCTAACCATATCCCCACTCAAGGGAATATACCAGAACCAACCCTTATCGGGTAAGTAGGCCACAGTAGTTGCCCCTTCGTCGAGACCCGGGTCGCGTTTCGCACCCTTATAGTAGGTCCACAACGCAACCTTTTTGAGCTCGGGGTCACGGACCATCCAGTTTTCCTTGTGTGCGGCAAAGCAATCCCTGCCTGATGCATCGATGACCACCGGTGCGGATAATTCAAGATCTCCAAATTCTTGGGAGCTCGCACGGATACCTGTTACCCGATCCCCTTCCTTTATCAGGCGGGTCGCCTTGGTCTGCTCGAGCACAGAAGCACCGTTCTCCCGGGCCTTATCGAGAATCATCTGGTCAAACTCCTCCCGCCAAACCTGCCAGGTAGTAGATGATGGATGATCGAAGTGTTGGAAAAAATAAAAAGGTTGGGAGAGAAACCCGTCCTCGCGCACAAACTGCACGCAATATTTTCTGGGGTTTGCTGATTCCATTAACTGATCAACCAGCCCGAGTCTTTCCAGAGGAAAATAACAAAAGGGCATGAGAGACTCGCCTACATGGTAGCGGGGGAATTTTTCCTTTTCCACGATCAATACATCCCTACCCTTCTCCGCCAATAGAGCACCCGTAGTTGAACCGGCCGGGCCAGCACCCACAACTATAGCATCGTAATTGGTTTTAAAAGAAATCATGAGTTAACATAATTCAATTTCTCTGCCCAAGAAACTCAAGCATGGAAACCATTTCAGGAAGGTGGCAAAACCTCTACAATCAGAGCAATCGTATCACCTGATCGGGTTTTGATGCTGTTACTTCTTCCAAATAATTCCATAGGTGTCTCCATCGCGAAAGCCTCAACAATGGACGCATCCGGTATTATTTTTAAAAAACCACGAAGCTCACAGGCATAGGGAATTCTTCCTTCGTTTAAGATACCCCCCAGCGGCTTTTCCCCTACTATGACTTCCTCTTTAGCAAAATCCGGCAAGTTGGAGAGTTGAATTTCGATCGCACCATACTCTACTGCCCGGGGCGGAGAGTCCGATGTTTCAAGAATAACTTCCCGAAAATAATTTTTACCATCATTAGAGGAACGAAGCCTGTTCACCCGAATGGATGATCGATAGGCATTCTCCAACCGGCTGGTCATATCCCCCTCATGGGCAAGTAATTGTTTGTAAGGCTCTGGTAATTCCTGAGATTCAATTTCCTTAAAATCCAAACTGGGAAGACCGTTTGCTCGACGCATCATACTCAAGGGATGAAGTAATCCAGGGAAACTTGTCTTTGGGTCGGCCATAAAAGTAATTCAGATTAATGACTTATACATATTTGGCGTTCTGATGCTGAGGAAGAAAAAATTGATGCAAAAGGGAATCTACCCGAAGCAGGGCTTCACGGGAAAGCTCCCATGTATCGGTATTTTTCTTAATAATCTGGCGATCTACCCAGCCTTTTAAGATATCCTCATACCTAGTCTCAATATCGATTCCGAATTTCTTCCGGAAGTAATTTGGATCTACCGAGCCAAGTTTCCACTGTAAAATAAACTCGCGAATAAACCTCTCCTCTTCTGTGGTGAGCAGGGCTCGGCGAATCAGAGAATCTCCTTTTTCAGAAGTTGAGCAATAATCCTCAAAATGGGTAACATTTTGATAGTGGATCCCGCCCAAGTGTCCGAAGGATGCCACTCCCAAGGCGACCATATCAGCTCCGCCCCATAATTGGTCGCGGTACTGGAACTTGGTTTCCTGGGGGTTCTTTACCGCGGTGCATGTACTGGTAACAGTATATCCATTCGCTTCCAGCATGGAATAAGCTTCTGCTACCCATCGTCTTTTGGTTGGCCAGTCCGCAACCGGAGCAGACAACTTTCCGGCTTCCTTCATGCTTTTGTAAATGGTGGTATTGAAAGGAACCTCCATTTGATAAATAGTGATACAGTCCGGAGACAATTCCAGTACACGCTCAATACAATCAGCCCAGTTTTGGTTTGTTTCTTCCAGCATGCCTGCGATCAAATCGATGTTAATATTTTCGATCCCTGCATCCCTTGCCCATTGGAAGGCACGAAACACTTCACCCGATCGATGAGCCCGGCCATTAATTTCCAAAATATGATCGGAAAAATTTTCGATTCCAAGACTTAACCGGGTTACCCCAAAGTCCTTAATCGCCTGAACCTTTTTTTCAGTCAAGGTACCCGGTTCACACTCGAAAGTTACTTCCTCTGCCTCATCCCAGGGAAGAATTTTCTTCATCCGGTCAGTCAGTTCTGTCAGTTGCTGAGCAGATAAGTAAGAAGGGGTGCCACCTCCAAAATAAACGAATTTGGGCTTTCTTCCAGCGATGTAATTTGAGGCGGCATATCTCTCGAGTTCCTGCATGGTAGCACCGAGATAGCGGCGGACATCGGCGGAATTTTTATCGGTGTAGACACGAAAGTAACAAAAATGACAGCGCTTTCTACAAAACGGAATATGGTAATAGAGACCTAGGGGTGCCGTACCCGAGGAAGGGCTATTTAGCAGGGAATCCACACAGGGAATATCCTTTTCATTCCAAAATGAGAAAGGGGGATAATTGGCAATGAAGTAATTTCCTGCCTTGGTATCATCTGATGTTTCCCGGTCAGGTTTAATAATTCTAAGCTCGGTCATTGCATAGGTTTTCCTGTGCTAAAGGCATAAAGGCTTCCATCCTCGCATCCAACGAAAATCCACCCATTGGAAACCGCACAGGTACTGGAAATCGAGGCACCAATCTCGTACTGAGTCATGACTTTACCAGTGCTTATATCCATCTGATAAAGCTTACCATCCATGGATCCAATAATGACTTTGTTCCCCACAACCACTGGTGATCCATCAATCCGTCCGCGTGCTGAATATCTCCATTTTTGCTTACCTGTTTCTCGATCAACGGCGTGCAGACCTTTGTCCCGACCCCCAATAATCACTAGATTATCCGTCAACGCTGGCGATGAAAAGTAGGGGAAATTCTTGGGTTCGTAGCTCCAACCAATCTGACCTGTATCCAGATCAATCGAATGAACCGTTTTGTCCATATTTCCAACATAGCCGTGATTGTCTTTCACTCCTACAGATGAAGCAATGGGTGCACCCAGTTCTACTTGTCTGATTAATTTACCGTCGGATAGAGAAATTATGTAAAGCTGGGCATCACAGCCTCCAAAAACCACTGCCTCATTATTCCAGACGGCGGGTGTTCCATTGATGTAATTGAGAGTCTCAAACTTCCAAACCAATGCACCAGTGATCGCATCCACGCAGTGAACAAAATTATCGTAGCTACCTACCAGAATGACTGACCTATTGTTTTCAGACAGGAAACCATGGTTAGGGGCACCCACAATTTCTCCCATGGTTTCGTATGTCCATTTGTTTTCTCCGGTAGATGCATCCAAACAAATCAGCCAGCCATCCTTGCTACCGATTAAAACATTCCCCCTGAAAATTAGGGCTGGTGCATCCACTCCTATTCCGGCTTCTGCTTTCCATATTTCTTTGCCCGTCTTGAAGTCAAGTGCATGAAAAATACCAGTCGGACCACCAAGAAAGATTTTACCTGCTGAAACAACGGGTGATGATTTAAGAAATTTGCCTGCCTCAAAAGTCCATTCCAGTTTCAATTCATCACCCAATTGAGCTGATGAAATTCCCTGCAAGGATGGATCACCTCGGTGATTCTTCCAATCTGCCCAAGCCAATCCGGAAAACAAAACTAAAGCCACTGGCCAAAGCCTGGCCAATATTCGACTACTTGTTGGCATAATCCTTAATCGAATGATAGATCCTAAGTAGTTCGGGAGCTCCAACTTTTCTGGGATTAAAAGCAGCAGTCCATTGCTCGGATGCATCCTGTGCCAATTCTTCGAGGTCCAAATCTTGACAGCCAACGGCATTCAGTAGCTCAGGTAAACCGGCTGTTTTTCTTAATCGAATAACCTTGGAAAGGAGCTGGTCGAAGGCATCATTATCAGAACTGCCAGATTCAGAAATTCCTGCAACTTTTGCCATTTCCGCATAAATATGGAGAGAGCTAGAATGTTCACGATTATAAGCCATTACAGCAGGCAGAGTAAGACTCACAGCTTGGCCGTGGATGACACCCTTCTTTGCCGTCAAGGGGTTTGCTAAAGCATGGGCCGCACCAAGCATACTTCGCTCAATCGCGGCACCCGCATGAGCCGCTCCCAACAAGACTGCCCCGCGGGCATCCAGATTATTCGGGCCTTGCCACACCTGTTCCATGTTTCTAACCAACAAAGAAAAACCCTGCAGGGCATGATAGTGGGAAGATGGGTTGCGTTTGGTAGTGACTGCAGATTCTAGAGTGTGAGCCAGGGCATCCATAGCCGTGGCCATACAAACAGACATGGGCTGGGATAGTGTAAGCTCGGGATCGAGCAGGGTAATTCTTGGAAGTGCACTAGGGTCCCCACAGGCCATCTTTCTATTGGTCTGATCATCTGAGATTAAGGCATAGGACTGACATTCACTCCCGGTCCCTGCAGTTGTGGGAATCGCAATCATAGGAAGCAATGGAATTTTTGCTTTTCTAACTCCCCAGTAATCTTTTATGGATCCGCCGTTGGTCAGAATAAAATTTGCACCTTTTGCGGTATCAAGAGAGCTTCCACCTCCCACGCCAATAATCAAATCCACCCCCATAGATTTTGCTTTGAAAGCACATTCCTGAACAGTTGAGTCGCTCGGGTTTTCCACCGATCCATCAAACAAAAAAGTTTTGATTCCTGCCTGATGGAGAGCGTCCAATATCTTCTGGGGATGTCCGGCGGCCATGATTCCTGGATCTGTCACAACGAGGGCATGACTACCCAAAGCTTTGGCAAACTCCCCTACCCTCTGTGAGCACTTGGCTCCAAACTCCAGTCTTTGTTTTAAAGGATCGCCTAACTGATAAAAAGGGGCTCCTAGTTTTTCTTCAGAGGTGACTTCTGTCATGGGTTGGACTTCTGGTACACTTAAGCTGCTATGCCAATGGACCTACGCTTGTATAGAAATTCGAATAAATTCCCTTCATGAGGCTGATCCCAGGATATTTTCATGGTTGGAATCGGGCCCACATTCAACCTATCGATTCGATGGTCCAGAAGCAATTCACGCTTAAATGACTCATCCTTTGTTATGGCGGAAACCACTAAAGTGGGGCCAATTTTCTTGAGCATTTCCGATTGAGGAACCTCAACCACACTCGCATAAGGACAAAGAAATTCACGATTTGCCAAGGGATGATCAATTGAGTCACAAGCAACTATGGTAGGACGCAAATAGGTACCCCCTTCTGCCCGTACCAAACGGGGACCATCTCTGTATGGAGCCGTTGCTTCAATTGTACCGGATTCATCTAAATCCGCTTCAATCGCAGAATCAATCCACTCCGCCATTTGAGGATTCGCAAAACCGGAAAGCAGTGCATTTGGATTATCGACTGGCAAAGGCTTTACTGGTCCGAGTCTTTTACCAAGTGCATCGGCAATTTCCTTGGCATACTTAGGAACAATAATCGCAGAGGCATTAATACAACTTCGTCCGCCATTTTCAGAAATGGAAGAGACCATAACTTCCAGGTAATCTTGCCAATTCTCGATCTCGTCATCCCCGATCAAAATCTTACTGAATCCTGGTCCGTGCACCTGAACACCTGGATTGCCTGCATATTGATCGGTGGTTGATTTGTCCCCAAAAATAAGCGCCCTTTCGCAAAGCCTTAGGATATCCGCAGCCCCTTCATGATCCGTTGGATAAAAACCAAATGCCTCGGCGGGACAACCTGCGAAAATAAATGCCTGCATCAAGCGGTATGGTGTCCATGGCTCATCCTTGCCAGGTTTCATAATAACAGGAATCTTCAGGGGTATAGCGGGGAGCCAAAGTGAGTTAACGGCTGGAGAATTACTGGGCATGACCAGGCCGAGTGCCTGCGTGGTAGGATGAAAGCATACGGGTGATCCAGATTGTTCCCCATATCCACGATCCAATACCTCAAGATCCAACCCCCGGGTCAAACCGTTGAGAATGGTTTTCATATTGCACATGGCATAATGAATTTTCTGCATGTTCTTACGGACCATGTTGTGGGGCAGTCCGCTGGTTGAGGATAAAGTCTCCAAATAATCAGTTGGGCTTTGCTGAATACAATCATCCCCGAGCGGCAATGTCTCATGCAAAAAAGCCTCTCCGGCTTTTCGGCAAATTTCAATTAACTCTACAGTGGAAAATTTTTGCAGAGCCTCGCGGGCAATGCTCACCGATTTGAGGTCTCTACGCATTACCCCGGCATTTACCTGACTGAGAGTTGCCCGGACGGAACCATCCCGATAATCGATTACCTCTGATTGGCTTAGGCTACGGTAAGGCTTGCCTAGGCGCAGGCAAGGAAGGTGGGGCACGGTAGACTCAGTCATCAATAAACACCCTCCACTATTTTCTTTTCCATGGCTCCAAATGGGCGAATCTCTGCCACTCCATCCCAGGGAGCCTCTTCCCAGGGTTCTCTACGAATGGCTTCATCTCTTTCCAGGAAACGAGGCATAAAAAACTCCTTGGTCAGGGTGGTGAGTTCGACCCTGCCCCAGGTATTGTACTCCACAGGATTACCACTTTCTGCATCTACCACACGAAGAACCGCACGGGGTTGTGGTGCGTGATAGGTAATCGAATAATCATTTTCCGGACCAAAAGGACGATGCCGGGCAAGCCCCATCAATGTATTTCCATAGGTAGGAACAAAACCGATTTTACCCCCCTCGCAAACCTCTTCCATCAGAAAACGGGCATACTGCTTATCCATCGTGGTACCCCCACAGAAAACTCCTTTGATACCAGCCTGCACAAGATCTCTTCGCTCGGCTAAAGCTTCCAATAATTTTGGTGTGGTAAACAAAGCACTTACTTTACGGTGCTTTAAAATGGTAAGTGCCTGTTCGACCACATGATCCATGTATGCACGGGCATGGTCAAATTGCTGGGTAGCGATCAAACGCTTAACCCACCGGGGATCAAGATCTACAAAAAAGCATGAGCACCCGCGCACATTGGCCAGATGCTCAATCGCAAGACGCAACCGGCGAGGACCCGTAGGACCAACCATCATCCAGTAATCATTTCGGGGAAAATGTTCATCACTCAAAGTATCCGAGAAAGCTGTGTAGTCGGTGCGGTAATCATCCCAACCAATTCTTTGCTTCGGCATACCGGTGGTTCCACCAGTTTCAAAAATATTGAATGGGCGACCCGCATATGCTTTGGGTACCCATTGCTCATTGGGAAGATCTCTTAGCCACTCATCCTGAAAATGGGGAAAATTCTGACAAAGATCCGCAAATGTATGAACCTCATCCAAGGGAGACCATTGCTGTTCTTTTGCCCAGTTGAGCCAAAAGGGGCATCCCGTGTCAGGAGAGAAATGCCATTGGATCATTTCCCCAACATGATTATCTAGCTCGGCCGCTGCCTGTTTAATTTGTTCTTCTATAGCCATAACTAGAACTCTATCTAGCTACTTTGGACATGGTTCGCAATCAAGACTGCGAAGGGAAAAACCGGTCAATCGTATCTCTTGGCGGAGGAGTGGTGAACAAGGAAACCAAAACCAAGGCAGTTGCTGATACAAGAAAGCAAATCGCAGCAGGTACAATTCCAGGACCCACATAATATTCTCCACCATATCCGGACTCCTGGAAAAAATACAACCAAATTACTAAAGCGCTTAGAATACAGGCAAATGCACCGGCTTTGGTAGCCCGTTTCCAATATAAAGATGCGAAAACTAGGGGGAAGAGTGCAGCAAATCCACTGAAGCACCAAATAGCCAAATCGAAGACATTGGCATTCTTGACCAACATGGCGAGGGCATAAGTAATGGATACAATTCCCACAATAAACCAGCGGGCAATTTGCAACTTCTGTTTGTCAGTATATTTTTCCTCCCCCGCTTTATGCATCACAATATCATTGGTAAATACTGTGCCCAGGCAAAGAAACTGGGAGTCCAAGGAGGACATGATCGCCGCCAATACACCAGCCGTAAGTAAACCGGTTAATATCGGGTCACCCACCAATAAATTCAAGGTTGAGGACAGCACAGCTGGTGGAGGAATGCCGGGAGGTAAAAGACCGCTTGCCCAGGAACCGATCAACACACAGGGCACCCAGACAATCATTATACAAATGGGATGAGCAATAACTGTGAGCTTAAATGCCTTTGCATTGCGTGCGGTTAACCAGTGCTGAAAAAGATGGGGAAACATTCCCACGCTTAAGGGAATGAAAAGATAAGTAACAAATGTTATGAAAGGCATCCCAATTTCACGCTCAAATGGTTTTAGCTCTCCGTTTTTGGGGTTTTTCTTTTTGAACTCTATGTTGACAGTGTCTCGGGAAAGATGAGGGTGCTTATCCGTTAAATCAGAATTTGTAAAATTAGTTACCTTGCCAATTTTTTTGGGTGGTACATTGGCAACCAACTGGCCTTCTGCTTGGTCGTATCGATAATCCTGAACCACATCCCCCATGTCGGTGATTCGCATAGGCACTTTGCCCGCCTGCTCCAATCCTCCCAGTGATTGCACAACAAAGTAAAAGGCAACGATTCCCATGCCCATGAATACAAGAGTCTGAAAGGCATTGGCTATGGCAGCTCCCCTCGATCCACCAAGAAATACATAGGTTAAGACCACTGCACATACCACCAATCCCGTCAACCATGGAGGAACTCCTCCAGCCCAAGCTGGAATGGTGGGATGGGTAAAGAGATCCGGGAAAGCCCCCGCAGTTACGGGCTCAATTACTTTTCCTGCACCAATGATACCGATCAGCAGGTAGGGAACCACCAGCAACACAAGTATGGGAAAAAGCAGGTAACCTAATCCATCACTCCCAAAACGGGCTCGAAAGAATTGGATCTGAGTAAGATAACCATGCCTTTTTCCCAATGCCCATAAACGGATACCGATGAGAAAGAAAATTGCCATGTGAACCAATCCACTGATGGATGCCATTAATCCATAGGTTCCGATCCCTCTTTCAAAGGATTTTCCAGTAGAACCAACCAAAGCAAACGCAGTCATGGTAGTACCAAAAACACTCATTAGCAGTAGAAAAGGTCCAATGCTATGGCTTGCGACAAAAAAGTCCCGGCTGGTTCCCCTGAATAGACGACCGCTCCCCCACCCCAAAATAAGAAGCAAAGCTAGGTAGCAACAAATAATGATTAAAACATTCATTCAACTGAATGCTGATTGGCTGCAGGCTTGTCGTCGTCCTTAACATCCGCGTATTTTTCCCATTTTGCAGGCCATGCACGAATCACTGCCCATGCACCCAATAAGGAACATGCGACCGAGAAGATCGCATGATAAAAAAGACCTATTGGCATACCAAGAAATGAAATGGCTTCCGTCGACCAGTTCCAAAAATCCTGATGTAGAAAAAGCATTAGCAAAAAGAATAACCAAAAAATTCCCATTTTTGGTTGTGCCGGACTGGGTTTCATCGCAGGAGAATTGTGCCTATTTGCCTATGGCGTACAAATGGGTTTGGGTAGAGATGTAAAGCGTCTGATTGGCAACCACTGGCGAACTGTAAATTGGAGCACCCAGATTGATTGCTTTAGGCTCATTCTCCTCCTTGCCATGTTCAAAAATTAAAAGATCCCCATCTTCATTCCCTAGAAGAACTTTGCCATCAACGACCAAGGTTGATCCCCAAATACGGCTGTAGGAATCATAAGTCCAATAAACCTCTCCTGTTTCAGCATCTAGGCAATGGAGAATGCCGGCATACTCTGCCTGATAGATTAATCCATCTGCAACAGAGGGAGTGGATATGGTTCTTCCAATCTCGGTGTTTTTCCACACAAGAACCCCTGATTTAGCATCCACGCAGGACAAACGACCAACGCCATCCCCATGCTCGGGGTCCTGGCCAATGGAACAGTATATCTTGTTATCATATAATACGGGTGTTGCGATCAGTTCACTGGGCCCAGGAGGAGTGGCATAGGGAATTTTTCTTCCTTCTTTATCCACCCGATAATGGGGTTCATTACAGTCAATTTTCCAAAGAGGATTAAATAAATCAAAGCCCTCGTCGTTTTGCCTGGTTTCATTTGCATAGGCATACAAATAGCCATCAGTTCCTCCCCAGTATAAATAATCTTTTCCTTCAAGATTGCCGTATGCTAAAGAAGACCATGCTGCATGTAATGCTTCTTCACTTGCACCGGAGCCATCCTCACCAATCAGTTCGCCGGTATTTTTATCCAACGCAATCCAGCTTGGAGACAGCGGACTGGGGATATTAATATGAGACCAATCCACCCCATTGGATGTGGCCACAAATAAGCGATCACCCAGAATCAGGGCAGAAGAGCTGGTAACATTGTGGGGAAAAACTCCCAACTCATCTCTCATATCATATCGCCAAATAATATCAGCATCTAGCTTGGGATTTAAAGGATCGCTACTCCCTTTGGGTCGGATGTAAACCTGCTCCTCCTGAAAAACGCCGTCATTTCCATCCTTGAGTCCCTTGAGGTCTAGGCACACAACTTCGCAACGATTAGTGACAACATAAGCTTTTCCGTTTTCAATGGCAGGAGAAGAGCAGACCCCAATATACTCCCAGTCACTTACTTTTCCGGCACCTAATTTTGGAATTACCAATTGCCATTCAAACTCTCCGTACTTTTCGTCAAAACACATCACCACTCCACGATCTCCCTGCTTCTGTGGATCCCGAACAGACTCATTGTTGGTCCCAACTAAAACTTTGCCCTCCCCTACAGTAACATTTCCGTATGCCTGGGAACCAAGCTTGCCAACCCATTTAATATTTTTGGTGGTGCTCAGATCAACCGTTTCATCCGCTTTCAATTCACCCGGTTCGAAGTCAAAACATATACCGGTTTCTTTAGATACCATATTGCGGCTCTTATCTTTTCCCCAAACTGGCCAGTCATCTGCACAAGCTATGGATGTTGCAAAAATTGCGCATAAACAAAAAATTAAGGCTTTGATGAGCTTCATAGGGTGCAAACTTTACAGAAGAAATTACTCAGGTTTTTTGTATATCTGCAGATTATCGAAATATACCTTTTTTTTACTTTGTGGTGAAAGTGCATAAATCCCTGGAGCACCCTGGATGTGAGGACGGGAGTGCTTTACCTCGAGCGTCCATTCATCGGGTTCTTCATCTTCGCGTGGCCATGCCTTGGCTCGGATTAATCCTGCTTCATCATCGAGCAAATCAATCTGTGTTTTGAGTCGGTACCATTGGTTGGGCTGAATAGGAAAGGAGACCGCACGCTGGAATCTATCGTAATTGGAAACAACCTGAAGTTGATTTGAGTTTCCAACCAAAGCAATAATATATCTTTGATTAATAACACCTACCGTGGATTTAATTCTCCGGTTGCCATCTACCATAGCATCCATCTCAACCACATAATCTCTCTCCTTCCACGAACCTACAAAGTTGATTGCTCGTTGAAAAAGCACACGGTCCAAAGTATTACCGGCTACTTTATTTCCCGTTAAGTCCTGGACCTGCCACCGCATCCGAGCACCTAACCATGGTAAAGGTGGGTATGAAAAAGAGATTCCATCTGTTGCTGTCTGGTTAAAATGATAACCTGATTCAAAATTTTCCTCGTAAGGCAGGACAGGAAGAATTCTTCCCCTGGCTATCGTGCTTAATTCTCCATAACTTACCCGAATGGCACCGGCAGAAAGTTTAGCACTTGGTAAAGTGAAGAGACTACCCGCACCCTCGGTGGAAAGATTACCATCAAGTTCTGCTTGGACTTTTGCCGTTGGCGGAACCCATTTTTCCCACTCTAATCCCTCCCCCAATTGTTTGATTCGGTGACCATTTGCATCCAAGCCAAAAACACGAAACTTGATCTTTTCCCCTGCAGTTATGGCAAATTCAGAAGGAATAATCTGCAAGGAAGTAATTTGCTTGGTGCTTGGTGCTTTTTTGGGAGGCTTAGGTTTAAAGGGTGATGAGCTTGTTTGCTTCCCATAGCAATAAAGTCTGTTTTTTGCCTGGATAAAGATTTTTCCCTGAGCAACCGATGGAGATGCCAGACAAGCATGATCTAATTGAATTTTACCAAGGATTTCCGCATAATCTCCATGATCTTCTGCCACATAGACACTGCCGTCAAAAAGGGGCACATAAATTTTGTCATCAGCCCAAATTGGGGATGCATGGATCTGATCAGGTGCCAGTTTTAATTTCCAGTGGGTTTCACCACTATGTGCATCGTTGCAAAATAACTCTCCTGTTTTTACGGAGGTGTACACCCGGTTATTATGTAATACGGGGGAACTGGTAAAGGACTCAATCTCATCGTTTCTCCAAGCTTCATAATCGTTATCTAGAACCAAGATGGGTTCTCCATTCTCAGGTAGCGTGGATGGTTTTCTTATCGCCACCATCCTACCAATTCTCGAGCTATCTATATTTTCTTTTCCATGAACGGCAATGACCGTGTCTTCATGAATGACTACTCCGGCATTTACTCCTCCGTGAGACATTTTGAATCGCCAAAGTGGCTGACCGGTGCGGGCATCAATACAAATCACATGGCCGCATCCGGTACCGCTGTAAAAAACCCGCCTCCCCTCTTCCAAATCTTCAAAAATAAGAGGTGCAAATGAACTGTCTTTAGGGGTTGTGCCAGGGGTGGATGTCCAAACCAATTCCCCGGTTGTCTTATCAAATGCATAGAATCTGTCTCTTGCCGGCCCATTGGTTCCCCAGTTGGCTGTGATCGCATGTAAAATAACCAACCCTTCATCCACACAGGGCCCACCAGTTCGCCCATTGGGAAATGTGAGACGGGAAAATTCCTCCATCATGGACCGCTCCCATAATAATTTTCCACTGGGTGAATAAGCTAATAGAAGACCGGCACTTGTTTGATAGAAAATATTACCGGTCTCAGCATCAATACAGGCCGCGCCCACCCCATACCTGTCATAGACAATATCGCTCAAAAAATCACTTCTGACCCTTTCCCACAAAATTTCGCCCGACTGAAGATCGATGCAAAATAAACCTTCGCGCAAATCTTCCTTTTCTCCCTGGTAACCAAATTGATAAAGTCGATCACCAGCGACAACCGGCACCCCACCTCCCTTAATTTCGGTCTCCCAAAGCAAAGACTGGGACAGATCCACAGGCAAGCCTTTCTCTGCTGAAACTCCCGCCCCACTTGGTCCTCTCCAAAATAGCCAATCAGAAGAAGAAACCTCCAATTCAATCGTGTTAGAGAAAGTTATTTTTTCTTCGTTTTTGGGAAGCACACGAATACACCCATTAAACAAAAGCACAAAAACTAGCAGTACCAATGAATGGATAAGTGAATGATTCATTATTCTGGGGGCGGAGATAGATGACACACCTATTTTGCTAAAGTAAGTGACACCCAAGTCAAACACCCAAGTTAGCTATTCATTAAATTTGATAAGGTAGCTAAAAGGAAATTTTGCAAATTATTCCTTGAGATCATGTTAGTCTGTTACATCCAGACATACCCACTGCCCTTTGCTCGAGCGGCAATGCAAGCGTCCATTGGCGTAGGAAGGGGGAATCCAATTGTCTTTGCCCGAGAGCACCTGAAATCGGTTTATTTCATGAAATTCTCTTGGATCTGCCTTGAGAAATGCAAGTTCCCCCCGGTCGCTTAAAACGACCAAGGTTCGGTTCACTAAAATTAAGGTTCCTACACCAAACCCTTTCTCCTCCCACACTTTTTTCCCAATCTTGAGATCCAGGCAAAAGAGAGTCGCCTGATTGGCTCGGGTGCCAGTTTGTCCATGAATACCAAACGCATATCCGTCCTGATGAACGAGACTCGCCATTTGACAGGAAATGCCATCTGACTCCCAAACCGACTTTGGCTCGCGATCTTTGAGATTTACCAAAGCAGCACCCTTACCGTAGGCACTGGCAACCAGGATTTCTTCACCCAGATCAAGTGGCTGGGCCGCATTTACTTCATACCTGGTTACATGTGGATAATGCAGCATTTCCTCACCGTTCACGATTTGGTGTATGGATAAACCCCGTTGGTTAAATACAACGATTTGATTTGGTGCGGATTTACGTGTGTACGGACTGGCATAGCCTGCACCTGCACTTCCATTGGCCCAGATTTCGCTTCCAGTAAGTCGGTTCAATGCCAGTAATGAGCCTCTGGAGGACCCAGTCTGCACTATAATTTTTTCCCCTACCACAAGAGGGGCTCCTGCATAGCCCCAGGTTGGGCGAATCCCATCAAAATCCTTTACCAAATGTCTACTCCAAATCAAATCTCCCGATTTTGCATTCAGAGCAACTAATTCTCCTCCGTGCCCTTGGAGATAAAGAGTTCCTCTGTAAACTGTAGGTGTCGATCGGCTTCCGCCCTGGAAATATTTATCTCCCAGTTCTGATGGGTATTTATGCATCCAGATCGTTTCACCAGTAGCAGTATCAATGCAATAGAGCGTATTGAAATTTTTTTCATAGCCTTGGGTGTACGCATAACCATTAACATCAATTACGGCGGAATATCCCAATCCTACTTTTTTTTCCCATAGAATTTGTGGTTCCTCCTCCCAATCAAGCTGCAATTTTTTTTCTACAGTTCGGTGATCCCTGTTTGATCCACCGTAAGTTGGCCAATCCAATGCAGATAGCCCTATGGCCGCACAAAAGAATAAAGAAATAAATAAGGGAAATTTCACCTTTAAACCAATGAATATTGGTCCGTTAGAAAGTCAACGGCAAGGCTGCAAAAACTTGTCGCCACAAAATCAATATGAATCTTAAAATGTACGAACCAACATCTTTTCTCCCTCCTGCAAGGAAAGGCGGAATTCGTCCGAATAATAGCTGGAGGTATTGGCAACAAAGGCATCACTACCCGATTTGCGGACATTAATGGAAACAACCACAAATTCCGTACCCAAAGGTAATTGAACACTTGAAATCAAAGATTCCCAGGTTTGCGGATCAATATCGCATTTTAAAGAGGATTCCCAGGAACCAATTTCATCTTTTTGAGATAGTTCCCGGCCTCGGAATGCATGAAAAGAAACCGCGAACTCAGCACCCTCCTGACAAGCTCCATAACTTTGATTGACCATAGCCTCAGCATTCAATTGCACTTCTCCGGTTGCAATGTTGGTCGCAATATCCCGAAGGTCGAGAACTTGGATCATTTCCATGAGTTCTGCAGACTGGGAATCCACATCGATCTGCAACTCCGAGAGAGCAATCATATCATTACCAACAGCAGGCAAAACTCCGCGTTCCGTTGGCCGGGATAATTGATCGATGCGGGAAAGTCTTCTGACTGGCCCAACAATATCTAGAGTTCCGAATTCGTGAGAAAACTCTTTGCGTTCGAGCAATTCCACCCCTTTACGTAATTCCTTGATCAAATCTCTCTCGGATATGGGTTTAAACTCAGGGTTGGGAAGGCGCAGCCTTTCAAGGCCAGCAGATGCTAACTTCTCTGAATGGATTTGATTTCCAGATTGAAGTTCATCTAGTTCAGGTGAGATATGGTGAGCTAATTCAATCGGGATGGTTGTACTACCTGTCTCAAAATTGCTAAACGCCCACCAACCAGCCATCAGAGCGACAAAAACGGCTGCTACTGAAAGTGCCGCAGTGTAGAAAGGAAAAGGAATGATTTTGGGCTTTTCAAAAGTAATTTCCTCTACGTCAGCTTCCTGCTCCCAGCACAAAAGTGCCTCCAGCCGAATTACTTCCAAATAGTAGTTCCGATTTTCGCTGGAGAAAGAGAGCAGTTCTTCAAGCCTAATAAAATTCTCGCGATCAATAGTTTCGTCGAGCAATTGGCTCGCCAGTTTTAGGATCTGTTTTTGATCTTCAGTACTATGCATTTTGTGGGGTCGTTCTCAGACGAATAGCACTATTCTCCAAAATAATACAAAATTTTGAATTCTTTTAAATTTCTGACTCAATCTCCAAAGCAGGAAGCTTTTGTTTTACACATTGTAGCAGCCATGCTCTGATGCGATGAAGAGTCGCAGAAACTGAACCAATCGGTCTATTCACTTTTTTGCAGATCTCTTTTAGGGATGATTCGTCCTTAAAACGCAACCTTGCAATATCTTTCATATGAGAAGGCAGCTCTTCATAACATAATTGTAGCGCCTTCTGTGAAAGTTTTAGTTGAGATTGATCAAAATCCTCCTCGGCAAGAGATTCAACCAATTCATTGCTGAAACAAATTTTGCTTCGTCGGTACCTGGTCAAATGAGCCATTACCTGAAATTTAGCTATCCGGAAAGCCCATGCCTGAAAATTGCCAGTCTCATCGTACTCAGGGAATTTTTTGCATAGAACCAGATTTGTTTCCTGTAAAACATCCTCAGCATCTGTTCGATTTGGTAACAAGCAGAGGATATAAGAGTATAAAGCACGCTGGATACGCACCAGCTTTTGAGAAAAATCAAAAGAAATGTAATTTTCACTCACCATAATATTGTGACTTTGCTCGATGGCAGAAGTCAACAAAAGTTACTGACAAGTCTTTCAACCAACGGTTGCAAATGTGGAAATTATTCTATCTTTTAGGTAAATGCAACCATGGCATTGTATAGCAATCATTGCCCTAACTGTCGGAATTTTTATCTACGGCACATTCTTAGATAAAATCGATGATGAAAGCGATTTATCTCTCCAACAACTCGGAATCTTGACGAAAAAGTCCGCTAATTCATCTGAAATTGCTACCGGTAAAAAATCAGATCATGATGGACCGGGTCAAGAAACTCTCGCGGAAAAAATCATTTGGCTTGAATGCTCAGACCCCAATTCCGTAAAGCTTCATCAGAATGTTTTGGAAGGAAAATGGTTTCTTGGGAATTTGCTCCAAGAAATTATTGCTTCCAAAAATCTTAGAAATCAAATTTTTAGTGCATTTCAGAGTGAGCTTCACAATCTTAATGAAGAATCTATTTTGGAGTCTCTCATTTCGCTTATTCCAAATTCTGAAAAGCAGTTGAATATAATCTGCAGGGGACACTCGCAAAAAGCTGCAGATCTTCTGGCAAAGATGATCTTAAGGTATTATCCCAAGGCACTGGCTTTAGAGAAAATGGATGCACCCATGCTCCCTTTTCTGAAAGAGGCTCTTGATGAAATGGCTGAACTTAAAAAAGAAGCTGGAGACTTAAAAATAATCATCCATCAGGAACTGCAGGAAGCACCAGAAGATAGCATTGAGGTCATGGCGATACAATCAGAGATCCTTCAGGTTGATCAAGATATTGAGGAACTAAAAGGCCATTTAATTCAAATCGACTCGATACATAGAAAAAAGCTCAATCCCCAGGAATACTTGAAGATAAGTCCCATTTCTGACTTTGGGACTGTCAAAGAATTATCAGATGTATTAAACCAGCTGAAGTCTCTCTCGAAGGATTCCGCACTCAATGATTTCACTAGAAAAGAAGTGGAAAATAAAATTTTGTCCACCAGTCAAAAGCTTGAAAGTGAAGTTATCGATGCCATCGCCACATTAAAATCGGAAGTTAGCAGTTTGATATCCAGAAAAAAGGAACTTCAAAAATCAGCGATTGATCAAATGGAAAAACACCGAACATCTATCGTTAAAAAGCCAGCCGTCTCCAAACTGGAAGATATCCGCAAGAAGCTTGCCTTATTAAAATCTGATTTTGATCAAAAACAGCTTGTATGGATGACCGCAAAAAAATCATTTTCTTTAATTCCCAAACCGAATTAGCTCCTATCTGCCAACCGAGAAAATTTTGATTTCTTAAAATGTTAAACAACCGCATTAATGTTTTCTGGCCTCAGTTTAATTTTTTGCGCGTTGTAAAAGGTTACAAATTCGAATTCTCGGGAGACGATTTTCGGGCAGGTCTCAATGTCGCACTTTTAGCCATCCCTCAGGGCATGGCTTATGCACTGGTAGCCGGTCTACCTATACAGTATGGCATTCTGGGCTCTGCGATCGCTGCTTTCATGGGAAGTTTATGGGGCGGCGGAAAATTTATAACGCTTGGCCCCACCAATGCCACTGCGGTACTTCTTTTTGGAGCATTTGCAGGTGCCGGACTTATCCAGCCAAACGGTCTGACAAGCACAGAAGGGCTGATGCTCCTTCCGCTAATTATGCTATGTTCAGGAGTATTTCTCATACTTGCCGCAATTTCGAGAATTTCATTTGTTGTTCAATTTGTCTCCAGAACGGTGATCACGGCATATGTAACTGCAGCCGCCTGCCTGATTATTGCCAATCAATCTAGGCATGTTTTAGGTATCGTCTCGGGCGACGCACCATCTGCATCCACATTTGTGGAAGTGTTATTTTTTCTTTTCACAAATCTCACCCATGTATCCCTGCCAACCATAGGCCTAAGCCTGTTTACCGCGCTGGTTTATCTTTTGATTCAATTTCGTGCTCCCAAACTACCCAATGTAGCCATTTCGCTCACCCTAACCTCCATATTTGCATATTGGCTCGGAAGCTTTGGTTACGAATTCAGAACGCTTGATTCTTTCAAGATTGGGACAGATCT
>Ga0181602_10000350_pt1 | contig 42261 bp, 60 predicted proteins | sample 041ome_14_FD_148640 | JGI IMG/M metagenome (GOLD analysis project Ga0181602, IMG submission 148640) | Coastal salt marsh microbial communities from the Groves Creek Marsh, Skidaway Island, Georgia - 041408US metaG (spades assembly) | ecosystem: Environmental > Aquatic > Marine > Intertidal zone...
TAGATACACCCGGTACCTCAGCTTCAGCTTTGTAAAAATCATATTGCTCTTGTGTCATTGTAGGGTTAAACGGAAGTAATAAATTGTCACTTGAAGGCACAGAATCATAATCCTTAGTATAAGATGGGCCTTGGATCATTGCTCTGTTTCGTTTCCATTCGTTTATTTGACTCAGGTATTCATCATTTGGATATCCTGGGCCTTTGGCAGTTTCTGTAGACTTAACTATAGAACTGTTTTTATATCTAATTGCCATATTGTGTTTTTCCTAAACTTTAGAATGAACCAAAACGTTTGGCTCGGTTAAATTTACTTTTTGATTAAGTTTTGATTTGCCCTATTCCAAATTGGGTTAATTTTTGACCCCGCAAAAGTGGAAATGGCCAGTGCGCCGAAAGCCAAAAAGGGGCCCGTAGCCCCATAAATTTAAGGATCCTTAGCTATTGCTTTTGTATTTCCCGCAGCAACGACTGCAGGCTAAGGGCCCAAGGCCTAAGGCCAGCTAATTTAGCGGCGTTTTTGGCGTAAAGGTTTGACTGGCATAGGCGCTTTTGGATACACAATAAATAAATAAGATAGTAATAGCAATGCTTTTAACTTTTGAATACAATTCAAATAGCTTATATATTATGATTAAAACGACCAGCTTCGGTCCCTAATCAATGCCGGTCTATCCTTATTAATAGGATATAACATCTCGCAAATATATCTTACTCCATCACTGAAGTGTTCATTATTTTTACTTTTATCTATGATTGCATTATCCATTCCCGTAGTATTACCGGGCTTCCATGAAGTCTGTTCCATAGAAGCAATAGTACGAGTTGTAGTACGCTTATCAAAAAATAATCGGCTTGTGCCGGTTGCATCTTGCAGCAAGCTATTAACACAGTTAACGCTGTCTACAATCCGCGGTTGTTTATTTCTAGCACGGATTTGAAATCCTGCTTTTCTTAATAAAGAAAAATCTGTAACACCTGTTGCAGCTGAACTCTTTCGAGCATTACCAGAAGCATCAGGATATACAAATATATTTCTGTTTGGATACGTTTTATTAATTCGTCTTATTAATTGGGTAGTATCTGCTGACCCATAAAATTCGTTTAAACAATGCAATTGATCACCTCTATGAGCAAATACACTACTGGCCATAATTTTAACGTTAAAGTCAATAGCTATATGTATATCTTCATATGGTTCAAAAGGCATTAAATTATCAGTTACATGTAATTCTCTATTAAAATTATAGAATACAGAATCACCACTGTTATTAAATGTAGCACAATATTCTTGTTCAAATGTTTTTAAATCAAGAGTAGAGCGTGCTAACTCAATTTCTTCTTTCATATCAGGTCTAACTTTAGATGCAGTAAATTGCCAGCTTTTCCATAATGGATTAGGCTCTTGGCCTTTACAATATAAATTATAAAAGTCATTACTTACACCTTTTGGTGTTGATATAATTAATACATTTGCTTTTTTAACAGGATCAGAAGTCATGGGTAATACAACTTCAGTAAATGCATTTTGTTTTATAAATGCAAATTCATCTAATATAATAAAAGAAGGTGAAGGTGAAATACCTCTTAAGGCATCTGGTCTATCAAAGCCTTTTAATGATATTCTAGATCCATTAATAAATCTTATTTCTAAATCAATTTCTCGTGGCAAACCTTCAATATGAGCAGGCAATACTAAAGATTTTAATGTTGCCCACATACTTTCTCTAATCATAGACACAGTAGGGCCAATTAAAATTGCTCTTTGTTTTGGCTTTTCTAAACAATGATTGTATGCCATAACACAAGCTAAATAGCTTTTTCCAGTTCGTCTTCCAGCTGCTACAATTTTAAATCTTGCATTGTGCTCGAATACCTCTTGTTGAAAAGGAAATAAACTTACTTCGTATGTATTATTATTCATTTTATTTTTATTATTTACTATATTTAGAATATATATTTAATGATTCATTTTTGTGTTCATAATCATGTTGATCTAAAACTATTTGTTTTAATCTTTCAGCTCTTGCACCAACTTGGCTAGCCCATCTGCTGTCCATCATTTCAACGGCAGCTTCAATCCATTCGCTATTATTTATAGCAGCAATAAATTTATGAAATTTGCTTAATCTTGGCGCACCTAAATTAAAACACATATTAACTAAAACTAATTGAATATTATCAGGTAATTCTGTTAATTTAGGAAACACTTTTTCTGTTTCGCTAATAAATTTTTCAACATCTAATTTAAATACTTCATTTACTCTTTCTTCACTAACAAGTGTGCCAACAGGCATTCCATATTCAGGATCTGAAGCAGTAATTAAATGACCTATACCAAATGTTGGATATCCTAAATGATCGTTATATATTTCGTATTTAACACCCTCATCAATTTTTAATTGGTCTTTTAATTTATCAATATTCATTTATTAATTATCCTGTATATTAAATTTGTTATTTTCAAAAGTTATATTAAATTTAGGTAAACCTCTCATATGACTAGCTCTAACCCGAACGTTTAACATGTCATTCACACACTTCGGGGAATCCATTGCGGATAATTGGAGCAAAAGTTCAAAGAGTTTTGCAGTTGCTTTACTTGTTGAAGTAAAAACAATTTGTTTATGGTCTACCAGCTTATCTTTGATAGTATTACTACCAAAATAAGATTCCAGTGCTTTTCCAGTTTTACTGGTAAATCCGATATAAAAACTTCCGTCTGTGTAGTATGTGATATACACATTATAAACTGGCTTAGTTTGTTTCTGAAGTTTTGTTTTCATCGGTATTCTCAGCAGGAATTTCTTCAATTATAGGGCTAACAACCTTTTCAGCATTGTTCTGGCCTTTTTGTACAATTGTTAAAACAGGCATGTTTGATGTTCCAGATGTATGCAGTGATGTGGGTTGTTTTGAGTAGCCATATTCTAATAACTTTTCAGCTATTCGAACTCGTAAATTTTGTGACTTTGAATCTTCTTTACCTTTTAAGGCTTTTAATTCTTTATTTAATATATCAATAGGGTCTAATTTAAGCTTTTTTAGCTTATCAATTGTGGAAAGTTGCTTATTAATTAGCTTTTCTTCACTTGTTTGTTTTGGCCGGCCTGCGTTAGGCCTGTATCCACCTCGCGGCATTGTTTATTCTCCTATTTACATATCGTATTTCGATCTGTGGTCTGTAAGGGTGTCTTTTTATATGTGGCTTAACTTTAGCCAATTTAAGCTAAACCACACACAAATTATTGACAAATACAGCCAAAAAATAAGCCGCTTTTATCATTCATTATATATTTATTTTCAGCATTAATATAAGTTGTAAGCTTATCCCTAAGTATATCGCATAAGCTAAAACAATCTATAATTTCAGGCTTTGTTACACCCTCAAACATTGCTGGTGTTGCAGGTATTAAATGCCATAACTCGTTGCTTAATATAATTAAGTCCATTTATAGATCTTTTTCTCGTTTACGTTTTTTAAGCTTAGTATTTATAATATTAGCTTTCATTACTCGTATCCGCTTATCGGAAGGCTTTTCATATCTTGAGCGCGATCGATAGGTTTTTAATACTCCTAATTTAGCTGTTTTATTTTTCATTTTTCGTATTGCTTTATCTATGTCATTATTTTTTACAAAAATTGTAAAGTTACTCATATCTCTCCTTTATTTAAATTATTAAATTGATTAATACACAAGTTATAAAACCTAACGCAAACCAGGTTACTTCTTGTTTATTATTAGAGCAAAACCAATATAGCTTTTCGGCTCCCTCTCCAATTTTTTCTAATATCTTATATATGTATTTATCCATTTTTTTTCTCCTATTGTTATGCAAAAGCAAATTCAGAGTTTAATATTTCTGAACTATTTAGTTGCCCTTGTTTTATTATTGGTACTAAATTACCTGTTTCGTTTAAGATATGCTGCAAAGGATTAGCATCAATTATACGTTTAAATTGACTACGAATTACTTTTTGCATAGTATTAACATTACAAGCATGAGCTCCATAAGAATCATGTGCTGAAACAATATCAAAATCACATTCATCAATAACCAGCATTAAATGTAAACTATCAAGATTATGAATTGAGTTTGGCGATATAGCTGCTTTAGCTTTAGCTATATTAATTATTGGCAATTCGCTTTTAATTACAAAATCAACTCTATTAACCCACTTAAATGATTTATCATTATTAATAATATATAAACCATCAGTTAATTTTACTCTTGTACTTTTATATTTTACATAATGTTGAGTAAATGGAAAATTACTAATTAAAGTTTTATGTGAGTATTGCTTATTATGTTTTTTCATATAAGCAGCACAATTATCTTTAAATAGTTTCATTGCTGCAGCAACTTCAGGAAACTCAGTTTCAATTGTTGTATAAACTAAAGCTCCTAATGCTCTTGCCGCTGAGTGTTGTTTATTACTCAAATATACATTATCTATATCTCTTGTATCTTGAATAATTTGTTCACCCATACCTTGCTTTGTTGCAGAATAGCCGTATGTCATTACATTTCTTTTAACAATCTTACGCCATTCTTTTATTGTAAACTTAGCTTTATCCCAATAAATAATATCAGTTAGCTTAAGTTCAGTTCGGTATCTTTTTTGATACCACTTAATTAAACGTTTTTTATTTTCAACATTTTTATCATTGTTTAGTTCTGCAACTCTCCATCTATTTCGGATTTTTTCAATAGACTTAAAGTATAAATTATAATAATCTAAAGATAAATTATCTTCTTCTTTAGCTTTATTATGCATTATATCTTTTACAGAAACGGCAACATGGTTATACATATCACCAGGTTTGCTATCAATAGTTGGTTTGATATTTACTAAATGGCCATTTTTATCATCTTTAACTAAACTAAATAACCATTGTAGTCCATTGTTTGAGCCATCTCTATAACAAATTGTATGTGATATAAAATCTTTCACAGTACCATTTGCAACAAAATGTGCATCTAGCTCGGCTAATTCTATAACAGCAGATAAAAATTGAAAAGGCTCTTCAGCTTCCATCCAACCTTTAGCAGAAGCCGGATCTTTACCATATTTTACAAAGTCATAATAATTATTTTCTACAAATTTAACTTTGTCTTTATGTGGTAGCTTATCTTCACCCCACATATTAGCAATATGATGATACAACTCATTTAAACCATACTCGCCTAATGGTTTGCCTTCGTAAAAAGACAACATTCCTTTAGCATTATCTGAGTTTAGTTCATTTAAATATGCAGATAAAGGATACAGTCTACCCCTGTTGTCAGCTTGGTATTGTTGATAAAACTTTTTGCCAACAAAAGGAGTAGCTGCTTTTAAAACTTGTAATGCTTCAAATTTTTTAGCTTCTTTTCTTTCTTTAGCAATAGTATCAACTGCATTATGCTCAAAACAAGGTTGATTAGTTTGTAGTGCCCATTTATAAACATTATAAACTTTTGGATTTACAAAATACGCAATGCTTTGTTTTTTATTAACGGCTGATAATACAATTGGAGTATTGTGTTTATTAATTTGTGCGATTGTATCAGATTTGCTTTGTTTGATTAATTTAATGCTTTCACCATTTGGGTTAATAACTGTACCATATTCCCATTTTGGAGCAATAGTTAATAATGGCTTAAATGGATCTTGAACTTCATTAAACTCTTTTAACAATTTACGCATATCAGATCTATTATAACCTGCATAAACTTTATAAACAGTTTTTGCTTTATTAAAAGATTTAAAATCATTAACTAATTTTATTATTATCATATTATTTAAAGCATAAGCATTTAACACAAAAACACCTAACCTAAGATCTAACTCAGCTTTTGTAGGTAATTTATAATAATTACGCACTCTATTACCAATAGCAATTGCTAACTGAATTAAATTTTGGCCTTCAGTTGTACCTGTTGCAACAATTGCATAAGATAATTGAATCATTATATCATAATCTATTTTATGTTTATCAATCATTCTTACAATGCCTGATTTTAAAGGGCCATTACTTTCTTTATTTAAAAAGTCATAACGCTCGGCCATAATTGTACGTATTTTAATACCAACAGGACCTAGTGTTTCAAGCTTACTTAATGTTTCTGTTAACATTATTATTCCTCCTATATTTATTAATTTTATTTTCTAACAATATTATATGATCTTCGTAGTCTTTTAACAACTTTTTAATAATTTTTTGTTCTCCTTGTAGTTGAATTTTACCGTTTATTAATTTCTTTTGTTTAGCAATCAAGTCTTTTATTTTACCTTCATTTGTGTTATCAACGATCAGTTTTAGATAGTTTACTTTTTTTATATTCATATTCGGTATCAAGTTTACGTATTGTATCATTTAAAGCATCCATATCTATTGCAATTTCTTCAAACGATTTACTGATTAATTGAGAATTAATAATGGTTTGTAAATTTATATTTTTTATTTTTTGGTTATTTTCTAATAACATCGAAAACAAAATAAATATTGCAAATATTAATAATCCTAGCATCCAGATTGGCATTTCAACCATATTATCTCCTATATATTTTAATTTGATTTTCAAGTATCACATTAATGGCAAATACATTTTTTTCATCAGATGATACAATAGCATTAATTAATTCAGCTGCTTTTAAGGCAACTTGATGACTTGTTGGCTCTTGGTTCATTTGATCTGCTATTAAATAATTTGCTATTTTATTTCTAAAGGCAGCATCAAGCTTAGGCGGCTTAGGCTTGCGTTGCTTATTCATTTCTTTTTTAAAGATTGCTCTTTGCTGCATTATTGCTTCTATTCCATCGTGCATATTATCTCCTATATAATTAATAATTTACCTCATCCGCTTATATCACATTGTTTAGTTGCAATAATATAAATTAAACTTACTATTACAATTAATAATATATTTTTACCAATAGACATAATTAGCCAATCCATTTCCTAATATTATTACAATAAAAGCAAATAATGTTAATTTCATATTTTCACTCATTTATTCTCCATTGTTAATTGATTGTTGTATTCTCGCTAACCTATTATACAATTGATCTTGAAAGCATAAAGGGTAGTTAGCTTCGTCATAAAAGTTATTTGGAAGCATTGTATACTGTTTATCATTTATTTTATATATAACATCTAAATGATATTCATAAGTAATCCAAGTCCGTCTAGAATTTTTTAAATCCACTAATTTAACAGATATTGAACCACTTAACTCATCCGCCAATCTATTATTAATATCGATAATTAATTTATCTTTGTTAAAAATAGGCGGTGGTGGTGGCAGCTCTTTTTGTTTATTTTTCATTTTAATTATATCTGGTTTAAGCATAATTGTTCTTGTTTAATTGCAAAAGTATTATCATCATCAAATTGCTCGCCAATAAGATTTGCTAATTCTGCAAATTCTTTAAGAGGTCTTTTTTCTCTTAAAGGATCTGCTTTTAAACCTTTTTGAACGTGCTCAATTCTTTTATTTATTTTTTTAGTTAATTTCATTATTTATTTCCCTTCATTATTTTAGTTTTTAATAATTGTTCAAACACAAAAGTCTTAGCATATTCAACTCTATATTCCTTAAGATCAATTGTTAATTGTTTTAACGCAGCATCATAATTACTTTTTATGAATGAAGCGCCTGTACGAGCCACACCTTCCTTAACAAACTCTTCATTAAGTTTATGTAAACTGCCTATTGTAGAAATAGAATTCATTATATTTGAAATAAAATATAATTGTGTTTTTCTATTTTCTAATACATTTTTAAGTAACTTTTTAGGCTTACCATACAACCAGTACCCTGCATTTACAGATTCAAATCTTGGATACTTTTTAATTAACATTTTAACTTCGTCGTCAACATTAACATCGAAACCTCTAATTGGTTTGTGCATATTTTCCTCCTATTATTAATTAATTTATTTTGCAAACTGCATCATTGAAAATGGCACAGAATATTTACCTGACATACCAGTATCAACAACAGCTTTTGTTCTATTGATTTTATAGACTGTACCAAAATAAGCTGGCCCAGTAGATTTTCCAAACATAACTTTGTCACCTACTTTAAAAGTATTTGACATTTCAGCAGCTAAAGTTTTTCGTCTTGTTTTAATAGCGTTAATAACACCTTCAAGTTGAGCTCTATTCATTTTAGCTATTTTTTCCCAGATCGCGATTTGTTCTTGATTATCCATATTATTACCTCTCATTAATTGTTAGTTGTTTAAAGTAAGTTGAACTATTAATTTCTTCTGAAGTTAATAGTCTAACATTTGTTGGTTTAAAATTACCAACATGATTTGTTTGCTGTTTAATATCAGGCCTTGCTAAGTCTTCACATTTAATCATTTTATTTGTAAAGCCTATAATTCGGCCTAATGTCCAGCATTCGCCTTTGTAGTCGCGTTGTTTTAACCATACTAGATCATCTATTTTCATATTATCTCACATAGTTAGTTAGTTTATACGCAGCCCATTGCTTAGCAGCTCTTATTAATACCGGAAAATGTATTGTAATTTCATTTACAAATTTAAGTGTAACATATTTCCAGTTGTCGTCATTAATAATAGAATCATAATTAGAATAATCATGTCTGATCAAACGTAACTGATCATGATGATTTTTAAATTTGATTTTATTATAATCTTGTTTAGTTATATTTATTTTAATCATTATATCCTCTCTATAAATTAATTTAAAAATGCACTAAGCTCGAGTTGCTAGCCGGAGTTATTAAGCTCTCTTGCGGTTCGACGTTCTCAGTGCATATTTAAATTAACACAAGAATTTATTTAGAACGATTTGGGATTTCAGGCTTAGCAGATTAAATTACCTACTGCTCGGATTGTAACTCGGCCCGAAGCCAAAACGGAATTGTTAAATTCAGTAAATCGTGGTGTTCGATTTTCGGTGTAGCCCCATGTCACTGGTATTTTAATTTACCCGATGTGATTTCTATGTTTGCCAGGAATCACTTAACCCCAATACAGTATTTATATATTGTTGATTATAAATAGATACAAAAAAATGCAATTTATTTGCGCATATTCGCCACGCCCCTAAAACTAATATTAGCAACCTTATAAAGCTTAAAACACATAGGTTAACGCTCCATATAAGCTCATATATTAATATATTAGTTATTTATATATAGATTAATATAATTAATAAGTTAGAATATGGTTGGGCCTATGGCCTATAGCCTTATAGGGCCTAATGCCAACCCTCTTCTGTAAGAGTGGCTTTTTAAAAAGATTAATAAAATCAATATATATATATTTATATAAATTTCTAATAAGACACCCTTACAGAGAACAGACAAAATTTATAGCCTTTTATCTCTTTATCCTCCATAGCGATTTAAGGCTATAGATGCACAAAATTATTTTAACAAACAAAAAGAGGCCAAATGAGTAGATCAAATATGGTTTGCGACCATTGTAACGAAACAGCTAAAGCCGATGAATTTGCTTGCGAATGTTTATGCATCAATTGTGGGCCTTGTAAAGATAAATGTAAACCAAAATTAGAGGAAAAAAATTATGGCAAGAAAATTTAAATCTTTTGTTGAAAGAGCAAAACCTAAAAAACGTATTCGAATACACAAAAAATCTAAAAATAAAGATGAAAAAAGAATGTTTAAAAAATACAATAGACAAGGAAGAACACAATAATGATTACTGCAGAACAACTATTAAAAGAGGCTGCTGAGCTAAAAAAGAAAAAATCAGAAGATTATCAAGGCGGCACTTGGGCGGAATCTGATTACTTTCCTTATAAAGAAAAATCTTATTCTCATATGCTGCATACAAAGTATTTAAGAATGCGAAACCTCGTTGATAGCAATCAAAAAACAAATTTTGAAGCTTTAGACGATACATTAATTGATATGGCAGTTTATGCTTGTATGTTTGCTGCATATCTTAAAAATCAAAAAAAGGTAAATATGGATAATAATACTTTTAAAGTAAATGATAAAGTTTCAAAAGTTGGCGGTGATTATACTTTTGATGGAACCATAGTTTCAATATTTCCAAAACTTTCAGGGGCAACAAGAGTTGTTGTTGAAGATGATCGTGGAGTATTGCACGTTTATAGTGAAAAAAATTTAAAAATAAGGGATTAATATTATGAATAATGTAGAATTAGATTACTTAGCAGTAGCAAAAAATATTCTACATTCTGGTATTAAACAAACAGGAAGGAATGGCGTTACAAAACGCCTTCCTTTTCAAACTTTAGATTTTAATATTTCGCAATACTTTCCGCTATTAACTTCAAGAAAAATTTTTTATAAAGGCGCTTTAGGTGAATACGCTGCATTTATTAGACAACCAACACATATTAGTAAATTTAAATTTTTTAATTGTAACTATTGGGATAAATGGGCAGATATTGATGGCGATATAAACATTGATTATGGTAATAAATGGATTAATTGGAATGGCACTAATCAATATGAAAATGTGTTAAATGAATTAAAAACAAATCCAACAAGCCGAAGATTATTAATTTCAGGTTGGGATCCTTCAAATTTATCAAAAGTTGATTTACCTTGTTGTCATTACAGCTATCAATTTTGGAGTGACGGAATTAATTTAAATTTATTATGGAACCAAAGATCTGGTGATTGGATGATTGGTATACCCTCAGATATGGTGTTAGCTTCAACAATGCTTTTATGTTTTGCAAGTTTAAGTAATTTAAAACCACAAAATATTAAAATGATTATTGGTGATGCCCATATTTATGAAGAGCATTTTGAAAATGTTAATATACAGCTTAATAGTACTTTATATGAGCTGCCAAGATACAAATTTAAAGCTCAATCTAGTTTATACAGCTTTTGGCCTGAAAATCTTGAAATTGCAAATTATAGATATAATAATAATATCAAATACTTATTAAAGGAATAGCATGCTAAATAATATTAAAGAAATGCATAATAAATTTAAAGTTACAGATTTTATTAATAATAATTCAAATAATAAACTTCTTTTACAAAAGTTTTTAAAATTTAGATTAGACTTTATTAAAGAAGAATTAGATGAAACATTTAATGCTTATGCTAATAAAAATGATATAGAAGTGTTAGATGGTTTAATTGACATATTGGTGGTAACTTTAGGCACTTTAGATGCGTTTAAATGTGATACATCTAAAGCTTGGCAAAATATACATAATTCAAATATGTCTAAAACGCCTGGAGTTAATTTAACAAGACCAAACAATTTTTCTTTGCCTGATATGGTTAAGGGAAAAAATTTTAAAAAGCCTGAAATAAAAAATTATACAGGTTTATTAAAAGACATACTAAATAAATAAAGGAGACATATATGTTATTAGAAAATGTAGATATTAGTTGGGTAAAATTTGATTCTGCAAATCCCGACTTAGGCTTTGATAAGAAAAGCCCACAATATAGTTGTACTATAAAAACAGACAACAAAGAACATGCAGAAGCATGGAAAAAAGCTGGAATAAATATAAAACCTGCTGAAGAAAACGGAAAAGTAGTTTACTCTGCAACTCTTAAAAAGAAAATTTATGCAGATGCTGATGGTAAATATACAACACAACCGCCAGCTGTAGTTGATAAACAATTACAACCAATTATTAAAACCAATACTATTGGAAATGGTAGTAAAGGAAATGTGCAAGTAAGATTAAAACCTTATGAGTATATGGGTAAAACTGGTATTTCTGTTCAATTATTAGCTATGCAAATTACTGAGCTTAAAGAATATCAAGGCGGAGATTCTTTAGAATTTAAAGCCATTGATACTGATACAGCAGTAATTTAATAATAAACATTTGGCTGGGCCTTCGGGCCTGGCCTTTAAAGGTTTAAAATGAATAAAGAAATTATAAAGTTTAAAAATATAGAGCTTAAACATTCTTTTAATTTAGATCCTGATGAATTAAAATTAATTAAAAATAATTCAAAAAAATCTATAGTTAAACGTTTTTATTTGCCTCTTGAAAAAAAAGAAATAGGTCTTGTTAACTCAGACACTGATAGAATTGAAATTGTTATTAAAGTTGGTATGATTTTAGATTTAACTCAAATGCATCCTGACGATTTAGAAATAGTATATGAAGAAGCAAATATAACCGAAGAATTTCGCAAATATTACCCTTGTAATTATTTGTATACAATAAATAGTTGGCGAATTGTTCAATAAAAGGAATACAAAATGAAAATAATTTATGATTTGGAAACAAACGGTCTTGTAGATACAGTTAGCACAATATGGATTGCAGTTACTAAAAATATAGAAACAAATGAAATTATAACGTTTTCAGATTATGATAAAAATTCAAAACCTTTAAATGAATTATTGCCATTTTTAAATAAAGCAAAAGTTTTAATTGGTCATAATATTATTAATTATGATAATGTTGTTTTACATAAACTTTTAGGTTGGCAGCCACAAAATATTAAAATGATTGATACAATGCTTTTAAGTCAAATGAATAATTTTAGACGAGAAGGCAAACATTCACTTAAAAATTTTGGGCAATTGCTTGGAGATGCAAAATTAGAATTTAATAACTTTTATGAATATAGCGAAGATATGAAAACTTACGCTATTCAAGATGTAAATTTAAACCATAAAGTTTATAATTTTGTTAGTAAAGAAGCAGCACAACTAATTAAAAACAGACCAGCATATCAGCAGGCGTTAAGAACTGAACACGCGATTGCTGAGCTATGTGCAAATCAAGTTAAAAATAAATGGAAATTTAATATTGAATTAGCAAAAAAACGTTATTTATATTTAACTTCTGAAATGAAAACTATTGAAGATAAAATAAATCCTACTTTAAAACCAAGAAAAATTTTAATTGATAAGGATCCTAAAAAGGCTCGTTATTTGCAAAACGGAAATTTTAGCGCAGTTACTGTTAGAATGCTTTCAGAATATTTAAATAAAGAAATTAAAGCAACAGACACACATTTATGGGCACCAAATAAAACTTTTCAAAGATTTAAAATGGTTGAAGCTGATTTAGGAAATATGGATCAAGTGAGAGGAATGCTATTAGATAATGGATGGCAGCCAACTCAATTTACTCCTAAAGGTGAGCCTAAAATTACAGATGATAGTTTAGCAAGTATTAATTCTGAAGTTGGCAAAGAAATAATATATTATTATTCTTTAAGATCTAGACATTCAGTTTTAAAAGGTTGGATTGAGCTTGCAGAAGCAAATAATAATAGAGTATACGTAGAGGCTTTTAATTTAGGCACGCCTACATTTAGACAAAGACATTCAAAAATAGTTAATGTTCCAGGAGCTAAATCATTTTTTGGAAAAGAAATGAGAGAACTATTTATAGCGGATGAGGGAAAAGTAATGGTAGGTTGTGATAGCAGTGGCAATCAAATAAGAGCATTAGCGCATTATTTAAACAATAAAGAAGTTAATAATCATATTTTAAAAGGCGATATACATCAACATAATGCTGATACAATAGGAATATCAAGATCCTTAGCTAAAGGAGTTTTGTATGCTTCTGTATTTGGCGCTGGTGCGCGTAAACTTGGAAAAATGGTTACTGGAATAGAAGATCTTGATAAAGGCAAAGAAGTAAAGGCTAAACTTTATGAAGCCTTACCAGGTCTTAAAGAACTTATTGCAAAATTAAATAATTTCTTTTATACAACACAAAACAAAACAGGTTATGGGTATATTCCGGCTTTAGATGGCAGAAAAGTATATGCAGAATCATCTTTTAAATTATTAAATTATTTATTACAATCTTTTGAAGCAATTACAGTTAAAACTGCTGTTGTTAACGCTTTTAAAATGTTTAAAGAAGAAAATTTAGAAGTTGATATGCTAGCTTTAGTGCATGATGAAGTTCAGGTACAAACTAAACCAGAAAATACAAAAAGAGTTAAAGAAATACTATCTTACTCATTTGGAGATTTTATTACAAAAAAATTAGATTTAAATATTCAAATGGCAGGAGATGCAAAGGAAGGGTTAAACTGGAATGAAACACACTAATAAAGGAATTATAGGATTAGTTGATGGAGATGTTTTATTGTATCGAGCATGCAATAAAGCAATAAAAGATAATTTAAATGTAAAAAATGTATTTGATAATATTTATAAAGAAATTAAAATAAATACAGGTTGCGAAAAATATCATATGCATATTTCTGGTAAAGGTAATTTTAGAAAAGAAATAAAACAACCTTATACAATTTATAAAGGCAAAAGAAAAGATAAGCCGGATAATTTTCGTGAGTTAAAAGATTATGTTATTGCTAAATATAAACCTATAAGCAAAGATGGATTTGAAGCTGATGATACAATTTCAATAGAAGCTACAAATTATTTAAATAATAATCAATTGTATATGCTTATAACTATAGACAAAGATTTAAAAACTATAGGTGGATTATTTTATAATATTATGCATAATAATTTAATTGCTGTATCAAAATATGAAGCAATTGCATTTTTTCATGAGCAGCTATTAACAGGCGATTCAGTAGATAATATTCCAGGAGTGGAAGGCATTGGGCCTGTAAAAGCTAAAAAAATTTTAAAAGATAAAAATTTAGTAGAGCAATTTGAATCAATTTTAAAAACTTATAAACTTTATTATAAAAAAGATTATAGAAATCGAGTAGAAACAATGGGTAAAATGTTATACTTGTTAAAAAAAGAAAACGATAATTGGACAATAAATTATTGGAAAGGCTTTATTAAACATGTATAAATTAACAATTAGAGGAATTTGTGCAATGGCAAATTCTAATGCAAAAAGACGAAGTAAGAAAAAACATTTACCTTATAATTTAAGCACTAATTATTTGCAATCAATTTTTCCAAAAGATTTTATATGCCCAATATTAAAATATAAAATGATTGTAAATAAAAAACAAGTAGGTAAACTTAGCCCGACATTAGACAGAATTAATCCAAGGCTAGGCTATGTTAAAGGCAATGTTGAATTTGTATGTATGCTAGCTAATCATATGATGAGCAATGCAAATGGAAATGATTTAAAACGATTTAGTAAATGGATTAATAATAGATATAGAAGAGAAGGAAATAATAATGACAAAAAATACATTTATAAAACACACGGAGTGCAGCTCATGTGGAAGTTCTGATGCAAATGCAGTATATTCTGATGGGTCTACTTATTGCTTTAGTTGTAAAAAAAGTACTCAAGCCGGAAGCCATGATATAATACCTGAGTTTAATGTTGTTCAAACACAATTAAGCTTAGAAGAAATTGCTTTACTTCCTGTAGAGCCTATTAGAAACATATCTAAAAAAGTTTTATATGATGCCGGCGTTAAGGTTGAATATGATCAAGACAGAAATGTTATAAGCCATTTTTATCCAATCACAATTAATAAAAAAATTAAAGCTTATAAGAAAAGAATAGTAGCAACTAAAGATTTTAGAGTTGTGGGTAAAGCAGAAGTACCTGAACTATTTAATCAAGTTAATTGCGGTAGATATAAAAATTTAGTTATTACAGAAGGTGAAATAGATTGCTTATCTATACTTGAAATGCTTTCAAAAGCAAAAGCAAAATTTGATGTCGTATCAATTGTTAATGGTGCCCAAAGTGCCAGAAGAAATATTGCATCTAATTTAGACTTTATTAATAAATACGATAAAGTATTTTTAGCATTTGATAATGATGAACCTGGAATTGCTGCTGCAAATGATGTAGCCCATATAATTAAACCTGGCAAAGCGCATATTGTTGCTAGCGCATATAAAGATGCAAACGATGCTTTATGTAAAGAACAATCAGAAGCATACCTTTCTCATGTTTGGGGTGCTAAAGTTTATAAGCCGGATAATTTTGTTAGTGGCGAAAAAATTTGGGAAGCATTTAAAGAAAGATCCACAGTTAAATCTGTTCCTTATCCTGATTGCCTTAAAGGCTTAAATGATAAATTATTTGGAATGAGATTAGGTGAAATTACCTTATTTACATCTGGTACAGGTTCAGGTAAATCAACAGTTGTTAAAGAAACAATATTAAATTTGCTAGAAAAATCTGATACTAAAATAGGGCTAATATCATTAGAAGAATCTATTGGAGATACTGCAACAAAGCTTATTGGTATGTCTATTAATAAAAATATTAGAATGCCTGGTGATGTTAGCGATGAAGAAGCTAGAAAAGGTTATGAAAAAGTATTTGGTGATGAAAGATTAATATTGTTAGACCACCAAGGATCGGTAGCTGATACTTCTTTATTAGATAGGATTGAATATTTAGCGGCTTTAGGTTGCAGCTATTTAATTCTTGATCATATTACAATTGCTGTTAGTGAAGGCGTTGATGGATCAACAGGTAATGAAGCTATTGATAAAGTTATGTCTTCTTTATTAAAAATTGTTAAAAGGTATAATATTCATTTAACTTTAATATCTCATTTAAGAAAAAGTTCTGGAGATGGTAAGTCATTTGAAGAAGGTGTTATGCCTAATTTAGATTCTATAAAAGGATCTGGAAGTATAAAACAAATAAGCTTTGACATTATAGGTTTTGCTAGAAACATGATGGCAATTGAAAAATCTGATAGAAATATAGTTAAATTTGCTGTGTTAAAGTCTAGATTTAGTGGTGATACAGGTATGTGTGGCCAAGCAATTTATAATGTAGACACAGGAAGATTAAATTACAATGAAAGTAATTTAGCTTTTAAAGAAGTGTTATAACCAGTTTCGGTTAGAAGTTAGAACTGAACGTAAGACCTTATAGGCAACAGCTAACAGACAATGGTAGGTGGATGAGCAATAGGCTTTTCCTCTCTCGGCCTACATCACTACTAGTAAACCGAAGCAGCTGAGCAACCTGTTTAAAAGGCTCACAAATAAAGGAAATATGAAATATAAACCATTACCAAATACACTAACAATAAAAGAATCTGATATTGAAGGCTTAGGATTATTTGCTACTAAAGATATAAAGAAAAATACTAATTTAGGAATGATGCATTATATAACTGAGTTTTCAGAAGTTATAAGAACACCATTAGGTGGATTTATTAATCATAATAATAAACCAAATTGTATAAAAGAAAAGGAAGATTTAATTTATGAAGAAAGAACATATTTAATCACGAATAGATTAATTAAAAAAGGTGAGGAATTAACTGTTAAATACACAATGTATAAGGTATAAAAATGATGGAACAATTAATATTAGCATTAAAGGCCCATGCTAAAGGTCATATTGAAAAACATAAAGCAAATGTAATTTTATTATTACAAAAATCAACAGGTATAGCTGAGCATCCTGATATTATAGAAACTATAGAAAAAGAATTAAAAATTATATCTGAATATGATGATCAACTAGAAATGATCGAAAAATATTTTGAATGATTACAGGGTGGCTTTTATACCACCCTATAATTTAAATTTTATTTTTTATCACCTCTAAATATTTGTGTACCTTTTATACCATATATACTGGCAACAACTAGGATCCACAAATTAGTAAACCAACTGGGTAATTGACTAAAATAATCAAAGAATAATTTTATCTTATCCATAGCAGTTGGATCATCCGATACCACTGCCCAAGCCAAAATTAAAATTGGAGCCGAAAGTATAATTAAAACAAATTCGTCTTTCCAATCTGATTGTCTGGCCTCTAATAATTTCCCTTGATATTCACTTTCCCCACGAGCCATTTTAGAAGCATGCATATGTTGTGCATCTGCCATAGCCATTTTGGTTTCTTGCCGCTTCTTATAAATGTGAGAGGCGGCATTGATACCTAATTTTAAAGCACTAAACCACATATTAACGAGCCGTTGTTGGAACGTTATTTGAACCTACTAGGGGTGCTTCGGCAAATGCCATGTAGATATATGTGTTACCAGAAGCATTATTATTATTTACTAAATGGTCTCCAGAAGTTCTCATTTTCATTCCATTTGACAAAATATCAAGACCATAATTAGTAGGTTGATTTGTTATTTCTGCACTATTAGAATTTGGAAATAAACTATCATCAGCTAAATTAAATAAAGTTCTTTTATTATCTAAAATAAACCAGTTATTTCCATTAGTTGTATTTTTAATCATAACAAAAGCAGGTTTAAATCCTGTATAAACAAATGTTCCATCTGTACTTCCATTTCCTGTGTAGCTTCCAAATTTTGAATAACCTTTAACAGAGTGAAAACAATAAGCGATATAGTTATAACTTGAACTGTTAAAATAATGGTCACCTGAGTTCATATTAATTACATCTGAATCTGGATAAAATGAATTTGCACTTAAACCACTTAGTGCATAATTTTGGTTTAAATATATTCTTTTTACTGAAGCACCTGAGCCTGTACCAAATCCTGTAAACCAAGTTTGCCAATCTGTTGAATGACCTCTACTTTTAATAATTACCATGTTAGGAGTTTGATTTAGTCCATGTCCAACTGTTGCGCCTGTTGTTGAATTTCCTGTATAAGACACAATACTAAATCCACTTGTAGTATTAGCACTAACAGTTGAGGTTATGCTTCCATCTGTGTTTGATGAACCAGAACCATTTGCTTTCCAAGCCCAACCTACATAAGTAGAACCAGAAGCAGATATAATTCCATCAGAACCACCCATACTCCAACCATCATTATCAAAAGAAGTTAATGAGCCACTTCTTGTACTTTCTGCTGAAGTTGTATTTGAACTTAAAGTTTTTGTTGCACCTCTTATTGCATCAAATAATCCATGATTTTCAGCACCATCTCTTTTTTTAGCCCAGACAAAATCTGGTTGAAAACTTAAAGAAGATACATCTGTTGCACCACCTGTGTATGTAGTTGTTTCAAAATAATCTGAACTTTTATTAATTGTTGTGTATGCCATTATAAATTTAATCCTTTCGTAGATAAGGCCGTATAGCCTGTTGGGACATCGTATTCAAAAATCCCGTTTCCGCTTGCATTCGTTCCTGCACTAGCTACTGCTGTAGTTCCGAAGTAGCCATTGCCGAAGTTAAAATTTATTACTCCTCCTGTATAATAAGTAGTAGTAGCAAAATAATATGTATCACTTGGTATTGATGAAAGTGGATTACCATAGGTAGAGCCATTTCTATAAAATTGTGCTGTTCCATTAGTTGCGTCAAAAGCAAGTCCAGCAATATCACCATTAGAAAATGCAGTTAATCCTGTTTGAATGTTGCTACCACTACCTACTAATCTTCCTTCTGTTTCAAGTGCAAAAACTCCAAAATCTTTTAAAGAGCCAGATATAGCTTGTGATGTGCTTATAAGTCCAATTATTGCTTGAGAATTTACTTTAGTTATTAATTTTGCTTCTACATAATATTTACCAGAACTAGGAGCAATAGTTGAAGTACCATACTTATTTGTCCAATCGTCAGAACCACCACCTGTAATAGTATTATTACCATTACTAAAAGTATTATCTCTACTTTCATAAACTAAAGGATTTAATGTAGCAAAAACATTTGAAGGACAATCTTCAGTATTCGTTAATGTACCACCACCAACTGTAAAGTTATTACCATTACCAGATTGGTCAGTAACACTATTACCATCTTTTAAAATAAAGAAACCATTAGTTCCATAAGTTACACTTGGAGAAGTTTTAATTTTCCATTCTCCAGTTGTTGCATCTGTTTCTCCAAATGTTGATGCGTCATAAGCTGTGCCGTCTATGAAGTGAATGTGTGATAAAAGATATTCATGGTAAGCTGTACCACTTGCAAAATGTTCTCTACCAAATGAGTGTACGATTGTATCATTAATTCCATAAAAATCATCATTTTGGTCTGGATAAGTGCTTATTTCAAAAGATGTAATTTGAGAACCATTAACATATAATTTTGCTCTATCAGAAGCAGTTGATTGAGTAGTATCTACAGCTAATATAATATTGTACCAACCAAAAGTATCTCTGTATAAAGCATTTGACCTAAAAGTAAGAGCCTTATCACCACCTGATGCTGTTGAATCAATTTGTATTTGGTTATTTCTAAAACCAAAATAAAAAGCATCTAGGCTTCCAGTTCCATTTCTTGCAGTTAAAATATAATCACTTCCTAAAGTTGTTCTTTTAACCCAAACTGATAGAGTAAAAGTTTTTTTATTTCCTGCTGAACTTGGTGTTCGTGTTATAAATGTATTAGCCATTAGTTAACCCCCACTATTTCTTTAATTAATTTTTTAATTTTATTCATTATATTTTTTATTCCTTTTTTAATTTTATTCATTAAGTGAACTGTCCGCCTCCTGTAGCACCAAATGTTGATGTTAAGCTAAAACTACGGTCAGCAGTTTGGCCTTCAGCATCGGTTGCTCTTATTGTAAAATTATAAGTGGTTGGACTTGTTGATGAACCACCAAAATCTGTTGTACTTAAAACACCAGCAGAAGATAAAGTAACATTAGCCGTAGCCAAATTACTTCCAACTTCACTAAATGTTACAGCACTATCTGAAGTAGCTGCAACGGTTGCAAGTGTACCAGAAAAATCTCCAGCAAAAGAACCTAAACTACCTGAAGCAGTTGTCCAAGTTGGGGCATCAGATACAGTTAATATATTTGTACTTGATATAACTGCATTACCATCTGGATTTTCAATTCTCATTCTATATTGAGCATCAACACTTAAAGTAATTGTAATTGTTAATGATGTAGAATTATTAAAAGTAATTGTTGAAGCAGGATACCATATACCTGTAGCAGTATTTATAAATTCAACTTGAGTACCTGATATAAAATTAGATCCTGTAATTGTAATTGTTGATTCAGTATTATCTATTGTACTTGGTGATATAGAAGTAATAGTTGGTTTAGTTTCTCCAACTGTTACACTTCCACCTAAATTAACAGATGTGCCATTAATAGTTATTGATTGACCTTCAACAAAAGATTTAACTGATTGTTGAGATGGTGTTTTAGTTTCACTATCAGTAACCATATCATCTTCATCAATAACATTAGCAGCAACCCTAGCATCAGCTCTTCCATCAGTATAATATAAATTAGTATTTTCAGGTACAATTGATGTATCTAAAGTACTTGTTGTTGAATAATTTGATGCATTACCTATAAATATTTTACCATCATCAAGGTTTGGAGTTGCATTGCTTCTACCAGCACCTTGAATTAATATAATACCTGTTGAAGCATGAACTTTTTCAATTTTACCAATTTTTTGAACTTGACTAGATTCACCGCTTGGTTTTGTTTTAGTTAATTGACCAGCCGTAGTATCTACAAATAAGCTATCACCTTCAGTCCAAGTACCACCAATATTTTGTGTTGTATCAATATTACTTATTTGACCAAATGTTAAAACATCAACATTTGCATTATTATTTACTGTAGCATTTGCAAGACCAACTGCTGCCATTTTAGAACTATCATTAGCATCTGCTTTTGATACAACTGGAGTATTACCACTTACACCTGAAATATAAACAACATCACCTTTTGTTAAAGCTTCTCCTGCTTCAGATTTCATTAAATTAGCACCACGTAAATTACCAATGAATTCTGCAGCTGTTACTTCATTAAATGTTACATTATCAGTAGTATTTAAAGTTTGATCAAATGGATTAGAAGATAAACTTGATAAATCAACAGTATTACCATTTGAAATACTTAAATTTGGATTACTAAATGATAAAGTTTGACTATCAGTTTCAGATGTTAAATAACCTGCATCATTTGTCCATTGTGATATAGCACCAGTTTTATTTGTTAAATTATCTGAAGAACTTGCAGTTATAAATCCTGCTGTATTTGTATCAATAACTGTTTGAACTTTTGAATCAGTATAATATTTATTTGTTCCTTCAGCTAAATCAGAAGTTGTTTTACCAGATAAATCTAATGTTGTTGAAATAGAAGCATTAGCTGTTCCATCAAAACTAGCAGATCCAGTTATTGGTCCTGTTAATGTAATATTTCTAGCAGTAGCTAATCTTGTTGCTTGATCAGCAGAAGTTACAGCATCATTAATTTGTACATATGCACTTCCTGACCATCTATAAACATCACCTGTATCTTGAGCAATATATATTTTACCTGTTTCACCAGTTACTGGAAATGAAGCAAAGTTTGCATATTCTTCAACATCATCAACATAACTAGGTAATTGTGAAGCAGCAACTTTACCAGTACCATCTAAACCAGCATAACCATTTATTTGATTTTTATTACTTGTTTGTTCAAATTGTGTACTATCCAATCCATCTATAGTTCCTGCATCAACACTTAAATTATTAACAAATGTTGTATCAACACGTGCATCTATAGCTGCATTCATTGAACTAGTATCAACTGTACCGGATGGGCCTTGTGGACCTGTTGCACCTTGTGGGCCTTGAGGACCTTGTGGTCCAGCTACACCTTGAATACCTTGATCACCTTTAGCACCAGCCGGACCGGTTGGACCTGTTAAACCTTGTGGACCTTGAGAACCTGTTGGACCTTGTGGGCCTGTATCACCTTGTGGGCCTTGAGGACCTGTTGCTCCTGTTGGACCAGTTTGATTTGAAACTTTTATTATTGGAGGAGTTCCATCTACTTTAATTGTCATAATTATTTAATTCCTTTATTGAGGTTGATATCTTATTACAAATACGAACCTTATAGATTTTTTAACTTCAGGACTACCTGCAGCCCATTGAACTTTCATAACCACAATATATGGTGATGTATCATCAGGAGCAGCAGTAAAACTACCTTGATCTGATAATAATGTTTCAGGTACTAATAATTCAAATTTACCAGCAGTACCAGTATTATGTATAAGTTCTGCTTTTGTATATGAATGTTCAGTTGCAGTTGGTTCTTTTGTTAATGAATCAATTACAATAGATCCTCTTTTTCTTGTAACAGTTGCTTCAAATAATTCAGATTTTATATCAAAAGTAGTAGCGGCATCACTAAAATCTATAGTTCCATCTTCTACTGATATTAAAAACTGATTACCTTCGGCTACTTCTCGAGCAATAATATTATCTGCTCCTCCTAAGTAATGTTGTATGTTTGATATTCTCATATTATCTCCTGTAGGTTAGTTATGAGTAAATATATATCTGTGGACATATATTTATTTTATTAAGTTTGTTTTACCCAGGCAGTACCATTCCATTTATAAATATATTCAGCAACTAAAACATCGCTGTTACTATCTGTTATTGTGTAAGTACTTCCTTTGTTAGTATAAATTGTTGCACCAGTATCATCAATACCTAAAGATAGGCCAGTAATATCACTATCATTGCTTACTCTATAAGCTAAATATATTTTAGTAGAAAAATAAATCATTTCTGATCCACTTAATACTGTATCAGGACTATCAACTGGTATATTATATATTTCAGAAACAGTTAAAGCTTCAGTATCAATAACATATTGACCGTTTGAATTGGCAATTATGTCAAAAAATCCATCTACTAATGCTGCAGATCCATTTGACATACCATCAAAAGCAAATTCTGGAGTTTTTATAGTTGCTACTTTATATCCTGGAAATATAGTTCCTAAAGTATTTTTAGTAGTTTCAAACCACGAATAATCTGTTGCAGTATTTGAAAATACATCTTTATTAGCTAAAGTTACAGATCTTAAACCATAATAATCTGGTGTTTTTGAACCCAATGTTGTAATTGAAGCATTACCAACACCTGTTGTAAAATCACCTATTGTATTTCCTGTACCACTATTATTAGATACAAGTAATTGATAAGTATTACTTACATATCCATTATTAACTGCAGTAAATCTAATTTGATTAGTAACCGGTTGATCTACTTCAATAGTCCAGTCAGTTATTAAACTATTAACATTACCTATTATATCTGCAATTGTATTTACAGCACCAGGTAAAGCTGGATTAAAACCAACAAAACCTTTATTATAATCAGATGAAGTACTTCCTGGTTTAGTTACTTGAACATTAGTTTTTCCAGCATCATCAATATCTGTTTGTGTTGTACCCAAAATACCTTGTGTAATACTTTTTGTAATATTTGAATCAGAAAAAGTAAAATCTAATCCAATATCATCTTGAATTGTTGTAGTATAATTAACTATTTTTGAATCACCTGAATCTATTGAAGCTGTTATATATCCACTTAAAGAAGCATTTAATGCATTTTTAAATTCAAGAGCACCCGCTGTTGCATCTAAATTATTGCTAAATGATGTAGTAGTTCCACCAGTAAATGTAACCTTATTAAATAAAGGCTGTCCATCCATAGTTTTTGTATATAAATCAGGAGCAATAATATTATATGTTTCACCTAATACCCCAGTTCTTGTAATTGAAGCATTACCAAAAACAATATTACCTGCATCCGGTCCAGTAACAGATCCGTTACTTACAGTAGCAGTCCATAATTCACTAGGATTCGAATCAAATGCAATTGATCCAGTAAATGTAATTGTTTTAGTTGCAGTATCATATGTAGCAGTATAATTATTAGGAGATTCAGTAGTATTATTTATTAAATCTGCTAAATTATTTCCAATATCATTTGATTGATCATCAGTTTCTAAATTAGCTGCAACATTTAATGTTAATGTACCTGTTCCATCAGGTTCAGTTAAAGTTATATTTGTAGCAAATGAAGTACCTGCTCCATCTGTTTCATGTTCATAATTATGAATAATATTTGTACCATCACCAGCAACATCATTAATTGAAAAAGATGTTACTTCATTTGAAGATGTACCTAAATTAACTATTATTTCATATCCTGAAAAATCAACAAGACCACTATCAGGATTTATATCATCTACATAAGCAGGTAATGAAACAGTTACACCACTTATACCTAATCCTAATATTCCTGTTCTAATTTCAGATAATGCATCAATAGCACCAACACCATTTGATAATGTAGCATTATGTAAATATCCTAAAGTGCCTAAATTAACTGAATATTGTGTATTTGATCCTGCACTCCATCTTGTTTCTGAAGTAGGTTCAGTTGAATTATAAATATATAAGTCATTATCTAAAATAAATTCTTTACCAAATCCAACAATATCTGCTGAATCTGAATAAGTAAATTGAGATGAATAACCACCACTATCAGTAAATATTTGTGTATTTGTAGTTGTTACTACAGCAACATTAGTACTATCTATAATATGAATATTTTTTAAACTATTTCTTACATTAATACCAGTAATAATATCTGAGCCCGACCATGTTCCTGCGTTTGCGTAAACAGAACTGATTGCCATTTTTAATTTCCTTTATTAGTTAAATTGTCCACCACCAGTTGCAATAGATAAAGTAAAATCTATTGAACTTGTTGCAACAACTTGTGAAGCTGAATTAGTGTAAGTAATTACATTATTATTTGAGCTAGCGCTAAAATTAGCTAAATTATCAATTGCAGAAGCTATAGCCGTAGCCGTACCTGCAACAGTTGAAGACATAGTATCTGTTAAAATACCATAATCTGTTAAATTTAATGTCCAAGTTTTTAATGCATCATCAGTATTATCATAATTACTATCTAATGTAATTGTATATGTATTTGTTGTTCCAGGTCTGGTTAAATTTATTTCTCTAACAGTTGTGTTTGTAGTAACTTTTATAGTATCATCATCTTGTATTTTAATTGATATGATACCACTAACAGTTTCAACATCTTGAAATACTTTTTCATATCTATGATAATATCTAATTTTAGTTCCATTATACCACACAATAATTTTATCATTTGTATCTACAATGTTATTGCTAATATCTAAATTTGATATTGTATCTAGTATTGTCATTATTTTATTCCTATATTAATTAAATTGTGCACCACCTAAAGCTCCTAATAATGATGGTATTAAATAAACATTCCATATTTCACCTTCAGTAACTGATGAGTTATAAAGTAAAACATCATCTCCCATATTAGAAACATTAAAGTTTTGAACACCACCTGCATTTGTTCTTGCAAAATATGTCCAAGCATTATTAACTAATTTAAATGAAAATAATTCAGTATTAGACATTACATACGCAGTTGAAGTACCTATAGATACAGATCTTCCAAAACCGCTTGATACACCATCAGGAACTAATGAACTTAATTCTAAAATACCATTAACTTTAACACTATTAGATGAAGAATCTGCAGTTAAAAAACCAGCTGTATCCCAATCTTTAGCATTTGCAATTACTTTTCTAGATGTAGCATTTTGTATATCATCAGCTAAATTAATATGTAATAATTCTTTTTGTGTTACATTACCTCTTGTTCCTGTAAAACTTATTTCTTGTTGTTCTGTTACAGCAGTTCCTGAATTAAAACTTGCTGGAAATGTTACAGATCCAGAACCATCAGTACCACCAGTTCTTGTAATTGTATTAATTGTAGTTCCTGCATAACCTAATTGTTGAACAGCAGGGGCATCATTAAATGTATCTCTCATATTAGATCCAGTATTACTGTCACCATATCTAATTTGAGTAAATCTATTTACAACTCCATAAGGGTTTTTTGTATCATTTGGATCTACAATAATTCCAGAAACACCTGAAGTAATACCACCAGCACCTGGTCTAAATACACCAAAATCATAAGCATTAGAAAAGGATCCTCTAGCAAATTGGTTTATTGGTCTTACCCAAAATACTAATGTATCTGTAAAATCTAAATCAAATACTTTATGTGTAATTGTAGCACCTTCAGTAAATGGACCTGTTGATGTTCTAAATGAAATATTAAATTCTCTATCAGCAATAGGATCACTAACACTATCTCCAACATATATTTCAAATGTTTCAGTTAAACCGGTTGGAACAGTCCATTGTAATTCTACAAATGGTGTAGAAGAATCTGTATCACTGTTAACTGATGTTAAATCAGTAATTGTTCCAAAATTTCTAGGATTAGCTAAGTTTGTATTTGGAACTGTTTGAAATTCTGTTAATGCTTGTTCTGCATATGCTGTAGCGTTATATTCTTGTGCAGTAATATAATATCCTGATACACCATCAGTATTCATTTCAGTTTCAGTAATAGAATTAATTTTAAATAGTTTATTAGTAAAACCATAAGTACTGTTTGTAACTGATATTATATCTGTAACTTGTAATGCTAAAGCTCTTGTATCTGTTTTAAATGATACAATTAAATTATCTCTTGATTTTTTAATAATAACATTAGCAATTCTTTCAGCCATAATATTATTATTTACATATTTTAATCTTGTATCTTGAACTAATTCAGGTTCATTATATGCTTTTTGATTACTGTCTAAGCTTAAAAATACTTGATCATCTTGAAATTTTTGATCAATAGAATTAAATGAAACATTCATTTTATTTAATGTACTATTAAAACCATCATTAACTATTGTAACATCACCATACATATTGTCAGGATTAAATGACATTTGAGATGTTCCTGTAGTATCAGAAATAACTTGAAATTTACCTAAATGATAACCAAATATTGCTTGAGAACAAACTACTAAATCAGAAATATTTAAATCTCTTGTATCATTAGTATTTAATCCACCATTTGTTGTGTATCTTTTAGCACTTACTGTAGCTCCATTTTTATCTGTATGTGAAATTAAAGTATCACAAAATGTTTTATGAGCAGCAAATGAATCTAAATCAATATCGCTATCTGATATTACATCACCACAACCATAAAAAGTATTTGTTAAATAATCTAATAAACATTCAGCTGGATTATTTGAATATGATAAACCACTAGATAATGTTGATCCAGTAAAAGTTCTAACTAATTTACCTTGAACTTCTGCACCTAATTTATTTGTTAAACCTGTTACAGATTCATCTCTATTATAATTTAATTCTACATATAAATATGCAACATTTGGCATTGTTCTATTTGCAGCATTAGTATTCCATTTAGTAGAAAATGTTTCCATAGGAGAACATCTTCCACCAGCTTTAAATTTTTTAACTATTAAATTTCCATTTAAAAAATCATCTGTGTTACCATCTGGATCTGTTGCATTTGTTACATTACCATCACTGTCTAATGTTAATCTAAAATTATCCCAATATATATCATCAATACTTTCAATAGGCCCCTCACATAATGAAATAATAAATGCCATTGTTTGATTATCAGATGTTATATCTGCAAATGTAATTGAACCAAATACTTTTCCTTGCCCATAAATAACAGGAAGTTTATTATTAGGATCTGATGCAATTCTTTGTCTAATTCCAGGATCAGGGGCTGTTTCACCAACACCTGCATTTGGTATATCTGGTGCAAATAATTTATTTGTAATAAATGAAACTGCTACTGACAATGCAAATCTAGCTATCATTCCTTTAACACCTGCTGATGTAAGTAATGTTATAACTGGTGCGGCTGCTGCCATAATTAAATTTCCTTTTTATACATTGATTGAAATTCTTTATAGTTCAATTTATTAAAATTAATATTTGTTTTAGGTATAGAATAAAAAATTATATCTTTAACTTCTTTATGATTTTTTATTTCTTTTTCCAATTTTTTATTCATTCTATAAAATATAGATGAACCTCTCTTATTAGGATGAACCCAAGTTAATAAAATATGTAATTGTGTTATGTATGGGTTTAATAAATTAGGTATTTTCATTCCTAATAACACACCATCTATAACTCCATTTTCATCTTCTGATATTATTGCAGTTTTATCTTTAGCTATTGCTTCCATTAAACCTTTATAATATTCTGTATTATCTTCTTTAAATTGACCAAAGTCAAATTCTTTTCTGTGTTGTTCAAGTAATTTTACACCTTGATCAACATCTTTATATTCTCCGATTCTTATCATTATATTTATTCTCTATTAGTCTTCTGCTCCAAATCTTGGATTAAAAAGAACCATTGAAGCCACAAATTCCATTGAAGCATCATTATTTGTATATTGTTTAAATGAACTATCAGATGTAAATCTACCTGATTTAGTATCTAATAAAGCCCCTACTATATTTTTACATTCAACACTTATATTAACATCGCCCTTTTCAGTATTTTCTTCATCAACTGAATGTGAATTAATTATACCTTGCCATTTTTGATAAACTTGTCCTTCAATAGCACCTGTTTCATCATTCCAAAAAGCCTGATATATTGTAACTATACCACCAATAGCATTTACATTTTCTAAGGCAGCTATAATTGTATTTGGTAAACCATTTAATTGTATAGTTACTGAATTAGTTTTTACATCTTGTGTTTCTTCAACAGCAGATAAACCAATTATGTTTGAACCAGGTAAATATGTATCACCACTGTATGTAATATTTGTATATCCAGTATTTAAAAATAAACTATCATTATTATCTGAAGTAACTTGAAATTTAATTAATTGAATTGGATAAGTTTTTCTATTTGCAACTTCAGCTAATGTTGTTGAATCTATTGTTTTTACCATTATAATATCTCCTGAAAATTAAAACTATCATAAGCATAATAATTATATCCTGGACCAGGAACAACTGTTACATTTGGTCTACCATTTAATAACATTTTAAATTGTACACCATTACCATAAGTAAAAGTATCACTGCTTGTAATAGGATTAATTGCACCAGTCATTAATTTAAAAGTTAATAAATTACCACCTGTTGCAGTTGCATCAGCTTTAATTTGATAAACTTTTGAACTTGAACTAAATTGTATAAAATCACCAGCTTTAACATTACTTGATAAATCTACATTAGATAATTGAACATCTTCACCACTTGTATTTGCATCAACAACTGTAATTGTTAACCCAGATTGTGCAATTATAGATCCATTAGCAAAAGTTAAATTAATTGTTGATGGTAAATCAGTTGTTTTAAAATCTATTCCATCTGTTATACCTAATAATTCTGCTTCAACTTCATCATATTTTGTTTTAGTTAATAATGGTAAATTTACTTCCATAGAATAAAATGTTGGGCTGCCTCTTTCTATTCTTGCATAACCAGAATTTGATATTGATCTTCTGACTCTGGAAGCCCTATTTAAAGAGACACTATTTGTATATTCAAATATTTTTGACATTATCTTTTCCTATTCCTTAAACCAGCAGTATTTCTAGTAAAATTTCTATTAGCTCCACCTACTTCAGCAGGGCTACTTGTTATAACAGCTTTAATTTGATCAATTGCTCTTTGATCTACATTTCCAGATATATTAAATGTATTATTAGTTACATTTCCTATATTTCCTTGAGCTTGATTTCTTGGTATTACAACTTCACCTGGTGTTAATAATGCAGGTATTCTATCTGTATATGGTGCGCCTCCTGGTACAACTCCACCTTTATTCATTCCAAATGCACCACTAAAAGCACTAAAAAATGAACCGCCTCCACCAACAGCAGCAGTTGCAGTTGCTAATGCTAATTGTTGAGCCTTTTCTGATGTAATTTGTTTTTCTATTATAAGTTTTTTATTTCCAAAACTTTCAAATAATCTTTCTATTCCAGCCTCAATAGTTTTCTTTATAATAGTTTCAGCTATAGTATTTAATATGTTTTTAAATATATTTTTAGTAGTTTCTAATAATGAATTACCTTGTCTTAATCCTTCTAAAAATGTTGTGCTAATTGTATCTGAAATTAATTTAGCTTCAATACCAGATTCTTCTAAAAGATCTCGGTATGTTCTTGCATTTGCATTAACTATAGCTTGATCCCTAATATAGGATCTATTCATATTAAAAATTCGCTCATTTAAAGCGGCTATATCTTGTTGTTTTTTTAAAAAATCAGGATCACTTGCAGCACCAAAATTAGGTCTTGATCTAGGATCCCTTTCAGCTCTTGGTGTAGTTCTTGTTCCTGAAAATAATTCTTTTTGTTTTCTATTTAATTTTGTATAAGCATTAACAACTTCATTAGCTTCCATTCTTATTTTTTCTAATTCTGCAGCTATTTCCTTAGCAGCTTCTGCCGCCTCTTTTGATTGTTTTGGAAATATTTTTAATTTAGAAACAAAATTAAGAACGGCTAATTGAGCCTCTTTCATTTTAGTAATAAAATAATCTTTAATTGTATCTACAACCTTCATTATAGCATCATTAAATGCAATAAATGCTACAACTGCTACTTGTATAGCTGTTATAATAATACCAACTATATTAGCTCTTAAAGCTATATTTAAAGCAGCTAAACTAACTGTTGAAGCTTTTATATTTGCTGCTAATAAAACAAATTGTGAAGCAACTCCTGCAACAAATGTAGATATTTTTAATCCAATAAATATTTTAAATGCAGTAACTAAAGCATCAATATTTGTGGCTACAAACCTAATTGCATTTTCAATACTTTTAAAAGCTCCTGCTAAATTTTCACCAACAGTCCTAGCTAATGATTTTAATTCAGCATCATTTCTTTTAAAATTACCTACTAAATCAACTAATTGTTGTTTAACACCTTCAAATAAAGGTTGAGCAGCGGCTTGTCTAAATCTAAAATAAGCATCTTCTACAAATGAAACCTGTGCTTCTAAAGTTTGTTCAAAGTCTTTTGTTGCGCTAGAAAATTGACCACCACTACCAAATACTTCAAAAAATCTTTTTCTAGTTTCTTCAATTGATACTTTAGCACCAGCTTCAAAGCCTAACATTGCTCTAACACCTCTTTCCCTAAAGACGTCAGCAGCGGCTATACCACCAGCAAATGCTCTTTGAATTTGTTCAGCAGTTTGTCTAAAATCAAGACCTGTAGCTGCAGCAACATTACCTGTTATTTCTAATACCTTAGCTAATTCATCAGCATCTTTAGCAATAACAGCTAGGTTACCAGATCCAGCTGCAATAGCTTCTAGTGAAAATGGAACTTTACTAGCAAATTGATTTAATACATCAAATGCTTTTGCACCCTCTGAAGCTGAATTAAATAATAGTTTAAATCTTACTTGTAATGACTCAGTAAGTTGACCTGCTTGAAATGTATCTCTTATAAATTTACCAATACCAAAAGTAACAGCAGCCAATGATGCAGCAACACCAACTTTTAAAGTTGTTCCAAGTGCTGCAAAAGTCGCTCTTGATTTAGCAGCTGCAGTTTCTAATTGTTTTAATCTTCTTGAAGCTATAGTAGCATTAGTGCCTAGTTTAGTTAAACCAGATTGTAATGAATTTACTTGGCTCTGTCCCTTTACATTAGTAATTATATCTAATTTTACAGCCATTTTTCCTTATCCGTTAGTTATTTCCACATTAACTTCATCAAAGTATTTTCTAAAAGCAGCCTCTATAAATTTAGTAGGTGCTTGTTGTGAATGCCCATTGTTAAGGAATTCTATATATGTTGTACCATTTGTAACAATAATTTTATTTGGTTTATCTTTTGGAACCAAAATATTTATATTAGATGTTAAAGTAGGCTCGTTTTGATTATAATATGTTTCAGTGTATCCAATATACCAGCTATTTCTGGCTTGACCAGTATCAACTGGAGTTGTTAATTTTACATCAGCAAAAGCTTTTAATGCTCTTGATCTAAATTCCTGTTCAATTGCTTTATTAACATCTTTTGCAAGATCTTTAGCAGCAGTTTTTAAACCAATAGTAGTTATTGCCATTATATTAATTTACCCTTATTTATACCTTTTTTAATAATGTATCTTTGTGTACCATTGGCACCAATATTTACTTCTTTTTTAAGGTTTTTAAATAATTCTTTTTCTTTTGAATTTCTTTTAGCAACATTACTATACTGAATTAATGTTTTAGTATCTCTCATAATTGCCTTTCAAGTGGGCAGTTTACACCGCCCTACTATTATTCAGATTTTTTAGCTAAGCTTTTTAATTTATTAAAACCAGCTTCTAATTTTAAATCTTTTTGTGTATTACTATTCTTCATCATTCTTAACGAAGGAAATAATTCATTTACCCTTAATGGTTTAGTACCTTGGTATGTAGTTTGAGCTAATATAGCAGTCCTATGATCTTCTCGCCAACCATAAGGTCTTTCATTAAAATATTTTATCCAACCCATATATTCTTTACTGGACATATTATAAATAGTATCTAATGTAACACCTAATTGATGAGCTATTTCATATTCTGCTAACTCTTCTTCCCCAATTCACCACCTTTGTCATCTTTAGCAGCTAATCCGTTATATTCTAAAATATCTTGAGATAATTTAGTTAATGCTTGAATAGGAAAGTCTTCAAATTCAGACTCTTTCATATCTTCAGCACCTACAACAGTTTGTTTAAATATAGCACTTAAAGTTTTTAAACCACTAACATCATCAGCTTTATTTTCATCTAATGATTTTTGTAAATCTTTTATGCCTTTAACTGTCAGCTGTTTGATTTCCACTTCCTGATCCAGAAATGGTATTTTCTTCGTTATTTGTATTATCTTTATGTGTTTCATTCTTTATTTCCTCTAAAGGTTTTATATATAAATGTTTATTATTCGATTCAAAGTCTTCCATCATTTTTCTAATTTTATGTAAAACATCTAATGTTTCAAAGACTTGTTGTTTATCCTCTACATCTTTTAATCTGTCATAAGTTTTTCTTATGGATGTATCTACAGATTTTTTTATATGCAAAGATGTTATTCTTAATACATAATATTTATTAAATGGTTTATCCATGATTTTTATCCTATACAATTTAATTAAGCTGGGCAATTAAGCCCAGCCTAAAAATTTTATTATGCGTCAGCAAATGGACCAGTATAGTCAGTTGAAGTACTTAAAGTCAAAGTTGCCTGATTTGAATCAGTCAAATTTGGAGATACTTCAAAAGAAGCTACTTGCCCTTTTACGTAAAATGCAGCATTATCACCAGTAGATGCGTTTTTAACATCTAGTTGAAATACATATGTGTTTCCGTCTTGAACTAAACCTTGAATAGTATCATGCACAGATGGTACATAGTTCAAAGTAAATTCCAATGTTGGAGCATCAGATTGTCCTTGGATCTGTGAACTTACAGATTGTCCATAATTTGGTACGTTAACAATGTTAGCGGGTTTACCAAATGAAGGAAATTCTCTGATATTAGTAACTTCAGTCGCATTTTCAAAATCTCCACCAGAACCTATGAAGGTTTGGTGTTCAGAATCTGAAGTTGGTAAAGTGTAGCTACTATCTACTTTGTATTTTAGTTTAGTGAAAATACCAGCACCTATATTTGAAATTAGAGCCATTTTTTGTTATTCCTTTATATTATTTTTTGGTTAAATTGATCTGAAATTGACCGTATAATTCACGTTAAATAAACCTGAATCTTTAGTGTCAATTCCAATATTTGTTATAAAGCTATTAGTTGTTTGTAGATATCCAGAGATTACTTCTTGATCTAATAATGTTTTTAACATATCAGCAATTTCATATGCACGTTTCATACCTGCTCCAGCTGGAACGAATATTTGACATACAATTTGACCGTTTGCTATTACATCTTTATAAGCTAATTCTGAAGAAAATGGTAATACAGAAACCCGTATCCATTCATCAGCATTAATTTCCCCTTGATAATTCGCAGGAAAAGCTTTTACATTATTTGATGTCCAAGCGCTAGAAGCAAACAAACCTTCAACAGCTGTCAATAATTGTGATATTGTAGCCATTATGTTTCCCTTCCAACAGTTAAATTAATAATATAATTGTTATCTTCAAACTTATTTATTTTCCAAGTCTTACCTCTCATTACAATATTATCGTAATTATCAATAAGCTTAGAATCTAAATTAGCTGAGTCAATCATTAAATTACATTCTAACCTAGGTTTATCATCATTAATTCTAAATTGATTTTCAATTACAGCTTTAACAGTAATTGATGTATCAGTAGAACTAGTAACAGATTGTGTAGCAAAGTCATAAGCAGTTACATTTTTATTTGTAAATGTTATATCTTCACCAATATCACCTATAGTATCAAATGCCATTTTTACATTATCTTGAATTAGTTTATGGTAACCCATTAGGCACCTCCACTAACTTTAACTCCCCTATTTGAGCTCATACTTGCTGGATCTTCATATTTAGCAATTAATTTTTGAATTGAATCAGGTAATTGTTTAAAATTACTTAATCCAGATCCTAAATCAAAAGTTAAAGAAATAGAACCAACAGATAAATCTTTCAATCTAGGTGAACCAGATGATTGATCTTCTATTGTGCTCATATTTTTGATCAAGTGTAAAGCAAGCTCATAGGTCGCTTTTTTGATATCTTCAGGAATAGTTCCCATAAACTCAGTTGTATCATCTCTATCATCTTCTAAAGTTTCATACCCACCAGATTTATTATTCCAGTAAGTAATATCTCTAGGCCATGATAAAGGATATGAGGTAGTAGGTAAAGCCGTACCACCCCAATCCAAGTCATTGAGAATTCCTGTGGCTGTTACTAAAGCTCGTTCAACAGTTTCATCTGTAGCACTATCCCAAGCAGCTTGGTTTAATCTATCATAAAAGTATTGTTCAGCTTCTATAATAGTTACAAATGAATTGATTCCTTTTTGTAAAGCCATTATTTTTCTCCGTATCTAATAGTTATAATATTAACCGTGATAAATTGGGAATAAACCAATTTGGTTAACGTTAGTAGCATGTACTGTCCAGTTTGTACCTAGAGCAAGATCAGTATTTGCAGGATATGCAGTTGCACTTCCAGCCCATGAGAAACCTTTAGGGTGCATTATATTACCCCATCTAGATAAAACAGTCACAAGACCGCCACCATTACCAGCTAGTTCGTCTCTTTCAATCGCAGTTGGATTTGTTTGTGCAATATCACTGTAATGTACAGATCCGGCTTTACACATGTAAGAAACTTTTAACCCTGTTGGTAAGTTTGCAGTTAATGATTGGTTGTTAATAATAAGTCTAATTTTTCCACCAAGAATAGTAGAGAAATTGAAGTTACCGTCTACAACTGGAGCAACATCAAGAACGTTTTCTTTTCTCATAATGTTGTAAGTTGCAGTGTCTACTACTAAGTAATAGAAAGACTCTTCAAATTCACCTTTTACTTCTGTGATAGCATCTAATAGAGTATCAAAGAAAGTGCTTCTTGATTGGCTAGCACCAGTTGAATTAGAAAATAGTGGATTTGGATCATCACTAGCATCTGAACCAGTGTAAAAACCAAAAGTACCAACTTTTGCGGCAGCATCAGAAGTACCAATTGTAGTTGCGCCCCAAATTTTGTCAGCAACACCATTTAGGATAGATCTTAATTGTAGATCTTCTCTTCTTGCTCTAACTGAAGCAAATTGAGAACCTAAGTATGATAAACCATCAACTTTTGAAACTAATTTTTGAATTGACATTTCTTGTGCAGCGATATGATCAATATTTTTGATATATACTGCTGATTTGTTTGATACTGACATTTCATTAATATCTTTATCAGAAGCAGTTTCATTTTGCTTATGAAAAGTTGATGGGTCAGAAAAATCTAACCATCTTAATGTACCAGTGTAATTTTCTCCTGAATCGTTAATTCTAGCGTCAGAACCAACTAATGCAGTCGATGTTAATAACGCAGCATCAGCTCTTTCCGCTTGTTCGTAAGCAGAAATTGCTCTAGCAATGTTATTAAAGTTTGAACTTATTACAGCCATTTTTGTTTTCCTTTTATTATTTAATGCACATATGTGCGGTTATTATTATAAAAGATAGTCTATTCAGACCAATCTCCGTCAACTTTTACTTGCCCTTTTGCAATAGCATTAAGCATTTCATCAGTTGACATATCTTTTATAGATCCGACAGGATTGGTTCCTGTACTTGGCTTAGCTGGAGATATTCCAGAGCCCATATTAGCTTTAACAGAAAATAAAAATGCATTATTATCATCTTTAGCATAATTTGACACAGTCTCACTTATACTAGATCCTGTTTCATGCACCCAATTTCCTGTAGCGTCTTTCTTTAAACTATTTACAATATCTGAATAGGCCATTTCAGCGGCTTTTTCAGATTTAAAGTTTAAAGCATTAAGCTGAGTACGCACGGCATTATCTCTACTTAATTCTGTGTTCTTTTGTTCGTATTGTTCAAGTCTTTTATTAACTTCATTTAGCTTCATTTGCATAGCTTCAGCATGTTTACCTTGTTGTTCAAGGCTTTGAATTTCAGTTTGTCTTTTCTCTTCTTTAATTTTATTTACTTCAGACAAAGCTTCATCTCTTTGCTTATATGCATTATCTAAATTAACTTTAATATTAGATATAGCTTTAGAAACTTCTGCATCAACCATTTGTTTTATATCTGGTTGTTTAGTTTCTTCAGTTTTAGTTTCTTCAACTTGTGTATTTTCAATGTTTTCTGACATTATTTTTCCTTTGGACACGGCCTTAGTTATATTTTAATTTAAAACAAAAGATTAATTTGATAATTCTTCTAATTGTTTTAACGAAATTAATTTACCATCTTTATTAGAAAATTGAGAAAATTTAACTTTTCCCGAGTTAAACAAAGTAACTCTTTTTTGGTTTCCTAATACAGCCAACTTAACTTCATTTGGTTGGTCTTTTAACCAATCAGCATATGTAGTTTTCGCCGGTACTTGACCATTGATAGAGGCACGACGACTATCAGATAATCCAGCAATTTTTCGTTTTTGTAATCTATTATTATTTGTATTTAATAATTGATTAGTACTTTTTATAACAGGTATAGTTGTTGATCTACAATTAAAATGTTGTGGTGGTTGTGGTGCATTTTTATTAGTTAATGCATATACTTTACTATCTAATCTTGCACAAATTAAACTAGTCCTACTATCTAAGGTAGCCACATATTGGTAACCTTGAACAACATCATCATTTAATTTATATGTTGTATTTGACACATAATTAGCTGTTTCAGTTATTGCAGTTCTAGTTAAAGTTTGTAATTGAGCAGTAGAAAGTAGTAACCCACTTTTTCCTACTTCTTGAGCAATATTGACCATTGCCTTGTTTTCAGTCATTCCTTGTTTGACTATACCTTTTATTCTTCTTTGTTGTAAAATACTTATAGATGCTATTTGTTGACCAAAAGTACCATTTGATTTGATAATTAAATCATTAACTTTTATAGTATCTTTTACACCTTTAGCTTTATAAATATTTGTTAAAGCTCTAGCAAATATACTTTTATAAAATCTAGCGCTAACACCGGCTAGCTTATTTAATTCGCTAATAGCTTCTTTATATATTTTTTTATAAGTTAAACGAATTTCAATATTTAATTTTCTAGTTAACGCATTTACATTTGCTGTACCAGAAAATTTTACAATTCGTTCTAATCTTATTTTGTGTGACGCTAAAAGTTTATTAATTTCAGTATCCAATCTCTTTTCGTAAAGAGTTAACAATGCACGGTGTTTCAGCATTCTTGAATATACATCATCATTTATAGACATTTTTTATCCTTTAATCTATAGATTTAATTTTAGCAAGTTCTTCATCAACTATTTTACCATGATGATCAATTAAAATTTGACAATTATTAACGTCAATTTCTAATCTTGCTTTATTAGTTTTTTGTGTTGATAAGGCAATTAAACTATTTCTCATATTTTCGTTTAAATCCTTTTCATAATATTTTTTATCATTAATAGTTATTGTTCTATTTTCTTCTTGTTTATTTTTAATTATCATATTATCTTCTTCTTTTTCTTCTTATTGTCATTTTTCTTTTTCTTTGGGCTCTTACTTGGCAACAACATCTTGATTTATTCACGTTTTACTTCCTCCAATATATCCACCTATAACACCAATTAATCCAGTAACTGACATTTTCATAAGTGTTATTACAGATTCATCTACAGGTCTATTTTCTTGTAAAGCAACATAATAGTCTCCAACAATAATGGTTCCTAATAAAATTAGAACACCACTTGTTATTAATAAAACTACAATGTCTTTAAAATTTTTAATCATTATTTTCTCTTTTTCATTTTAATACAAGAATTACCTTTACCTCTTCGGTAACCTGCCCAGCAAGCTTTACCTGCTGAACCCTTTTTCTTTTTATAAGCCATATTTATCTCCTTATTACCAAGCTTTGCAAGACCAATATCTTGCTTTTGTTTTTGGACCAGGACTAGCACAGTTATGTCTTGCTCTAAAACTAGCTCTTGCTTTTGGATTATTTTTTCTTATTCGCATAGTTTTTTCACCTAGCGCTTTTGCAGATGTGCCACCATGCCCGAAATTAACTTTTACAACATTGCCTTTTGGATTTTTAACATAAACTTTAAATTTTTTTACGTCACCTCGCATTGGCTTGTTTAAAGTTACTTTTCGGCCTTGATACTCAGCCATATTAAGCTCCTTTACTTTGTTGTTCAATACATGTAAACTTAGTTAACATTTGATATTGATTAATTTGTTCAGGTGTATATTTAGCTAAAAATAATTGAGATTCAGAATAACCGTTTTGTAAACAATCATTCCAATCTTTATATTCTATAGGTTTAATTACACCTGGTCCGCATTGTTGTGCAATTGCAGAACACACATACATAGTTAGTATAAATTTCATATTATCCCCACAAATTTCCAGTCATAGAGCCTTTATTATATTCAGTAGCTCTATTTTCGAAGAAATTTGCATGTTCAACGCCATTTAGAACCCAATCAAGCCAACTTAAAGGATTGTCTTTAACTTTATAATTTGGTTTTAAAGATAATTGTAATAATCTTCTATCAGCAATATATCTTATATATTTTTTTACTTCATCAGATGTTAATCCACGAATTCCACCTAATTCAAAAGCTAAGTCAATAAACTTATCTTCTAGGTTTACCATATCACGACATTGTTGATATAAATCAGCTTTAAATTGTTCAGTCCATACTTGTGGATTTTCTTTTATTAATTCATGAAATAATTTAATCATGCTTTCAACATGATGAGTTTCATCTCTAATTGACCAAGTTACAATTTGACACATACCCTTCATTCTTCCAAATCTTTGAAAGTTTAAAAGCATTACAAATGATGCAAATAATTGTAAACCTTCTCCAAATGCAGAAAAACAAGCAATATCTTTTATTAAACCTTCAACACCTTTGCCTTTTGGTTTAAATAAATATTCATGTTTATCAGCCATTTCTTTATATTCTTGAAATGCTTTAAAATTAGATAATGATGTTTCACCAATAGTATCATTTAATAATGAATAACTATGAGCATGATTAGCTTCAGATGCCACAAAGGATCCTAGCATCATTCTAACTTCAGGTGATTTAAATTGTGGTATATATTTATCTAAATAAGCTTGAGCGATATCAACATCACCTTGTGTAAAAAATTTCAATATTTGAGATATTAAATTTTTTTCTTCAGCTGTTAATCTTTCGTTCCAATCTCTTACATCTTCATGTAATGGAACCTCACTAGGAAGCCAATGCATCTTCTGCATTGTATCATATGCTTCAAACGCCCATTCATAATCGAAAGGCTTATAATAGTTTCTAGTTTTAAATAAGCTCATTTATTTCCTTTTTCTTTTTCTGGTAACAACAAGTTTACCGTTTTCTTCTTTTACTTTCATTCCAGCATTTTCAGTTTGTTTTTTTAACTGACGATACTTTTGAGTAATAGTTAATTTTTTTTTAATCATATTTGTTCCTATATACAATCACATATTGTGTTGACTAAGGCTAGTATAAATACATAACCTATATATCCACCTAGCAAACCACCTAAGATGATATTACTCCAACCCCAACTTTTAATTACTTTTTTCATTATCCCTCACAAGCTATACAATCTGATTCAGGTATTATTGTTCTTTCAACTTTTAAACTTACTAATTCAGCACGTTTAATTGCTTCAGATCTACAATAGTATAATGTTTTAAGTTTCTTTTTCCATGCTAACATATGCATATCATGTAATTCTTTTATGTTTACATCAGCAGGAACAAATACATTTAATGATTGACCTTGACAAATATGCTCTTGTCTATCGGCCGCATGTTCAATGATCCATTGTTGATTAATTTCAATTGATGTTTTAAATACATCTTTTTCATAATCTGATAAATCTTTTAAATGTAAAACTGAACCACGATTAGCTAAAATAGAAGTCCAAGTTTTTTCATTATTTATACCTTTTGTTTCCAATAATTGTTCTAAAAATTTATTTTTAACAAGAAAAGAACCTGACATAGTTTTTTGAACATATGCATTAGCTCTAAATGGTTCAATACTTGGAGAAGTTGTTCCACAAATAATTGAACTTGAAGCATTAGGAGCAATGGCAAGTAAATGAGCATTTCTCATTCCAGTACCTTCCATATCCGGAGCTTCACCTCTTTTTATAGCTAATCTTTTTGATTCTTTTACTGCTTCATCTTTAATGTGTTTAAACATTAATTTATTTTTAGCTTTTGCCATAACAGATTCAAATGCAATATTATTTTTTTGTAAATAAGCATGAAAACCCATAGCACCAAGACCAATAGATCTTTCTTGTGTTGCACTATATTTAGCTCTAAATACGCTATCAGGTGCATTATCTATAAAACTTTGTAATACATTATCTAAAAATCTAACAAGATCAGAAATAAATAATTTATCATCTTTCCATTCATCATATTTTTCTAAATTAACACTTGATAAACAACAAACAGCAGTTCTATCTTCATCAGTTGGTAATGTAATTTCAGTACATAAATTTGAATGTTTAACTGATAATCCTAATTTCTTTTGTTGTTCAGGCAATGCATCATTAATATGATCAATGTAGCAAACATATGGCTCACCAGTGGCTACTCTGTTTTCAAGTATTTTTTGCCACAAGTCTCTAGCTGAGACCTTTTTAACTATTTCTTTTGTATGTGGATCAATCAAATTCCAAGTATCATCATAAGTTGGTTCTTGAATACATTTTTCGATTAATTCCATAAAATCATTAGTAATATTTATTCCATGATGTAGGTTTAAACATTTTCTGTGTATATCGCCACCTGACGGTTTTCTTATATCTAAAAATTCTAATATTTCCGGATGTGATATATCCATATATGCGGCATAACTACCTCTTCTAGTTTTACCTTGACTAAATGCCATAATTTCTGAATCTACAACTTTTAAAAAAGGTACAGATCCTGATGATTGAGATCCACCAGATGTTTTAGTTCCATCAGATCTAATATGACCCCAATATCCTCCAATACCGCCACCAATAGATGTTAACCAAGCATTTTCAGTATAATGACCAGTTAATCCTTCTCTACTATCGCCGACGTAATTTAAAAAACATGATATTGGCATACCTCGCTCTGTACCACCATTACTTAATATA